>Ga0209985_10002919_pt1 | contig 15014 bp, 16 predicted proteins | sample NOAtaG_FD_187305 | JGI IMG/M metagenome (GOLD analysis project Ga0209985, IMG submission 187305) | Freshwater lake microbial communities from Lake Erie, under a cyanobacterial bloom - NOAA_Erie_Diel6S_1000h metaG (SPAdes) (version 2) | ecosystem: Environmental > Aquatic > Freshwater > Lake ...
CCAGTATTTTGAGGGCTTTTGCGGGTCCTTGTCGCTCAAAGCATCTTCATGTCTGGCTGCCAGGAATTAGGCTCGAATTCGCTGCAATCGCTGAGTAGTTAAGCCAGCTGAAAGATTTGATCTGACTGGGTAGTTGCCAGCCTGCGCGAGTACCGAGCATCATGCCAGGCCAAAAAACAGCGTGAAAAGGCACATTATCCTTGGCCATGAACTGCACCAGCTCGGTCTCTGGATTTTTCCACCAGGTCTGCCAATCCTCGTTGGATGACGCGGCCCATTCCTTGCTGATCGCGATGTAAGCGAGAGGCGCGTCGAACCAGACATAAAAAACCTTGTGTTCATAACCCGGCAGAGGTATTTTTACCCCCCAATTGAGGTCTCTACTAATACAGCGCTTCTTCAAGCCTTCGGCCAGCCAAGAGTCTGCAATACCTCGAACCAGACGCGACCACGTGGTTTTTGATCTCAGCCAGTTTTCCAGCTCGGGCTGGAGCTTTTCAAGATCCAGAAATAGGTGCTTTTCCTGCCGAAGCTCCAGCTCGCGATCGCCGCTCAGCACGGAATAGGGTCGAATCAATTCGCTAGGATCCAGAAGACTTCCACAGCTATCACACTGATCGCCACGTGCCTTTTCAAAGCCACAAGACGGACAAGTGCCTTCGATATAACGATCGGGAAGATAGCGGGCATCGACCCGTGAGTAAAAACTCGGGATGACCTGCTCCTCGATAAAGCCGTTGTTCCAGAGGTCGAGGAAGACCTCCTGGGTCATACTGTGATTCATCGGTGACGAACTTCGCCCAAAATACGAAAAATCAATATGAAAATTGCGATAAATCGATCGCTGTGTTTCATACATCCGCTCGCAGAATTCTGCAACCGGTAGACCTTTCTCGAGAGCAGCAAGTTCTGCGGGGGTTCCGTGTTCATCGGTTCCAGAGATATAGACCACCTGATGGCCACGTTGCTTTAAGTAGCGGCAATAGATATCCGCTGGCAAAAGTGAACCAATGAGATTTCCCAAATGCTTGATGCCATTGATGTAGGGAAGGGCGCTGGTGATCAGGTATTTCACGAGAGCTCCTGGAATGAGGGGACAACGAGCGAGTCAAGCCAATTGGCGTGACGTGTCTTTATCTTAGCGACGACATGTGAGCGATTGCAAGTTCAATCCCAGGCTTCATGCAACGCAGAAGTGATTCTAGACAGGGTGGAGGTCACGAGCCTTCATGGAAGGGCGAGGTCCGGAAGCGGCTTGAGACCCACATCCCAGAGTCACTCCGCTGAGTGTACCTTCAACAGCACATCACACGAATATCCCACCTGAAGCTCGATTCTCTCAGTATTGATCCAGCCGCCATCCTCAGACGCAAGACGAGCCACAAGGCGACCGATGTCTTCGGCTCTGCCAGCAAGACCCTGCGAAGTTTGGCTGGCGAAGTAAGCATGAAGGTTCTTTTTATTCCGTACCACTGCACCACCAAAGTCAGTTTCGATTGCACCCGGAGCTCGTGTGTTCACAATTATCTTGCGAGGTCCAAGTCTTTGGCCATACAGCGGGTCGGGACCTCGACGGCTCCCTTCCTGGCAGCATAAGCGATGCTTTGTCCCAAACTACGTCTACCACCTGCGACACGTGCGATCTTCGTATCTTTTCTTCTTCTATTTGAGTTGCCAAGTTCACGTTCCTGTTAAAAGATCGATAGACTGTTCGTGATAGAAGATAAATAGTGATAAAATGAAGTAATTGTTATTAGATGCTGGATAATAAGGGAGCTTTCTTGGATAAAATTCAAGCCATGCGGGTCTTTATTAGAGTCAAGGAAACCGAAAGCTTCACTCGGGCAGCAGAATCCATGGGACTGCCCAAGGCCACTGTGTCCCTTGCTATTCAGCAGTTAGAAAATGAGATCGGAGTCCGGCTGTTTCACCGGACCACCCGCAGGGTTCAATTGAGCCGAGACGGTCAGATCTATTTCGAGCGGTGCAAGGACCTCCTTGCCGATCTCGAGGGGCTGGAGCAGATGTTTCGGAGTAGTAAGGAGCGTCTTACAGGTCGTATTCGCTTCGATATGCCGACAGGTTTTGCTCGTCACCTCGTCATGAGAGCAATCCCAGAGTTTTCCGCTAGGCATCCCGATCTTGAACTCGAGATAAGCAGTACCGATCGATATGTAGATATGGTTCGTGAGGGATTCGATTGTGTCCTCCGGGTAGGCGACTTAGCACCTTCGGGAATGATTGCACGGCGAGTCGGGTTGATGCGGCTGGTGAATTGTGCTAGCCCAGCCTATTTAGCCAAGCGGGGATGCCCGCAAACAGTTACTGAGTTGGAGGGGCACCTGCTGGTGAACTATTCTCAGCACTTTAGTGGGCGTGCCGCGACCTTTGACTATCTGCAAGACGGCCAGGAACAAAGTCTTGTCCTACAAGCCTCGGTGACCGTGAACAACGCAGACATCTATCAGCAGGCCTGTCTCGCGGGGCTCGGGATTATCCAGGCACCATGGGTGGGTGTTCGCGAGGCTGTGGAGAGTGGACGGCTCCAGGTTATTTTACCTGAACTGACGCTACAAGCTCTACCCATTACCATTCTCTATCCTCATCGGCGCAATCTACCGGCACGTATGATTGTATTCATGGACTGGTTGGAGGAGCGGGTTAAAGAACATATCGCCGAGCGATAGTTTGTATCAACGTCCGCCTATCTTGTTGGGAATCGACTTTATACCAGCTCTCGGGATCGAATGAAAGTAAAGCATCTGCACAAAAAAAGACCAAATAGCTTCAAAATTGCACCTGATAATTCTCGATGAGATCAGCAATCACGATTCGCGGCACTCCGAGTGCGCGCAGAGTGCTCATGCAGATCCGCATGATGCTTTTTTTAACATCCAAAACCGGTTCCCCTTGTTGGTTCTTCATGTAAACAGGCTGATGGGCGTCGATCAATGCAATACTGTCGCTTCCAAGCACCTCTTTCAGGTAATCGACGGATGGGTGCACCTTCTCCACATAGAATTCAAAACGACTGATCAGTGCATCCATTTCATCGTCCTCACGACCACGGTTCATGGCTCGGCGCAGCATCTCTTCACGACTGATACTGAGATGGAGTACCTTCAAGACCGGAAGGTTGATGGAGCGCAGGTAGTGGATGAGATGCTGAGCGGCTTCTACCGTCCGTGGGTAGCCGTCCAAAATGAAGGTGCCGTCAGGGTTGGCGCCAACGAGACGGCCTATATGATATTCAATCAGAGTTTCCGTCCAAAAGTCGGGAATGAGGAGGCCGTTGAAGGTGCAGTACTCGAGCCATTGAAACGCTGTGACGCTATCCACCGTGATAGGACCCTGAAAGTAGCGTTCCATCATCGGTACATGTAGGGACACTTTTTTCAAGAGATGAGAATCGTTTGGGTCACCCAAAGCCTGACGGAAATGTCGCGATAGTTTATCATTCATGAGGGAGGGCAGCTGACCTGCTCGAGCAAGGCCTACCGTTTGTCGTAAGATCTCGCCCATAGACAGGTGATTCCGAGGATTGACTGAGAGCAGCCGACAGATGGCATCGGCGACCTGGCCTTTGCCGCAGCTCGAGGGACCTGTGAGGATCAACACTCCGGGGCCTTTCAAAGAGACCTTATCTACTCGAATGAGATTCTTAAAAGGCAGCGTCGTATCATGAGAACTGAACATTCATACACCTTCTGGCCGACTTGACCGTGACACTGTGTTGTCCTATTTCGATTTCGCCTCGATGGAGCACGACTCCCCAGTGTCCAATCATAACCGGTTTTTCCTTGAGTATCGAGAGCTGCTGACGATGCCTCAACGGCCGATATAACAAGGCAGGAGCTCTTTGCCCCCCTCGTGTCAGGCTAAGCATGGCCGATGCCATCTGAATGGCGTGAGTCGAGAATCTGGATGCGAACTAAGGAAAGGATGGCGTGAGCGATGTCGGGTCATCTGTTTTGGGTATGGGATGGGGCCGGTCGATCAAAACGAACGTTCGCATGGTGCTCTCTTGCTTCAGGATTGGGAGGAAGGCATTGGCGTGCATGATTCAAGAAACTGCCAAGCTGTTGGGCAACGGAAGGCTTGAGTCCATAACTTTGGTGACATAGCTCTTTGCGTCTGCGACGCAGGCTGCGAACATTGCTTCATGCCCACGATCTCTGACCTGCAAGACGCTATAGCCCAGGCAAGGCGAAGATTCTGGGAACGATTGCTTCACTCGCTGTTCATTGGTTTGCGGGGCCATCATTTTTTATGGCTTCGTCCTACTCACCTGCTGAAGCGCTGGTGGAAGATTTTCTTAGGGTTCCCACCATCGCTCGAGGGTACGTGGCCTCTGGGTAGAGAAGATCTCCCCCAGTTTTGGCATGTAAAGGTCAATGCCGTGCTCGCTTGCGAGCTGGTTGATTGTTTTGATTGGCTCGTCCCAGGGGTGCTGAGAAAGTGCAAACATGCCCCAGTGGATCGGCACCAAAGTTTGCGCATTCAAATCCTTGAATGCCTGAAGAGTATCTTCGGGGAAAAGATGTATTTGCCTTGAAATCTCGTGATACTGACCGTTTTCGACAAGTGCGATCTGAAAGGGACCGTAGCGCTGCGCAATATCTTTGAAATGACTATCGTAGCCGGAGTCACCGGAATAGTAGATGCTCGAATGGGTATCTCGAATGACGAAAGATCCCCACAGAGTATCGTTTGCCAAAAAACCCGACCTCCCCGAGTAGTGCCGTGATGGTGTTAGTATCACTTCGAGCTCACCATCCCGATGGGACCCCCACCAATCACGCTCGATGATATTCTGTTCCGGAACACCCCAGTAGGTGAGGTGGGTCCTCACACCAAGAGGGACAATAAACTGGGTTTTCATCTGGGCAAAGTACTGTGCTGTTCTCATTTCTAAGTGATCGAAGTGGTCGTGAGAAATCACGATATAGTCGACCGGTGGCAAATCTTCCACCCGGACGATACTAGGTTGAAAGCGACGCCCGAGAAAAAAGAAGGGACCAGCATTGAAAAATACAGGGTCAATTAAAATTGTTTTTTCAGCCATTCTCACCAAGAATGAACTATGGCCTAACCAGATCAATTTTGCTGAGGTTGATGGCTGTAAGAATGCTTGGAAATCTATGTGCTTCTCGGGTAAAGGACCTGGTGGTCGCAGATTGTCAGGTGGAAAGATCAACTTCGTGATAAAATTGAAGCTAAAAACCTTGTCTTTCATAGGATCGATTAAATCTTGATTCTGGTTTTCGAATCGCTGGGATTCTTGATTGTAGCTTCCGGATGCCGAATAGTTTTTAAGATCCTGAGAAGAGTGTTCGCCGCCGAAACTTGAACATGAACCCAGGATGAAACCAAGCAATGGTAAGCTCGGGCCTAGTTTTTTGTCTAACAATTTCCTCATCGTCACTCCCGTACTAAAAGCATGCGAAGGCAATCATTGGTGTTCACGCACCCAAGTCTGATAGAAGATGGCCGGGAAAGTATCTTTGACGTTTGCGCTGCATATTTGGTTGAAACATTCCGTCATGTCCAGAAGCTCGTCAAAGAGGATCTCGACTCACGGAACCCATTTTTGCCTGTATTGTCAAAAAGAATTGATCAGCAAGGGACTGATTCTAAAATGGATCCTGTCGGTGAGCCGAATACAATCTGGAGACGTCCAAACACCTCTTAGTATATACTATACCTTACGGGCCATCAACCCGCAACAATCGGCCTCCTTGTGTCTTCACGCTGATGCGGAGCATCAAGTTATCAGATTAGGATGAGGAATGGGTCCAATGTGCTGTCCTGTATACTGAACAAAAGACTCATGAATGGAGGCTTGGGTGTCAAAGTCTATCCTCATTCTCATGATCCTAAAGATGTATTTCCTGTCGCAATTCGTGTCCGGCGAAGCCTTAGCAGGTGATAAGCAGATTAACTTTGCTGACAAAGGGTCGCTAATTGTCGAAACCCTGGAGTTCAGAGATCTCACCGATACCAAGCGACCACATGCAAAACGGGCAAAGACATTTGCTTTTTTTGGATCCAAGAGTGCCGAGCAAAAAAATCCGGCTGGACGGCTTGTGCCGATCAAGGTACATCTTCCACAATCTGGTGGCCCCTATCCCATCATCGTGATATCGCATGGCGCGGGTGGCGATTGGAATACCCATGATGCACAGGCCACTCACCTTGCCTCTCATGGGTTTGCAGTCTTGAATGTCGAGCATGTAGGGAGCAACACAGACAGGCTCAAAGCGAGCTTTCGTTTGCGAAGCAACCTAGAAGACATGATTCATGACGCAGACGAGGTTCTGGGTAGGCCTAAGGATCTTGGTTTTGCTCTCGATCAGGCAGAGAAGTGGAACAGGGATCACGCAAAGCTCAAGGATCGATTGAATGTGAGGCAGGTAGGAATGTTAGGTCATTCCTTCGGTGCATTTACAGTGATGGTCGCAGCTGGTATGCGTCCAGCGCTCGATTGGATCGTTCCTCCTGTGAGTCCAGGTAAGGGCTTGGGCCCCGATCTTTCGGATGGACGGGCGAAATGTGCGGTCGCCCTTTCACCACAGGCTCCGGGCGAGCCGTTTTTTCTGCCTGAGAGTTACGCTTCTCTGCAAATTCCTATGCTTGGTATCTCGGGTACGGAAGACAAACAGTTTCATGGTGAACCTCCCTCGGCGCGATATGATGCTTTCAAACTTTGGCCTGCCATGCAGAACAAGAACTACTTTTTATGGCTGGATCAAGCGGCTCATTTAGACTTTACTGATGCATCGGGACGTTCTAAAACGTCGCGAGACAGCCCTCGGAGGGAGCCTGTCCAGAGAGTGGTGCGTGCAGCGATTCTGATGTTTTTCAATCAGTGCTTGAAAGGTGATGCCACGACGCCATCGATCCTGTCTGTCGAATACCTCAGAGCTTACGAACAGTCACCAATTCGCATCGTTGATCTTCGTGTCAAGTGAAGGAACGAGCATAGACCTCGTGAGCTACTCAATCGAAAGGATCTCTAGGAGAGCGGCTGCATGCAAGCTCTGAAGGCCATATGTCCCGGACACATGGGAACGACCTTAGCTTTCTCCGCTGGAGTCCCCTGGCCTGAGGACTTCCTCATAAGGCATTGAAAAGTAGAATAAAATAACCAAACTCACTTTTTTACTTTAGTAAAGCCATCGATCGTCCGTTAGGGTATAGTATACCGGCTGGACGGTATAGTTAGGGCTTGTTCTGAGTCGGTTCTAGAGGGAGGTGCCACAGGTACTCTCTGACTCGAGGGTCCTTTTACGTTACGAGCTTTTGGGCTGTAAGGGCTCACGTCCTAAACACGCGAGCTCGTGAAGGGAAAAATCGCATGCCGAGAGGAGATCAGACTATGGTATGGCTCACACTACTGGCTGCGATCGTATTCGAGGTGATCGGTACCATGGTCCTGAAGTTATCTGACGGCATGACCAGACCCATCTTTACGATGCTCGCTTTGTCTTGCTACGGCATCGCTTTCTATTTGCTGTCTGTTACGGTCCAGAGCGTTCCACTTGGTGTTGCGTATGCTCTTTGGTCAGGGCTAGGCGTTGTTTTGGTGACCGTCCTGAGCTGGTACTTCTTCAAGCAGAGCCTAGACGCGGCCGCTTTGTTTGGTATGGGGCTCATACTAGCTGGTGTCCTCGTCATGAACCTTATTTCCCAAACTGGAGTTAAGTGATGAAAGTGATGCAACCATGGCTAAGATGGAATCTTTGGATCACAGACCTCGGATTTGTGGTCTATTGGTTGATAGTTGCTTTGGGATTGCTTCCTTCCGAATTGGCGTTTAAAGATTACAATAATCCTGTGATGCAGTCCTGGAATTGGTCGTTTTTTCCAATTGATATTCTAGCTAGTGTTCTTGGATTCATTGCGATTCGACAGCATAGGCAAGGTCATGCGACATGGCCAATGGTCGCTACAGCTTCTTTGGCTTTAACATTTTGTGCAGGACTTTTTGCAATTGCTTTCTGGACTTTACAGGGTGATTACTCCTTTGAATGGTGGGCTCCCAATCTGTATCTGATCATTTGGCCGCTCTTCGCCTTCTATGCATTACTGCGACCTTCAAAAACATCGGAGGCCCATGTCTAAGACTAAAGAAAATAGGACAAGAGCAGCAATTATTGCTGCTGTTGAACGCCATCTAGAGCAAAGTGAGACCCTGACGTTCTCCTTGGAACAAATTGCGCAGGATGCAGGCCTGAGCAAGGGGGGTCTTCTCTATCATTTTAAGACGAAAGAGAGCATCCTCGAGGCCCTTGTTCAGCATTTCTGTGAGAACTTCGACGAACGGACCTTAGCCTTGACGCAGATGGGAGTGTCCTATGCAAAGGCTTACATCCAGGTGTCCTTGCAGCCTGAAACCATTCGATCTTTTCGTTTGATTCTCGCGGTATGCGCCTCCAATCAGAAGCTGCTTCTGCCATTGCAGAAGCCCTATCAGGACTGGCATGCAAGACTGAAGGAAGACCTCCAAAACGAACAGCTTGCCTATGGAGTCCGGCTTATAGTTGATGGATACTTATTGTCAGCAGTGGGGTCCTTTCAGGTGCCACGGAAAGACGAAGTCCTAGCCTTGATCTCGACTTTGCTCTCGGCTGCAGGACATAGGAACTAGCCCCTTGAAACAAAGGTGTCGTGCTCTGCGATTGAGCGCGAAAAGAGTCGGGAGGGAAGCTGCGGCCTGAAAAGACTCCGGTCGCTGTCGGGGTATGTGACAGGAGGAGAGACCTGGGGTGCTGAGGTCGATAGACCGCCCGGACCTCTTTTAGGATGAAAGGATCGACCCAAGCGTGTCTCCCAAGCAAGCAATTCCTCATGCTCGATCGCTCAAGCGCGACTGACCTGGATCGAAAAAACTCAGGTCAGTCGCGTCATCCTACTTCTTACTATGACCGACGCTTAGAGTCCGCAGGCTGCTGCAGCATTGCGATAAATGCCAGGATATCCACTACCCATCCGATAGTTTTCGAGGTCGCCTTTGAGAACATTGTGATCGAAATACCGCAGTCCATCAACTTCGACAAAGGGAATGAACTCCAGAGGAAATCCCGCTCCACCGGCATAAAGATCGATTTGATAGGAGTCATAATCACCGTAATAGCCTGGCTGATACCGTGACACTGATGTCGTCCATTCTCCTGTGTCGACATATCGGGCGAGAACCTGCGGTGCTGCACCTAAGTCGCGACGCACAAAAACCCGGGTCACTAAAGTGCAGTTGCTCCGTACACAGGAAAGCTGAGCTGATTCGAGAACAACGCGACACGCGTCGTCGCGTACGTCTTGGACCTGGGCTTGGCCCTGCTGTGAGAGAATAAGTGCAGTAATTCCAAACAATACATGTTTCATCTGTAGACTCCAGACTTGGGTCAGAGGCATAAGCGCCTCAAGGATTGTTGGGTTACTTATGAATGAGCATCTTATGACAAGCAAGTGCTTTGCTGTATCAGAGTGAAAAAAATATCTTCCACGCAGTTGCACCCACGAGAAGAAGCCGATGCAGAAGATACACTCGATGTTGCTTTTTTGGTTAAAAAAAATGGTTTTTTATACATAAAAAACAGATACCTACATATCATCACTGGAATCGATAGGTATCATAAAGACTATTCATTTAACAAATGAGTCTATTTGCCGATATAAAAGATGTGGCTAGTGAACCTTAGTGGAGAAACAAAAGATGAACTTCCTACTGAAAACGCTTCTGATCCTAAGTCCGCTCCTGACTCTCAGCGCATGCAACAACGTCGAGAACGGGAGCCAGGCTCTTGCTGCTGAGACTCCGACTACAATCAATCTTGGGGCACTGCCGCCGGATGCAGGGCGACAGTTCGTCAACCTCGTTTCTGTCACTATTAAGCCAGAGCTGCTCGAAGAATTTCTAACGGTTCTGAAGCCATACGCTGAGCTTACTCGCCAGGAAGAGGGGGTGATAAGGTATGATATCCATCAATCGCCCCATGATCCAACCGTCATCGACATTTACGAAGTCTACCGTGATACAGCAGCGCGAGTGGTACATAACAATGCTGAGCACCGAAATACCTTTTTTGCTAAGGTAGGAGAAAGGCAGTACTTCAGAGTTCCTGCGGTTTCTAAAGTTCTTTACTTGATCGATCCCATGACCGCAACGCCCTAACGCGTTCGCGTCCAGAAAGGGTCCATAGGCATCGAGGCATCAAAACGTGTAGATCCTGATGGGCCACCTGTTAAATGAGGGTTGCGGAGCTTGATGCACCTAGCCTCCTGGATCCTTTCTGAACGCTTGAAGCTGCATCGTGCAGCCGCATGAAAGCTGAAAATGAAAGATGTATGGCTTCACATGCGATCACTCGACATTTCGAGTGAGAACTCGTGAGCAATGCGTATCAACTCACCTCTCATCCACGCGTGCGGTCGGCTGCTATGGGTGCGCGCGTGCCATACCAGTTGCACGATATAGCCCGGAACTTCGAGAGGCAAAGGGAAGCACTGAATAGGGAGGTGCTGACGGGCCGTCAGCGCAATACGGGTCGGGATTGTCGCGACAAAATCCGAGTTAGCAACTAGATTGATGGGGCTATGGAAACTCATGACTCCAGCGACGATTCTCCGAGTGAGCTGACGTTTTGCTAAGGCACGATCGACAGCGCCTTGCAGGTCCCCCTGCAGCGTGACCAGGATATGATCGAGACTTATGTACGTTTCTAAATCCATATGTTTCTTCACTCTTGGATGATCCTTACGCACCACGCAGGTGAAGGACTCCTGGAACAAATCAATGCCATGAAATCCCTCCGGCAAGCGACCGAAGAATCCGCCCGCAGCAAAGTCAATAAAGCCCCCTTCCATCTCAACAATGGGCAGACTGCCTGCCGTTGGCCGCATCACAAGAGTCACCCTAGGAGCCGTCCGCTGCAATTCCCCAAGCATTTTCGGAAGAAAAACAGCTTCGAAGTAATCGGTCGTGGCAAACCGAAAGGTGCTCGCCTGGTCAGCAACGTCGAAAGCTTCGCGGAAGAATATCTCCGTTGCTTGCTCACACAGCGTGTTGACCATGGGCCAAATCTTGAGAGCTAAGGGGGTTGGAGTCATCCCTTTGCTGGAGCGCACCAGTAGAGGATCGTCAAAGTCACGTCGCAAGCGCGAAAGTGCGTTGCTGACAGCGGGCTGAGTGAGTCTGAGGCGCTTAGCAGCTTTGGAGACATTACGCTCTTCCATCAAAATCTGCAGCACATAGAGCAAATTGAGATCTTTGGTAGTCAGGTTCATCACGATCGCTCCAAGCTTGAGAGACTACCTTTAAGGTTAGCAGGAGGCGCCCAATCCTTCATCGGGATTGTGACAAGAGGTAGAAGGAGCCTGTTTGTTAAGCTACACTCTTTGTGGGCGTCGATGCCGTGGATGCCATGACACCCAACAGCCCTTGAGGCGATCACAGCTGTTCCCCCTCCAGGGCTGGTCCGGGGTATCGGGATGTCTCTCTAAACAGGCCAAGGTGGAGCTCAAGGAGTAGCATGTAAAAATGCGTTTCCCCGCCTCACCTTCGAGGGGTCTCCTGTCGAGCGCTCGTGGCTGCACGACTTGCTCAGAGACTTTTCGTGGTGCGTCGAGAAAACAAGTTCAATAAAACTGGGAATATAGAATGATACGGAGAGAGAGTATGGGGGTGTCTTTATTCACGAGCATTATAGCGACTAAAAGATCAATCAATTTGAGTTATTTACGCTGAGGTCCGATAGTATCAAAGTCAGGAGGATGACCAGCAATGGTAAAAACCTCACAGCATACATTACCTAGGGAGCGGGCTACTCACTGATCTGGGTGTCCCACTTCCTCCTTACAGGAGAGACGTCATGTTCAGGAATCGTGTGTTTGCAGTTGTGCTGACCGCTACTAGTCTTATGTCTTGGGGCGCGGTAGCTGAAGGTAAGAAGCCCAAAGAAATTTGGAGTGTGACCGAAGGATTGGATACTCCTGAAAGCGCTTACTACGATCCTTTGACTCGAAGTATTTTTGTATCGAACATCGGCGGTGATCCGACCAAAAAAGACGGTCAGGGTTGGATTAGCAAAATCGATGAGAATGGTAAAGTCTTAGCAGCACAATGGGTTGCAGGTCTTGATGCACCCAAGGGTCTCCGTTCCTATAAAGATACCCTCTGGGTCGCTGATATCGATCGCCTTCACGCGATTTCCGTGTCGAAAGCTTCGATTATTCAGACTTTCACTCTTCCAGGTGCTAAGTTCTTGAATGATGTTGCTATCGACACTGAGGGCAACGTCTATGTCTCGGATATGTTCGATAACAAGATCTATCGAACAAGTGCCCAAAATGGTCGTTATCAACAGCCCGAGGTGTATCTTCAGGGCGAGGATGAACTGATCAACCCCAATGGCCTACTGGTTCACAAGGGAGAATTGATCATCGGTCGGTGGGGACGCCCCATCAAGCCGGACTTCAGCACCGACAGTCCTGGAAGTTTGGCTTTCGCCAAGCTGGGGTCTAAAGTGTCTCGTCAGCTACCACCACTTGGCAATATCGATGGCATCGAACTTTTGAACAAAAATGAACTGATTGTTTCGGACTTCGTGGCTGGTAAGATTTATCGCGTGCAACTCAAAAGTGGCAAAGCAGAGTTGATCCTCACCGAAAAGTCGGGTACTGCCGACATTGGCCTTATCCCAGCACGAAAGATCCTTTTGGTGCCGTACTTCTCGGATAAAACCCTGAAGGCATTCCAGCTCTGATCGTCTCGGTCTAGAGTGTTGCTCGGGCGAGAGTCGAATCCTTCGGGACTCGCCCGCTGATCGATGGCTGATTAGCGACAGCGCCGCACAGTCGAACGCGCAGAGGTAGCTTGCTGCCTCTGCGCTTTGGCTTCTCAGTTTGCCGAGCATTGTTTGTATTCTGCGTGCATGTGTTCTTTGGCACGGGTGATCTTAGTGTCGAGTTCATCCCACATGAGAAAAGAACAAGGGCTGACTGTTCGGGACATCGTGGCGATCTTTAGGCCCCAAGCAACGACCATCTCGGTGGCGGGTTCGATCGATTGTGAATGTCAAATTAGCACGTATCTCTCGTATGTCCTCTTCCGACTCTGCATGGCAAGCTCTAGGGGCGCCTAGGAGCGTTCCCCTCAAAACCCTCGAGCAAAGGTCGATCCAATGTCCGTCGATGTCGGTTGGCTCATTCTTGTTCTCTTCACATCTGGGTTGGGCTTGATCTATTTCAACTTCGGGCGGAAAAACTCCCGACCTGCGTTTCTCTTCTTTGGTATGGCCTTGATGATGTACGGCTACTTTATTGACTCAACACTGGCTTTGGGTCTGATTGGAGCTGGGTTGGCAGCAGGACCGTTTTTGGTCACCAAATTGGTCTGAATGATGAAATTTAGCCAGTTATGGTGTCAGTCCGCGAGGGATCCTGTGCTTGGTTTAAAATGACCGGCGGACATGCTCGAGACCTTGACTCTCGAATCCACCCGTGGACACACGGTTTCTATCGTCTGCAGGAGAAGGCGTTTATCGATACCAGACGGCCCCCTCCTCTCGTTTGGTGAGGACCCGAGACGGTCCCCGAGAAAACCGGGATCCCATGTCCGGTGCGAATGCGCTGCATTTGAAGGACTCTGGACGCGTCTTTGATCGAGAGAGGGTAAGGTTGGCGCAAATGTGACGCATCCTCCGCTGCGGACAGACCAGCTATGTGTTTCTTGGTTGAAGGATTCACGATAAACAGTATTGTTAGGAGATGTCGCGTCCTAGAAAAAAGTCTTTCACTTTAGAGGAATAGTGAACATGAAAGCTCGTCTGCTGATCCCTTCATTCATGGCCCTTGGACTGATTTGGTCAACGTCGTCTTTTGCAGTGGCTTATAAGATCGATTCATCAAAGAGTTCGGTCCAATGGGCTGCGTATAAAGTTGTCGAAGCTTTAGGTGGACATAATGGCTCCATAAAGATTAAAGAAGGAACTCTCGATCTTGGCGGTAAGGAGGCCAAGGGGCGCTTTGTGATCGATATGAAGAGTATCGAAGCCCTCGATTTGAAAGATAAACCTGACCTGAAGGGCAAACTCGAAAAACATCTGAATTCAGAGGATTTCTTCGGGGTGGACAAGCATCCGGAAGCTGTTTTTGTGCTAAAGAAATGGCAGCAGGATCCAAAGGATAAAGTTAAGTATCAGGTGGACGGAGAATTGACGATCAAGGGGACGACAGGTCCCTTGTCCATTCCAGCCGAAGTGATCGAAAAGAATGGTAATCTCCAGATCTCAAGCACATTCACGATTCAACGCAACCTTTGGAATATTCGCTACAACTCGCCCACATTTTTCGATATCAAAACTTTGGGTGATAAAGCCATTAAAGACGAAGTAGAGTTCAAAATCGAAATGTTGGCTGTAAAAAAGTAATCGATACTTTCGGCAGCGGGAGAAGTCTGACTTCTCCCTACCTGCGCCTCGATACCTCGGGATCAACGTCCGGAATCTGTGACCGGCCTCTCCGATATGTTCGTGAGGACCTTGGCCTTGATCCCACGGTATCGAAGAGGAGCTTGGTGACCCTAGGCCTGCAGCCTTTGGCAGACGATGAAAGCCTCGGGCTCCTGATAGACCGTTTGTCCTGCACTCCCGGCTTCGGAATTTCCTGCATCCAGCCTTTGACCATGTTGCTGAATACTGCACAACAGGTATCTTACGACAGCGATAAACGAGATGCTTCGCCACAGACCCAGTCAATCGATTGACCCCCTGTGTGGGGTCTCGATCGCTCGTGGCATCAGTGCTCCTGGTAGCTGATTCCAATAAGCTCTCCATCAAGACCGCCCTTCCGCACTTCGATTGTGCCTTCGTAGTACCCCGGCATGAATTATGCGAATAGTGGGTTAAATTTTAAGCAGGCAGTTTAGGAGAAGTAAATAGGTGACGAGCCAGAAAACAGCTTTTCTATTTTTGCGAAAAAAGCAAAGAAGCTTTCTTTATGAGGACTGCCAATGG
>Ga0209985_10002930_pt1 | contig 14974 bp, 9 predicted proteins | sample NOAtaG_FD_187305 | JGI IMG/M metagenome (GOLD analysis project Ga0209985, IMG submission 187305) | Freshwater lake microbial communities from Lake Erie, under a cyanobacterial bloom - NOAA_Erie_Diel6S_1000h metaG (SPAdes) (version 2) | ecosystem: Environmental > Aquatic > Freshwater > Lake ...
GGGCTATAAAATATCTTTGCACAGGAGGTCAATACAGCAAAGGGAAGGGCCAAAATCGCAACCGCTTTAAAGATCTTCATTTTTAGGATTTTTTAAGGTTAGAAATATGTAGGATGAGCAGTCCAAGGGCGGGTTTGGGGATGGCATTGCGCTGTGTGGTGGTGAGACGGGTCAAAAATACCCCTTTTGCGGTATCCTGGATGTCCAGGATCGCAGACTGGTCTATGGGTTCCCCGCCAATCATGGTTTGCGCGGATACCTTGGAGAAGCCCAGTACGATTAATGCAATACAAGCGTAAAGTTTAAGCTGGTGCATAGCGCGTGGAGGTTAAGATTCTAACAGCGGTAAAAGTTTATCCCAGGGTTTCCAGGAATCAATTTTACCCAGGGCAATGGGTAAATATAGGGAAAATAATTTAATAACTCCCATCCCCCCAAAACAAAAAACCCAACCACCTGATCACCAGATAGTTGGGTTGTTCTGTTGTCGGGATGACTGGATTCGAACCAGCGGCCTCGTCGTCCCGAACGACGCGCGCTACCGGGCTGCGCTACATCCCGTCGCTGCTGCTACAGCATAGGATTACAAATATATTGCCTGCGCCTGGAAAGCGCAACTATTCTGCCGAACTTTTACTGACCTGTCGAAAGATCGCGTAAAATTCATCGTCTTCCTTACCGTCCTGGTCCCAGTCCAGCAAAGCAGAAAAGTGGGCCATTCCTTTATCTATGAGTACTTTATATTGTACAGTTTTGTCGGGCTCGATCATGACCAGCGTATCTCCGAAGACATTCCAGATACCCTTGGCCTCACCGAAAACATCGCCCCGCACACCCCTGAAAACAGTGCGGAATTTCTGCTCCCCGTCAAAGTATGTGCGGTAGGGCTTGACCTGGTACTTGGCTTCCCAGTACTCTTCGCTGGCTTCAAAAACCTCCGACGTGTCACCCGATTGATACGTCGGCATCTTGACGTTCAGGTACGTGGCTGCCCAGGTGCCAGGCATAACAACTTTAAGGTCGGGCTTTGCTGCTTCCGCCGTCTTATCGGCTTCCCGCCGGCACGCCCAGATGGCAAAAATGCCCAGTAACATCAAAATAGTGGTCTTTTTCATGGTTTCCCTTTTTTCTCAGGCCTTTTCTCTGCAATTGACAGGCACGAAACTCCGGGCCATGCCCGTCGCTCTGATCTGTGGCCAAGCCAGTGTGCAAATATAGGGGAAAACCCGAAAAAAAGCCCCGCCCACCTTATTTAGGGATGATGTTTCCCGATCCGCTGATGGACGACCGGACTTTGGGCTTACCGTAATAAGTGACGTTACCCGAACCAGATATCGCGGCCTCCAGTTCATTGCGCGGGTGTGTGCTACAATCCCCTGATCCTGAAATCCTGACGGCTGCTGTATCTACTACGAGACCGCCGGTGCGAATGTTGCCCGAACCAGATATCGCCGCCTGTAGCCTCCCCGAGGTGCCAGTGACGGTAATATCCCCCGATCCACTGATCGCAGCATCTACTTCGGTGCTGTGCAATTCGACCTGAATATCCCCTGAACCACTGACGGCGAGCTTTACGGTGCCTTTCCAGTTAAAGGGGGTATCCCCCCGGATATTTCCCGATCCGCTGACCGTGGCACGGTGCAGCTCTGGTATCGTAATATAGATGTTGAATTTCTGGTATCCGCGCACCCGCCTGCTGAAATGAATCTTCCACGCATCCTGCATCACATCGGTGCTGAGCACCTCGATGATGTTCTTATGACTTTCAACTTCGACCGACTGCCGCTTGCCTTCCCGCAGGTACACGTTTCCGCTGATGGCGAGTTCGAGGGCTTTGAAAGGAGCGACTTTCACTTCTTTTCTGACAACCGGCCCTTCCCCTTTCACGCCAGGCCCCCAGCTCTTCCAGTTTTGTGTGAATGCCGGCAGGGCAAAAAACAGGCTGAAAGCGAAGGACAAAATAATGCTTGATGTGTTTTTCATGGCTTTTGCTATTTTAGTACAACAAACGTGTTGCGAGGGGTCAACGAGGTGGAAAACAACGTTATCCTCTTTACACATGAAAGCTTTCAGGGGAGTAGAGCACAATTCTACGTGACCAAAAAAAGCGCAGTGTGGGAAGAAAACGGCCTTCTGAACCCCCTCAATACCTCCCCTGCAACAAGTTTACCCTATTTTAATGGACAAGTAATTTCCGCAAAGGTTGCATATTGCGTACCCTGGTCCGGTAGGTTATTTTACCTTTGCACAATGTACCTAAACCTTAACGATATGTCGCCACGGTCTTTTCTTCATTTTCTGCTCCCGGTACTCGTCCTGTATCAAGGTTGTGAGCGCACGACGCCGGCGTCCGGTGAGAACAGCAACGGGGGGCTGCCTGCCGAAATCCTCGGTTTAGCGGGCAGTGCCGAGGTATATACCTGGAGTGAGGGTTTCAAACCCAATATTTCGCCCGCTGCGCTGCCTTTGCCCGGTTATTTCGGGTTTATCCCCTCCGACAGCGGCCACCAGCCGGAAGTGCTTCTGCTCGGGAAGGATATACCAAAGGGCCGCATCGGTATCCTGCCCATTGCCCTGATCCGCTGCAGGGAGATCGAGAGAGGCGATACTTTCAACATGGTCGTCGCTGTGCCATTTGAAAAATCCTTTCGTACCGTTCAGGCAGAAACGTTCCGTGCATTTTTAATCGAATACGATGCCCTCAAGCGCACCGTAGAGTTGTGGGTCCGGCATGCTGCCGGCTATGGCATGCGCGAAGTCGTCCGTTGGGAAGACGAAGTTGTGGCCGGGCAGCTCATAAGGTCAACCCAATCCGCCGGTTCAGGAAAATAGGCTTATGTGACAGCTTCCAGGGATTAAATAAACCTTTTTGATAAAAATCGCTTTTACAATAAAATTGTGGCGGCGTGATCCTGTCAACGGGTGAAACCCGCCCCCGGTTGGATATATTATGAATAAAATTCCTGAAAATCATTTCTCCCGGATAAGCAACAGATGTGCAGATGTGGCTGCGTTGGCCTTCCCATGCAGCTGTGACGTGGCGGGTAGCCCGGAGGGTTTCACATTTACCTTCGGGACCTGGGAAGCGGTTTATGCAGTCAGTTTCAGCGAAGTTGCAGGAGCGTGGCCTGCCCATCCGGAAAACTGTTTTCTGTCCCCCGAATATCTGAGGGCGATGGAGGAGGGGCTTCCGGCATCCCTGGGACAGCGATACCTGTTACTGCGTGGGAAAGAGGGGGTAGAGGCGTGTCTGGTATTCCAGGTGGTGGAATTTCGGGCACTCGAAGATATTCGCGCCCCCGAGGTCTGGTCGGGGCTCTGGGGAAAGATGAAGCGCCTGGCGGCACGCCTGGGTAACTTCCGGCTGCTCATTTGCGGTAACTTGTTCATGGTGGGGGAAAATGGGATATATGCCCGGAGTGCGCATACCGACAGGGAAATCCGACAGCAACTCAAAGCACTGATGCAAATTCTGGCGCAAAGGGAAAAGGCCCGCGTATTGGTATGTAAAGACTTCGAAAAGCCCCAGACCTTATTGAAGGGGTTTCATGCATTGGAGTTTCAGCCAGCCATGTCCCTGGAAATTCGCCCGGAGTGGAAATCGTTTGAAGACTACCTCGCTGCAATGGGTTCTAAGTACCGGGTCAGGGCGAGGCGGGCATTCAAGAAAGGGGCTGAAATCCACTACGAGCGCTTTTCGCTGCAAATGGTCGAAAGTCACGCGACGATATTGGCCAACATGTACCAGGGCATTGTGCAGGCTTCAGGCTTCAGCCTCGCGGCAGTCGGGCCGGAATATTTTATCGCCATAAAACGCAGGTTAGGGGATGCATTTTCGCTGACGGCCTGTTTCGTTGATGGGGGGCTGCGCGGATTCTATTCTACTATCCGCAACGGCCCGGTGCTGGAAGCAAATTTTGTGGGTTTTCTCCCCGAATACAACCGCAGCGCCCAGCTCTATCTGAATATGCTTTATCGCATGGTGGAAGAGGCGATCCTGGGCAATATGCAAAGCGTAGCCTTTTCGCGTACCGCACTGGAAATCAAAAGCTCGGTAGGGGCCCGGCCAGTCCCCGCCCTGGTCTATATGGCGCATACAAACCCCCTGCTCAATATGGTGCTTCCCCCGGCTGTCCGCTTGCTCGAGCCGCGCGAGGAGTGGGTGGAGCGCCACGTTTTTCACGAACTTACCTGAATTTCTTTCCTGGCTCACCCTCGCGTATGCCCTGAGCCTGGGCAGTAAAGTCTTTCTGAAGGGCCATCGCCATTACGGCCTGTGGGTAATCCGCTGTATTGCCTACCACCTCGAGTTGGAAGCCATCGCTGCCCGTGCCCCTGCCATGGAGAATCCCTGAAAGCCCGGTAAAGACGATAATGGCAGATATACCCGCAGCTACGGCCATGCGCTTTACCCAAAGCGTGCGCAGTCTCCTTGCCGCGGCAATGTCCAGCCGGCGTTCGAGTTGTTTCCATGCCTGCTGCGCGGGCATCTCCTCAGTCAGATACTGATGATCCCGGAAAAACTTGTCCAGTTCACTTTGCTGATTCATTCTGGTTTTGGTTATGACAGATTTTTTAAAGGGTTAACGGAGGGAAAGGCACTTTTTTATGCCAGCCCTAGATTACCGCTATGCCCAGCTCCGTGCCCAGCAGCTCCTGCAGACGCTTTCGCGCCAGGATGAGTTGCGACTTGGAAGTGTTTATACTGATACCCAGCATTTCGGAAATTTCCCGGTGTTTGTAACCCTCGATCACATAGAGGTTAAAGACTGTGCGATATCCAGGGGCAAGATGGTCGAGCATCCGGAGGATTCCCCGTGCTGTGAGGTCGCCGCTGGCTTTTTCCGGCACCTGCATGTCCCAATCGGCAAGTCCGATATCAAAACGGAAGGCATCGCGCCGTCGGAGAAACATCAGACACTCGTTGATTACAATGCGCCTGATCCATCCTTCAAAGCTTCCTTCGCCTTTATAGTGTTCGATATTTTGAAGCACCTTGAAGAAAGCTTCGACCAGGGTGTCTTCTGCGTCCTCCTTTTTTTTAATATAGCGACGACATACTCCGAACATTGCCGGCGCATACCGGTCATATAGCGCCTGCTGTGCTTTCCGATCCTGTTTTTTACATGCCTGGATAAGGAGCTGTTCTTCCATAAAACCTTTTATAGGGTTCAGACTTGTTTCGATGGGATTATCGTAGCTGAGGAAGGCTGCTTCTCCAACACGCTGACCCTTCGCAACAAATCTGTCGAGCACTGTCTGAAAGATGCTTTTCAGTGCAATTATGGTGTGTTTCCGGCAAATTTTGCATTTTTGCAAAACTTTTTTTAAACCGGGCCGATTCCCCTGGCCAAAGTAAAAAGCGACCATGCAGGAACAAGCATCACTTCCTTACTTATCGAACGCTCCTTCAGACCTTTTGGTTTTAGCTGAAAAATATGGTGCACCACTGTACGTTTACGATGCAGAAATTATCCAGAGGCAATACGAACGCCTGAAAAACGCGTTCCAGGTACCCCGCCTGGAGATCAATTATGCCTGCAAAGCATTGACCAACCTGAGTATCCTGAAGTTTATCCGCCGTCTCGGTGCGGGCCTGGATACCGTTTCTATTCAGGAAGTACACCTCGGACTGGAGGCTGGGTTCCAGGCTTCACAGATTACTTTTACGCCCAATTGCGTTGCCGTCGGCGAAATAGAAGAGGCATGGCGCCTGGGGGTACAAATCAATATTGACAGCATTCCGGTGCTGGAGCATTTTGCGCAGTTACACCCTGAAGCCCCGGTCTGTATCCGGATCAACCCTCATATCATGGCAGGTGGGAACTTAAAGACCTCGGTCGGGCACGTGGATTCCAAATTCGGGATATCCGTCCACCAGATGCCCCACGTCCATCGCATCGTACAGGCAACCGGGATACGGGTAAATGGCCTGCACATGCACACCGGCTCCGATATCCTCAATGCAGAGGCGTTCCTGGAAGGGGCAGAGATCCTGCTCGAATGTGCGCGGGAGTTTCCCTCCCTCGATTATCTGGACTTTGGCAGCGGGTTCAAAGTGCCTTATAAGCCTGGCGATATCGAAACGGATATCGAAGACCTCGGCAAAAAACTAACCCATCGCTTCCTGGGTTTCTGTAAAAGCTACGGCAGGGAATTGACCCTCGTGTTCGAACCGGGTAAATTCCTCGTGAGTGAGGCGGGTAGGCTGCTGGTGAAGGTAAATGTTGTAAAAAATACGACTTCCACTGTTTTCGCCGGGGTGGATTCCGGAATGAACCACCTGATCCGGCCAATGTTCTACAACGCGTACCATCATATTTCCAATGTATCAAATCCCAATGGTACCCCTCGGTTTTATTCCGTCGTCGGCTATATTTGCGAAACGGATACGTTTGGGGTAAACCGCAAAATCCCGGAGGTGCGGGAAGGGGATATCCTCTGTATCCATAATGCCGGTGCGTACGCTTTCTCTATGTCCTCCAACTATAACTCCCGGTTCCGCCCTGCCGAGGTAGCCCTGTACAAGGGGGTGGATACCCTCATCCGACATCGCGAAACGATGGCGGATATCCTCAAAAACCAAACCGGGGCAGAGCTATGAGGCTTTGCAGGGTGGGCCACCGAGGGGGCTGATATAAATGTTTTTTCGTGCGACAGAACGGCAGGGCAGAACAAATACACAACTCATGCCTTCCCGCATAGTCTTTGGATCAGGATTTTTTTAAAAAGCAGTATATGGGATTAAGCACGCGGTATAACCCGCAAGAAACTGAAGAACGATGGTACCGGCACTGGATGGGCCGGGGGTATTTTCATTCCGTGCCCGACGGGCGGGAGCCATTCGCTATTGTTATCCCCCCACCAAACGTGACGGGCGTACTGCACATGGGGCACATGCTGAACAATACGATCCAGGATATCCTGATCCGAAAAGCAAGGCTGGAGGGGAAAAACGCATGCTGGGTACCCGGCACAGACCACGCTTCCATTGCTACCGAGGCTAAGGTGGTGGCCCTGCTCCGGGAGAAGGGCCTGCGGAAATCGGATGTCGGACGCGAAGAATTTCTGCGCTATGCTTTCGAGTGGAAAGAAAAATACGGGGGTATTATCCTGGATCAACTCAAGCGCCTGGGGGCTTCCTGCGACTGGGAACGGACGCGCTTCACTATGGAGCCGGCACTCTCCAGGGCGGTGCACCATGTCTTTGCAGATCTTTACCGCAAAGGCCGGATTTATCGTGGCCGCCGGATTACCAACTGGGATCCTGCCGCCAAAACAGTCCTTTCTAATGAAGAGGTAATCTATCGGGAGGAAAATTCACAGCTTTTCCATCTGCGCTATGTCCTGCAGGACAACCCCGACCAGGGCGTCGTCATCGCGACCCAGCGACCGGAGACGATTATGGCCGATGTAGCAGTGGCAGTACACCCGGAGGATGTGCGTTTCAACGGGCTGATTGGCAAAAACGTCCTCATCCCGCTGATCAACAGGCCGGTACCGGTCATTGCCGACTATTACGTGGATCCGGCGTTCGGCTCGGGTGCATTGAAAATCACGCCCGCCCATGACCCCAATGATTATGAGATCGGCCAGCGACATGGGCTCCCGTTCGTAGATATCCTGACGGAAGATGGTAAGCTAAACGAAAATGCGCAAATCCTCATCGGCGAAGACCGTTTCATCGCCCGGAAAAAAATCAAAAAACTCCTGGAGGATGCCGGGGCATTGGTAAAGCTGGAAGATTATCGCACCAAAATCGGTTATTCAGAGCGCACGGATGTGGTGGTGGAGCCGCGCCTCACCCTGCAGTGGTTCCTCGATATGAAATTATTTGCCCGGATGGCCCGGGAAGCTGTAGCCTCTGGCGAAGTGCGCTTTTTCCCCGATCATTTCCAGAATATGTACAATAGCTGGCTGGCAGAAGACAATATCCGGGACTGGTGCATCTCCAGGCAGCTTTGGTGGGGGCAGCGCATCCCGGCATGGTATCTCGCCCATGAAAAAATGGGCGAGGAAACAGCGGTCTTCGTCGCAGAAACCGCCGCAGAGGCCCTCGCCCAGGCCCAGGTACAACTCGGCCGCCCTGACCTCTCCATCCATCATCTTCGCCAGGATGAAGATGTGGTGGACACCTGGTTTTCGTCCTGGCTCTGGCCGATTACCGTGTTCGATGGTTTCGAACGGCAGGATGAGCTGCGCTATTATTATCCGACCAATGTACTGGTCACCGGCTGGGATATCATGTTCTTCTGGGTAGCACGCATGATCATGTCCGGTTACGAATGGGCTCCGGAACTGCTGGGAAAAGCATTGACCGAAGAAAAAGGGGCCATGCCTTTCCGCGATGTTTATTTCACAGGGATGGTCCGCGACAATAAAAGACGGAAAATGAGCAAATCGCTCGGCAACTCACCCGATGCACTTAGCCTGATTGAAAACTACGGCGCAGATGGGGTGCGTTTCGGGATGCTGGCCAGCGGTGCCGCCGGGAACGATATTATCTTCGATGCTCCATTTGATCCCCAGAGCAATCAGGTGTTGAACGAAAGTAAGCTCTGCGAACAAGGGCGCAATTTTTGTAATAAAATGTGGAACGCCCTGCGCCTCATCAAGGGGTGGGAGGTCACGGATACCCCTGCAGATCAGGAAACGCTCGCGGTTGACCAGCTTGCCGGGGAGTGGATGCAACAGCGACTCCGGCAAGTAACTGCACAGCTCGGGGAGCTCTACCGCGACTATCGGCTTTCAGATGCTTTAATGGCCATTTACAAACTGATCTGGGACGATTTCTGCTCCTGGTACCTGGAAATGGTCAAACCTGCCTACGAAGCCCCAATCTACCGGGAAACCCTGGAAAATACCCTCGCTTTGCTCGAAACGATGATGACGCTGCTCCATCCCTTCATGCCGTTCATAACAGAGGAGGTCTGGCATCAACTCCGAACCCGCAGCGAAGGCGAGGATTGTGTGGTGAGTACCTATCCTGTATCCATCCCATTCGACAGGCACCTCGTTCAACAGGTGGAGCTCGCCAAAGCCGCCGTATCGGGCATACGCGAAGTTCGCAATGCCAAAGGCATCAAAGTAAAAGAACGCCTGACTGTTAAAGTCCAGGATACCCCAACAGCCAGCCTTTGGCTATCTACCCCAGGGGTCGTCCCAATGATCGAGAAGATGGCGGCACTGGAATCACTCGAACGGATTTCAGGTGAGGTGGATAACAGCGTCGCCTTTCTGGCAGGGAATGAGAAGCTCTTCGTCGTCCTCCAACAGGAAATTAATGCCGGGGAAGAGCGCGCCCGACTCGAAAAAGAACTGGAATATTATCGCGGTTTCATCGCCTCCGTCCAGAAAAAACTTGAAAACGAACGCTTCGTGCAAAGCGCGCCAGAGGTCGTGGTGCAAAAAGAACAGCAAAAACTTGCTGATGGCCTCATCAAACTCAAAGGGCTCGAAGCCGCACTCCAACAGCTTGGATAACACGGGCGTGTACGCATATTTATGGGGTGTAAAAAATATTCTGGAGTTGTGTGAAAAGTATTCCGCCGCCTACGGCGACGAAAAAAAGTTTTAAACGAGCACTATGTTCACCGATTTTGCGAAGCAAAATCGGTGAACATAGTGCTCGTTCAAAATATTATCTTTCAGCGCCGCGTTTTCAACGATTTTGCGAAGCAAATTCGTTGAAAACGCGGCGCTGAAAAAATATTATCTGGCGGCACAAGCCGCCAGATAGCTTATCCTTTCCCGTAGTCTGATGATCCCGTAGCCATTGTTGCTTTACATAAAATCACCGGGATTTTTTCCAACAGCTTGATAATCGGAGGGTTTTTAGTATTTTTGTTTTTTGTGTGCCCTGTATTTATTAGGGTAGTCAAAATTCATATTATATTTTTTTTAAATAAAAATTCAATTAACTATTATTCAAATAGATAGAATTGTAATTTTTATTTAATATTAAAATTTTGCCCCTTGTTAAATGCCATACGATTAAACCCTCTGTCATTTGAAAATATATAGTTATTAAATAATCGCTGTGGACATGAAAAAAATCCGACTCATCGTATTTTTTGCGGGGGTGTTGTTTCAGCAAGCCGTGCTGGGGCAGGATCTCACTATTGAGGAATTTACGCGACTAAACCCATCGGTGTTACTGGCTTCCGGGTCAGGAGAGGTGGGGCGGCCGGCCGTACCGGGGGAGCAACCGGTTGTGCTTGAAATCAAGTCGCGGGAACGTGCGGATGCACTTCCGCAAGCCCCCCCGCGCTATGAAAAGGTGCGCTTGCTGCTTCCGGGGGCAGTTGCCCCACAGGAATATACCGTGCGTATAGAAAATGGACGGGTATTCCTGACAGACGATATCGTCCTGTTTTCCGAATCGGACTATAGATTAAAAAAGCAGGAAAAGGGAAACCTGATCACCTTTACCAACCAGCGATGGCCCAGCGGGCGTATCCCTTATACCATTCCTTTTGACCATATTGCGCGGAGCCAGATCCTTTTGGCGATTGAGCATATCAATACCAACACCAACTTGTGCATGATACCGCGCACAAATGAGTCGAACTATGTGGAGTTTATTGACAATGACGCGTTTTGCTGGTCTTACGTAGGGATGGCAGGTGCGGGCAGGCAGGAGGTCAATATCGCGAATGGATGTGGTTTTGGTGAGATACTTCACGAAATCCTTCATGCGGCAGGGATGTGGCACGAGCAATCGCGCAACGACCGGGATGAGTACATAACTGTTTTTTGGGAAAATATCATTTCAGGAAGAGAAATCAACTTTCAAAAAGAAGGCGTAGCAATTACCCCGGTGGGCGGGTATGACTATGGTTCGATCATGCACTACGGGCCAACGGCATTCTCAAAAAATAGTCTGCCGACCATAAGCGTGAAGAGCCCGCCTGCCAGCCCGGGCACGACGATCGGTCAACGCGCTGTACTCAGCAGCGGGGATATCGCCTCGGTTGCGGCGATGTACCCTACAAAGAGTTGTAGTGCTCCGGTGGTAACAAATATTTCGCTTTCGGCCCCAATTACAGTAACCCCCAACCCGATAATGGCCGGTCAACTATTTACAGTTTCCACAAATTTTTTAAATACCGGCACGACCGTGTTTAAGGGTTGTTATTATGCTGTCCTCTGGGACAGGCGGGGGGAAAATGTCGAAGCTATCCTCCCCGCAATCCAGGAAGATAGCCTGAGGCCCAATGCCTCTTACCCGACCCTACGGGTGTTTACCGGCCCCGCGCTGAATGTTCCGACCGGCGAGTACATCCTTGCCGTATATTTTCGGAACAATTGTACCGGGGAATACTTTTTTGCCGCAAATGAAAATTTTCCCAGCGCTGTATTCGTGCAGGTTAACGGAGTGAATAACCTGAGTGTAAGCCCCGCCACAATGAGCTTTACTTCCGCTGGTGGCACACAATCCGTTGCCGTGAGCTCCAATACAAACTGGACGATAACGGGAAAGCCGGACTGGATATCGCTTTCTGCCGTTTCCGGCAGTAATAACGGAAGCGTCACAGTGACCGCTGCCCCCAATGGTACGGCATCTGTACGCAATGCCATCCTTACTTTTTCTGCGCCAGGGGTGACCAATCGCAACGTCTCGATTACCCAGCAATCGGCCAGCACAGCACTGGGGGTTTCACCTGCTTCTCTTTCTTTTCCATCCGCAGGGGGCACAATACCTGTCAGCGTAACGGCCAATACGACCTGGACTGCTTCGGAATCCCTGAGCTGGCTCTCCCTGAGCACATCAGGCGGTACCAATAGCGGAACGGTAAATGTGACCTGTACCGTGAATACCGATACAGCAGCGCGTTCGGGAGTGATCACCTTTAGCGGTATAGGTGCGCTGACCCAAACGGTAGCAGTAACCCAGCAGGGCGCAAGTTTATTTATGTCCGTCGCGCCTGCTTCCCTGACGTTCACCGCAATAAGCGGTTCACAAAACCTGAGTATTACTTCCAATACCTCCTGGACCCTCTCCGAGTCGCTCGATTGGCTTTCGCTCAGTGCTACAAGCGGGAGTAACAATGGTGCGATCGTGGTGACTTGTGGTACAAATACGGGTACGTCCGTCCGGTCAGGTACAATCACGCTATCCGGTACGGGTGTGGCCTCCCAGACAGTGGCAGTTTCACAGTCCGGAAATTCCCTGACGCTGACGCTTTCCACCAATAACATGAATTTCGTCGCAGGGGGCGGTAGCAACACCTTTGCGATTACTTCCAATACTTCCTGGAATGTTTCACCTTCTGCCAACTGGATAACCGTGAACCCTGGCTCCGGCAGCAATAATGGTACAATTACTGTGACCTGCGCCCCCAATACCACAACGTCGGCCCGGACGGCCAATATTTCTGTATGGGGGACGGGAGTGGCCACCCAGCTCATCGTGATTTCCCAGGCGGCACAGGCTCCTTCGCTGAGTATTTCCCCGACTACACTGGACTTTAATGCCCCTGGAGGATCCCAGTCCATCGCAGTAACCTCCAATACGGTGTGGACGGTATCCGAAGGGCTTTCCTGGATTACGGTAATCCCGGATCAAGGCACCAATAATGGTTCGTTTTCAGTGCTTTGTGGTCAGAATACGGGCAATACCTCGCGCAGCGGGATCATTACCGTTTCGGCCTCAGGTGCCGCCTCGCAGACAATCGCGGTAAACCAGTCGGCTCCGGCAGCCGCCTGCACGGTCCCGGGCAACCTCACCCTGTTACAGAAAGGCTACTCCTGGTTCTATGTTCGCTGGGATCAGGTGCCCAATATAAACGTGTATTCCTGGCGCTTCAGAGCAGTCGGCGATTCTACCTGGCGTACAAACGACAATTTTGGTAGTCTTGGCGTGATTAGTATGGTGAGGCTGCCCTGTACAGAATATATCTTCCAGGTGCGCTCGGTTTGCTCGGATACGTTCAGTGACTGGTCGCCGGAATTGCGCTTCACGCTCGAAGGATGCGGTGACCCTTACTGCTATTCCTATGGTTCCACGATTGGCGACTGGATAGCGCGGGTTGCTTTTGCCGGCTTTAACCAGGTATCTTCCTACGATTATGGTTATATCAACCGCACCGCTGTACGCGGTACCGTAACGGCCGGACAAACCTACCCGCTTTCCCTGATTGGCGGGTTTAACAGCGAATCCCAGGGCGCTACCTACCACTGGAAAACGTGGATTGATTTCAACGGGGACAACGACTTCAATGATACCGGAGAATTGGTCTTCAATCAGACCTTTTCCCGGTCAGCATCTGTGGGGGGGATTACCGCAAATATCCCTGTCCCAGTATCGGCTACCCCGGGGATTACGCGCATGCGGGTGGCAATGTCCCTCGAATCCGGTGATGGGCCCTGTTCGACAGGGAGCAGCTACCGCGAAGTAGAAGATTATGGACTCGAAATACAATCCGGCGGGGCTTTTATCTCCATTGCGCCCACCACGATGGATTTTACCTCCGGCGGAGGTAACCAGAATCTCAGCATTACCTCGAATACCGCCTGGACGGTATCGGATACGGTTAACTGGATTACCGTTGCTCCTGCCAGCGGAAGCAATAACGGGACAGTAGTCGTTACTTGCAGCCCTAATACCTCTACCACTTCCCGGACCACGACGATCAGTGTTGCCGGGACCGGGGCAAGTACCAGTACGGTCACGGTGACTCAGGCAGGCGCTCCTTTCAGCCTCGGGGTGAGCCCTACCAGCCTGAACTTCACCGCCGAAGGAGGAACAAATACGTTTGCGATTACCTCCAACACGAGCTGGACGCTCGGAGATACCCTGAGCTGGATTTCCCTGAGTACTGGCGCCGGTTCCAATAACGGGGTGATTACGGTTACCTGTGCACCAAATACGACCAGTGCCGTGCGTACGGGGATGATTATCGTTTTCGGGACGCTGGTTCCGATACAATCGGTTACGGTTACCCAGGCCGCCGCGTCAACATCCTTGACGGTGTCCCCGGCTTCGCTTTCCTTTGCTGCTGCCGGGGGGGGCCAGGGCCTTACCCTCACTGCAAATACCAATTGGGTGGTATCGGATACCATGCCTTGGATTAGTATAGCCCCCGCCTCCGGTAGCTCGGATACCATAGTTCAGGTGACTTGTGCCCCAAATAGCAGCATAAATTCACGGAGCGGGGCAATTACCATTCTGGGGGTCGGTGCCCCCACCCAGACCGTTAATGTTACGCAGAGCGGCTTGTCAGAGGTGTTGGAAGTTAACCCGACTACCCTGAACGCAGGCCCCCAGGCAGGCTCGCTGGCGCTTTCGATTACCAGTAACGGAACCTGGAACGCAGCGGACTTGGTGGACTGGATTACCCTTGGGACGATCTCCGGAAACGGTAACGCAACCCTTGCGGTCAATTTTTCCCAAAATACGACCGCACAACAACGCAGTACCGTAATTACAATATCCACCGGAAGCGGTGCATTATCCAGGACTGTGACGGTCACGCAGCGCGGCAGCGGGGAAGTACTACCAGATTCCTGGAATTTTAAACGCACCGAAAATAACCATACCGTTATCCTGCAAAGTACCCTGGTATCCAGTATTAACGGAGCTTCTCTGGCCCCTGGAGATTACATAGGGGTTTTCTACACCCTCTCGGGTACGGATTTCTGTGCAGGCAACGGCCCCTGGACGGGCAGCAGCACCTCTTTTCCGGTTTTTGGTGACGATACGTTCACCCCGGGCGTAAAAGATGGCATGAGCGTCGGGGAGGTTTTCAAAGTGAAAGTCTGGCGCGGGGCTACCCAGCAATCTATAGATGTCACCGCGACCTACGCGCCAGTAGGCACTGCTGGTATCGTGAACGCGACCGGCGCCTATGCCAACGATGGGTTCAGTATGATTACCGCACTTAACGCCAACACCGCACCGACCCAGGAAATGCTGTCCATTCCGCTCAAAGCGGGTTGGAATATGATTTCGAGTTATATCGTCCCGCAAAAA
>Ga0209985_10002931_pt1 | contig 14961 bp, 14 predicted proteins | sample NOAtaG_FD_187305 | JGI IMG/M metagenome (GOLD analysis project Ga0209985, IMG submission 187305) | Freshwater lake microbial communities from Lake Erie, under a cyanobacterial bloom - NOAA_Erie_Diel6S_1000h metaG (SPAdes) (version 2) | ecosystem: Environmental > Aquatic > Freshwater > Lake ...
GGGGGGGGGGGGGGGGAAGAGATCAAGGAGCCGCGGGCACGGCACTGGATGGCCGTGGGCGGCAGTCGCGGGCCATTGAAGGGCCTGGCGGGGAGTCCGAAGAAGCCGGAGAGGCAAAGCATCGCATCGGTAAGGCCCACTATGCACCCGTTGAAGGGACGTGGCAAGCGGCAGACCCGGACGCATTGGCGCCCAAGGGGCGAAGGTCGCGACGTTTCGTGGCAACTCTCACGGCCAAGGCGCCAAGGACACGCTGGCTAGAATGAAACGAGACCCTGGACACCGTTCGCGACACGCTCGCGACGTCAAACCGCACCACGCATGATGAAACTCATCGGCTCGCTGACCAGCCCTTACGTGCGCAAGGTTCGTGTCGTCATGGCCGAGAAGAAGCTCGACGCCCAGCTGGTGCTCGAGGACGTCTGGGCCAACGACGCCATCGTCAAGAGCAACCCTCTGGGCAAGGTCCCTTGCCTGGTGATGGAAGGTGGCGAGGCGGTCTTTGACTCCCGCGTGATCGTCGAGTACCTGGACACGCTGTCGCCGGTGGGCAAGCTGATTCCGCCGTCCGGCCGTGAGCGCATCGAGGTCCGGACCTGGGAGGCGCTGGCAGACGGCCTGTGCGACGCGGCGATCGCGGTGCGCATGGAGCAGGTCTGGCCAGGCCGCAGCGACGTCCAGCGGAGCCAGCCCTGGATCGACCGCCATCTCGGCAAGGTCGACACCGCCTTGCAGGCGATGAGCCTGGGTCTGGGCGACAAGCCGTACTGCGCCGGCAACCACCTGACCCTGGCGGACATTGCCGTGGGCGTCGCGCTGGCCTACCTGGACTTCCGCTTTGCGCACATCGACTGGCGCGGCCGCCATCCCAATCTCGGCAAGCTGCTCGACAAGCTCGCGACGCGGCCGAGCTTCGCGGACACTGTGCCTGCGGCCTGAGCAGACGCTCCGGACGGCTCTCAAGCCGCCGACGCGGCGCCTGGCTCTGGCATGGCGCTGAACGAATCGGCGCTTGCCAGCGGCCAGTACAGCTTGAACACGTTGTGGGGCCATTCGCCTCGGCCTTCGGCAGCGGCCAGCAAGGCGCCGGGTTTGACAAACGGCAACTGGTTGGCCAGCAGTCGGACGTCGTGGTCGCTTCGCCGGCGCACGATGTGGCTCGCGGTGATGCGGTTCGGGTGGTCGAGCCCCGCAGCCTGCACCAGCTCCTGCAGGGCCTTCAGCGTGTTCTGGTGGAAACGCCAGACCCGCTCGGTCTTGTCGGGCACGACCAGCGCCTGCTGACGCAGCGGGTCCTGGGTCGTCACGCCGGTCGGACAGGCGCCCGTGTGGCAGGCCTGGGCCTGGATGCAGCCCAGCGCGAACATGAAGCCGCGTGCCGCATTGCACCAATCCGCGCCCAGCGCCATTGCACGCGCGATGTCGAAGGCGCTCACGACCTTGCCGGCACAGCCGATCTTGATGCGAGGACGCAGGTTCAGCCCGGTCAGCGTGTTGTGGACCAGCAGCAGGCCTTCCTGCAACGGCGCGCCGACATGGTCGGTGAACTCCAGCGGCGCCGCACCCGTGCCGCCCTCGCCTCCGTCGACGACGATGAAGTCCGGTAGCAGGCCGGTTTCGAGCATCGCCTTGCAGATCGCAAACCACTCCCAGGGGTGACCGATGCACAGCTTGAAGCCGGTGGGTTTGCCGCCCGACAGCGTGCGCAGGCGGTCGATGAAGCGCAGCATCTCCACCGGCGTCGAGAACGCGCCATGGTGGGCCGGGCTGACGCAGTCCACGCCCATCGGCACGCCGCGCGCGGCGGCGATCTCGGCGGTGACCTTGGGCCCGGGCAGGACGCCGCCGTGGCCGGGCTTGGCGCCCTGGCTGAGCTTGAGCTCGATCATCTTCACCTGCGGGTCGCAGGCATTGGCCACAAAGCGCTCCTCGCTGAAGCGGCCGTCGTCGTAGCGGCAGCCGAAGTAGCCCGAGCCGATCTCCCAGATCAGGTCGCCGCCATGAACGCGGTGGTGCTGGCTGATCGAGCCCTCCCCGGTGTCGTGCGCGAAGCCGCCCTTGCGGGCACCCCCGTTGAGCGCCAGGATGGCGTTTGCCGACAGCGCGCCGAAGCTCATCGCCGAGATGTTGAACACGCTGGCCGAGTACGGCTGGGTGCAGCCGGTGCCGCCACCGCCGATCTCGACCCGGAAGTCGTGGCTCGCCAGCTGCGTCGGTGCCATCGAGTGGTTGATCCACTCGTAGCCGCCGGCCATCACATCCAGCTGGGTGCCGAAGGGCCGCTTGTCGGCGTCGCCCTTTGCACGCTGGTAGACCAGGCTGCGCTGCTGGCGCGAGAACGGGGCCGCCTCGTTGTCCGGTTCGATGAAGTACTGGCGGATCTCGGGCCGGATGAATTCCAGAAGGAAGCGGATGTGGCCGATCACCGGGTAGTTGCGCAACACCGAATGGCGGCGCTGGCGGCTGTCGCGCCAACCCAGGCCGACCAGGAACAGGCACACCACCGCCGCGAAGCCGCCGACCCCGAATGCAACCCAGGTGAACAGGAAGACCAGCAGCAGCACCCCGCTCAGCGCCCAGACCGTGTAGCGCACCGGGAAGTGGTGGTCGATTCGGTGCAGCCAGGCGTGCATGGCGTCAGACCTGCAGGGCAAGCAGGCGAGTGGGGTGGAGAGGTCGGGCCATCCTAAGGCCGAGGGCATGCCCGGCGCTCCTGGGAGAATCGCCGGCTTTGCAGCCCAATTCCTTGCCCGATCCTGTGCTGGTCACCCCCCAGACGATGTCGTTCGACACCCCGCTGCCCCTGGCCAGCGGCGCCGTGCTTCCTTTCTACAGCCTGGCCTATGAGACCTACGGCCGGCTGAACGATGACGCCAGCAACGCGGTACTGGTCTGCCATGCGCTGAATGCCAGTCACCACGTCGCGGGGCGCCATGCCGACGGCACGCTGGGCTGGTGGGACAACCTCATCGGCGCGGGCAAGGCGATCGACACCGAGCGCTTCTTCGTCATCGGGGTCAACAACCCGGGTTCGTGCTTCGGCTCCACCGGGCCGATGCACCGCAACCCGGCGACCGGCCGTGCCTGGGGTGCCGACTTTCCGGTCGTGACGGTCGAAGACTGGGTGGAGGCCCAGGCCCGGCTCGTCGAGCGACTGGGCATCCGGCAGCTCGCAGCCGTGATCGGTGGCAGCCTGGGCGGCATGCAGGCTCTGGCCTGGACCTTGCGGCATCCCGACCGCGTTCGCCACTGCGTGGCGGTGGCGACAGCGCCGTGCCTGTCGGCCCAGAACATCGCCTTCAACGAGGTCGCGCGTCGCGCCATCGTCACCGACCCTGACTTCCACGGCGGCCACTTCTACGAGCACGGCGTCGTTCCGCAACGCGGGTTGACGGTGGCGCGCATGATCGGCCACATCACCTATCTGTCGGACGACTCGATGGAGGCGCGATTCGGCCGTGCGCTGAAAAACGGCAGCCCGGCCTACAGCACCCAGGCCATCGAGTTCCAGGTCGAGAGCTACCTGCGCCACCAGGGCGAGAAGTTCAGCGGCTACTTCGACGCCAACACCTACTTGCTGATCACGCGCGCGCTGGACTACTTCGACCCGGCCGCCGCCGCCGGTGGCAGCCTGAGGAAGGCCTTCGAGCCGGCGCGTGGCAACCGCTTCCTCCTCGTCAGCTTCACCACGGACTGGCGCTTTGCGCCGGCACGATCACGAGAGATCGTCAAGGCCCTGGTCGACAACGGCACCGCCGTCAGCTACGCCGAGATCGACGCGCCGCACGGGCACGATGCCTTCTTGCTCGACGACCCGCGGTACCACACGGTGATGCGCGGCTACTTTGAAGCGCAGGTGGCTGCCCATGTCTGAGCGGCGCGACCTGGAGGCCATTGCCGCCCTGGTGCCGCAGGGCAGCCGCGTGCTCGACCTGGGCTGCGGCGACGGTGTCTTGCTCGAGCGCCTGATGCGCGAGAGGTCGTGCAGCGGCTACGGCATCGAGCTCGCCGACGCCGGCGTCGCCGCCTGCGTGCGCCGCGGCGTGCCGGTGATCCAGCTGAACCTTGAAGAAGGGCTGGCCTTGTTCGACGACCGCAGCTTCGACGTCGTCCTGCAGCTCGACACCTTGCAGCACCTGAAGAACACCACCGGCATGCTGCGCGAGACGGCGCGTGTCGGGCGCATCGGCATCGTCAGCTTTCCGAACTTTGCGCACTGGCCCAACCGGCTGCGCGTTGCCGGTGGACGCATGCCCGTGACCAAGGCGCTGCCGTTCGAGTGGTACGACACCCCGAACGTCCGGTTCGGCAGCTTTGCCGACTTCGAGGTTTTGGCGCGCAAGCAAGGTCTGACGGTGACCGAGTCCTTTGGACTGCACGAAGGCAACCGGGTCGACCGGCGCTGGGCCAACCTGCGCGCCAGCGTGGCGGTGTTCCGGTTCGAGGCCTAGGAGCCCGATGCCGCCGGCGGGGCCGCCGGCAGGGTCAGCGTGAAGCAGCTGCCGACCCCTGGCTCGCTGGTCGCCACCAGCGTTCCGCCCATGGCCTCGGCCAGGCTGCGCGACAGCGCCAGGCCCAGGCCCGTGCCGGGGACGCTGCCGTGCTGGGCGCCCAGGCGCTCGAAGGGGCGGAACAGGCGCCCGATCTGGTCGGCAGACATGCCGACGCCGCTGTCGGCGATGTCCAGCGCAAACGCCGAGCGGCCGTCGGGAAGGGTCTCCGGGCGCGCTGCAATCCGCACGCTGCCGCCCATGCGGTTGTACTTGATGGCGTTGGACAGAAGGTTGTTCAGCACCTGCAGAAGGCGCCGACGATCGGCCCAGACGGCACGCCCGGCCAGCGCACCTGCAGTCGTGGCCTCGTCAAGTCGCAGCACCTGCTGTGCCTGCGCCGTGCCCTCCAGCATGGCCCACGATTGATCCACACCCGAGGCCAAGGTCACCGGCTCGGGCATCAGGCGCAGGCGGCCGCTCTGCACGCTGGACAGGTCGAGGATGTCGTCCATCAGCGCCAGGAGGTGGTGCCCGCTGGCGATGATCTGCTGCACCCAGCCGGCCTGCCGTGCCGTGGCCAGCCCGTCGTGCTCGAGCAGTTGCGAGAACCCCAGCACGGCATTCAATGGCGTACGCAGCTCGTGGCTGACGGTGCCCAGGAACTCGGTCTTGGCGCGGTCGGCCGCGGCAGCGGCATCGCGCTCCAGGCGCAGCGCTTCGGCCTCGCGCTGGCCCGTGATGTCGGTGTGGGTTCCGATCATGCGCAGCGCGCGGCCGTGGGCGTCCCGAGCGAGCACCATGCCGCGCGACAGGATGTGAAGCCAGCGGCCGCTGCGGTGGCGCATGCGCCGCTCGTTGATGTAGACCGGTACCTCGCCGCACAGATGGGCGTTGCGTGCGGCCAAGGTGGCGGCGAGGTCGTCGGGGTGGATCAGGGTCTTGAGCCAGGCCTCGCCCGATACGGGCTCGTCGACACGGTAGCCGTACAAGGCCTTCAGCCCGGCGCTGACCTCAAGCCGGTCTTCGGCGAGATTCAGGTCCCAGGCGCCATCGCCCGTGCTCTCAAGGGCGCGCTGCCAGATCAGGCTGTTCTCGCGCAACGCCTGTTCGGCCGCGCGCCTGGCGCTGATGTCGAACAGCATGCCGACCCGACCGTCGCGGCCGCTGCCCGGGTCGATCGCGGGCTGGCTCAGCAGATGGACCCACTTGTCGCGACCCGCCGGCGTGCGGATCCGGAACTCGATCGACACCGGCCGTCTCTCGGCCAAGGCCGCAAACACCTCGGCGCGGACCCAGGCGTCGTCGTCGGGATGGGTCTGGTGCAGCAAGGCATCGGCGTCGGCCAGTGCAGCCTCCGGATTGACCCCGAAGAGCGGACGAACGGCAGCGCTGACGTGGCTGTAGCGCGAGCTGCCATCGTCGTCGATCTCCACCCTGAACACCGCGCCGGGCAGCAGGTCCACCATCTGCTGCAGCTGAAGCGTGCTGCGCCAGTGAGCGACTTCAGCGGTGTGGCGGGCGGTGGTGTCGAGCACCATGCCGACGCGGACCACCGCGTCGCCGTCGGGCCAGGCCACCGACGAAACCTGGTGCACCCACTTGAGCCGGCCGTCGGGCAGCACGATGCGGTACTCGATGTCCACCGGCTCGCCGCTGACATTGCAGCGGCGCAGCACCTTGTCGACCCAGGCCTGGTCGTCGGGGTGGCGCAGCCGGGGGGTGGTCTCGGGGTCGGCCAGGCACTGTTCGGGTGTCACGCCCATCAGTTCGGCGATGCCCTCGCTCATGTAGTCGATCCTGTGCAAGCTGTCGCCCCGGGTCCGCAGTCGGTACACGGCGCCGGGCAGGCGTTCGGCCAGTTGGCGCAGCGTCTGCTCGCTGCGTTCGAGCGCCTGGCGGGACTGGATGGCCGCCGTGATGTCCTCGACCGTGCCTTCGTAGAAGCGCACCGCACCCTCGACGCTGCGCACGACCCGGGCCGAGACCCGGGCCCAGATGCGTTCGCCGGTGCGGTGGCGAAGGATCTCGACTTCGAAGCCACTGAACTGGCCTTCGGACTCGAGGCGGGCGCGGAACTCCGCCCGGTCGGTCGGCCGCACGTAGCACTCGGTGGCGATGTCGGCCACCGCGCCGATGTACTCGGCCGGTGTCTCGTAGCCGTTCAGCCGCGCCAGCGCGAGGTTCACGCGAAGCCAGGTGCCGTCCGGTCGCGACCGGTAGACCCCGATCGGCAGGAAGTCGAACAGCGCCGAGAAGTCGCCGTCTTCGGCGTCTGAGTCGGCGCCGATCCGGTCCATCTCAGTCGAGCGTGACTTCGCAGCGCACGCTGCCGGCGCGGTCGGCGGTGGCGGTCAGCGCAAGCGCCGCACCGCGCGGGCCGCGCACGACCCACTCCACGACGGCGCGGTCGGCGGTGACGTCCTTGTTCGGCAGGAAGGCGTGCAGGGAATGCTTGGGGGCGTGCCCCTCGAGGTGGCCGGCCTCGACCCGCTCCTTGCCGCTGACCAGGGCCAGCCCGGGCGGCAGGTGGATCTGCATCACGGCACCGCGGACCACCTTGCGCTCCAGCGCGCGCTTGGTGACGTAGCTCGGAAGCCAGCCGCTGTTGGCGACGGCGAACCGCACCCGCCAGGTGTCCGGGCCCAAGGCCCGGACCTCGGTGCGGAGGATCTCCAGCTTCGGCAGGCTCTGGCCCAGTTGCATCAGCCAGGCCGGGAACCGTGCGGCTTCGCGTTCACGCAGGTGCGGCGGCGGGTTGCGCCAGAAGTTCATCTTGTCCCAGCCGCCGAGTTCGATCATGCCCAGCTGCGGGTGGCGGTACGGATACCAGGCGACATGGGCCAGGCCGCCACACTGCTCGTCGCTCCACTTCAGCAGCTTCAGGTCGTCTTCCGGCGGGTGCTCGCGGTACCAGTCGATCCACTTGTAGTCGGTGATTCCGGCCTCCTTGTTCGGGGACCAGATCTCGACCGTCCAGAACAGCGCACCCAGGTGCTCGTACAGCCATTCCTGGGTGCCGCTGATGACCTGCTTGGGGTGGTACTTGAAGTCGTGCCAGATGCTGATGGCCGGGTATCCGGTCAGCTTGGCGCCGAGGTCCGAGAAGCGCTGGATGCTCCACAGGTCCTCGGGGATCATGTCGTCGTCGCTGCATGTGCCCATCGGCCGCAGGATCACGCCGCTGTGGGTGTGAAAGCTCACCGCCGCGCCGATGTTGGGGTGCTTGACGACGAAGTCCACCATCGCCCGCACCTCGGGCTCGCTGGCCGGGTAGGGGCCGGCGCCGAGTTGCTCGCCTTCCTGGCGCCAGCCGGCCGGGAAGTTGCGGTTCAGGTCCAGGCCTTCGCGGTCCGGGTTGATCGCGACCTTCAGTCCGTCGTAGTTGACCAGCGTGCCTTCCGGCATCACGCGGTAGTACTCGCCGCCGAACTCGCCGGGCTCGCGCGGCACCATCACCCGCGGGTCGGCGGCGCACTTCTTCCAGCCGCCGTGCGGGTCGGGGATGCGCATGCTCAGCACCCGACCGTCGCCATCCACGTCCTCGACCGTCAGGCCGTCGACGACGGCCTCGTCGAAGGGATAAGGCCGGGTCGAGCTGCGGATGTGGCGTGGCCGGTCGGCCAGCGCAAGCTCGGCGCCGTCGGGGTTCAGGCGGGGCACCAGGTAGACCGCGCGCGTGTCCAGCAGCTGGCGGACCGCCGCGTTGCCGGCGTCGTAACCGGTGACGAGCTGATGCAGCCAGTACAGGCAGGCGGTGCAGGCGGTCAGCTCAGCGGCGTGGATGTTGCCGTCGACCCACAGCGCCGGCTTGTCGATGGACTCGCCGGTGTGGGTGTTGGTCAGGGTCACAAGCCAGATGTCGCGGCCTTCATAGCTCTTGCCGATGGACTGGATCTGCACCAGGTGCGGCAAGGCCAGGGCGTAGTCGTGCAGCAGGTGCGTGAGTTCGGCGTGGCGATAGAAGGTGTCGAACCGCGGGACCGGGATGGCAGGCATGGGCGAGGGTGCCGGTTGCCGCGCGGGCGGTGACCGGGCTGGTGCTTGGGGAGTCCTCGGATGCTAGCGGGGGCATCCCTTGTGGCGACTCCTTACTGACCCTTGAACAGGCCCTGGAAGTGGCGCGACACCGTCAACCGCTCGGACCGGCCGCGCAGAAGCAGGTGCATCTGGCCCTCGTCGCCGCGCACCGCGGCCGCGATGTGGCGGTGGTGGACGATGGTCGAGCGGTGGACCTGCCAGAACTGCTGCTCGTCGAGCTGGGCGAGCAGCTCCTTCAGCGGCGTGCGGATCAGGGCGTCGCCGCCTGCGTGCACGACCCGCGTGTAGCGCGCATCGGCTTCGAAGTAGACCACCTCGTCGACCGGGATCAGCCGCACCTCCCGGCCCACCGTGGCCTGCAGCACGGTCGGCAGCCGCCTCGGCTGCGCCGCGGTCAGGCGGGCCAGCACCGCGGCCAGCGCGGTCGGGTCGGCGCCACCCGGGACCGACGCAAGGCGCAGGCGCAAGCGCTGCACGGTCTGCGCCAGGCGATCGGCTGTCACCGGCTTGAGCAGGTAGTCCACCGCACCGGCGTCGAAGGCGGCCAGCGCGTGGTCGCCGTGAGCGGTGGCAAACACCACGGCGGCGCGTTCGCCGATCCGCCGTGCGACCTCGATGCCCGAAAGGCCGGGCATCCGGATGTCGAGGAAGCACAGGTCCGGCTCGTGTTCAAGGAAGGCGTCCCAGGCATCGACCCCGTTGCCGGCCACCGCGACCACGTCAAGCTCGGGCCAGGCGCTGCGCAGGCCGGCCAGCAGCTGGTCGCGCGGGGCTTCTTCGTCATCGGCAACGAGGGCGGTGGCTTGGCGGGTGTTCATGGCCGGGTGGACGCCTGGGGTTCGAAGGGCCAGCGGATGCGGGCGATGGCGCCGCCACCGTCGGCCGCGGCAAGTTCAAGCGTCGCTGCGGGGTGGCCATACGCGAGTTGCAGGCGCTGGCGGGCGTTGGTGAGCCCGGTGCCTTGGCGTGGTGACGGGTCGGGCGCTGGCCCCGGGCCGTTGTCCTGAACTTCCAGCACGACCCGCTCCGGCCCGCCGGGCGCCGTGTCGCGGAGGGCCCGCACCCACAGGCGGCCGCCAGCCAGCTGCGGCTCGATGCCGTGCAGGAGCGCGTTCTCCACCAAGGTCAGCAGCAGGCCCGGTGGCAGACGCTGTGCCCCAAGTGAGGTCGGCACGTCGATCTCGACCTGCAGCCGGTCGCCCAGCCGCAGCCGCATCACCTCGAGGTAATGTCGAACAGCCGCCAGCTCGTCGGCCAACGGCAGCAGCGGGCGGTCGAACATCGGCAGCGTCGTGCGCAGGTAGCCGGTGAGGGCCGACAACAGGCGCGAGGCGCGCGCATCGCCGGTGTCGACCCAGTGCTGCAGCGAGGCCAGAGTGTTGAACAGGAAGTGCGGCTCCAGTTGCGCCGCGGCCAGCCGGCGGGCCATCTCGATGGCCTGCTCGCGCTCGGCACGTTCGCGCAGCCGGGACTCGATCTGCTGCGCCCTCCAGACGGCGACGAACCAGAGCATCACGACCACCACGCCGACGCCACCCGCCAGCACGACACCATGCCAGACCCGGTCGCTGCGTTCCGGCACCCACGACCTCACGAGCCAGGTCACAACCAGCGGCGCAAACGTCGCCCCGAGGCTCGCCTGCAGCAGACCCAGGCGTGAAGGTCGCCACCAGACCCAGTTTGCCGCGGCGCTGCTGGCGAGCAGGAATGCAAGCACCGACAGCATCAGCCCGCCGACCACGTCGGGAGGCGCCATGACCAGCAACACCCCGACCAGGATGGCGACGTTCGCCAGCGTCACGACCAGCATCGTGCGGCTCGGCCCGTCCTGCCCGGCCTCCGCCATCTCGGCAGCCGTGAACACGCGGCGCGGTCCGGGGTACCAGAGCTGGGACCAGTCGATGGTTTCGGGGGCGCGCGATCGGGTCATGACGGCCGGCAGTCTAGGCCGCGGCGACGCCTGTGCACACGGCAACCGGGCCAGGAGCCGAGAAGGTGGCTTGGAGGGTCGGATCCTCCGCATGGGTGGCGTCGGGCAGGCCGTTGCCGCCACACAATCGACCATCCGTCGATCGAGAACCTGGAGCGCCACTCGATGCAAACCGCCCGTACCCTGGCCTTGATCGCCACCGTCGCACTCGCCGCCTGTTCCACCCCTGCACCCGAGCAGGTGGCAGCGGCCGACCCGAACGCGTCGCAGTGCACCCGCGAGCTGTCCACCGGCTCGAACATCATGGCGATGAAGTGCCGCACCGCCGAAGAACGTGCCGCGGAGAAGCGCCGCAGCGACCAGGTCAAGGAGAACATGCGGACCTCCGGCCGCCCGAGCATCGACCCGGCGGGTACGCGTTGAGTCCGCGCCGGTCCCGAGCCTGAGTCGGATCCGGTTTCACCCGGCGGGCAAGCCGCCGACGAACATCCGCAGCTCGCCAGGCACCATCGCCTGCCAGGACTCGCCGACGGTCAGCGGCTCGGTGGCAACGAGCGCGATGCGGTCGCCCGGGGTCGTCAACGGCGCGAAGTCCACGCTCAGGTCGGCGTCGGCCAGCGTTGCAGCGCCAAAGGGATGCTGGCGCAGCAGCCAGTGCAGCTTCGTGCTCGCGTGGGCCCACAAGGCCTGGCCGTTGGACAGCAGCATGTTGAAGCTGCCGTGGCCCGCCAGAACGGGCATCAGCTCCGCCAGCGTCAGCGTCAGTTCCTCGAGCGTCGGCACACTGGCATGCGCCTTGGACAGCTCCTGCATCAGCCAGCACAAGGCGCGTTCGCTGTCGGTGTCGCCGACCGGTCGGAACGCCGCATGCAGCCGCGGCGCGAAGCCCTTCAGGTCGCCGTTGTGCGCCAGCACCCAGTAGCGGCCCCAGAGCTCGCGCACGAAGGGGTGGGTGTTCTCGAGCGCCACCCGGCCCTGGGTGGCCTTGCGGATGTGGGCCACGATGCAGTCGCTGCGGATCGGGTAGTGCTTGACCAGCTCGGCCACCGGCGACGCGGCCGCGCTCCGGGCGTCGATGAAGTGGCGCAGACCGCGGTCCTCGAAGAACGCGATGCCGAAGCCGTCCTTGTGCTCGTTGGCGCGGCAGGCCAGGCCGGCGAAGCTGAACATCGCATCGGTCGGCGTGTTCGCATTCATGCCCAGCAACTGGCACATGGCGCCGCCGACCCGGTTGCGCCAGCCGCCGTGCTCAGCGCGTACGGACAGCCGTCACGACGGTGATGTTCGGGCTCGGCAGGCATTCGGCACCGCCGAGGAAAGCCGGCCACTGGGTGCAGGGGGCCGCGACCATGGCATCGACCACGGCCTGGCCGGCGGTGATGGTGCCGAAGACGGCATAGCCGCGGGCGCTGGCGGTGCGGTTCAGGAAGTCGTTGTTCGTCAGGTTGATGAAGAACTGCGACGTCGCCGAGTCGGGCACCTGAGTGCGTGCCATCGCGACCGTCAGCCGCGTGTTGCACAGGCCCTGGTTGTCTTCCAGTGCGATGGCGGCATTGGTGGCCTTGAGCGTCGGAAACGGCGTGGAGTTGGCCACCAGCGGTCCGGCGTAACCACCGCCTTGCAGCACGAAGTTGGGCGAGTGGCGGTGGAACACGGTGCCGTTGTAGAAGCCGGCGTTCACGTAAGCCAGGAAGTTGGCCACCGTGACCGGTGCGCGGGTTTCCTCGAGCGTGATCGTGATCGGCCCGCTGACGCCGGCGCCGTTGCTCAGCGTCATCGTCACCTGCGGCAGGGTGTTGGGGGTCGGCGTGACGGAGCAGACCGTGGGCACGAAGGGCGACGGCGCCGGGGAGTCGCTTCCGCCACCGCCGCAGGAGGCCAGGAAGACCGTGCCGAACAGCGTCGTGAGGGCGATCAGCGGTGAAGCGACGGCACGCCGCGGCGCCGGGGCGGGGGTTGGCTGCGGCGCAAGGGTGGAGTCGATGTTCATGGCACAGGCTTTCTGAGGTCGGCGGGGGTGAATTCGGGTGGATACGAAGCTTGGCAAGGGCAGTGCGGGTTCATTCGAACATCAGTTTGCCCATGCCACGCCACGTGAACAGGTTGCCAGGGTTCTGGGTCTCTTCGAGCATGCCCGAAAGCCGCTGCCGGATGCGTGCGCTGTTGCGCGCGCGCCAGATCACGAGGTCGGCCAGCCAGGGATGGTGGTTGACGCGGCTGGCGGTTTCGTACAGGTCGAACCTTGGTTTGAGCGCGGCCAGGCTGGCCTCGTAGTGGGCGCGCACCGCGGCGTCGCTGCCGAGCCGGGTGTCCTGCACCAGGGCCTCCGCGGCGAGCATGCCGGTTTCCATGGCCTTGCCGATGCCCTCGCCGCTGAAGGCGTAGGTGCTGCCGGCGGCCTCGCCGGTGACGATCAGCCCTGGCGCCGACCACTTGGACCCGATCAGCGAGCAGCGCAGCGGCGCGCCCTTGAGCGCCGACTTCATGCCACCTTCCCAGCGACCGTTCTCGGCCAGTTCACGTGCCGGGGCGTAGACATCGCAGAAGGCCTGGAACATCTCGCGCAGGTTCACGTCCTGCATGCGGCCCTTGCCGGCGCGGGTCTGGATGTGGCTGCCGGTCAGGCCGGCGCCGATGTTGAAGCGGCCGCCCGGCACCGGGAAGATCCAGCCGTAGCCGCCCCTGAGCCGAGGGTGCCAGACCATGTGCAGCTCGCGCAGTGTCGCGGCCAGACCGCTGTGCTCGACATAGCCCCGGATCGCGATGCCACTGGGCGTCTGGCGCTCGCTGACGCCACTCGCGAGCAGCGCCTGCGGCACCGCGCCGGTGGCCAGCACCAGCCAGCGGCAGCGCACCTCGAGTGTCTGCTCACCGTGCTTCAGGCGGGCGCCGACCACGGCGCCATCCGGGTCGTCATCGCGGTCGCGCATTGGCGTCTCGAAGCGGGCCGGCGGCGCCAGCTTCGCTCCGGCGGCAAGGGCCGCGCGCAGCAGAACCATGTCCAGCGAGCGCCTTGGCAGCACCGACAAGGTGCCCGGCACATCGACATGCCCACCCCGCGGTCCGACGCAGCGCACGTGCCGCACCGGGGTGGCCAGCGCCGCGACCTCGCCGGCCACGCCCAGCCGATGGAGCGCCGCGTGGCTGTCGGGGATCAGGCCGTCGCCGCAGACCTTGTCGCGCGGGAACGCATGCTGATCGACGAGCCAGACATCGCGGCCGGCGCGGGCCAGGGTCTGGGCACAGGCCGTGCCGGCCGGGCCGGCGCCGACCACCAGGACGTCGCAGCGGGCGGGCATCGGGCCAGTGGCGGCGACAGTCGCTTCAGGGGGATCCGGCTGGGACACGGCGGGCGCAAACAGGACGAAAGGCCGCGATTCTAGGCAGCGGGCAGCGTGGGCCTCCGGGCCCTGTCCCCCTGGTCGGACCCTTGACCGGCGTCAAGGCGCGGTCGGACCGGTCGGTGCACCATCGCCGTGAACGTCGCCCGGTTTCGTGCGACCGCAACACCACCGCTCGAAGGAGGCGCCCCGATGACCTACCACCTGACCCACGGCCAGCGTGCCCTGCTCGAAGCCGAGCTCGTGCGCCGCCAGCACCTGCTCGATGCCCGGCTGGCCGAGCACCACCAGGGCCTGTCGCGCGCGGAACATGCGAGCGCCGTGCTTGCGCAGGACGGCGACGATGCCCCGCAGCGCGAAGGCGAGCGCGAGGTGGACATGGCGCTGTCGGACCGCACGCTCGTCGAGCTGGGACAGGTCAGTGCCGCGATGCGCCGGGTGCAGGCCGAGGACTTCGGCGTCTGCACGGACTGCGGCGTCGACATCCCCTTCGATCGCCTGAAGGTCGAGCCCTGGGCAACCCGCTGCGTCGCCTGCGAGAGCGCGCAGGAAGCCCGAGCCGCCCACTGAGCCGCCCACTGAGCCGCCCACTGAGCCGCCCACTGAGCCGCATTCCCTTGCGACCCGAAACAGGAGACACCATGCCGATGTTCCACGCCGTGATCTGGCTCGACCACGAAACCGCCCGCATCTTCGGGTTCGATGCCGAGAACGTCGACGCGCGCAAGGTCCGCGCCCACCACCACCCCACCGGTCAGCACGGCAGCGAGGTCCGCACGCAGCACGAGTACTTTGCCGCCGTCTGCGAAGCGCTGGAGGGGCCGACCGAGGTTCTTGCGCTCGGGCCGCGCACCGGGCTGGCGGACTTCGAGCACTACGCCAAGAAGCACCGGCCGCAGACGGCGCGCCGCATCGTCGGCTGGGAACACGCCGACCATCCGACCGACAACCAGATCGTGGCCCAGGCGCGCGACTGGTTCGTGCGCTACGACCGCATGAACGGCGTGCCGACGCCGACCTGAAGACGCGCGGCGGTCAGGCCACCGCCGCCTTGACCTTCTGCCGCCAGGCGTGCAGAAGGGGCTCGGTGTAGCCGGCGGGTTGCTCCAGGCCCTTGAAGACCAGGTCCAGAGCGGCGCGGTAGGCCGGGCTGGTGGCC
>Ga0209985_10002932_pt1 | contig 14960 bp, 9 predicted proteins | sample NOAtaG_FD_187305 | JGI IMG/M metagenome (GOLD analysis project Ga0209985, IMG submission 187305) | Freshwater lake microbial communities from Lake Erie, under a cyanobacterial bloom - NOAA_Erie_Diel6S_1000h metaG (SPAdes) (version 2) | ecosystem: Environmental > Aquatic > Freshwater > Lake ...
CGCGCTCGAATCCGAGGTTCGCGGCACCGCGCTCGAGCGCGAATGGCTGCGCGCGTGCGAGCTGTGGCTCCTGCGCTTCGCGTCGCAGTCGACCGAGGTCGGCGGCGGCGATGCGCTCAAGAAGGCCGTGCTCGCGCACTTCCCCGCGAAGGAAGGCGTGGATGGCGCGCACGAGCTCGATGCGCATCGCGCAGCATGGCTTGCCAAGATGGGCGCGCCCGAGGCGGTCGTCGTGTCGGTCGCGCTGCTCGAGAAGCCCGATGTCCGCGAGGCGCCAGGGCTCGCGAAGGGTGCTGACGCCGCGCTCCTCGCGCGCGGCGGCCCGTACGGTCGCGCCGTGCAGGAGATGATCGCGAACGCGCCTGCCACGCGAAAGATCGCGATCGCCTACGCGATGCGCGACGCCAAGGAAGGCTGGACGCCCGACCTCCGCATCCGCTTTGCGCGCGCGCTCGCCGACCTCCGTCGCGCGAGCGGCGGCAACTCCTTCGCGGGATTCCTCAACCGAATGGGCGAGGAGTTCGTCGCGAACGCGCCAGCAGGCGATCGCGAGTTCCTCGCCATGACGGCGGCGGGCAAGCAGGCGGAGGAACTCGTGCTCGTCGCGCGTGGACCGGGACGCGCGTGGACGGTCGACGCGATCGTGGCGCTCGCGCCGCAGTTCGCGGCTGGCCGCGACCACGCCGAGGGCCTGCGTGCATACCGCGCGACGCAATGCGCGCAATGCCACCGCGTCGGCGGCATCGGCGGCAGCGGTGGGCCCGAGCTCACGGCGGTCTCGCGTCGCTTCTCGGTCGAAGATCTCGCGGCCTCGCTTGTCGATCCGGACAAGACGATCAGCGACCAGTACCTCAACACCGACATCACGCTCGCCGATGGCCGCGTGGTGACGGGCCGCGTCGTGGCCGATGCGCCCGACGCGATCGAGATCCGTCCGAGCCTGCTTTCCGACGCGCGCGAGCGCATCGAGCGCAAGGCGATCAAGTCGATCGCGCCGAGCAGGACCTCGCCGATGCCGGCGAAGCTCCTCGACACGCTCTCCGAGGGCGAGCTCCTCGACCTCATGGCGTTCCTCCGCTCGGGCGGCGATCCGGCCGACCCTGCGTTCATGAAGATCGACGACGACGGCTTCCTCCAGATCCTGTCGAGCTCGCAATCGACGGCCGGCGCGGCATCGCCGCTCGCGGCCTTCACCTATGACCCGAAGTTCTGGTCGGTCGAGAACGGCGAGATCGTCGGCCGCACCACCGATGCGAACCCCGCGCCGCACAACACCTTCCTCGTCTGGAACGGCGAGGTGCGCGACTTCGAGCTTGAGGTCGAGCTGAAGCTCGTCGGCAACAATTCGGGCATCCAGTACCGCAGCGAGATGTTCGAGCCGAACCGCCTGCGCGGCCCGCAGATCGACGCGCATCCCGCGCCGAACTACACCGCCATGTGCTACGAGGAGGGCGGCCGCGGCATCCTCGCCGAGCGCGGAAACCGCCTCGAGATCGACGCTGCGAGCGTGAAGACGCTCAGCCCGCTCGCGGGTCCGCCGCAGCCGCCCGCCGATCTGACCCAGTGGCACACCTACCGCGTCGTGGCGAAGGGCAACACCATGCGCCACCTGCTCGACGGGAAGACGACCGCGGTCGTGGTCGACGACTCGTCCGAGCGTGCGAAGGGCGGGAAAATCGGCATTCAGATCCACGCCGGCGAACCGACCGAGGTGCGCGTGCGCAGCATCCGCCTCAAGCGGCTCGACGGCTGATCCTGAATCTGGTTCGTTATCAGACAGGTTTCGAAGCGGCGCTTGCGCGTCGCATCGGCATCCTTTGCACAAGGCCCTCGCCGTCAAAGCCGATGAACGCGACCGAGGATCGACTGCGGCGGCGTCTCGCCGTACCCTTGTCGTTCGCTCTGAAGCCAAGGAACTCCAAGTATGTGCGGAATCGTCGCTTACATCGGTCGTCGGCAGGCCACAGACATCCTCCTCGAAGGCCTGAAGCGGCTTGAGTACCGCGGCTACGACTCGGCCGGCGTCGCCGTCATGAACGGCGGCCTCCATCTCGCGCGTGCCGTCGGCCGCGTGGCGAATGTCGAGAAGGCGATCGACGACCGCGGCGGCTTCACGGGCACGCTCGGCATCGCGCACACGCGCTGGGCCACGCACGGCGGCGTCACCGAGAAGAACGCGCACCCGCACCGCGACGACTCGAAGCTCGGTCACGGCATCGCGATCATCCACAACGGCATCATCGAGAACTACGCCGCGCTCAAGAGGTATCTCGAGGAGAAGGGCCATGTGTTCACGAGCGAGACCGACACCGAGGTGCTCGCGCACCTGATCGGCGAGCTCTACTCGGGCGACCTCGAGAAGGCGGTCCAGGCCGCGCTCCGCGAGGTGACGGGCGCCTACGCGATCGCCGTCGTCTGCGAGAAGGAGCCCGATGTCCTCGTCGTGGCGCGCAAGGGTTCGCCGCTCATGGTCGGCGTCGGCAACGGCGAGTATGTCGTCGCGTCCGACGCGAGCGCCATCGTGAGCCACACCACGCAGGCGATCGCGCTCAACGACTACTCGGTCGCGCGCATCACCCGCGAGGGCTTCCGCACCACGACGGTCGACAACATCGAGATCACGGCGGAGATCCGCGAGCTCGAGTTCGACCTCGAGCAGATCGAGCTCGGTCACTACGACCACTTCATGCTCAAGGAGATCTTCGAGCAGCCGCGGGCGCTGCGCATGACGCTGCAGGGCCGCGTCGATGTCGCGAAGGGCGAGATCCGCCTCGGCGGCGTCGGCGAGCACGCGCGCAAGCTTGCGAACGCAAAGCGCGTGGTCTTCGTGGGCCAGGGCACCGCGCTCCACGCGTGCATGATCGGCAAGTACCTCTTCGAGGACCTCGCGAAGGTGCATGCCGAGCACGACTTCGCGAGCGAGTTCCGCTACCGCAATCCGATCGTCGAGGACGGCACCGTCGTCGTCGCGGTCAGTCAGTCGGGCGAGACCGCCGACACGCTCGCGGCGCTCACCGAGGCGAAGCAACGCGGCGCGCTCGCGCTCGGCGTCGTGAATGTCGTCGGCAGCTCGATCGCGCGCGAGACCGACGCCGGCGTCTACCTGCGCGTCGGCCCCGAGATCGGCGTGGCGAGCACGAAGGCGTTCACCGGACAAGTGATGGTGAACTCGATGCTCGCGACCTTCATCGGACGCCGCCGCTACCTGTCGCAGGAGTATGTGTCGCACCTCCTCCGCGAGCTCGAGGCGGTGCCCGCCAAGATCGAGCGCGCGCTCGCGTGGTCGGAGCGCATTCGCGCCGCGACCGCGAAGTACATCCACCGCGAGAACTGGCTGTTCCTCGGCCGCGGCGTCAACTATCCGGTCGCGCTCGAGGGCGCGCTCAAGCTCAAGGAAATCTCGTACATCCACGCCGAGGGCATGCCCGCGGCCGAGATGAAGCACGGCCCGATCGCGCTCATCGACAACGGAATGCCCGTGGTGTTCGTCGCCACGCGCAACTCGCAGTACGAGAAGGTGCTCTCGAACATCGAGGAAGTCCGCTCGCGCGGCGGCCATGTCATCGCCGTCGCGACCGAAGGCGACGAGGACATCAAGCGCCTGGCGCAGGAAGTCTTCTATGTGCCGGACTGCATCGAGATGTTCCAGCCGCTCGTCACGGTGATCCCGCTGCAGCTCCTCGCGTACCACGCTGCGGTGATGCGCGGCAAGGATGTCGACAAGCCGCGCAACCTCGCGAAGAGCGTCACGGTGGAGTGATCCGCCGGCACCCATGATCGCCGTATCGCCAGAGCGAGCGCCTGCAGGCGCGACCGCTGTAACCACGCGTGTTTGCATACTTCAGTCTGCGGAACGGGTGGTGTCGGCCTTCGCCAGGATGCGCCCCTGAACGCGAAGCGCGGGTAGGTTGGCGACGGCTTCGCCACGCGTGCACTGTGGCGTACCGTCTTGGAATGGCGGCCCCGCACGCGCTGGGCGCCCTCGCGGCCCGGGAGGCATATTCATGCCCCGCGTTGGCATCTGAAGCACTTCATCGCCGCGGCAGTCCCAGCTACCATCGACGCGTTATGTCTTCCACCATGCCGAACTCCCTCGTGGTGCTGACGCTCGTCTCGCTCGCACTCGGCGGCGCATGGCCGACTCGCGAGTGGGTCCTGCGGCGGTTTCGGTCTGAACGTGCGGGCCGGGTCGCGTGGCGGATCTGGCGCTCCATCCAGCTCGCGCTGCTCCTGACGGCGACTGTGCTGCTCCTCTGGCACTGGTTCGGGCCGAAGGCGCAAACCGAGGCGTAGCATCGACCGCGAGACTTCGCGACAGCGGTTGCTGGCCGGCACCCGAAGGATGCGAACCAGCACACGATTGATCAACAGGTCTATTCGTCGATGCACTGGCGTCCCGCGTTCTGGTGCCTCGTCGACTCCTTGATCGTGGTCTTGGTATCAGGTCTCGCGTGCGGGTCGACAGCCCAAATCGGGGCCACTACTTCCAGTAGTGCGGAGTCGATGTGCGGTCGACGCAGGGGCGCACCGCTAGAAGCAGTGGCACCGATTTGGGCTGTCGAAGCTGCGCGTCATCCGCTCAGGCTTCGCTGCGCTCCGCCGTCGCAGCCCTCACCCCCGCGCGATCTGCCGATCCTGCACCTTCCAGAACAGCATCACCGCCAGCGTCGCGCCGACGAAGCAGAAGAACATGTCCCACTGCGCGTCCCACTCGTCGCCTTGCGCGCCGAGGAAGTTGACGCCCGGCTCGCCGGCGAGCACCGCTACCGCGAACTCGAACAGCTCGAACATGGCGCTGAACGCGAGGCACATGCCGACCACGATCACCGCGAGCCATCCGCGCGCCACCACGATCGCGTTGCGGATGAATACCTCGCGCCACACGAGCGCGGGCGCGAAGCCCTGGGCGAAGTGCCCGAGCCGGTCATAGTCGTTGCGCGGACGGCCCATCCATTCCTGCACCAACGCGCCAACCGGAACCTTCGAGTAGGTGTAGATGCCGCCGATGATGAGAATCACCGCGTGCATCACGACGACCGTGAAGGTGATGGTGGTCACGGGATGCTTGCGCAGCCACACGGCCCACATCACGACGGCGATCGCGACCCAGAAGACCTCGAGCACCCAGACGATGCGGTCGTTCGGCGAGACACCGCTCCACGCGAGGAAGAGGGTGAGCGCGAGCACCGTCCAGTCGGTGACGCGCAGCCTGCCGTGATTCGGGGCCATGCGCGCAGCGTACGCGCAATGCGGCGCGGCCTGACTCGGGGAAGCCTGCTTACGGCTTTGCGGGCGCCGCGGGCTTGTCGGCAGCAGGCTTCTCGGCAGCGGGCGCTTCCGCAGGCTTCTCACCCGCGGGCTTCGCATCGGCCGACGGGGCCGCTGGCACGGGCTCCTTCAGCGCCTTCTCGAGCGCCTCGATGAAGCGGCCGCTCTCGGGCGCGGTGCTCGACGAGAAGAACTGCGCGGTCTTGCCGTCGCGCGACACGATGTACTTGCCGAAGTTCCAGCCGGGCAACTCGCCCGTCTTGGTGCCGAGCATCGCGAAGACTTCCGCCTGGCCGTCGCCCGCCTTCACGCCGCACTTCTCGAACATGGGGAAGGTCACGCTGTAGCGCGTGGTGCAGAACTCGCGGATGCGCGCGGCGTCGCCGAACTCCTGCCCGCCGAAGTCGCCGCTCGGGAACGCGAGGACCTCGAAGCCCTGCGCCTTGTACTTGTCGTAGATCTTCTGAAGGCCCGCGTACTGACCCGTGAGGCCGCACTGGCTGGCGACATTCACGACGAGCGTGACCTTGCCCGCGTAGTCCTTGAGGTCGGCGTCCTTGCCTTCGAGCGTCTTGACCTTGAGTTCGTGGAGCGACGCGCCCTTCCACTTCGCGGCGAGCTCCGCGGACTGGGGCGCCGTCTGCGAGCAGGCGAGTCCGGTGACGGCGGCAACGGTGGCGGCGACGGTGGCGGTGAGGCGGGTGAGCATGGGAAGGGTCCGTGAAAGGGAAACAGGGCGCAGGCTTTGCGCGGATCTCGAGCCGACCTTGGGAGCGGCGCCCCCGCGCCGAATCGACGGCGGCGGACAGGTGTCTTCGTCGCGTGCCGCCCGCGGATGCACCGCGGCGGAAGGCGGCGGGAAGCCGTAGAGTAGGTGTCAGGAGCCACCCATGCGCCGTTCAGCCACAGCCGTCGCCGTCTCAGCCGCAATTCTGCTTTCCGCTGCGCCGACGGCGCTTGGCGGGCAGGAAGAGGTCGACCGGGCGCTCGGCTGGATCCCCGAGAACGCGATCAGCTTCGTCCTCATCCCGAGCATCAAGGCTGCGAGCGACGACCTCGCCGCGCTGGCCGAGGCTGCGGGGCAGGGCGGGCTGCTGGCGATGGGTCGGCCCGTCGACGCGCTCAAGGCGCAGTTCGGAGTCGGCGCGAACCTCGATGAGAAGGCGCCGGTCGCGGTGTACTTCCCGCCCGCGCCTGCTGCGGCGGCAGCCCCGGCCGCGCCAGCCGATGCGGACGGCGAGGCCGCCGCTCCGCAGCAGATGCCCGTGATCGTCTTCGGCGTGACCGACGCCGATGCGTTCCTCGCCGCGAACCTGACCGCCGCGCCCGACAAGGGCGAAGGCGCGTACACCACCTCGAACGGCCTCGTCGTGTACGCGCGCAAGCTCGAGGGCCGCGTCGCGCTCGCGCCGACCGCCGACGCGCTCCCCTCGGAGGGCGCGCGTTCCATTGGCGAGCGTTTCCGCGCACGGCTCAAGCCGGACGAAGCCGAATGGCTCGCGCGCGCCGATCTCGTGGCGTGGGGGTCGCGCGATGCGTTGAGCGCGGCGGTCGAGGCGGGCCGCAAGATGGACATTCCCGATGCGGCCGATGCGGGCGGCGCACCCGCCGGCTTCGGAGCCTCGCGCGAGCAGCAGGAGGCGTTCCGCGCCAAGGGCCTCGAGGTGATGGACATGCTCGCCGACGGCGTGATCGTCGTCGACATCGATCCGCTCGGCCTCTTCATCGCCGCGATCGGCATCGCCGAGCCGACCAGCCGCCTGGCCGCGATCACCGCGGGCGGCGAGGGCTCGGTCGCGAAGTTCGACCGCATTCCGCAGAACGAGTTCTACTTCGCGCTTTCCGCGAATCTCGACGGGCTCGGCGGCACCGCGAAGTTCGGCGAACTGCTCGACTTCACCGGCGTGCCGCGCACGGTGGTGCCAGAGTGGGTCTTCACCGAGGGCGCCGATCTCCGCAGCGTGCAGCTTGCGGCGTATCCGTCGAAGCTCGGCGTCGCAATCGGCGGCGCGCTGAACGATTCCGCGCTGTTCGTCGCCTCGCGCAACCCCGAGCGCACGGTCGCCCGCATCAAGCAGTCGGTCGAAGGCTTCGCAGGCGAATCCGAAGGCGTGCGCCGCGAGCCGTCGTGGACGGCCGACAAGAAGCTGAAGTCGGGCGACACCGCGACCGCGTTCGAGCTGAAGGAGACGGTCGTCGACGCGATGCAGCGGCCCGGCCTCGACTTCGAGCGGCTCATCAAGCAGTTCGTGTTCGGCTCGCGCGGCCTCAACGGCCTCTTGCGCCAGTCGTCGGACGGCGTGGTGTTGACCTTCAGCCAGCGCCCCGATGTGTTCGCGCGCGCGGTCGAGGCGTCGCAAGGGTCGAAGACGCTCGCGGGCGACGCGACGGTCCAGTCGATCGAGGAGTGGCTGCCGGCGCAGCGCGATGTCGAGGTGATGATCGGCCTCGGCCAGCTCGTCGGCCTCGGCCGACAGATCGCCTCGAGCTTCGTGAGCGAGGAGCAGCTCGACGCCACGGTTCCGCCGGTCGACAAGGGCGCCGAGCCCGTCGCGCTGTCGGTCGACATCGCCGAAGGCCGCGTGCGCAGCGTGGTGGTGGTGCCGTCGGCGGTGCTCAAGATCTTCTCGTCGTTCGGAACGCGCGCGATGAGCCGCACGGCGGTGCCGGGCGCGCCGGCCGCTCCCGCCGCACCGGCCGGGGACGCCGCTCCATGAGCGCGTCCGAGCCCACGCGCTTCTGGCCGGTCGGTCCCGATCGCGTGCTGTCGCTTGAACCGTTCGTGCTGATGGGCGTCGTCAACATGACGCCCGACAGCTTCAGCGACGGCGGACGGTTCGCCTCGGTCGACGAGGCGCTGGCGCACGCGCTGCAGCTGGTCGACGAAGGTGCGGGCATCATCGATGTCGGTGGCGAGAGCACGCGCCCCGGCGCCGAGCCCGTGGCCGCCGACGAGCAGATTCGCCGCGTGGTGCCGCTCATCGCGCGGCTGCGCGGCCGGTCGAATGTCGCGATCTCGATCGACACGACGAGCGCGGCCGTCGCGAACGCCGCGCTCGAGGCGGGCGCCGACATCGTGAACGATGTGAGCGCAGGCGCCGACGACAGCGGCATGTTTCCGCTGGTCGCGAAGCGCGGCGCGGGGCTCATCCTCATGCATCGCCTCGTCGCGCCGGGCCAGGACAGCTATTCGGATCGGTATTCCAAGGAGCCGAGCTACGGCGATGTGGTGCGCGAGGTGTGCGACTTCCTCGTCGAGCGCGCCGACGCCGCGATCAACGCGGGCGTCGCGCGCGACGCGATCGCGGTCGACCCGGGCCTCGGGTTCGGGAAGAGCGTGTCGCAGAACTACGAACTTCTCGCGCGCACGAGCGAGATCGCGGCGCTCGGATTCCCGGTGCTGATCGGCGCGAGCCGCAAGAGCTTCCTCGGCGCGGTCAGCGGCCGCAGCGACCCCGAGCAGCGGATCATCGGCTCGGTGGTGGCGGCGGTGGCGGCCTACGGGGGCGGCGCCCGGATTGTGCGGGCGCATGATGTCGGTGCCCACCGAGAGGCCCTTCTTGTCGCCCATGCGGTGTTACGCGGCGCGGGACTCGACTGAGTCTGCGGGCAATTCTCCGCTGTTTTCGCGGACCAACCGCCCCGCGGGCCTCGCTACCATGCCGACCCCGTTCGGGCGATCGGCAGAGGTCCGCCCGACGGATCTCACCGACGGGAACAAGGAGAACTCCATGGCCGGCGCAGCGACCCTCACCATCACCGAATCGAACTACCAGAGCGAAGTCGTCCAGAGCGAGGTCCCTGTGCTCATCGACTTCTGGGCCGAATGGTGCCAGCCGTGCCGGATGATCGGTCCGACCATCGACCAGCTCGCCGCCGAGTACCAGGGCAAGGCGAAGGTCGGCAAGGTCGACATCGACAAGGACCAGAAGCTCGCGCTTCAGTTCAACATCCAGAGCATCCCCTGCGTCGTCGTGCTCAAGGGCGGCCAGGTCGTGTCGAAGGCGATGGGCGTGAAGCCCAAGGCCGAGTTCGCGAAGATGCTCGACGCCGCGCTGTGAGGCGCGGGCGGCGAGCTGTCCGAAGGAGCCGAAGCGAAACCGCCCACGAAACCGCCCACGAAACCGCCCACGAAGCGGCTGTCGGGCCGCTGTTCGGCGATGCCGTCACATCATCCCGTCGAAGCGAGAGCGCTCGCTGCCGGTCAGTCGGTAGATGGGCGCGGTCACCGTGCGACGCAGGTGATGCAGCGCAGCGGAGAGGTCGCTGGCAGCATCGAAGGGCTTCCACAGGAGGGAGCGCCACCAGTTGTGCGCATAGCCGAACTGGAAGATCGACGCCCCGCGCGCGACGAAGATCCTGCCAAAGCCCCGCAGCATCGAGGTGACGATGGGCGTCTTGTGCGCGGCGACGATCGCGTCCGCAGCAGTCTCGAGCCCCGCAAGCGCGTACTTGTCGGGCCTGCCGGGAGTGTCGAGGAGCGTGAACGCCTTCGTCGCCCACCCTGCGATTTCCTTCGATTCGGGCGTCGTCGAGTATTCGAGGATGCGTGAGAAGAGGACGCGCGCCTCCTCGAGGGACGGCGTGTCGCCCCGCCCAACGAGCGCGACGGCGCGGATCGCGAGGAAGCACGGGTAGTCCGCGGGCGATGCGAGCGGGAGGCCGCGCGTCGCAGCCGCGATCGCGCCGTCATGGTCGTCGAGCGCGTCGAGGATGCGCGCGATGGCGAGAAGCGGGCCGCCCGAGAGGTCGCCGCGCTCGCGCCACGGAGCGAGCCACGAGCGCACGGCGCCGAGGCGCCGCGCGACCCACAGCGCGTCCGCCATCCCGACGAAGCTCGACGGTCGGCGGCGCAGCGCATCGGAGTGATCTCGCGCAAGCCGGCGCGCGAGGCTTCGGAAGCGGTAGTTCGTCGCCACGAACACGAGACCCTCGAGGGCGTCCTCGATGGAGGACCGTTCCTTGAAGCGGCGCGACATGAGACGCATCGTGCCGCCGACCGAGTGCCGCGAGATGGCGACGAGCGCCCACGCCGCGCGCACGCCGGCGGGGCTCGTGTCGTCGGCCGCCTCGAGCGCATTGCGCCAGAGCGTGCGGATCCAGCTCGTGCCCTCGGTGACGCCGCCGATCATCGGATTGACGCGCGCGTCGATCGCGACGAGCGTGTCGCCTACCTCGTGCAGATAGGGCAGGATGTCGCGGATCGCACGCGCTGCCGCGTTCCTGTCGCCGAGCTTGACCGCCAGGTCGATGCGGTTCCAGCCGAGCGCGGCGCTCGGTGCTCGCATCCACACGCGGTCGAGCACGGCCATGCCTTCCGCACCGCGCCTCAGCTGCGACAGCGTGAAGGCAAGCGTCGAGGCCGCATGCAGGTCGTCGGGCCGCAGCGCCACCAGGCGCTCGAGTGGCGCGATCGCGGCGCGCGGGTCGCCTTCCCGATCGTGCGTGTCCGCGAGCGTCCACAGCGCGCGCGCCGAGTAGGGGAAGTCCCTGCACCAGCGCTCGGCCGCGGCGATGGCGTCATTGCGCTTGCCCGCCGACCAGAGTGCGTCGAAGCGCAGCGCGTACGCATCCTCGCTGTGTCCATAGTGCGCGAGGTGATGCATGCTTGCGCCGACGGCGCGTTCCCACTCGCGCGCCCGCAGCGCAAGCCGCACCAGCGACGCGTGGACACTCTCGTACTCGGGTGTCCTCGCGCAGCGCTCGATGAACCCCGCGACCTCCGCGAGCGCGAGCGGCGGCACGCTCGAGAGAAGGAGCGCATGCAGCCGCTCGGGCGAGTGCGGCTCGACGAGCGCGGCGGCCCACTGCGCGCGCAGCCACGCCGCGCGCGCCGCAGGATCGGGAAGCGTGCGCGTCACGCGGTCGACCGTGTGCGGGTCGGCCTCGATCGCGAGGCTTCGCTCCGCCGCCTCGCGTGAACCCTCGAGATCGCCCGACGCGAAGAGGAGATCCGCGAGCACGGACCACGGACCGGGCGGGTGCGGCGCGACCTCGCAGGCGCGACGCGCGGCCGCGACGCCCGCGGCGAGATTGCCGACGCCCTGCTGGACCTGCGCGAGGTGCATGAGCGCCCCCGCGTTGCGTGGATGCTCCGCGAGATGGCGCTCGAGCACGGAGATGGCGCGCGCAGGGTCGCGGTCGGAGTAGATCGCGGCGAGCACCGACGCTACGGGCCAGTATGCGGGCATCCGCGCGAAGTGCCGCTCGAGCTCGCCCGTGAGGTCGTCGAGTGCGCGCGGATCGGCGGCAAGGTTGCGCAGGCCGTCCCATGCGAGCATGGAGGCGGGGTCGAGCTCGAGGAGCTCGCGGTAGCGCAGCTTCTGCTCCTCGACCGACCCGCGCGCGCGGGCGATCAGCGCGCGCTCCACGACCCACTCGAGCCTGTTGACCTTGTTCGCGAGGCGTTCGAGCGAGCGCTCGGCGTCGTCCAGGCGCCCGATCGCGCGCTGGAAGCCCACGCAGCGCATGGCGAGATCGAGGTCCTCGGGCCGCTCCGCCGCCTCCCGCTCGATGCGGGCGCACGCCTCCGCGCGCAGGCCGCGCATCCACATCGCGCCCGTGAGCGAGGTGAGGAGCTGCCGCTCCGCTGCTCCGCCGCTCGCGATGCGGGCATCGAGCTCCGCGATCACCTCCGCGAGCGTGCCGTTCCGATGTGCGACCTCGAGCCAGCGGCGCGCCGACGACTCGTGCGACGGCGCGAGGAACGAGTTGATGCGAAGCAGACGCTCCGCGTCGCGCGGGCATCCGTCGCGCTCCGCGAGCATCGCGAGGAGCACGAGGCACTCAGAAGGCGAGTGGCCGGCGCGCATCGCCTTGAGAAGCGCCTCGCGGATCGAGGCGGAGTCCGCGTCGGTCGAGAGGAGCTGCGCGGTGCGGTCGACGCGGAGTCCCGGCGCGGCCCGCCGCCGTGCGAGCGCGCGCGTCCACACGGCCTCGGCCTCGGCGACCTTGCCGATGTTGTCGAGGGCGGTGGTGTGGAAGCGCACCAGGATGTCGTCGTCCGGGTAGCGCCGGTACAGCTCCGCGAGCGCCTCGGAGAGCGCATGGTCGTTCGAATAGCGCCGCGCGCGGTCCGCCGTCAGGAGAAGCGTGACATCGTCGTCGGGGAAGCGCGTGCGCAGTTCCTCGAACGCGCGCTCTGCGGCGGCCTCGTCTCCTTCGCGCCAGGACAGTCGGATTCGGTGCGCGAGGTCGAACTGCGCGCGCTTCGGGAGATCGAGCCTGCGCAGCGTCTCGGCCTCGGGAGAATCGGCGGGCACCATCGCGAGCCCGGAGACCGTCTGCGCAGGCAGCACGCGCGGCGGCAGGTCGAGGCGGAACTCGATGAATCGGGGAATCGACGGCTCGCGCACCACGGCGGTCTCGGTGCGCTCGTCGAACCCCATGAGGGTCTGCGAGTGCGCGCCGCCGAGCCACGCCGTGTGGATCGCGAAGGGGATGCCGTGCGCGATCAGCGTGCGCGCCGACGCCGCGTCGGGCACGAACTCGGCGGTCACCCAGCCGTTGCGATCGGCCCATGCGCGCGAAAGCTCGCGCGGCGTGCCGTCCGTGCAGATCTCCTCGGCGATCACATCGTGCAGCGCCTTGATCGATTCGCCCTCGCGCCAGCGCCCCGCGATCGCCGCGAGCGCGGCCGGCGAGCAGGTCATGTGGTCCTGCGCGACGAAGGGAACGGGCAGCACGATGCGGCGCCGCGACGCGAAGTCCTCCGCTGCCAGCGCGTCGAGGATGCGCCGCGCATAGCTGCGCCGTCCGTCGCTCCGCGCGGCGGTACGCTCGAGCGAGACGAGGGTCTCGGCGACCTCGCGCGCCTCTTCGACGCGGCCCTCGAGGAAGAGACCCTCGAGCCTGAGGCTGAGGAGCCGGATGCGCTGGGAGCGGTCGGCGAGCGGCGAGAGCGCGATCGCGCGGTCGAGGAACCCGAGCGCCTGCGCACGGTCACCCTGTTCGACCAGAAGGGCAGCGGCCTGCTCGGCGATCTGCGCGGCCTGCACGAGTTCGAGCGCACGATGAGCGTGCTGCGCGGCCTCGGGCGCGCGGCCGAGCACGGCGAGGATCTGGACGAGCAGCCGGTGTCCGTAGGCCGAGTGCGGGAAGCGCTCAAGCGCGGCGATGGTCGCGACATGCGCTTCCTCGCGCCTGTCCTGCGCAAGCAGCGTGCTTGCGCCCATCAGGAGCGACCACGGGTGGCCTGCGATCCGCTCGCGCGCTTCCGCCGCGATGCGATGCGCATCGTCGAAGAGTCGGAGCTGCGTCGCCACGAGCGCGCGGCCATGCAGCCAGCGTGCGGCCATGTCGGTGGAGAGCCCGTCGGGCACCGCCTCGCCGTGGCGATCGAGGTAGAGAAGCCCCTCGACGGGGCTTGCGCCCGAGAGGTGGAGAAGCCATTCCGCGCGGCACTCGGGGTGATCGGGCCACTCGCGCACCGTGCGTTCGACGAGGAGGTTCGCACCACGCCGACAGCCCCCGCAGCCGAGGATCTCCGCGAGCCTGAGCCGCGCCTCGGGCGAGCGGCAGGTGCCCACCAGGCCACGCACGCCGTCCACGCCGCCGACCGCCTCGACCGTGTCGACGAAGCGGCCGCGGTCGATGAGTTCCTGCAGGCGAGGCCATCGGGAGAGCAGCGCGTCGTTCGCGGCGGGGCTCGCGGTTCCGTCCATCGTCGCAGCATACACCGACATTTCATCGACACGCCCTGCGTGGCGACTGCGTCCCGATCGTCCGGCTCCGCCTCATGCGCTCGGGACCGCATCCTGCTGATCGGCGCGATCGAGCGGAAGTCCGCGGAGCCCCGAGGCGCGGTCGATGTCGAGCTTCTTGAGGAAGCGCTGGCAGCGGGCGTGCGCGGTGTGCGGCGAGACGCGGCAAGCGCGCTCACCGTTGGAGTCGAGACTGGTATCGTCGGCCTTTCCGATGGAAAGACTCACCCCCGACTGGCAACCCACCCTCCGCGGCGAGCGCGTCACGCTGCGTCCGATCCGCGCCGAAGACCCCTCGTCCGACCTCGACGCGATGCACGCCGCCGCGAGCGACCCGGCCGTGTGGGCGCAGCATTCCGAGAAGAACCGCCACGAGCGCGCGGTGTTCGAGCGCTTCTTCAAGGGCGCGATCGAGTGCGGCGGCGGCCTCGTGATCGTCGACAACGCGTCGGGCCGCGTGATCGGCTCGAGCCGCTACTACGACTGGAACCCGAGCGACGAGTCGGTCGTGATCGGCTACACCTATCTCGAGCGCGCCCACTGGGGCGGCACCACAAACCGCGAGGTGAAGTCGCTGATGATCGCACACGCGTTCCGCTTCGCGCGCACGGTGTGGTTCCATGTCAGCCCGGGCAACGCCCGCTCGCAGCGCGCGCTCGAGAAGATCGGCGCGCGCTTCGACCGCGAGGAGATGGTCCCCGTCGGCGGTGTGCCGAGCGCGAGGATGATCTATCGCGTGGATCGCGGGTGACTGACGAGTTCGATCGTCTATGGAGCCGCGGATGAAGAAGACTCTGATCGCAGGACCTATCGCGCTCGCGGCGGGATTCGTGCTCTTGCTCCCCGTGCCGCTCGCGGTGGTCATTCTCGGAGTCTCTCCCGGCGGCCAACTTGGGGTGAGGCTTTCGCTCGCTGCAACCGCGCTGTGCTTCTGCAGTGTCGTCGGGCTCGCGCTCTTTCGTCGGAAGCAAGTCCTTCATCGCTTAGAGG
>Ga0209985_10002933_pt1 | contig 14959 bp, 13 predicted proteins | sample NOAtaG_FD_187305 | JGI IMG/M metagenome (GOLD analysis project Ga0209985, IMG submission 187305) | Freshwater lake microbial communities from Lake Erie, under a cyanobacterial bloom - NOAA_Erie_Diel6S_1000h metaG (SPAdes) (version 2) | ecosystem: Environmental > Aquatic > Freshwater > Lake ...
GCCGAGTGCAACAAGATCCTTGGCAAACCGCCCATGGGTCAGCCGGGATCGGTGGTGGTGGAGGGGCTGTGCGTGCGCATCGGGGCCATGCGCTGTCACAGTCAGGCGCTGACCATCAAGCTCAAGCAGGATCTGCCGATGGGGGAGATCGAACGGATGATTGGCACCGCCCATCGTTGGGTGAAGCTTGTGCCAAACACCAAGGAAGCCTCGATGCGCGACCTGTCGCCGGCCACGGTCAGCGGCACGATGGACATTTCGATTGGCAGGCTGCGCAAGTTGGCGATGGGTGCGGGGCACAACGGTGGTGAGTACTTGTCGGCCTTTACGGTGGGGGACCAGTTACTGTGGGGGGCAGCCGAGCCGTTGCGTCGAATGTTGCGCATTCTTGTCAAGGAGTTTGCTTGAGGCAGCCTGTTCTTGGGAGTCGATTGGTTGATTTTTCCTGCCTTCCCGTCACTTGCTGCGATTTCTAAGCTTGCTCGCGTAAGTGGCTGAGGTTATTCTCAAAAGATTAGTTTCCGGCGGCAAGGGGGCATCGGTGCCAACCCAAAGAAACCGGCACGCGCCCATGCGTTGTGCCATCGCGCTGGCGTTTAGCCTGGCGCTTTCCTCTCCCGAACTGCACGCTGCTGGGCTCGGGCGCCTCAACGTCCAGTCCGCACTCGGTCAACCGCTGCGCGCCGAGGTCGAGGTCACGTCGGTGTCACGCGATGAGGCGCCCACGCTGTCGGTCCGCTTGGCTTCACAGTCGGCGTTCCGCCAGGCCAACCTCGACTTCAATCCGGCGCTCGCGGCAATGCGCTTTTCTCTCGAGAAGCGTGGCGAGACCAGCTATGTCGTCCGCATTACCTCTCTGCAACCGGTTAACGAACCGTACCTCGATCTGCTGCTCGAGCTGTCCTGGGCGACCGGACGGCTACTGCGCGAGTACACGGTTCTGCTCGATCCGCCGTCCCTGCGCGCCGCGCCCGAGGTGGTGCCTCCCGCTGCGATCGCACAAGCGCCCGCGCCTGCCCCGGCTCCGACAGCAGCTGCACCGGCGACAGCCGCCCCAGCACCTTCAGCCGTGACTCCAGCGCCAGCTGCGCGCGCCGCAGCAGCGCCCGTCACCGCCGACGGCTACAACGTCAAGGCTGGCGACACACTGGGCAAGATCGCCCAGCAGAACAAAGCGCCCACCGTTTCGCTCGATCAGATGCTGGTCGCGTTGTTCCGGTCCAACCCCAACGCCTTCGTTGGCGACAACATGAACCGGCTGCTGGCCGGCCGCACGCTGACGATTCCGAGCGCTGCCGATGCAGAGGCGATCTCGGTGGCCGATGCCCGCCGCGAGGTGATTGCGCAAAGCCGGGACTTCGCGCAGTTCCGCAGCCGCCTCGCCCAGGCAGCCGCCGGCGGTGCCACTTCGGTTGCCCCGGCGCCCGCTGCCGCTGGGCAGGGTCAGATCACCGCAAAAGTCGAGGATCGCGCGGCACCCGCCAAGGGCGGCGACCAGTTGAAGATTGCAAAGACAGAGCCCAGTCCCCCCGCCTCGGTGGCTGCTGCCCGGGCGCAGGACGAGGAGGTTGCCCGCCAACGTGCCCTCAAGGAGCAGGAGGACCGCGCGGCTGAGCTCAAGAAGACGAATGAGGCCCTGAAGAAGGCGCTGGAGCTCCAAAGCAAGTCCGGCGCCCAGGCGCAGCGGCAAGCCGAGCCCAAAGCGGCGGCTTCTCCTGCCCCGCAAGCCACAGCGGCTGCCCCGACGCCGGCGCCGGTCGCAGCGGTCCCGGTTCCTCCGCCAGCGCCTACCCCAGCGCCGGCGCCAGTTGCAGCAGTACCGGTTCCTCCGCCGGCTCCGGCCGCAGCGCCCGTGGAATCTTCCAAGGCCGAGGCGCCTGCCGCGGTTCCCGCGGCGCCGCCGGCAGCCCCGAAAGCCGAGGTGGCCAAGAAAGGGCCCGTCGCTCCGCCGGCACCGCCGCCCGAGCCTTCTCTCGTCGAACAGTTGACGTCTCCCTACGTGCTGGGCGGTGCCGGCGCGGCCCTGATAGCGTTGTTGGTTGGCCTGAACCTTTATCGTCGCCGCAAGTTAGAGACCGGCAACACGTTCAAGGAGACGGGCGACGGCCTGCGTGCCAACTCCCTGTTCGGGTCCACGGGTGGGCAGAGCGTCGACACTGCAGCGACAAGCTCCTTCAACTCAAGTTTTATCCCCGCCGCCTCACAGCTCGACTCCAACGAGGTCGACCCCGTGGCGGAGGCCGACGTTTACATCGCTTACGGTCGAGAGGAGCAAGCGGAGGATATTCTCAAGGAAGCGCTGCGCGTGCAGCCAGACCGCCACGCGGCGCGCGTGAAGTTGCTCGAAATCTTTTCGCGGCGTGGCGACAAAGGCTCCTTCGATTCGTTGATGGTCGAGCTCAAGAGCCGTACTGGTGGCAGCGGCGACGATTGGGACCGCGCCATCAAGCTTGGCCGAGCCTTCGATCCCGGCAACCCGATGTACGCAGGAGCGAGCTCCGACGTTGCCCCTCGCGGCCCTTCCACCGAGTTGCGCCTGAATCCGGCCACCGCGGGCGGGAGGCCCAGCACATTGGGTGGCGGCGTTGCAGCGGCAGCGTTGGCCAAAACGACGCAACCGGCGCGTCGCGAGCCGCTCCAGTCGATGGATTTGAGCGTTGATAGCAGGCAGGGCTCTCCGGTCGACACTCATTTGAAGCCCGAAACGGCGATGCAACCCGACTCTCGGATGACCGACGACACCAGTTCGCTCTTTGACAGCCGGGTTGGCGGAGCCCTGACGCAGGGCGGCGTTATGACTCGCTTTGAGGCCACGCTGTCGCCTGCCCCCGCTGCGGTGGAGCCCGCGACCGGTAGTGCAATCGACTTTTCGGCGCTCGACTTTGACCTCGGGCCGGCCAAGTCCAGCGGACGGGAGTCCGTAGCGCCTCCAGTCATGCCGGCGCCATCGCCCGCTGCAGCGATGTCCGCTTTCGACCTGAGGACCAATTCGCCTCCGGCTGCGCCAGCGATCGTGATGCCTGAGCCCATATCTGAGGTCATCGAGATGTCCGCCCTGGCGGTCCCTTCGATGCCCGATTTGGACCTCGACATTCCACCGCGCGTCAGTGCGCCGGCTGCTACGGCCGCTGGGCCATCGGTACGGTCGCAGCTGGAGGAATCGCTATCGCGGCCGACCTTGCTGGGCGACGTCGGAACGCTCGCAGGTGAGGCGTCGCGCCTAGCGTCCAACACGGACCAGGCAACCGTTCCGCTGATCGACTTCGACCTGTCCGGTTCAGACGTCGAACTGGGCGGCCGTCGCACGGAGACGCAGGCCGGCAGCCCGCTAGCGGGCCAGATGGCCACCAAGCTTGATTTGGCCCGCGGCTACATCGACCTGGGCGTGAAGGATGGCGCGCGGGAGCTGCTCGAAGAGGTCATGCGCGACGGCACCCGTGACCAGCGTCAGGCCGCCGTGGACTTGATGAAGCAGGTCGAGACTTAACCGGCTCGCTTGCGCGCGCAGCGGGCCCAGTTGATCTTGGGGTCCCGGACGTTCTCGGCTGGCACGCTGTAACCCCGTCGAGAGCACCAGCGCGCGGCTGCGGCGCCGGGTTTCCTTTTGATACTGCCGCATGCGCATCGTTCTGGGAGTGGAATACGACGGTGCGCCCTACTCAGGCTGGCAGACACAGCCCGGCGGTGCTGGCGTACAGGACACACTGGAGCGCGCGCTGGCGAGCTTTGCCAAGGTACGGCTTGCGACGGTCTGTGCTGGGCGCACCGATGCCGGGGTTCATGCCACCTTCCAGGTCGTGCACATCGACACGGCGCTCGATCGACCGCTGCAGTCATGGGTTCGCGGGGTCAATCGCTTTCTGCCATCCGCCGTGGCGGTGCGCTGGGCGCGGGTGATGCCCGACAACTTCCATGCCCGTTTCTCGGCGCGCGCGCGCCGCTACGACTACTGGCTGCTCAACGAACCGGTACGGCCGGCCCTGCTGGCGCAGCGCGTCGGCTGGGTGTTCCGGCCGCTCGACGAGCAGGCCATGCAGGACGCCGCGGTCTGTCTGGTCGGGCGCCACGACTTCACGTCGTTCCGCGCTGCCGAGTGCCAGGCTGCCTCGCCGGTGCGTGAGATCATGAGCTTGGACGTGGAGCGCCACGGCCGCAGACTACGAGTGAGGATCGTGGCCAACGCGTTCCTGCATCACATGGTGCGCAACATCGTGGGAGCGCTCGTTTACGTCGGCGTGGGGCGCAAGCCGGCATCCTGGATGGAGGAGCTGCTGGTGGCGCGCGATCGCTCGCGGGCAGCGCCTACTTTCGCCGCAGCCGGGCTGTATCTGACGCACGTCCAGTACGATCCAGCGCTCGAACTGCCGCCTGCTGAGGATTGCACCCCCTGCCCATGAATCCCGTGCGGGTGAAGATCTGTGGCGTCACGCGCGCTGCCGACGCGCGGGCCGCGGCGGCGGCGGGTGCCGATGCGGTCGGACTGAACTGCTACCCGGGCAGCCGGCGGTATGTGCCGGTGGCGCAGCTGGCGCCACTGGCGGCAGCCCTGCCGCCCTTCGTCGCGCCGGTGCTGTTGTTCGTGAATGCGGCGCCTGCAGAGGTGGCGGCTGCCCTCGAACGCGTCCCGCACGCGCTCCTGCAGTTTCATGGCGACGAGGACGAGGAGTCCTGCGCTTCCTACGGCCGGCCGTACCTGCGCGCGGTGGCCGTGGCCCGCGAGGGTGCTTTGCTAGACTTCGAGGGCAGGTTTCCAAGCGCCGCCGCGCTGCTCGCTGACGCGCCAGCGGCGGGGTACGGGGGCAGCGGCAAGGTGTTCGACTGGTCGCAGGTGCCGCCGCCGCCGGCGCGGCGCAAGCCGCTGGTGCTGGCGGGCGGGCTGACTGCCGATAACGTTGCCGCCGCGATCCTTGCCACCCGACCGTACGCGGTCGATGTGTCGAGCGGCGTGGAGTCGGACGTCAAGGGCATCAAGGATCCAGTCCGGATCTTTGAATTCATTTCCGCCGTGCGGGCGGCTTCGCAATCGATCAAACCATGACGCCATACGACCTGCCCGATGCGCGCGGCCACTTCGGCCCCTACGGTGGCATCTTCGTCGCCGAGACGCTGATTCACGCGCTGACCGAGTTGCGCGCTGCCTACGAGCACTACCGCAAAGACCCGCAGTTCGTGGCCGAGTTCGAGCGCGAGCTGAAGCATTACGTCGGTCGGCCGAGCCCCATTTATCACGCGCGCCGCTGGAGCGAGCTGCTGGGCGGCGCGCAGATCTACTTCAAGCGCGAGGACCTCAACCACACCGGCGCGCACAAGGTCAACAACACCATCGGCCAGGCGCTGCTGGCCAAGCGGATGGGCAAGCCGCGGGTGATCGCCGAGACGGGTGCCGGCCAGCACGGCGTGGCCAGTGCCACCGTGGCGGCCCGCTATGGCATGAAGTGCGTCGTTTACATGGGCGCCGAGGACGTCGGTCGCCAGGCCGCCAACGTTTACCGGATGAAGCTGCTGGGCGCCGAGGTGGTGCCGGTGGAGTCCGGTTCGCGCACGCTCAAGGACGCGCTCAACGAAGCGATGCGCGATTGGGTCACTAACGTCGAAGACACTTTTTACATCATCGGCACGGTGGCTGGCCCCCATCCGTACCCGATGATGGTCCGCGACTTCAACTCGGTGGTTGGCAAGGAATGCCTGCGCCAGATGCCGGACATGGTGGGGCGCCAGCCGGACTATGTGGTGGCCTGCGTGGGTGGTGGCAGCAACGCGATGGGCATCTTCTATGACTACATCCCGCATGAGGGCGTGCAGCTCGTGGGGGTGGAAGCAGCTGGTGAAGGGCTGACCACAATGAAGCACGCCGCGAGTTTGCAGCGCGGCACGCCCGGCGTGCTACACGGCAATCGCACCTACCTGCTGCAGGACGAGAACGGTCAGATCACGGAGACACATTCGATCTCGGCCGGCCTGGACTACCCGGGTGTAGGTCCCGAGCATGCATGGCTGAAGGACTCGGGTCGGGCAACCTACGTCGGCGCGACGGATGCGGAGGCGCTGCAGGCCTTCCACGACTGCTGCCGCATCGAGGGCATCATCCCGGCGCTGGAGTCGAGCCACGCGCTAGCGCATGCGGCCAAGCTGGCGCCAACGCTGCCCAGGGACAGGGTCGTGCTGGTCAACCTCTCCGGCCGCGGCGACAAGGACTTGCACATCGTGGCCGAGGCCAGCGGGCTGGAGTTTTTCTGCCGCCCTTCCTGCCGCGAGGCGACCCTGGCGTTCCGGAAGCGTTGATGTCGCGCATCGCCGCCCGCTTTGCCGAGTTGGCCCGCCAGGGCCGCAAGGGTCTGGTGCCCTATGTCTGCGCCGGCGACCCGGCACCCGAGTTGACGGTGCCCATCCTGCACGCCCTGGCGCGCGCCGGCAGTGACGTGATCGAACTCGGCGTGCCGTTCTCCGACCCGATGGCCGATGGTCCCGTGATCCAGCGCGCCACCGAGCGGGCCATCAAGCGCGGCGTTGGTCTGCGGCAGACGCTGGAGTTCGTGGCGCAGTTCCGGCGCGACGACCCGCGCACGCCGGTCGTGCTAATGGGCTACGCCAACCCGATCGAGCGCATGGGCCGCGACGAGTTCGCGCGCGCGGCTGCAGCGGCGGGGGTGGACGGCGTGCTGGTCGTCGACTATCCGCCTGAAGAGTGCGAGGACTTCGCCGCCGACATGCGGGCGCACGAGATCGATCCGATCTTCCTGCTCGCACCGACCACCACCGACGAGCGCATGCGACGCGTGCTGACGCAGGCGAGCGGCTTCGTCTACTACGTCAGCCTGCGCGGCACCACCGGTGCCGGCCACCTCGACGTGGACTCGGTGGCCGAGCGCATCCCGCGGATCAAGGCGCTCACCCGTGTGCCGGTCGGAGTCGGCTTCGGCATCCGCGATGCCGCCAGTGCGCAGGCGGTTGCCCGGTGCGCCGACGCGGTGGTCATCGGCGCACGCCTGATCGAGGAAGTCGAGGCCGCGCCGGCCGACGCAGCGGTGGCCGCCGCCGAGTCTTTCGTCTCCACCATCCGGCGCGCCCTCGACGAGCTCGCGCCGACCTCGCCCGAGCGCTGGGCTGCCTGAGGACATCGCCATGAGCTGGATCGAGAAGCTGCTGCCGCCACGCATCAAGCAGGGCGGCTCGCGCAAGAGCGTGCCCGAGGGTCTGTGGACCAAGTGTCCGGGCTGCGAGACGGTGTTGTACAGCGCCGAGCTGCAGCGCACGTTGCAAGTGTGCCCCAAGTGCTCGCACCACCTGCGCATCGGCGCGCGCGAGCGGCTCGATGCGCTGCTCGATGGTGAGGGGCGCTACGAGATCGGCCAGGAAATCGTCCCGGTGGACTCGCTCAAGTTCAAGGACAGCAAGAAGTATCCGGATCGCCTGCAGGACGCGATGACCGCCACCGGCGAGACCGACGCGCTGGTGGTGCTCGGCGGCAGCATCCGCGCTCTGCCGGTGGTGACGGCCTGCTTCGAGTTCGACTTCATGGGCGGCTCGATGGGCTCGGTCGTCGGCGAGCGCTTCGTGCGCGGGGTGCAGGTCGCCATCGAGCAGAAGGTCCCGTTCATCTGCTTCACTGCCACCGGCGGCGCACGCATGCAGGAGGGCCTGCTGTCGCTGATGCAGATGGCCAAGACCACCGCCATGGTCGCCAAGCTGGCGGAGGCGAAGCTGCCTTTCGTCTCGGTGCTGACCGATCCGACCATGGGCGGTGTGTCGGCGAGCTTCGCCTTCATGGGCGATGTGGTGATCGCCGAGCCGAAGGCGCTGATCGGCTTCGCCGGTCCGCGCGTGATCGAGCAGACCGTTCGCGAGAAGCTGCCCGAGGGTTTCCAACGCGCCGAGTTCCTGCTGACCAAGGGCGCGGTGGACATGATCGTCGATCGCCGCAACCTGCGCGACGAGATTGCGCAGCTGCTGGCGCTTCTGCAGCGGCAGCCGGCTGACGCGCTGAGCTGACCGACCAGGGCGGGCGCCGTGCGCCCGCCGCCTTGCCTTGTATACCCTGCCCAAGACGCTTCCCGCGTGGCTCGCGCACGTCGAGCGGCTGCACCATCGGCCGGTCGACCTCACGCTGGACCGCGTGCGCAAGGTTGCCGCGCGCCTGGGGCTCGGCTTCGACTGCCCGGTGTTCGTCGTCGGCGGCACCAACGGCAAGGGTTCGACCTGCGCGATGCTCGACTCCATCCTGCGCGCGGCGGGCTACCGCAGCGGGCTCTACACCTCGCCCCACCTGGTGCGCTTCAACGAGCGCGCCCAGATCGACGGCGTGGTGGCTGGCGATGCCGACCTGATCCCGCACTTCGAGGCGGTGGAGGCGGCGCGGCAGGGTGAGAGCCTCACCTACTTCGAGTTCACCACGCTGGCGATCCTGCTCCTGCTAGCGCAGTCGCGCCTCGATGCGGCCGTGCTGGAGATCGGTCTGGGCGGCCGGCTCGACGCGGTCAACGTCGTCGATGCCGACTGCTCGGTCCTGACCTCGATCGACCTCGACCACATGGAGTACCTGGGTCCGACGCGCGAACACATCGGCTTCGAGAAGGCGCACATCTACCGCGCGGGCCGGCCCGCCATCTGCAGCGACCCGCAGCCGCCGCAGTCGGTCATCGACGTGGCGCAGGAGATCGGCGCCGATCTGTGGCGCTTCGGCCACGACTTCAACTACGCGGGTGATCGCCAGCAGTGGGCCTACGGCGGACGCAGCCAGCGGCGCGCCGGGCTGCCTTATCCGGCGCTGCGGGGGGCCAACCAGCTACTCAATGCGTCGGCGGCGCTGGCTGCGCTCGAAGCCCTCGCCGACCGGCTGCCCGTGAGCCAGCAGGCGGTTCGGCAGGGGCTGCTCACGGTCGAGATACCTGGGCGCTTCCAGGTGCTGCCCGGGCGCCCCGCGGTGATTCTCGATGTGGCCCACAACCCGCATGCGGCCGCCGTGCTGGCGAACAACCTCGACTCGATGGGCTTCCACCCGGTCACGCACGCCGTGTTCGGCATGCTGGGCGACAAGGACATCGCCGGCGTGGTGGCGCGGTTGAAGGACCGTATCGATCACTGGCACGTGGGGCCGACACCGGGCGCCCGCGGGCTGCCGGCTCGCCAGATGGCCGAAGCGCTGCGCGCTGCGGGAGCGGGCCAGGGTGCCGACCGCTCGGTCGCCGTGCACGACACGCTCGCCGCTGCCTACGAGACTGCGCTGGGTCAGGCGCAATCCGATGATAGGATCGTCGTGTTCGGCAGCTTCACCACCGTGGCGGCGGTGATGCAGTGGCGGTCTGGGCAACGCGCGCACGGCGCATGACAGCGAAACGGCGCCCGGTTCCGCGGCAAACATCCTCACGGCGCATTCCCCGGCAGCAATGAACTGGGCGTTCTGGCGGCGCGAAGGGCAGGCCAATCCGGCACGGGGTGCGCATGCGCCCGTGCCTCATGATGGCGCGCGTCCCGATCCGGCTGCCGAGCTGCGGATCCGTGCGCGGCGGCGGCTGATCGGTGCGGCGGTGCTGCTGCTGGCCGCCGTGGTGCTGGTTCCCATGGTGCTCGATCCGGCGCCGCGGCCGGTGCCCGACAACCTGCCGATCGAGATTCCCAGTGAGAAGACGCCGTTTTCCCCGCGGCTTGCCTTGCCACCGGTGCCCGAGCCAGCAGCCGTCCCGATGCCCCCGCCGGATGCGGCCCCGATCCAGGCCGAAGGCAAGGCCGAGGCTGCGGCCGAGCCGAAGGGCACGGTCCCGCCGGGCCCGGGCCGCAGCGACGGCAGGCCTCAGCCGAGGGCCGAAGGCAAGGCCGAAGCGCGAGGCGAGGGCAAATCCGGGGCGATTTCTGACGCCAGGACCGATCCAGCCCCGGCTGCCAGCCCCGGCGAAAAGCCGCCGGCCAAGGGCACCGAGTCACAGCGCGCCCGTGATGCGCTCGAGGGCAAGGCCGGGCCGGACAGGAAGGCAGCGCGCTTTGTGCTGCAGGCTGCCGCCATGGGCAGCGAGAGGTCGGCCCAGGAGCTTGCCGACCGACTGAAGAAGGCCGGCTTTGTGCCGTACACGGAGCAGGTGCAGACCGCCGAAGGCGCGCGCTGGCGGGTGCGGGTTGGCCCGTTTGCTACCCGCGAGGAGGCCGAAAAGGCGCGCGCCCGCCTGCGTGCGCTGGAAGTCAACGCCACGCTGGTGCCCGGCGGATGACCGCGCTCGACTGGGCGATCGTCTCCATCGTCGTCGCCTCGGTGTTGCTCGGACTGTTGCGTGGGCTGTTGCGCGAGGTGCTGTCGCTGGCAGCCTGGGTGGTGGGAGCCTGGCTCGCATTCGTTCATGCGTCGACGCTGGGAGCCTGGCTGCCCTGGGACCTGTGGCCGGCCGCAAAGACGGCGCTGGCGGCGCTGGCCATCGTGGCCGGCTGCGTGCTCCTTGCAGGGCTTGTCGCTTGGGTACTGCGGCAGTTGCTGGCGGCGGTCAAGCTGTCGGGCGTGGACCGGCTGCTCGGTGCCGCCTTCGGTCTGGCCCGCGCCGCGCTGATCATCGGCATTGGTGTGCTGCTGGCGCGCGGCACGGAGATCGCGCGCCAGCCCTACTGGACCGAGTCGAGGCTGCTGCCGCGTCTGGAAGGGGCGGTACGATGGGTTGCGCCGCGCCTGCCGTCGCCCGGGCAGCAGGCCTGAACGTCGTAGGGAGAAACCAACATGTGCGGAATCGTCGGCGTCGTGGGCAGCGCGCTGGTCAACCAGTTGCTGTACGACGCGCTGCAGTTGCTGCAGCACCGCGGGCAGGATGCGGCCGGCATTGCCACCGCCAGCGGCAGCAAGTTCCACATGTTCAAGGGCAACGGGCTGGCGCGCGACGTGTTCCGCACGCGCAACATGCGCAGCCTGTTGGGCCAGTCGGGCATTGCGCAGGTGCGCTACCCCACGGCCGGCTCGGCCTACAGCTCGGAGGAGGCGCAACCGTTCTACGTCAATGCGCCGTTCGGCCTGGCGCTGGCGCACAACGGCAATCTCACCAACGCGGAGCAACTCAAGGACGAGATGTTCCGTATCGACCGGCGTCACATCAACACCAACTCGGACTCCGAGGTGCTGCTGAACGTACTGGCGCACGAGTTGCAGGTGGCCAGCGACGGGCTGGTGCTCGACTCCCAGGCTGTTTTCCGCGCGGTGGCGGGCATGCACCGGCGGCTGCGCGGCAGTTATGCGCTGGTGCTGTTGATCGCCGGCTACGGCCTGGTGGGCGTACGCGATCCCTATGGCATCCGGCCGCTGTGCTTCGGTGTGCAGGAGACGGATGCCGGCACCGAGTACATGATCGCCAGCGAGAGCGTGGCGCTGGAAGGCTTGGGCTTTCGCTTCGTGCGCGACGTCGCGCCGGGCGAGGCGATCTTCATCGGCCTCGATGGGCGCTTCTTCGCGCAGCAGTGCGCCGAGCGCAGCACGCTGAATCCCTGCATCTTCGAGTACGTCTACCTGGCGCGACCGGACTCCGTGATGGACGGGGTGAGCGTCTACGGAGCACGGCTGAAGATGGGCGAGTACCTGGCCGACCAGGTGCGCCAGGCGGTGCCCGCGGGCGACATCGACGTGGTGATGCCGATTCCGGACTCCAGCCGGCCGGCGGCCATGCAGCTGGCCATGCGCCTGAACCTGGAGTACCGCGAGGGCTTCATCAAGAACCGCTACATCGGTCGCACCTTCATCATGCCGGGCCAGGCCGTGCGCCGGAAATCGGTGCGGCAGAAGCTCAATACGGTGGCGGTGGAGTTCCGCGGCAAGAACGTGCTGCTGGTGGACGACTCGATCGTGCGCGGCACCACGATCCAGGAGATCGTCCTGATGGCGCGCGAAGCCGGCGCACGCAAGGTCATGGTGGCCTCGGCCGCGCCGCCGGTGCGGTTTCCCAATGTCTACGGCATCGACATGCCGACACGGGCTGAGCTCATCGCGGCGACCAAGAGCATCGAGGAAATCCGGCGCGAGATCGGCGCCGATGCGCTGATCTACCAGCGCCTGGAGGATCTGCAGCGCGCCATTGTCGACTGCAATCCGGCGCTCACCCGTTTCGAGGCTTCGTGCTTCGATGGCAACTACATCACGGGCGACGTGACGCCTGACTATCTGAATCGAGTCGAGCACGCGCGCACCGTGCCGCCCGGCAGCGAGGACGCCCCGCGCAACCAGCTCAGCCTGGCGATCGAGGCCGATGCCTGATCGATGACCGGCGGGGCGGCCTGGCCGTGTTACATTTTCTCTGCGCCGATTTGAGCCTCAGCTTGCGGGCGCGTAACAAGTGCAGCTAAAGCGACGGTGAGCAACCCGCCTCTTTGCTGCCTGCAGCTGGACGCGGGTTTTTTTGTTGCCGACTCACCGATGACCGATACCAGACCCTTCGACCCCGACACGCTGGCCGTTCGCGCCGGCACGCGGCGCAGCGAGTTCAACGAGCACAGCGAGGCGCTCTTTCTGACTTCCAGCTTCGTGTTCGGCTCGGCGGCCGAAGCGGCGAGCCTGTTTTCCGGCGAGGAAGAAGGCTTCGTCTACTCACGCTTTTCCAACCCGACGGTGCGGATGTTCGAGGAGCGGCTGGCCGCACTCGAAGGAGCCGAGGACGCGGTGGCGACCAGCTCCGGCATGGCGGCCATTCTCGCCACCGCGCTGGCCCTGCTCAAGGCGGGCGACCATGTGGTCTGCGGCGCCGGCGTATTCGGCGCCACGGTACGGCTCTTCAGCGACGTGCTCGGGCGGTTCGGCATCGACACGACCTACGTGCGCGGCGCTGCCGAGGCCGACTGGCGCGCGGCCATCACGCCAAGCACGCGCCTGTTGTACTGCGAGACGCCGTCCAACCCCCTGATGGAACTGGTCGACCTGGAGGTCTTCGCGCGGCTAGGGCGCGAGTCCGGCGCGGTGACGGTGGTCGACAACTGCTTCTGCACGCCGGTACTGCAGCGGCCGCTCGACCACGGCGTGGACCTTGTGATCCACTCGGCCACCAAGTATCTCGATGGCCAGGGCCGCGTGTTAGGTGGCGCGGTGCTGGGTCGGCGCACGATGATCCGCGAGGCCGTGCTGCCGGTGCTGCGCAGTGCAGGCCCGAGCCTGTCGCCGTTCAACGCCTGGGTGCTGCTCAAGGGGCTGGAGACGCTGCCGCTGCGCATGCGCGCCCAGTCCGCCGCGGCCCAGCGGCTTGCCGAGTGGCTGGAAACGCAGCCGGGCGTGCAGCGCGTCCACTTTCCCGGACTTGCCTCGCATCCGCAGCGCACGCTGGTCGCGCGCCAGCAGGGCGGCCCCGGCGCAGTACTGTCCTTCGAGCTCGGCGCGACGAGTCCCGAAGAGGCGCGCGTACGCGCCTGGCGTCTCATCGACCACGTGCGCCTGATGTCCATTACCGCCAACCTCGGCGATACGCGCACGACGATCACGCACCCGGCCAGCACGACCCACGGCCGGCTCACGCCGGAGGCGCGCGCGCGCGCGGGCATCGGCGAGGGTCTCATCCGGCTTGCGGTCGGACTCGAAAGCGTGGACGACCTGAAGGCCGATCTGGCACGGGCGCTGGCCACCTGACTGGCGGACCTTGGTGCCTGCGGCGGCGTCATTCCCGGCGATGAGGCGCAACCGACGAAATGCATGAGCTAGCTACCAAGGGAGGCCCCCCGGCTCTGCCGGGGAGGCAGTAACAGTTTGACGTTTTAAGGAGTGTCCATCGAAGAGACTTTCAGTCGTGAGCCGCCAAGCACACGAAAGGAAGAATCTCGATGGACAAGTTCGACAGTCTCAGCCACAGCGCATGGACATGCAAATACCACGTGGTGTTCATTCCAAAGTGCCGACGACGGACGCTGTATGGGCAGTTGCGGCAGCATCTTGGAGAGGTGTTCCGCAAGCTGGCCGCCCAGAAGGAGAGCCGGATCGAGGAAGGGCACCTGATGAGCGATCACGTGCACATGATGATTTCGATTCCGCCGAAGTACGCGGTCAGCCAGGTGATCGGGTTCATCAAGGGCAAGAGCGCGATTCATCTGGCCCGGGTGTACGGCGAGAGGAAGCGCAACTTCGTCGGCCAGCATTTCTGGGCCCGCGGCTACTTCGTGTCCACAGTGGGGCGCGACGAGCAGGTGATTCGCGAGTACATCCGGAATCAGGAGAAGGAAGACGAACGTCTGGAGCAGCTTGGCCTGTGGAGATAGCCGGCCACCTTCAGGTGGCCCCCGCAACGTGGGGTCGCGTTAGCGACCCCGACAGCCGCTTTGAGCGGCTCACAAACTAATGCCCCCGGCTTTGCCGGGGGATACTTACCTCGCATAGCGCAACTCAGCCGTTTCTGCTCGCGCACAAGAGGGATCGGGCAGCGGTTCGGCAGAAATAGACTTCGTCCCGAGCGGTCCTGTTAGCCCAGTCGGCCCCATGGTAAAGATCCCGGATGAAACTACGCTTGGCGAACTGTTCTCCGAGGCGGCGCGCGCGCTGTCTCGCGCCGGTCTCAATCACCGGATCGACCTGTATCGCGAGGTGGAGATCGACGACGCAGCCGTGCGCTTGATGCTGGGCCGCTCGCACCGCGTGCGCGTGCGAATCAAGATCACGGCCACCAGCCTGCTGTTTGATGGTGTCGAACAGCATACAACTGCAGAGCAGGTGACGTCGGTGCCGGCGCGGGCCGGCGCAGAGCCGAGTGAAGTTGAGGAACGCCTAAAGGCCTGACAGTCGTGTGCCGGGTCTCGGCACGAGACATCGGCGCGCCCGCTGCGCGAGTGCGCGGCCGGACGACTTCCGGCGTGCTGATGCGGCAGATTCCTGCGGGTCAGTGCTCGACCGCGAGGGTGGATAGATGGAGTGATGGCCGCGGAAGGCGGGGTGACGCAAGCGCACCGCTGATATGTCCATCGTGCCGCATGGGCGAACTCCTGCCGGCGCACCACGGTCGATGCCCTGAGACATCGGGTCGAACCAGACCGC
>Ga0209985_10002936_pt1 | contig 14951 bp, 14 predicted proteins | sample NOAtaG_FD_187305 | JGI IMG/M metagenome (GOLD analysis project Ga0209985, IMG submission 187305) | Freshwater lake microbial communities from Lake Erie, under a cyanobacterial bloom - NOAA_Erie_Diel6S_1000h metaG (SPAdes) (version 2) | ecosystem: Environmental > Aquatic > Freshwater > Lake ...
GGCGGCAACCGTGGCGGTGATGGCCGAGCCGGAAGATGTTGAAGTCGATCTCAAGCCAGAGGATTATCGCATCGACAAATTCAATGCCAGCGGCCCAGGCGGTCAGCATGTGAATAAGACCGAGTCGGCGATTCGGCTGACCCACTTTGAGACGGGGATTGTGGTTCAGTGCCAGGATGAAAAAAGCCAGCACAAGAATCTCGCCAAGGCCCTGCGAGTGCTCAAAAGCCGCATCTACGATAAGAAGCGGGAGGAGGAACTGAAGAAGCGGTCTGACCAGAGGAAGAGCCTCATTGGGTCGGGGGATCGCAACGAACGGATCCGAACCTACAACTTTCCCCAAAATCGACTGACCGACCACCGCATCAATCTGACCCTCTATAAACTAGGGGATATCATCGCAGGCAACATGCAGCCGGTGACTGACGCCATGCTGGAGCATGAGCGCGACATGTTGCGAGGAGACATGGAGGAGTAGGTGGCCGAGAGCGACGAGTGGACCATCGGTCGGTTGCTGAGCTGGACAACCGATTTCCTTCGCAGCCATGGCTCCGAGGCACCCAGATTGGAGGCCGAGGTGCTGCTGGCTCACGCCAGAGGCTGCTCCCGAGTCGCACTCTATACGGCGTATGCCGAGTTGGCCGACCAGAAGCTGCGCGATCAATTCCGCGATCTGGTCAAGCGTCGCTCCAAAGGGGAGCCGGTGGCCTACTTGGTCGGACACAAGGAATTCTATTCCTTAGATTTCGAAGTCAATCGGGATGTCCTGGTACCAAGGTCTGAGACCGAACATCTGGTGATGGCGGCGATCGACTGGGTGCGGCGTCGGGAGAAACCGTCGGCTGCCGGTCAGCCAATGCGTATCGCCGACCTGTGTACCGGCAGTGGATGCGTGGCGGTGGCGATCGCCAAGCACCTGGCGGGTGCCAGGGTCGTCGCATGCGATCGCAGTCCCAGGGCGTTGGAAGTGGCCCGTCGCAACGTCCGACGCCACCAAATGGAAGATCGCGTTGTGTTGGTGGAGTCGAACTTGATGGAGCCGCCCTTTCCGGAAGGGCCATTCGATCTGATCGTCAGCAATCCACCCTACGTCACCACCAGCGAATACAGTCAGTTGGATCGGCAGGTGAAGGACCACGAACCGCGGGAGGCACTGGAAGCGGGGGAGGATGGCCTAGCGGTGATTCGGCCCTTGATTGCCCAGTCCCTTGGCCGCTTGGTGCCAGGTGGCGGGCTGATGATCGAACTTTCTCCTAGTATCGCCGGTAGCGTCCTAGCCCACCTCCAGTCTCAGGGGGGATGGGATGCGATCGGCTGTACCAAGGACCTAGCGGGGCACGACCGCATCGTCCACGCGACCGCTCGGGGCCCCCTGCCCTCCAGTTGACCCTCAACCGACGCAAACAACACACCGATCGCTTCGATACCCGAATGCTTAGTGCGTTCCACCCAGTTCCAAGTCGATAGCCCATAGCCGATTGAAGAGAAGGAACTTCTACGATGATGCAGATGGAAAAACTGGTATCGCTTTGCCGACGACGCGGCTTTCTGTTCCAGTCCAGCGAGATCTACGGCGGGATGAATGGCTTCTGGGATTACGGCCCGCTGGGGGTCGAACTGAAGCGGAATGTGAAGGAGGCGTGGTGGCAGGATATGGTCCGCGGCCACAACGAACTGCGACAGCCCGAGGGGGCACCTTGCACCTACGAAATGGTGGGGCTCGATTGCACCATCCTCATGCACCCCCAGGTCTGGAAGTGCTCGGGCCACTACGATCTCTTCCACGACTACATGGTCGATTGCCGGCAGACCAAACGCCGCTACCGCGTCGATCAGGTACGGGGACGGTGGGTGGAAGCCAAGGGGCAACGGATCTTTGTCACCACCATGGTCGAGCCGGATTTGCAGGAAGAGGATCTGCTCCGAAGGACCCTAAAGTTCTTCAACCTCCGCTCCAAGGATGCCGAGTCTCTAAAGTGGGATTCTCCCTGGACAACGCTGGACCAACTGAGCCCTGCCGAGCAGGCGACCGCTTTGGGACCCGACGCCACCGAGGCGGGTACGCTGACTGAGCCACGCGAATTCAACCTGATGTTCAAGACCTTCGTCGGCGCGCTCAGCGGGGAAGAAGGCGCTGCCTTCCTTCGTCCCGAAACCGCACAGGGCATCTTCGTCAACTTCAAGAATGTGCTCGACAGCACCCGCGTTCAGATTCCCTTCGGCGTCGCGCAGGTTGGCAAGAGCTTCCGCAATGAGATCACGCCACGGAATTTCACCTTCCGTAGCCGCGAGTTCGAGCAGATGGAGATTGAGTTTTTCTGCCATCCCGATCAGTCGCGGCAGTGGTATCAGTACTGGCGCAATCGCCGCATGGCTTGGTACACCAGCTTGGGATTGGCTGGCGAGCGATTGCGACTGCGCGAGCACAGCGAGGATGAGCTGAGCCACTACTCTTGCGGGACGGCGGATATCGAATACGCGTTTCCCTTCCTCCCCGAAGGAGAGTATGGCGAACTGGAAGGGATCGCCCACCGCGGTGATTTCGACCTGAGGAGCCACATGGAAGGGAAACTGGATCCGAAAAAGAGACCGCTAGAACTGGAGAGGGATGCCAACGGCCAGCCTCGCCATCGCGGCAGCGGAAAAGATCTGACCTATCGCGATGAAGCGACCGGATCTCGCTACACCCCGCATGTGATTGAACCATCGGCTGGCGCGGATCGCGCGACCCTGGCCTTCCTGTGTGAAGCCTACGATGAGGATCAAGCGCCCGACGAATCGGGGGCGATGCAATCGCGCGTCGTGCTCCGGTTCCATCCTCGCGTTGCGCCTATCAAGGCAGCTATCTTCCCGCTGGTTAAACGCGACGGGATGCCCGAAATGGCTCATGAAGTCTATGCCTCGCTGAAGAAACACTGGAATGTTTTCTATGACGAAAAGGGGGCGGTCGGACGACGCTACCGTCGACAGGATGAAGCAGGGACACCCTACTGCATCACCATCGACAGCCAGTCGTTGGTCGATCAGACGGTGACCGTTCGCGATCGTGACACCCTCGAGCAGGTGCGGGTCAAGGCGGCCGATCTGGTGGGGGAAATCGGACAGCGCATCGGCGGCTAAACGGGGCCCAACCGCTGGTCCGCCAAGCCGGATCGTGGGGATGGACCTGGTGGATTGCGACGGCCGTACCGGTTGGGGGGGAGGTCCCTGGGATCGAACCGAAAACGGCCTGGAAACCCAGGGCATGCCCTTCACGAAGCAAGCGGCTGGCGGTCGAAGTAGAGAAAACAGTGGAATTTGTTGTCCCCACGGACTATCGTGGACTAAAATTCTGCGTGGTCTCTTCGACCGGGAAACTCGCCGCAATTTTCTTGTTTTGTTGACCCAGCAAGGTGGTGCTCTCGATGGCCAATTACATCTCATTGGAAGAAGCGGCCAAGAAACTGCAGGTGACCGTCGATGAGGTGGTCGAGATGCTGTCGCGTGGCGAAATTTTCGGCTACCGCGATGGAACCAGCTGGAAGTTCAAGCCCGAGGAAGTCGAGAGGGCTCTAGAGGAACAGTCTGGAGGTTTGCTGGACGAAGGGACCGATCCCAGTGGTTCTTCGCTGGTGATTTCCAGCAACGACTTTGACCTGGGAACCGGATCAGGCTTGTCAGGCTCGCGCAGCGGTGCCGGAAAAAGCGGCCGACGAAGCGGAAGCGATCTGCCACTGATCGAAGACGGGGATGACTCGCTGGATCCCCTCGGATCGGGAGATCTGGAGCTGGGGGATGAACTACGTCTGGCCTCCGACAGTGGAAGCGAAATCTCGCTTGGGGATTCTAAAGACGGTGGGCTAAGCATTGGACCGGTGGAGAAATCGGACGTTCTCGGTGGGACCACCAGCAAGTCGAAGGCCCCTAAGGAAATGCCGCTTCAGGAAGATGAAGACGAGTTGGTGCTAGGAACCGGCAGTGATGTTCAACTAGCCGCCGACAGCAACATCAACCTGGTCAGCCCCAGCGACAGTGGTCTGTCGCTGGACGACGAACCGCTCGACCTAGCCGGTTCGGGAATCTCTGGGCTGGATCTAGGTAGCGAGGGCTCGGGGCTCAAAAAGCCGAGCGCTTCGGGAAGCGGATCGCTGGTCGATTTCCAGCAGGATCAAGAATTCCAACTCTCTCCTTCCAGCGCCGCTGACGCCGATGACGACAGCGGTTCGCAGGTGATTGAACTGGAAGATTCCGCCGATTTCGGCGATGGGGCAGTTGCTCTTCCTACCTCGGGTAGCCTGGATGATTTGGCTGCAGACTTGGGAGGTGGCGGACTAGGGGCCGGTGCGTTGGGAGGTGCTGGACTGGGGATGGACGAAGCGACTGCGGCGGGACCTGCCGTGGTGCGAGCGACCCCTGAGATCCCCTTCTCCATGTTGCAGGTTGGCGCATTGCTTTCCATCCTTCTGCTGATGGGCTTGGCGGGGATCCTGGTCACCGACATTGTTCGCAATCTTTGGGCGTGGTCCGACAGCGATAACCTCACCTCCGGCTTTACCCAGATGGTCATCGAAGCCGCCGGGATGAAGTAACGGTTTCTCGCGATCCCCTTGGTGATGTACCTGCTAAGGTTCTTGCTCCCGCTTCCCCAAGGAAGAGGTCCTAGGGTAGGAATCGCTGGCATGGTTGGCGACCCGTCTATTCGGGTCGCCGTGCGGGAACGACTCTTTGGCCCGTGGAACAGGAAGGCGTCACGCCCACCCGCTTTTGAAAAGCTAGCCTTTCGCCTTCTCACACAGTTCCTCCCTTGCTTTTGGCCCCCGATGACTTGCCATCTGTTCCATGCGGCTGGCCATTCAGCGTTGGTCCGACGTTGACTTCGAGAGTCGAATTTCCTATCGATCGCATCGAATGTCGGCGGGTGTCGCCGCAGGAATCGGCATTGGCGAGGGACAGCGATGGCCTTGAGCAGGAATACGCGTGTCGATCGGCGACGACTGCAGTTGCTGGAGGCAACGGCGGAAATGTCGTCGGTATCGCCTCCCAAGCGGACTCGACGCAGCGCACCAGGCGCCAGTCTCGAATCCCGCCTGCTGGCAACTCCTGATGAGGGGTTCAGCGAGTCGGTGCATCGTTATTGCCGTATGCGGGTATTGGACGCGCTGCCGGTGCGAAGTCTATCCAGTGGAGCGGCCGTAGGCGGTCTTTGGGCTCTTTGGCTGATGATGGTGGGGCTTCACTGGTGGATTTATGTACGGCCGGGGGAATCTACGAATCCCATGCCGCTACTCTATCTGTTTCATCTTCGATCGCCCCATGGGATCGCGCAGTGTCTGGTCTTGGTCGCTTTAGTGCTGACCACTTTGATGTGCTGGCTGACGTATCGATTGCGATCCTGTCAGATGAACGACTATCACGCCAAATATCGCATCTGGTGGGTGATGGTCCTTGCGGCAGGATGGATGACGATCGACGCATCGACTTCCCTGCTGAGACTGGTAGGCGCCTCGATCGATCGGTGGACGCAGGCTCAGCTAGGGTATCCCGGATGGGGTGTCGCCGCAGTCGCAGCGTCGATAGTGGCAGCGCTCCTTGGAATACGAATGTGTGATGAATTCCGCAATGCCAAGGGAAGTCTTGTGCATTGGCTGATCGGCCTTGCCGCCTGGATCGGTGCGGGGCTCTACGGCACAGGGCTTTTGAAGATCGGATCAAGCCCCGCAACGCTCGACTGGTGGGTGGGGAGTTGTTGGTTGGCGGGAGTGCTGGCGGTATTCATCGCCGTCGCGCAGCATCTGCAGATGGTCTATGTGGCGGCGCAAAGAGACCTGCTGGAGCGTCGAGGCTTGGTGGGGCCGAATGCCAAAGCCCTTTCGCTCCATTGGATTCCCGGTCGCTATCGCAAATCGGTCGGCCTGAAGAAGGCAGGCTCGGACCAGTCCGGGGAGGATGGGCAGGCAGAGGAAGAAAAGGAACCGATCCAGGTGCCTGGCTGGGTGCAATGGGTGATGCGTGTTGGAGAGCCACCGCCGAAAGCTGAGGAGTCTCTTCTCGGGGAAGAAGAGCAAGACGATGTGAGGGCGGGCAACACCGCTTCGCAGGCATCTGCGGCAAGAAGTGCGCCCGAGGCAGCCAGCGATTCCATCAAGAGCAAGGCTCCATCGACTCCACCGGTTGGCTCGGCATCGGCGACTGCCAGCACGAACGCAGCAACTCGAAACCCTGCTGCTCCCGTACCAGCGGCAGGCGTCGCTTCATCCGGCAAAACGGCTTCGGCAGCCGCACCCAAGAGCTCGTCAATCGAAAAAGGGAAAGCCACAGCGGATCCTGTGGAGTCCGATTCATCGTCCGGCCGAAGCTGGATTCCCTGGAAACGCAAGGCCGCCGATCCTGTCGTCTCCAGCGAGCCCTCCGGCAAGACTGCCGGCAAAGCGACTGCCAAAGGCGGCTCCCCCGAGGTAGCTCCTAGCGATTCATCGTCCGGCCGAAGCTGGATTCCGTGGAAACGCAAACCGGTCGAGGAGTCCTTGGAAAAGAGCGACACGGATGCCGCAGCGGGGGATAAACCTGGGTTTTCGTGGTGGAAACGGAAAGATGGCCAAGTAGCGGCCGTTGGCGCTGCGGCCAGTGGTGAAGGACGGACTCAACTCCTTGGCCGTCTTATGGCCAAGCTCAAGCGAAGTTCGGATCCATCTTCGGAGGATCCCGTTGCATCAAGCCAAAAGAGTGGAAAAGCGGCATCGGCCGACGTCGATTCGGGTTCGGAGGGGACTGGCTGGAAACGATGGCTTCCTGGTCGCAAGTCCACAGAGACCGAAGAGGTCGGGACTGCAAAGGGGGAAGTGGCTGCTAAGTCATCGTCGACACCCGGCGAAGGTGCGACGACCAAAAAGGGGCTTTTCGGGTTCATGGACGCCCTCAAGTTGAAGCCACCAGCGGAGGAGCGCGAGGGGGAACCGCAATTCCAGGAAGTCGCCTCCAAGTCCCCCGAAAAAGCAACGCAGCGGGCTGAATCGTATGAGGACGACGACGATGAGGACGATTCACAGGACTCGGGAAGACCACTGAGCAAAGCGGAAAAGAAGCGATTGCGTCGCGAGCAGATGCAAAAGCGAGCGGGCTGAGTGGGGACCGGTGACCGACGAAGCGAATCGGGCAGCAATGGCCGGATGCCTTCTTGTGGCATGGCCATCCCAGCCGTGCCGGCCTGACTCCTGCCGGTTCGACCGGACCGTGAACACACCAGAACCAAGCGTCGATGAGCGATTGAGTATCTCGAATACGAGCACGGGTTGGAGGACCGATTCGTGGGGGCGATCGATCAGGATGCCCCGTGCTGGCTCCACCTTTCCGCCAGCACCACAAGATGTTCGGCGGCGCGAACCATCTGGTCGACGCAGACAAACTCCTTGACGCTGTGGATCATATGCTGACCGCAAGAGAGATTCGGGGTTGGTAGCCCCAGTTCGGTGAAGGCCGCACCGTCGGTACCTCCACGAATGCTCTCGGTTCGACAGGGCCGCCCTAGGATTCCAAACGCCTCTTTGGCAAGCTGAATCGATTCGGGGAGTCGCCGCAGGCCATCTGCCATGTTGCGATACTGCTTCCTGATCGTCCACTCGATCGATAAACCGGGCATTCGCCACTGGACCACCTCCCCTAGTTGCTCCAGCCGCTTTGCGTAGTGCTGCAGGGTCAGGGTGTCGAAGTCGCGCAGCAGGATCGAGACAGTCGCTTCGGCTACCGATCCACGGATCTCATATGGATGGACGAATCCCTGCCGTCCATCGCTGGATTCGGGGCTGAGCCAATCGACAGGGAGCATCGATACCAGCAGGCTAGCAGCGCGCACCGCATTGACCATCTTCCCTTTGGCGATGGAGGGATGGATATTGATACCGCGCAGCTGCGCGATCGCCAGATCAGCCGAAAAAGTTTCCTCGTCGATCGTTCCCTCCCCGCCACCATCCAGGGTATAGCCCACCGTGGCACCGGCCTGCCTGGGGTCGAAGCCATGAGCCCCTTTTCCGATTTCTTCATCGCAGGTGAAGAGGATCCGAATGGGGCCATGCGGCAGGTAGGGGCGTTCGATCCAGGTCTGAGCGACTTCCATGATGACGGCGATCCCTGCCTTGTCGTCGCCACCCAGCAACGTGGTCCCGTCGGTGACGATCAGCGAGCTACCGATCATCTGATCCAGCTCGGAGCAGTCCTGAGGAGTTAGGGAAAGGTTTCCTTGACCAAGCCCGATCGGGCCTCCTGAATACGACTCGATCACGCGTGCATTCACTCCATCGCCTGGAGCTTCTGGGGAGGTGTCGAGGTGGGCGTTGAGCAGAATGGTGGGGAGTTGTCCTGGAATCGTGGCAGGAATGGTCCCCCAGACTCGTCCTTGCGCATCGTGCTGGACATCCTCGGCCCCTAGTTGCTTTAGCTGTCGGGCGAGAAGTTCTCCCAATACCAGTTGTCCTGGAGTGCTGGGAGTCTGCTGGCTGTTCGGGTCGGAGGCGGTGCCGATCGCGACATACTGAAGAAATCGTTCGATCAACCGCGCCTTGTCGATCGGGGGAAGGGATGGCGTCAAGGGTGTCATGGTAGGGGAGCCTGAAGCAATAATCGCTTTGGGGGATGCATGAAAGATACCGTCATTGTAGCGGCCTGCCGGGAAGTGGGTCTCCTTCGAAGCACCCGGGGAAGTAGGGAGGAGAGGAAAGGCCCCATGCGAGAGAAACCTCTTGAACCGATTCCTCGCGATGGTGCCCGCTCGCAGAGAATCGGCTAGGATAACGAAGTTCGCAAATCTGGATGACATCGATGGGTGTCGCGCGAATTCCCTGGCGAAGCGAGACTGCAGCATGGCGACCAGCGGTGACGTAAAGTATCTGCTATTCGATGTCGAGAGTATCGCCGATGGCGACGCGATCGCCAGAACGCGCTACCCGGGTGAATCGATTTCGCCGGAGCATGCGATCCGGAGGTTTCGACAGGAACTGGTGATGGCTTCGGGGCGGGATTTCATTCCCCATACCTACCAAATTCCCATCACCATTGTCGTAGCCAAGGTCCGCAAAGATTTCTCGCTGATCGATATCGCGTCGCTGGATGAGCCGCATTTCCGACCGCATGTAATGACAGAGCGGTTCTGGCGGGGATGGGATCACTACAAATCCCCGACGCTGGTCACCTTCAATGGTCGCGGATTCGATCTGCCGCTTTTGGAGTTGTCAGCGTATCGATACGGATTGTCGATCAAGGACTGGTACGGTTCCAGTGAATCCTCCTACAAGCAACCTCGAAGTCGGTACAACATCCAGTCGCACCTGGACCTGCATGAATGGCTGACCAACTTTGGCAGCACATGGTTTCGCGGCGGACTGAATCTGGCGGCGCATTACCTTTCTAAACCAGGGAAGATGGATGTGCAGGGGGATATGGTTCAGGAGTTGTACGAGTCGAAGCGGCTGCAAGAAATCAGCGACTATTGTCGATGCGACGTCCTGGATACCTACTTTGTCTTTCTTCGTTGCCAGCTTTGCATCGGACGGATCAATCGAGACGAAGAGCGAGATCTGGTGTCCAAGGCAAAGGCCTGGATCGAAGAAAAATCATCGGAGCATCCGGTCTACAACCGGTACCTAGAGCAGTGGTCGGATTGGATCGATCCATTCGAGGCGGCCGAGCCCCTTGAGGGACCCCGGGAGTGAGCTGCGTTTCTTCGATGGCCCATCCACCCAACGGAGCGCTCGCGCCCTTCCGCTTGAATTCCGTGCTCGTGCTCTTACTCGAAAAACTCAATCGCCCATCGGCGTATGGTTGTGGTGTCTTCGCGGTTTGGTCGATTCCTGCCACTAGCCATAGCGGCGCACCGACGTCTTCGATCGCCATAAGGATGTTCGATTGACGACCGGCTCGCACACCCTACGTGCTGGGTTCCAACTTTAGCGGGACGGAGCAAGCCTTTCGGTTCGTCGCTTTGTGTGGCCCTCAGCAGGGCTCGTGCCCTTCCGCTGCTGCGGCTTGCATGCCTCGACGACCGGCTCACTCCCCCCGCAGTTCGTCTCGTACTAGGTGCATTGAGTTTGCCATAGTGGATGAAGCCTGAAAGACGAAAAGGACCGAAGCGATGGATGGTTGCTCGAGGATCATCGCCGCCATGAGGTTGGCCCTGCAACGTGCTTGCGACTGGTGACTGCAGCGCAGTAGAATCGCATCGACGAGCCGAGTCTTTGCCTGAACGCCCTGCCCTTCCCTCTTTCCCCTTCCCTTGCCTCGAAAGATTTCTCTGGCCGTCGATGGGTTGAAGGTCGATTACTGGTTCCACTTGGCAGCCCGCCCCCTTTGACCTTGCTAACCGCCGCCGCGATCGTTGGCGGGACTGTGGAAGGAGACCCCCTGATGAAACTGATCGAATTGTCTTGGCCAAGCATCGCCAAGCTGGCTCCCGATACTCCAGTGGTGCTTCCGATCGCAGCGATCGAACAGCATGGGCACCATCTTCCGGTCTGGACCGACAGTCTGCTGCTGGGTGAGGTGATGGAGCGCGTGGAGCGGCGGATGTCCGACCGCATCCTGGTGGCTCCCTTGCAGTGGCTTGGCAACTCCCATCATCATCTCGATTTTGCTGGGACACTTTCTGCATCGCCCCGGACGTATCTGGATCTACTGGCAGATCTGGTCGAAAACATGTTGCAACATGGTTTCCGTCGCATCATCTTCGTCAATGGCCATGGTGGGAACGACATCCCCTGCAAGCAGGCGATTTTCGAAGTACGGCAGAAGATTCGGCACCGTAGCGATTGCCTGCTGGCGATGACTACCTACTGGGGGCTGGGAACGGAGCCGTGGCGCATCGATCCGACGATCCATCAGCGCCAGATGGGGCATGCATGCGAGTGGGAGACTTCGATGGTGATGCGGCTGAAGCCGGAGCTGGTTGCCAAGTTGGAAGGGCTTTCGGTGGTGGAGCCCGGGGAGCCTTTCACGCCGGGTACGCGAGCCTGGATCACCAAGGACCGCACAGTTCCTGGGCATATCGGTTGGCCGCATCTGGCCACTCCGGAAAAGGGGGAAGTGCTTCTGTCTGCGTTCTCTGAGGACGTCGAGCGTTGGCTGCAGCGTATCGTCCAGTGGGATGGCCAATCATGGGATGGATGAGCCAACCGGCGGGGGAGGAAGCTTCCGAGGGGATCTCCAAAAAGGTTTGGGCGATCGCTCTCCTGCTGCTATTCGCCTCGGCCATCAATTACATGGATCGACAGACCCTTGCGGCTTCGTCGGTGCGTGTCACGGCAGAGTTTCAGATGACCGAAGAGCAGTATGGGCGGGTGGAAGCGATCTTCGCCAACACCTTCGCCATCGGGTCGCTCTTTTTTGGGATTCTGGTCGATTCTATTTCGGTGCGATGGCTTTATCCTGCTGCGCTTTTGGCTTGGTCGCTGACTGGATTTGCGACCGGCTGGGTGGAAGACTATCAGCAGCTGCTATGGTGTCGAGGAACGTTGGGGTTCTTCGAGGCAGCGCACTGGCCATGCGCACTGAAAACGACACAACTGCTGCTACAGGCGCGAGGGCGAGCTCTTGGGAACAGTGTGCTGCAGAGCGGCACTTCGATCGGCGCGATCCTGACGCCGATCGTCATGTGGTGGATCATGGTCCAGATGGGGCTCAGCTGGCGCATTGGATTTCAGGGAGTGGGGCTGGTGGGCCTAGTCTGGATTGCGGCATGGCTGTCGATCACGCGAACGGCCGACTTTCAATCGCCATCCTCTCCATCCGATTCGCTTGGTGTCCAAAACGACACCGGGCGTGGTGGAAACAGCCTTTGGAATGAGCTTACCGATCCGATTCTGGTTCGAAGATTCTTCGTGATTCTGGTCGCCGTTTCGATGATCAATACCTCGTGGCAACTGGTGCGAGCTTGGCTCCCCAAAGTGCTTCAAAATCAGGTCGGCTATACCGAAACGCAAACACTCTGGTTCAACTCCCTCTGGTTTGCCTGTACCGATATTGGATGCATCGGTTCGGGATTTCTCGCCTACTGGTTGGCCAAGCGAGGCTGGAGCGTCAAGGGTTCGCGAGTCAGCGTATTTGCTTTATGCGCCCTGGCGACTGCCAGCTTAGCCTTCTTCCCTTGGATTCAGCGACAGCCGCTGGTGATGCCATTGGTCTTTCTCATCAGCGGTGCCGGTCTGCTAGGGGTTTTCCCTCTCTACTATTCCTTTTCTCAAGACATTTCCCGCCATCGCATGGGCTTGGTGACCGGTTTGGCTGGGGCGATGGGATGGATGATTTCATCTCGGTTTCAGGTCTTGTTCGGACGCTGGGCAGATCTGGATGGATCGTACAGTCGCGGGATGGTGATGGCAGCTCTTTTGCCGCTGGTCGCCATGATGGCCTTTGCATGGTTCTGGCCCGACGAGGACTCGGAGGTTTCCAAGGAGAGATCAAGCGATGGATAGTAAGCCGGAGGATGGCAAAAGGGTGAGGGTATCCGATGGTGCCACGCGGCGTCGTTGGTTGCAGGGGGCAGCGGGGGCCGCAACCGCCCTTTCCCTTCCTTCGCAGCGAGGATGGATGAGCCTTGCCCGGGCCGAAAGCAACCCGATCAAACGGATTGCATTCCTGGGAACCGAAGTGCGTCAGCACTCCCATGCCCAGCACTTTCTCGATCGCCACGCCATGGGCTACACCTGGGGCGGGCGATGGCAGAAACCGCGTTTCGAGATTGCATCGGTCTACATCGATCAGCACCCGCAATCGGATCTGGGAAAGCAGCGGATCGAAAAGTACAAGCTAGCTTCGTATCCGACGATCGCCGAGGCGCTGACGCTGGGCGGCGACAAGCTGGCGGTCGATGGAGTGGTGATCATCGCCGAGCATGGAGACTATCCCGCCAACGAAAAAGGTCAGCGACTCTATCCTCGCTACAAGTGGTTCAAGGAAGTGGTGAAGGTTTTCGAGCAGTCGGGGCGCAGCGTTCCGGTCTTCAATGACAAGCATCTTTCGACTGACTGGGGCGAGTGTCTTGAGATGGTCGAGGACTCACGTCGACTCGATTTTGCCTTCCTCGCTGGCTCCTCTCTTCCTGTCACTTGGCGTCATCCTTCGATCGATCTGCCATGGAATGTACCGATGCGGGAGAGTGTCTGCGTCTGCTATGGAGGGGTCGACAGCTACGATTTTCACGGGCTGGAAACGGCGCAGTGCATGTCCGAGCGACGGCGAGGCGGAGAGGTGGGAATCGCGTCGGTGCAGGCGATTCGCGGGGCACGGCTGTGGGAGGAACTGGCTACCCAGGATCGCCTTGTCACGCGCCAACTGGTCGTCGCGGCGCTCACTCGCAGCCACAACCTGCCGGTCGAGGGAGGGTATCCCACCGCGCCGATTACCTTCGAGTGGGCCAGAGAGAAAATGCCCGATTCGATCGGGTACCTGATCGAGCATCGGGATGGATTCCGCACCACGATGCTGCTCTGTCCGATCCAGGACTTCAACTACGCCGGGATGCGGTCCGACACCGGGGAGATCGTCTCCTGCCAGATGTATCTTCCGATGCCAACCCACGGTTCCACTACAGCGGACTTCTTCAATCCACTGGCGCGGCATATCGAGACAACGGTGCTGACGGGGAAGGCACCCTATCCGGTCGAACGGACGCTGCTGACCAGCGGGATGGTGATCGGTGGGGTGGAGTCGCTGCATCGAGGTGGTGAGCGAGTGCCGACGCCGGAAATGAAGGTGGCCTATCAGGTACCCGAGGCGTCCCATTTCTGGCGCGAGTGATCGATGGAACGATGGGATCTGGCGGTGGTCGGTTGTGGAGGGATCGGTAGCGCTGTGCTGTGGCAGGCAGCGCGGTTGGGACTGCGCGCGGTCGGTCTGGATCAGCATCGGCCTCCGCATCACTACGGAAGTTCCCACGGTATCAGCCGCATCTATCGGCAAGCCTATTACGAACACCCCGATTACGTCCCGCTGCTCCTGGAGGCAGGGGACGAGTGGCGACGGCTGGAGCGGGAGTCGCGCTGTCCGCTTTTCGACCAAACCGGTTTGCTTTATGTCGGTCCGCCTGACGGGCAAATCATCCCCTCGGTGCTGGCCAGTTCGGAAACCTACGGGATTCCCCTGCAGCGTCTTAACAAGGCAGAAAGCCACCGGCGATTTGCCCCTTTTCAGGTCGAGGACCACCAGGAGGTGCTCTTGGAGCCTGGGGCGGGATCGCTGAGGGTGGAGCAATGTGTGGAGGTGGCGATCGATAGGGCTAGGGAGTTGGGAGCCACTGTGGGATTGGAGGAACCGGTGATTGGCTGGGAAAGTCAGGCCGATGGGATTTGCCTGACGACAACTCAGCGATCCCTGGTGGCTCGCCGCGTGGTGGTCGCCGCGGGACCCTGGGCCGCCTCCTGGTGGTCGACCGAACCGGTCCGTCTGCAATTGCTTCGTCAGGTCATGCACTGGTACGAAAGCGACCTGAAGGGATTGCGTCAGTCCGAGGGGGCTCCAGCCTTCTTCTACGAAACGTCCCGCGGCTTCTTCTACGGTTTTCCTGCCTGCACCCAGGGGATTTTGAAGGTTGCAAGGCATGGTCATGGCCACCCGATCGCGACGCCCGAGTCGCTAGATCGATCGTGGGACTCCCAGGAGGCTCACGAGGTCGAGTGGTTTCTGGATCGCTACCTACCAGCTCAATGGACTGCCGTGCGTCAGGCGGCCTGCATCTATACGATGAGTGAAGATGCCCATTTCGTGATCGATCGATCGGAGCAGGACGAACGGCTGATGATCGCGTCGGGGTTCTCCGGCCATGGCTTCAAATTCGCCGCTGGCTTGGGGCTACGCTTAGCCCAGTGGGCCGCCTCCGGCGAGATCAATCCGCAATGGAGGTTCCTGGGCTGGAACCGATTTCATTCCCCAGGCTTGCAGCAGGGTGGGTGAATTCATTAGGGCGCCGGGATACCAACTGTCGTGATCCGGTT
>Ga0209985_10002939_pt1 | contig 14947 bp, 9 predicted proteins | sample NOAtaG_FD_187305 | JGI IMG/M metagenome (GOLD analysis project Ga0209985, IMG submission 187305) | Freshwater lake microbial communities from Lake Erie, under a cyanobacterial bloom - NOAA_Erie_Diel6S_1000h metaG (SPAdes) (version 2) | ecosystem: Environmental > Aquatic > Freshwater > Lake ...
AAATCCCCCGTTAAAATATAAGGACGACCGAATCGCATTTTCACGAGAATTTGCCCGTGCGAGGATTGCGTGGTGGCAATTTGGTTTCCGGATGTCACAGTATGTCATGTGCAGCGCGGCGCGCCAATGGGGCATGCCGACGATGTCCCGACTCCGGGGCGGCTGGGATTCCCCCCTCTACCCCACGGTTCTGCGTCCTGCAGGACCACAACTGGAGAAGTTTTCATGCAGCGAAAACGACGTGGACTCAGAAAGACGGAAAAGAAAGCACCTCCTCCGACTGAGTTCGAACAACCAAAGAAACGCAAGCCCTTTACAGTCTTCCTGGTGGAGGACGATCAGGAAGTGCGAGCCACCCTTGTAGAATCGCTGCAGGGGCACAAGCTTGAAGTTCGCGATTACATGACGGCGATGGAATTTTATCGGGATTACCGGGATCCGGTTCCGGGAGTCCTGATTCTGGACCTGCGACTGCCTGGGATGACCGGTCTGGAATTGCAGGAAAAGCTGGCTGCGGACAATTTTGACCTGCCGATCGTGATGATTTCCGGACATGCCGACGTGCCGATGGCCGTGCGTGCGATGAAGAACGGTGCTTTCGATTTCCTGTGCAAGCCAGTTCGTGTTGAAGAAATGGCCGACGCAGTGGCGCGGGCCTACGCCTTCTTCTACGAAGTGGATGAAGATCAGTACGCAGACGAACTGGAAGAGACGGAAGAAAGCATCAACCGTCTGACCGGTCGTGAGCGTCAGGTTCTGGATATGGTTGTGGACGGACTGTCCAGCCGCGAAATTGCCGCGGAACTGGACGTCAGCACCAAAACCGTAGAGGCCCACAGAGCACGCATCAACGACAAAATGCGAGCGGACAATGTGGCCCATCTGATCCGCATGTGCTTCGCATATCGCGAGCAGCAGGAAGGCTGATTTCGGCCTGCGAAGGTCTGCAAACGACTGCAAAGGTCTTAAACTGCACGGGGCAACTTCCTTTCGGAAGCTGCCCCGTTTGCTTTGGCAGTACTTTGGTGCCATGCCTGCTCAGGGGGCGGCAATTCGATACAGGAACTCGTCGGTCCTCAGGAACATGGAACCGCTGGCGAAGGCCGGTGTGGCAAGTGTTCGTCCGGGGACTTCGCACCTGCCGACGCTTTCGAAAGTGCGGCCCGGCTTGATCCACGTGGCGTGTCCGGTTTCGTCCAGAAACAGAACGTGTCCATTGGCGAAGACCGGCGACGCGGAAAAGTTGCCGCCCAGCCGTTCCATCCAGTAGCGTTCGCCGCTGACCGCGTTCAGGCAGGAGGCGATCCCTTCGTCCGAAACACAGAACAGATCTTCTCCGATGAGCAGCGGGGTTGGTGTACTGGGGGCACCGCGCTTCTGTCGCCAGGCAATGTGTGTTTCGGTGACATCGCCCGAGCCACCCAGTCGGACGGCCATCAGCTCCGGGTTGTCATAGTCGTGGTTGTAGATCACCAGTCCGTGGGCGACTGTCGGCTGAGGCACTACGGACCAGCCCGGAGCCAGCACTCGGAAGACCTCGTCGCCGCTGTTCAGGTCATAGGCCGCGAAATGATCAGGGCCCGGAGCCATCACCAGTGCGCGACCATCGACTTCAGCAACCGAGACTGTGACGAACGAGTGGCTGATGCGGGCCTTGATGGACCGGTATTTCTTCCACAGCACTTTGCCGGTCTCGGCTTCCACGGCGGCCACAAACGGATCTGTGCTGCCGTCGCAGACAATGGCCAGTTTTCCATCGTGGAGTGCCGGAGAGCCGCCACTGCCGTGCAGCGGAGGATAAACCAGTTCGGTGTTCAGCCACAGGATTTTACCGTCAGCGGCGTTCAGTCGTGCCATGCCCAGAGCCCCGAAGTGCACATACACCGACCCCTGGTCGATGATCGGAGTGGGGCTGGCGTGGCTGTTTTTGGTGTGAATCTTCGGCGTTTCTGCAACCCTTCGCACCTCAGTGTCCCAGATCGTCTCACCGGAATCCGCATCGAGGCAGAGACACCGCAGGGACAACCCGCTGTCGACGGGAACTGCGGTGGTGAGCCAGAGTCGTTTCCCGACAACGGATGGAGAGGACCAGCCCAGTCCCGGGACGGCAACCTTCCAGCGGACATTTTGCGTGTCGGACCACTGCATGGGTGTCGCTGGTCCGGGTGCATGAGCATCCGCGTGTGGTCCGCGGAACCTGGGCCAGTCATTGGGCAGCAGCAGCAGCAACAGCAGCAGGGTTTGCATGTTCGAGTGTCCGGGAGGCGGGTTGGATTGTGAGGAAGAACTGTGTTTTGGCAGCTGTGTCTGCTATTCCAGCGTATGCACAAGCAGTCCGCTGCGCAGCTTGGGTTCGAACCACGTGCTTTTTGGGGGCATGATTTCCCCGGCATCTGAAACCTGCATCAGCTGATCAAGAGTGGTGGGGTACATGGAAATTCCGACGGCCCAGTCACCGGGAATGCAGAGACGTTCAAGTTCTGCGGTGCCGCGAATTCCCCCGACGAAGTCAATGCGGGGATCTGTGCGGACATCTTCAATGCCAAGAATCGGCTGCAGCACCTTGTGTTCAAGGATGGAAACGTCGAGCGACCGAATGGGGTCGTTGACGAAGAGCGGGTCGGGGGCAATTGTCAGGCTCCACCATTTGTGATCGATGAGAAAGCAGAAAGTGCCGGCGGCCGAGGGGCGCGGACTTTCGGCTGGCTGCAGGTCACCAAGTGCATCGAGGCGATCAAGGAACTCACTGACTGTCAGTCCGTTGAGATCCCGGACGACGCGATTGTAGGCCATAATGCGAAGCTGAGTGGAGGGGAACAGGACGGCGAGGAACCAGTTGCATTCTTCGTTTCCGGTACCTCCGTCGGGCAGTCGGCGGCGCAGGTCGTTGCCGGCGCGCCAGGCACTGGCAGCCCGGTGGTGGCCATCGGCGATATAGAAGACCGGGACGTCGCTGAGCTGGCTGACCAGCGGACTGCAGTCTGTGATGCGCCAAACCGTGTGCTGCACACCATCGACGGCTGTGAAGTCGTAAAGCGGCGGCTGCTGCATGGCCTGAGCCACCTGCGCGTTCACAGCCTCCTGCTGGCGGTATGTCAGAAACACGGGGCCGGCGTTGGCGTTGAGTGCCAGCACGTGCCGGGTGCGGTCATCTTCCTTGCTGCGGCGAGTTTTTTCGTGTTTCAGGATCAGATTGTTTTCATAGTCATCGATGTGAACGCAGCAGACGACTCCGACCTGAGCATGCTGGCCCTGAATCTGTCGGTAAGCGAACAGACAGTCGCTGCCATCGCGAGTGAGTATTCCGCCGTCCACCAGCCGATCGAAGTTCTGCCGGGCCTTGTCGTAGACTTCCTGTGCGTAGGGGTTGTGTTCCGGTGGAAAGTCGATGTCAGGCCGCACGACGTGCAGGAAACTGAGCGGATTTCCGGCAGCCAGCGCAGCGGCTTCGTCACGATTGACCACGTCGTAGGGTACGGAGGCCACGAGGGCTGCTTTGTCGGGCAGCGGTCGCAGGGCATTGAACGATTTGATCCTGGGCATGGTGTTTTTCTGAAGTAGAGCGTCAGAGGACAGAATATTTGCAGATGTTGTGATTATCGGAATCACGGAGTGCCTGAGTGTATCGGATCGGATGCCCGTTTGTCTTGTGATTTCGCGGTCCGAAAGGCAGAATGCTGCCTCCGCTCCAAACCGACCGCCTTTGTTCCCGGATGACAGGAATTCTGTGGCCACGGTCTACTGTTCCGCCTGCAATGCTCAATTTTCCGTAGATTTCTCGCAGTGTCCCCGCTGTGGAATCGCTCTGCGCGGTCCGGAACTGTCGTGGAAACGCGATACGGTTGTTGTCAGTTCGGTGAATGCAGCGGACGAGCAGTTTTCGGTGGATGTGGAACTCGATTCGCTGCTGCTGCCGGGGCAGATGCTGGACATTTACCAGTGTCAGAAGCTGCTGGGGCGCGGGGGTATGGGTATTGTCTATCTGGCTCGCAACACCAGTCTGCAGCGCCTGTGCGCATTGAAGATTCTGTCACCGAAGCGAGTGGAGCAGGACGACGATTTCATTGCGCGTTTTCAGAACGAGGGTCGGGCCGCTGCGGCGCTGGTGCACTCCAACATCGTGACGACTCATGCCATCGGTCAGACGGACGACTTTCACTTTCTGGAGATGGAGTACGTTCCGGGGGGCTCGCTGCAGAACGAGATTGACCGCGAGGGCCCGATCGGTCCGATTCGTTCCACCTCCATGGCTGCCGGTATCGCTGCGGGTCTGGCGATGGCACACCGGCTGCAGCTGGTGCATCGCGACCTGAAACCGGACAACGTCCTGGTGACTCCTGCCGGCGTCCCGAAGATCTCGGACTTCGGCCTCGCGAAACGGATTGTGGGTGAGGATCTGCCAACACCCAGCCTCGCAGGGACCCCTTACTTCATGGCTCCCGAACTGTTTGAAGGCCAGGCGGCTGCGCCGGCCAGTGACGTGTACGCGCTGGGTGTCTGCTACTACCTGATGCTGACCGGCCGGCTGCCGTTTCAGGGCAGCAGTATCTCTGAAGTGATGCGGGCGATCCTGACTCAGTCGCCGCTGGGCGTCCGCAGACTGAATCCTGAGATTCCGCTGGATATGGCCGAATGCGTGGCTCAATTGATGCAGCGGGATCCGCAGCAGCGGCCGCGTGACGGCACCATCGCCGCTCAGATGCTGCGTGCGGTGCTCGGCACGACCCGCGATCTCACAGACCTCGTATACGAAGCGTTCCAGGGGCTGCCAGGAGCAGTCTGGGACGAAGAGGCTGACGGCAGTTTTCGGGTGCACCTGACATTTCGTGATGAGCGCAGTCAGGTGGTCCACCTGGAGAACAGCGAGCATGCTGTTGGCGAACGACTGCTGCTGATCTACAGTCTGTGCTGTGAAGCGCGGCCTTCATTCTATGAAGAGGCACTGCGGTTGAACGCATCGCTGCAGCACGGCGGCATTTCGATTCGCGATATCGACGGGAAGCCGTGTTTTGTGATGGTGGACACGTACCCGCGCGGGACGGTGACGGCCGAGGATATTCGTCGCAGCGTGTTTGAGCTGGGCAGCCGGGCCGATTCGATCGAGCTGCGTCTGACAGGTCGGGACGTCAACTGATTCGGCACACGCCGCGACCTGCTGAAACAGCAGAGGGGACAATCGTCAACGACTGTCCCCTCCCGGTTCAGCTCAGCCCGTGGCGACCTGCCGCCGGCATCATGCTTCGTCCAGCAGTTCCACAGCTGCGAATTTTTCACCTTCAAGCATAGCCAGGCTGGCACCTCCGCCGGTGCTGACGTGCGTCACGCGATCGGCGAAGCCCAGCTGCTGAATGGCGGCGGCGCTGTCACCACCACCGATGATGCTGGTGGAACCACTGTTGGCAATGGACTCCGCCACCGCTCGGGTGCCGGCGTCGAACGGAGGCATTTCGAAGACGCCCATCGGACCGTTCCAGACGACAGTGCCGGCGTTGGCGACTTCTGCCGCGTACATCCGGGCGGTTTCCGGACCGATGTCGAAGCCTTCGAAGTCATCGGGGATCTGACCGGCTTTGACCACCACTTTGTTGCAGTCGCCTTTGAAGGCATCGCCGCAGTGAGTGTCCACGGGCAGAACCAGTTTGCCTGCGCCCTTCTGCAGCAGCTCCTTCGCCAGCACCACGCGGTCCGGTTCAACTCGGCTTTTTCCGACTTTGCCACCGAGAGCCAGTGCGAATGTATAGGCCATGGCGCCGCCAATCAGCACCTTGTCGCAGACATTCAGCAGGTTGCTGATGACTTTGATTTTGTCCGAGACCTTGGCGCCGCCGAGGATCGCGATGAACGGGCGACGCGGGCTGGCAATGGCGTCGTTCAGGTACTGGATTTCCTTTTGTACCAGAAATCCAACTACTCGCGGCTTGCCGGGCATGGCAGCGGGAACGGCCACCATGGAAGCGTCGGTGCGATGGCAGGTGCCAAAGGCGTCATTGCAGTAAATGTCCGCGAACGCTGCCAGCTTGCCCGCGAATTCCGGGTCCCCCTTCTTCTCACCCTTGTTGAACCGCAGGTTCTCCAGCAGAACGACTCCACCGTCCGTGAGTGCGGCGACTTTGGCTGCCGCATCCGGACCCACAGTATCGGTGGCAAATGCGACGGGACGCCCCAGCAGGCCGGACAGAACAGCAGCGGCCGGCTGCAGACTGTACTTCGCCAGATCCTCGCCGTCCTTCGGCTGTCCGAGATGGCTGCAAAGTACCAGTCGACCGCCTCGATCCACGACGGAACGGATGGAGGGCAGGGCTTCGCGAATGCGCCGGTCATCGGTGACACTGCAGGCAGCATCCAGCGGCACGTTAAAGTCGACTCGCATCAACACGGTTTTGCCGGAAACGGCGAGATCACTGATTGATTTTTTGGCCATGGAAGTGGTTGATATCTGAGAAAATGCTGAAAGGTGACTGCCGCTACACCGGCAGCCGCGTGCCCGCTGGCACTGCACGGGCAGATGTTACAGCAGCGCCAGGGCGATTCGCAAACGACTGCAGACCGCGGGACTGAAGACATCCGAATCCGGAAAACACCACCGTGAACAGCCTGTTTTCACCATCAAAACGGCTGAAAAGAACCGGATTCTGCGGAATACAGCAGTCAAACCTGCGGAACTGAACACCTGCAGCCGACTCGCAGGTTGACCGGCTGCGAAAGCGGGTCTAGAGTGGGGGCAGTGCTCGGGTGACACACCGGGGCTCAGAACCGTCCAACCCTCAAAAAGCAGCCGCCAATGTCGGGATCGCAGGAATCTCCGTCGGAAAACGGATCGGGCAACCAGAACAATTCGAAGTCGCCGCGGAAGGACCGCAACCAGTCGGGCGGGGGATTCTGGTACCTGCTGGTTGCCGGGATGCTGGCCGCCGTGCTGTTTTCCGTGGTGACCCGCGGATACAAGGGCGACAAAGTTGAGTACAGTGAATTTGTGCGGCAGGTGCGTGAACAGAAGCTGAAGAAGGAGCAGATCTGGGAACTGAAGATCACCGACGCATGGATGACCTGGCAGGATGAACCGAAGGAAGCGGTGTCCTCCGGCAAGGCGACCCTCGTTCGTCGTTACTACACACCATTGCTCAGTGCCAGCGAACAGACTCGGAACGAACTGTGTCAACTTCTCGATCAGGCGGGGATTAAGTACGGATTTTCCGAACCAGCCCCGGAGTGGCAGCAGATGCTGCCACTGCTGCTGACGACTCTGCTGCTGGTCGGCGGTTTTATCTTTGTGATTCGGCGAGTGGGCGGTGCTGGTTCAGCAATGTCCTTCGGTCGCAGTCGCGGACGGCTGTACGCTCAGGAAGACGTGCATGTCACATTTGCTGATGTGGCCGGCATTGACGAAGCGGTGGAAGAGCTGAAGGAAGTTGTCGAATTCCTGAAAACGCCGCAAAAGTATCAGGCACTCGGTGGCCGGATTCCCCGCGGAGTCCTGCTTGTCGGGCCTCCGGGTACCGGCAAGACGATGCTGGCCAAGGCTGTCGCCGGCGAAGCGGGTGTGCCATTCTTCGGTTTGTCCGGATCTGACTTTGTTGAAATGTACGTAGGTGTTGGCGCGGCTCGCGTCCGCGACATGTTTCAGCAGGCGCTGCAGCGTTCGCCGGCCATCATTTTCATCGACGAACTGGACGCGCTGGGAAAGGTTCGCGGCAGTGGTGCCCCAGGCGGGCATGATGAACGCGAGCAGACGCTGAACGCACTCCTCGTGGAAATGGACGGGTTCGGTACAGATCACAGTGTGATCGTGATGGGTGCCACCAACCGCCCTGAGACGCTCGATCCGGCCCTGATGCGTCCCGGTCGTTTTGACCGGCATGTGCTGGTGGACCGCCCCGATATCAAGGGACGCGAAAAGATTCTGAACGTACACGCCCGTCGGATCAAGATGTCGGATGATGTGGATCTGAAGCGCGTCGCGAAGCTGACGCCCGGGTTTGTTGGTGCGGACCTGGCCAATCTGGTCAACGAGGCGGCTCTGCTGTCAGCCCGTCGGGAAGACAAGCGAGTGACGATGAAGGCGTTTGAGGATGGTATTGAGCGAGTGATGGCTGGACTGGAGAAGACATCGAGAATCATCGTGGAAGACGTCAAGCGTCGAGTGGCCTGCCACGAAAGCGGTCATGCTCTGGTCGCTGCCAGTCTGCCGCATACCGATCCTGTCCACAAGATTTCGATCATCCCCCGCGGTATGGGGGCTCTGGGTTACATGCTGCAGCTGCCGGAAGACGACCGCGAACTCTTGACGCAGTCCGAACTGCAGAGTCGGCTGGCAGTGCTGCTGGGCGGCATAGCAGCCGAGCAGATTGTCTACAATGAAACATCGACAGGTGCTCAGAATGACCTGCAGCGATGCTCAGACCTCGCACGCAGGATGGTGACAGAGTTTGGCATGAGTCCCCGACTCGGACGCATGTACTACAGCGACGCCCAGAGATCGCCGTTCCTCGCCGGATCCGGAGCGATTGTATCGGAATCGGTGCATGCCGAAGCGACTCGGCGTGAGATCGATCTGGAAGTGAAGCGACTGGTGGATGAAGCCTACCGGACGGCTCAGGACACACTGACATCTCAGCGGGCAACGCTTGAGCGGCTGGCAGCCGATCTGATGGAAATGGAAACGATGTCGGCCGAGCACATGCATCGGGTGATCGAGGAAAATCGCCGTGGCCCGAAACTGATGGCGGTGCCTCCCGCGTCTTTGGAAGTTGCGATCGAAGATCGCCCGGCCGAGGATGCCGCGACAGCGTCAGAGGGCGACAGTGACCGCGGGGTGCAGGCGGTTTAAGTGTCAGCTCAGGCCGTCAATTCGTCGATGGCGTGTGCTTCCTGAACGCCGGTCAGCTTCTGGTTGAGGCCTCCGTAAAACCACGTCAGCCGGTTGTGATCCAGGCCCATCAGCCGCAGGATGGTGGCGTGGAAGTCGCGAACATGGCGGCGATCCGTCGTCGCCTCGGCGCCCAGTTCATCCGTCTCTCCGTATGATGTCCCGCCGCGGACGCCGCCGCCTGCCAGCCAGCAGGTAAATCCCTTGGGGTTGTGGTCACGTCCGCCCTGGTCACCCTGAGACACCGGCTGACGTCCGAATTCTCCGCCCCACACAATCAGTGTCTCATCCAGCAGTCCGCGCTGTTCCAGGTCCTGCAGCAGTCCGGCCATCGGACGATCAACTTCCGGGCAGTGAATGGTCAGATTCTCCTCCACCCCGAAATGCGCATCCCAGTTCTGCTGCTGATGACCGCCACCGCTGTAGATCTGCACAAAACGGACTCCGCGTTCAATCAGTCGCCGGGCGATCAGGCACTGGCGACCAAAGACAGCCGGGCCGGCAGCCAGACGATGGGCCGGATAACTGTCGAAGAGACCGTACATCTCCAGTGTTTGACGAGTTTCGGTGGACAGGTCGAGGGCTTCCGGAGCACTGGCCTGCAGCTGAAAAGCCAGTTCATAGCTGGCCATGCGGGCTCTGAGTTCCGCTGATTCCGGATGACGATCCTGAAACGTCTGATCGAGAGACTGCAGGGTCTGCAACTGCCGTCGCTGCAGCTCCGGCGGATCCTGAGTGTGCGGCTGCAGATCCAGCACAGCCTGCCCGCTGGTCCGGAACACCGTCCCCTGATGCTGAGCCTCCATGAAACCGGCACTCCAGTTCGGAGCTCCGGGAATCGGGCCGCCGCGAGGATCCAGCATGACGACGTATCCCGGCAGATTCTGATTCTCTCGCCCCAGTCCATAGTTCAGCCACGAGCCCAGCGAAGGATACCCCTGAACAATGCGCCCGCAGTTCATCTGCAGATTGGCCGATCCATGCGCGAACGAGTCCTGCCACAGACTTTTCACCACTGCCAGCTTATCCATGTGCTGCGACAGACGGGGCAGGGCATCACTGCACCACAATCCGCTGTCGCCATGCTGCCGAAAACGACGGCGGGAACCCAGCAGGCGACCTTCCCGAACTTCGCGACGCCGCAGTTCAATCTGCACAGCCTGACCATCGCGCTTCTGCAGCTCAGGCTTGTAATCAAACAGATCCATCTGAGACGGACCGCCGTACATGTACAGGAAAATGCAGTGCTTCGCCCGATGCGGCAGCAATGGTCCGTGCGAATCCTGGGCCAGCAGGGAAGCCGTCGCCAGTCCGGCAAACCCGGCACTGCTGCCGAACACAAACCGGCGACGCGCCAGCAGCTGTTCCGCCAGCCCGGACCGGCTTCGGTCCCATCGATTGTCAGACATCAGACTGTACCTTATTCCAGGTAGGCAAATTCATTGAGGCTGAACATCGTGCGGCACAACGCTGCCAGACCCGCGAGTCGCCGCTGCTGCGACTGGTCAACTGCCGGCAGCTGCCGCAACTGAGCCCCGGACCAGTCAGCCAGCACTGGCTCGGACTGCTCGGCCGACTGCAAGCGAAAGTTTCGAAACTCGATTTCCGAACCCCAGGTTCGCAGCCCCGCCAGCCTGCCCGGCAGGCGATCCGGCAGAGGTTCATCGATGACAGGCTGCTGCCCGTGATCCAGATACACCTGCAGACGACCACCACTCAGCACGGCTTTCAGGTGATGCCATCGATCCGCCCCCAGATCCGCCGGCTGCTGACTCAGCAGCCGAAAGTTGTTGCGGTGATCGCCCACCAAAACCGCTTTGGCCGGAATGTTCAGACTGACCTCATAACCAAACCAGTTGTCGGCTCCCACACGAGGCTCACTGACACACAGCAGCAGCCCGCCAATCTCGGCACGACCACCGGTCATGCGCATTTCCACCGAGACCTCACCCTCGCTTAACGGCTGCTGTTCCCACAGCAGCTTGCTGCCACGATCCGCAGCCACTCGCCAGCTTGTGTCGCTGAGCCGCTGCCAGTCACCACCAAATTGGCTCCAGCCCGTCGGCAACGGTGCTTCCACTGCACTTTGACGCGCCGCGAGAATGTCCGTCGCAACGGCAGCAGGCCCGCTGTCCGCCCATTGCAGCTGCCTCAAATCCACGCGACCACCCCATACAGCCACTCCCAGCCGACCGGTTGGCAAACTTTCCGAGGAAATCGGTACTGCCAGAATCGGATTTGAGTTGTGTTCCAGAAAGACTTTGATCTCAGGGCCAATTTCCCAGCGAAATGACTGCCACTGCGAATCCACCGGGATCCAGTTGGCCTCGCCCGATACCTGCTCGGAACCGCCCGGACGCCGCAGCCGCAGCTGTATCCGGGACCGCAGCCGGTCAAATGTCAGTCCCAGTCCGCTCCATGCGGCACCGTCTGCCGCAGCACCTGCCAGAATCGTCACAGACTCCACCGAACTGTCCGGCCGCAGTTGCCCCGTGAGCACTCCTGTTGTCACTTGCGGCCCCAGCCAGAACGCGTGCGGCCCCAGCCGTTTGTCCACCACATCGATGCCCTCGTACCCGCCACCCCAGACACCGCTGCGATACTGCCACATTTCCGCCGGTCCCAGCAGAAACGCCTGCTGCGGAAGCTGCTGGCGGAACGCCGAATACAGTGACTCAGGCACGTCCGGGCGAAATGACACCTGCTGGCTCGGCAGCGGCAGCTGCTGTTCCCAGGCTGACATCAGCTCAGACGCAGCCGTCAGTTCGGCAGCACTGGGATGTCGCTGCAGCACGCGCTCGTAAATCCAGCGGATCTGTGCGGCGGAGTCTGCTGCGTTCAGCGCCTGCTGGGCCAGTGCCGCCGCACGGTCCGCCGTAAATCGTCCGTGCAGCAGGATCAGGGCCTGCGTAGCCACCGTGGTGACAGGACGCTCCGTCAGTGGTGACGCGGTGTTTGTGTAGTCCAGAGCCTCCAGCACCGGGTCCCGCACGCCCCGTTTCACAATCGCGTACAGACTGCGGCGACATTGTTCTGCGGCTGTACTGGAACGCCAGCCCAAACCCGGCTTCGACTGACCGGCCAGCACTTCGCCGCTGAGCTGCGGATACATTTCCGGTCCGCCCACCGTGGTATTTAGTTCTCCGCTGCTGAACAGCATGCGGTCGCGGATGGATTCCGCTTCCAGTCGACGGAATGGAAACTTCCAGAGCAGGCGACCTGCCGGATCCCGCTGCTCCGCCTGCTCGACCTGCAGCGGCTGGCCCGCGTCGGTTCCTGAGCTGCGGCGCCAGGCCGCTGATGTCAGGATCTGCCGCTGCAGCGATTTCAGAGACCAGCCCCGTTCCATAAAATCCACGGACAGCCAGTCCAGCAAGGGCTGATGGACGGGGGCCTCACCGGCCCGGCCGAAGTCACCGGTTGAGCCCACCAGTCCTCGACCAAAATGAAAATGCCAGACCCGATTCACTGCGACTCGGGCTGTCAGCGGATGATCTCGACGCACCAGCCAGCGGGCAAACGCCAGTCGCCGGCCGCTGGACGGAAACAAATCGGCGATTGGTGACTGTGACCGCATGTCCGTCAGCAGCAGCTGGTCGGCTGCTGAGGTCTCGGAGCGGCACAGCACCTGCGGAAATGCCGGCTGCACCACGCTGCCGGGGCTGGCAGCCTGACCACGGATCAGCACGCGAGTTTCCGCGGGGACCAGGCCCGCTTCGCGCACAGCCAGCGTCCACGTCAGCGGCTGAGCCGCCGGATCGGCTGCCGGCTGCAGGGCCTGCCTGACACGATCTGCATCCTGCAGCGGCAGCACTGTGCCGCTTTCGGGTTTATCCTGAGGCTCCTCGTAGCGTCGTATGCCGCGAAAGAAGCTGAGCAGGCGATAGTAATCTTCCTGCGGCAGCGGATCAAATTTGTGATCGTGACAGCGAGCACATCCGATGGTCAGCCCCAGCATGGAAGCGCCCACCGTCACCAGCACATCATCCAGATCATCGAACTCGGCCTGTCGCCTGTCGTCGGCCTCGTCATCCCACACGCCGATACGGTAGAAACCGGTGGCTGTGCGAGTTTCGGCGGAGCTGTCCGGCAGTTCGTCGCCGGCCAGCTGTTCCAGCAGAAAACGATCCCACGGCTTGTCCTGCAAAATTGCCTGCACAACATAATCACGGTAACGCCAGGAATACGGTTTATAACCGTCACGCTCGTAGCCGTTGCTTTGCCCGAAACGCACCACATCCAGCCAGTGGCGAGCCCAGTGTTCGGCATAGGCCGGACGTGCCAGCAGATCGTCCAGCATCGCCGCAAAGCCAACTTCATTCAGCTGTCCCGGCACTGTGTCGGTGATGCGTCGTTCCCAGGCATTCAGCTCGGCGAATGTGGGTGGCAGGCCTGTCAGGCTGAGAAATGCGCGACGCACCAGGACTCGCGGTTCAGCCTGTGGCAGCGGAGTCAGCTGCTGAGCCGCGTACTGCTGCTGCAGCAGGGCATCGATCGGGTGCACACCGGCTGCGGCAGCGGGCGGCAGAATCGCCAGCGGCGGCCGGAACGCCCAATGCTGGCGGTCCGACTCGGTCACGACAGCCGGAGCCGACTTCCGCACAATGGGCGTACCGGATTCTGCCGGCCACGGAGCCTGCTGCTGCACCCAGTGTTGCAGCACCTGAATCTTCGCCGGCGACAGTTTCTGCGTCGGAGGCATCTCAAGACCGTCATAATGAATCGCGCGGATCAGCAGGCTGGACGCCGGGTCACCGGGGACGATCGCCGGACCGCTGTCGCCGCCTGCAAGCAGGGCAGCGCGGGATTCCAGGCTGAGCGATCCCTTCAGTTTGGCCCCCGCATGACACTCCCAGCAGTGTTCGACCAGCAGTGGCCGCACCTGAGACTCAAAGAACTGCAGGTGGGAGTCAGTGAAGTGGGGCGGCGAGCCGGGTGACGCCTCTGCATCCTGAGCAGCAGACGCGGCAACGGCAGGCAGGCTGAGGAGCCACGCACTGAGAAACAGGAACAGAAGACGATTGACGCTCATTCGGCGATGATTTGAGGCAGGAGTATTCGGGAGAAGGTGATGCAGAAGGCACCGGCCATCATCCCAGACGCGGCGTACCAACTCAAACCCAAAGTCAGCGGTTTTTTCGGGGGAGGCGGCACGAATCGTGGTCGTCCTTGGCAGATCCGCAATCCATCGTATGCAGCGTTCACCACACGCCGGGAACTTCGCATTCCTCCCTCATCGCGGTCTTCATCGGAAGCGTGGAGCGTGAATCGGGGACCGTGGCCTGGTCATCAGATCCTTTGAGAATGTGGGCACGTATACCGACGAGGCGGCGTTGGGGAACGGAGCGTCTGTTGTGGACATAGTGAGGACCAGCCGTTGATTCAGCGCAGGGGCCAGCGGTGGGCAAACCAGATTTGGCAACCAGAATTCGCCGGACATTTCAACCACGGAAAACACCAAAGGCACGGAATGAGACGTGGCGGGAGACGTGGCGGGGACACACCAATTTGCAGGACAGGATGAGTACACCACTGGCTCCTCCTTTATGACTCGATGCGGCACCGGGGGACACAGGGCGGCACCGAGGGACACTGAGCAATGGTGGAGCAGGGGGACGTGGCGGGGACACACCAATTTCCAGGACGGGATGAGTACACCACTGGCTCCTCCTTTATGACTCGATGCGGCACCGGGGGGCGGCACCGGGGGACACAGAGCAATGGTGGAGCAGGGGGACACACCGGCTTTTAAGCCAGAGTTGAATGGGCACAGGGGCGCAGCAATTCCCGTGGGGGGAGAGAAGTTATTCCAGCGATCATGGTGCAGACACCCGGACCTGTGCTTTTTAATTGGGGGGGGGCTTTTGAAGCTGCCTATATTGCAGTACACACCTACAACATTAGTGGTCATTTGCGTATTTCTCCTGCGACATGAGTTTTTTGTGTTGACCACAGCGTCTCAAGCGATACACTGGCTGGCCAGACTACAGGTCATCTGGTGGCTTTTGCCGTGTATTGAGGTGCCCAAATGGCACGATTGGCTCGCGTTGAAGTGTTTGCGGCAGATGAAGTTGCGGTTGT
>Ga0209985_10002940_pt1 | contig 14947 bp, 16 predicted proteins | sample NOAtaG_FD_187305 | JGI IMG/M metagenome (GOLD analysis project Ga0209985, IMG submission 187305) | Freshwater lake microbial communities from Lake Erie, under a cyanobacterial bloom - NOAA_Erie_Diel6S_1000h metaG (SPAdes) (version 2) | ecosystem: Environmental > Aquatic > Freshwater > Lake ...
CGCGGCATGGCTGGATCAGGCTTGCGCCCATTGTCCAAAATTCCCCACTGCTGCCTCCCGTAGGAGTCTGGGCCGTGTCTCAGTCCCAGTGTGGCTGGTCGTCCTCTCAGACCAGCTACAGATCGCAGGCTTGGTAGGCTTTTACCCCACCAACTACCTAATCTGACATCGGCCGCTCCAATAGCGAGAGGTCTTGCGATCCCCCCCTTTCACCCGTAGGTCGTATGCGGTATTAATCCGGCTTTCGCCGGGCTATCCCCCACTACTGGGCACGTTCCGATGTATTACTCACCCGTTCGCCACTCGTCGCCAGGTTGCCCCGCGTTACCGTTCGACTTGCATGTGTAAGGCATGCCGCCAGCGTTCAATCTGAGCCAGGATCAAACTCTTCAGTTCGATCTTGAATGTTTTGCCCAAAACGGAATTGAAGTGAACTTCACTTCTTCATCCGTGAGCGTTTGTGACCTCAGGCCTAAACCTTCGGTCTTGGCACTCGCCTTCAAACGCCCACGCTTATCGGCTGTATGTTGTTAAAGAACTCGCCCCGAGAGGCAGTCGCTGTTATCAGCGAAGACCACGATTCTGTCACGTTTTTAGAAACCGTGTCAAGCGTTTGGTCTTTTCGCTTTCTTGCTGCCTGTACCGCCTGCGCGTTAGGCATCTCGATTCACCAAGAGGCTTGTCGATCAGCGAGCCCGCCAGTGTAGTCGCATTGCACTTGCTTCGGCAAGTGTTGAAGTGAAAAAGTTTTGGGCAGCTGCTGCAACTGGGCCTGCCGGCCTGTCCGTCAGATGCTGACCCCCGCCAACTCCGGCAAGTTGGTCGTACAGCCTCTCCGTTCACTCTGTGCCTCGGCGGATCCGAAGCTTCAACCGGCTTCAGGCGTTGGCCACAGCTTGGGGGTCGTCGGCAGACAGGATGGCCTGCAGTCGCCCGGTCCATCGTGTGGTGTCTGTGCGCAGGATCCTTTGCTTGATGGTGGCGATCTGCGCTGGATGCATGGAGAAGCTGCACAAGCCCATCGCCAGCAGCACCTCGGTAAACGCCTGATCCCCTGCCATCTCTCCACAGACGCTCACATGCCGCCCTGCGGCCCGCGCGCGCTGGATCGTGTTGGCGATCAAGCTCAGCACCGCGGGGTGCCAAGCATCGTAAAGGTGGGCCACTGACTCGTCTGCTCGGTCGATGGCCAGGGTGTACTGGATCAGGTCGTTCGTACCGATGGACACGAAGTCGAAGTGCCGGAGGAAAACGTCGATCGCAATGGCTGCCGCAGGCACCTCGATCATGGCGCCGACTTCCACTGCACCGTAGGCTTGGCCGCGTCGATCGAGTTGTTGCCGGGCTCGGGCAACTGCTTGCAGCCCCGCACGGATTTCAGACAGATGCGCGACCAAGGGCATGAGCACGCGGACCTTGCCAAACGCACTGGCCCGAAGAATGGCCCGAAGTTGCTGGTCGAACATGTCGGGCTCGGACAAGCTCCAGCGGATCGCTCGCAGACCGAGTGCCGGGTTCAGCGTGTGTTCATGCCGCAGCTCCTGCGCACTCATCTGATCCAGCGGCTTGTCTGCGCCAACATCCACTGTGCGGATGGTTACGGGCAGGCCCTGCATGGCGGTGACGACGGCCTTGTAGGCCTGGAACTGCTCCTCTTCGCCTGGCAGTTCTCCATTGCGGTTCATGAACAGGAATTCGGTGCGGAACAGACCGACTCCGACCGCACCCGCAGCAAGCGCCGAAGCGGCATCCACAGGCAGCTCGATGTTGGCCAGGAGCTCCACGGCCTGTCCGTCGAGCGTCACCGCTGGGGTGTGCCTGAGCCGGTCCAGCCGCGCTCGCTCCAGCTGGCTCTGACGTTGCCGAAAGCGGTACTCCTCCAGAACGATGGGCGAAGGATTGACGACGGCCACGCCGGCATCGCCGTCGATCACCACCCAGTCGTCCTGGCGAATGATGCGGCTGGCCTCTCGGGCGCCCACCACGGCAGGAATGTCGAGGCTGCGGGCGACGATGGCCGTGTGCGAGGTCTTGCCGCCCACATCCGTGATGAAACCGGTGAAGATGCTGCTCTTGAACTGCAGCATGTCGGCAGGCGCGATGTCACTGGCCACCAGCACCAGCGGATCCTCACCCGCAAAGTCTCTGGGCCCAGCCGCTTCTGAACGTGCGGCACCTGAACCGGCGGTCAAGGCCTTGAGCAGGCGCTCTACGACCTGTTCAAGGTCGGCCTTGCGCTCGCGCAGGTAGGGGTCCTCCATGTCGTCGAACTGCCGGGCCAACACCTCCAGCTGAGCCGACAGCGCCCATTCCGCGTTGTAGTGACGCTCGAGGATCCAGTCCTTGGTGGCGCCAGCCAGGGCGTCGTCGTGGAGCAGCATGAGGTGCACGTCCAGCAGCGCCGACAGCTCAGCGGGGGCATCTTCGGGCAGGTCTCGCTGCAAGGCCGAGAGTTCCGCAGCCACGTCGTCGCGGGCGCGCTTGAGCCGCTGCACCTCGGCCCCCAGCTCGGAAGGCGCGACGAAGTAGTGCGCCACGTCCACGCGGCTGGACGCCACAAGCACGGCCCGTCCAATGGCCACGCCCCGGGAAACGGGAACCCCAAAGACCTGGATGCTCATGCGGCCAATGTAGCGCAGCAATCACCCGTTCGTGGCTTTGCCCCGCATGGGCTGCCCCGCCCTTTGGCCCTGGGGCGCACGCCAGAGCGCACGCTGCGCCGCTTTACTGCCCTTCGCCGAACTTGGCGTCGATCAGGTCGCGCAAGGCGGTCATCGCCTCTTGCTCATCCGGACCTTCGGTCTCGATCTCGATCTCAGACCCAAGGCCAGCCGCCAGCATCATCACGCCCATGATGCTCTTGGCGTTGATCCGGCGGCCCGCACGCGATAAGTGAATCTCGCTGCGGAACCCGCCGGCCAACTTGGTCAGCTTGGCCGAGGCGCGGGCGTGCAAACCCAGCTTATTGCTGATGGTGATGCTGGACTTGATCATGAGAGCTCACCTGGACGGACTGGTTCTGGGGCCGGCTGATGCCGACTTGCATGACACCCTGGCCTGCGCCGTCCACGGCGCGCGTGACCAAGGCCTCGAGGGGCTCGGCGGAATAGCACAGGACACGCCAGAGCATCGGGACGTTCACCCCGGCGACGGCCCGCACCCGCGCACCGTCAGCCACCCGCAGGGCTGCATTGCAGGGCGTGGCGCCGAAGACATCGCACAGCACCAGCACCGGGCCGCTGCCCGCGGTGGCTTGGCGCAGACGTTGCTCCACCTCCTCCAGCCCTTCGCTTGGGTGAACGTCGATGCAGCGCAGCGTCTGCGCACAGTCGGGGAAGGCATGGGCAGCCACCTCCCGCAGCGCAGAGGCCAGCGGGGCATGAGCCAAGATGACGAGATCGGTCATAGGGGTGCGATGGGCGCGCGCAAGGCAGGTTCAGCGCCCAGACTCGGTGGAGCTGCCGGCACGGCTTGGGCCTGGGCGAAGGTACCAGAGATAAGCGAGGACGCAACAGCCCCCAAAAACCGCAAAGGCGATGCGGAAGGCTGCAGCCTCGCCAAATCCAGACTGCCGCAAGGCGTCAATGACGAGTCCGATGCCCCACTGGATGAAGAAAACCCCCGAGAAGATCACCAGGTTGAAGGCCGACAAGGCGCGCCCGACCAGCGCCGCAGGGAAGGCTTGGCCCACCGCCGGCTGACTCAGCGAGACGAAGGTGCAGCTCACGCACCACAAGGCCCAACCCACGGCGGTAGCGGGCTGCGGATCCAACACGATCCAGGCCAGGATGACGAGATGCAGCGGCAAGCCCCAGACCATCAGCTGGTGCGCCTGAAGACCCCGCCGGGCAAAACGCGGCATCCACACGCCCCACAGCATGAAGGCCACGAGCATGCAGAGGTTGATGATGAACAGGCCGCCCGCCGACTGCTCGGCCGTGAAGCCGGCCAAGCGCGTCATCCAGGGCCCGGCCCACAGCGTCTGCACGGCGATCATGCCGCCGTAGGTGAAGAACCCGATCGGCGCACTGCGGATGAAGACCGGGTGGAGGAACACGTCGCGGTAGCCCAGAGGAGTGGCGCCAGCTGGGGCTGCTGAAGCCGCTGTAGGCGTTGTCGGGGCTGCGCGCTCGGGCGAACTCGGAGGTGCCGAGAGCGGGTCTGCCGGTACCCACCACTGGATCAGGGCCATGGCCAGCAGCAAGCAGCCTGCGAGCACCCAGAACAAGCCGCGCCACCCCCAGACTGGGAGCAACCACTGCACCGGCAAGGTGGAGGCAACCATGCCCAGCGAGCCGGTCATCAACATCCAGGAGTTGGAGCGGAACTGCGCGGCCTGCGAGTAACGCAGGCGAAAGCAGGTCAGCGGCGCCATGAGGCACGCCGCCAGCCCCATGCCGATGAGTACCCGCGCCAGGATCAGGCCTGGCAGGCTTTGCGCCAACGCGAAGGCGCCGCATCCCAGCGCGGCCAGCGTCATGAGAAACAGGAGCACCCGCTTGGGCCCGAAGCGATCCAGCCCATGGCCCAGCGGCAACTGCAGTGCCGAGAAGCCGAGAAAGTAGGCGCCCGCCAGCAAGCCCAGATCGGCCGCCTTCAACCCCAGTTCGGCACTGAAGGACGGGGCGAGCGTGGCGGTGACGGCACGCAGCAGGGCCGAGAAGAAGTAGGCGAAGGCAAAGGCCAGGAAGATCCTGACCGCCAAGGCCGGAGAGGCCAGGTGAGAGACCGGTGCAACCGCCACGCCGCTCATGGCCCGAACCTCAGGGCGCCGAAGAAGTTCTCGGCGGCCTCGGAACTGGCAGACACGCCCAGGGCCGTGGCCTGAAAGACCACCGTGCCGCGGGAGAACACCGCCACCTGGCCCACCGCCGGCTTGCCGTCAGGGTATCGGCCGTCCAGGCTCCACAGACCCGCCTCGGGATGGGGCGTCTGCCCCTTCACCGCGAAAGGCCGAGCTTGCGCCTGGGCCTGGCCCAGGTTCATGCGGGCGCCCGCCTGCAGACCCTGCAGGGCCGGCCCCACCCGCGCGGGGTCACCCACATCGGCCCAAGCCAAGCCCCAGGTGGCGTCCCCGGCTTGGCAGGCGTGCAGCGTCAGCTTGATCTGCTGGCCCGCCAGGGTGATGAGCCGGGCATGCGAGGCCGCTTTGCAGGGAAACAGGGCCACCGAATCGGCCGCGCCGACACGAACCTCGCGCCAGTCCAGCGCGGGGGCGCAGGCGGACAGCACGGCAGCTACGCTCAGAACGGCCGCCCGGGCCATGGGGCGGCTCAGAACACGCTGCCCACGAAGAAGGGACGACAAGCCTGGCGCCTCTCAAGCCAAGGCGTCGGCCACGCCAGCGGCGTGGGCCTGCTGGTCGGCGTGGTAGCTGGAGCGCACCATGGCACCCACGGCGGCGTGCGTAAACCCCATGGCAGCCGCCTCCCGCTCGAACATGCGGAAGGTGTCGGGGTGCACATAACGGCGCACGGGCAGGTGGTGGCCGCTGGGCGCCAGGTACTGACCGATGGTCAGCATGTCAATGTCATGCGCGCGCATGTCGCGCATGGTCTGCAGGATCTCTTCGTCGGTCTCCCCCAGCCCGACCATGAGGCCGCTCTTGGTGGGCACACCGGGCACGGCCTGCTTGAACTTCTTCAGCAGATTCAGACTGAAGAGGTAGTCGGAGCCCGGTCGCGCCTCCTTGTACAGGCGCGGGATGGTCTCCAGGTTGTGGTTCATGACGTCGGGCGGCGCCTCGCGCAGGATGCCCAGGGCGCGGTCGTCACGGCCACGGAAGTCGGGTACCAGGATCTCGATCCGCGTCTCGGGCGAGAGCTCACGCGTCTTGCGGATGCAGTCGACGAAGTGCGCGGCACCGCCGTCGCGCAAGTCATCGCGGTCCACGCTGGTGATCACGACGTACTTCAGGCGCAACGCGGCGATGGTGCGCGCCAGGTTGACTGGTTCGTCCGCATCCAGCGGGTCCGGCCGGCCGTGGCCCACATCGCAGAAGGGGCAGCGGCGCGTGCACTTGTCGCCCATGATCATGAAGGTGGCCGTGCCCTTGCCGAAGCACTCGCCGATGTTGGGGCACGAGGCCTCTTCACACACGGTGTGCAGCTTGTGCTCGCGCAGGATGTGCTTGATCTCGTAAAAGCGCGTGCTCGGTGAGCCGGCCTTGACGCGGATCCACTCCGGTTTCTTGAGCACTTCGGCGGGCACCACCTTGATGGGGATGCGCGAAGTCTTGGCCTGCGACTTCTGCTTGGCCGTGGCGTCGTAAACCGGCGCGGCAGAGGCGGCGTCAGGCGCGGTGGGTTGGGGATCGGTCATGGTGGGCACGGGCAGCTTCGGGATGGGCGGTGCCGACAAACGCAGGCACACGCGATCGAAGCGCTGATGGTATCGGTTCGGGCTGTCCTCAAGTCGACAGCAAGGACTCCAGGCGCTGCGCCAGCCGAAGGGCCACCTCGGCGGGCGGCGCCTGCACACCCAGGCTGCGCAGGTCCACCGTACGCAGTCCGGCGTAGCCGCAGGGATTGATGCGCCCAAAGGGCTCGAGGTCCATGGCCACGTTCAAGGCCAGGCCGTGGTATGCGCAGTGCCGCGAGACCTTGACGCCCAGTGCCGCAATCTTGCCCAGGCCCGCGAAGAGGTCTGTGCCAGGCTCGACCGTGGGCAAAGGGGCATGGTCAAAGGGTTGGTCCAGGCGCACGTAGATGCCCGGGGCGGTGCGGATGCGGTGGCCCGTCACGTCGTAGGCTTGCAGCACCTGCAGCACCGCCGCCTCCAGCCGAAAGACGTACTCCTTGACGAAGATGCCCAGACGTCGAAGGTCCACCAACGGGTAGGCCACCACCTGCCCCGGCCCATGGAAAGTCACCTGGCCGCCACGCTGGGTGCGCACGACCGGGATGTCGCCCGGCATCAACAGATGCTCGGAGCGACCGCCCACCCCTTGGGTGAACACGGGGTCATGCTCCACCATCCAGAGCTCGTCGGGGGTTTCGGGGCCCCGGGCCTCGGTGAAGGCACGCATACGCGCCTCAATGCCGTCATAGGGCTTGCGCCCCAGCCACTGCACCTGCATGGCAGCCCCTACAGCACCACCTTGACCATCGGGTGGGTGGACAAGGTGCGGTAGAGCTCATCGAGCTGTTCACGGCTGTGCGCCGTGACGGTGATGGTCACGCCGAGGTACTTGCCGCCACTGCTCTCGCGCCGCTCCACCTTGCTGGCATCAAAGCCCGGATCGAAACGGCAGGCCACGGCCACGACGGCTTCAACAAAGCCCTCGACCTTGGCGCCCATCACCTTGATGGGAAAGGCACTGGGGTACTCGATGAGGCTTTGCTCGGGGGGGATGTCGCGCATGGGCGGGTTCCTGGAAGGGGCTGACCGGGCCTGCAGGGGCAAGAGCCTACGTGGGAAGTCCGGTCTCAGATGGCCTGCTCCGCCTTGGCCTGCTGATAGGCCTCGTAGAGCCTCGAATAGACGGGGCCGGGCCGCCCCCGCAGCGCGCCGTGGCCCACGCCCTGCCCGTCCAGTTGAGTGACCGCGAGCACCTCCTTGGTGGCTGAACTCAGCAGCACTTCATCGGCCGTCAGGACCTCGTTCTCGGCGATAGGCCGCAGGTGATAGGGCACGCCACTGGCCTCGCACAGCTCGCGAAATAGGTCAAAACGGATGCCCTCGAGCACGTGCGACGACTTGGGCACGCCCAGCAAGGCGCCCTCCCGAACGATCCAGACGTTGGAAGCAGCCGCTTCGGTGAGGAAGCCGTCGCGGAACATGATGGTCTCCACCGCCCCGGCGTCAGCCGAGATCTGCCGGGCGAACACGTTGCCCAAGAGCGAGGTGCTCTTGATGTCGCCGCGCTCCCAGCGGAAGTCGCGCGCCGTCACGCAGGCCACACCCTGATGGCGCTGCTCGGCAGACACGGGCTTCATGGGGTTGGCCATCATGAAGACCGTGGGCTGCAGGCCGCTGGGCATGACGTGGTCGCGCAGGGCCACGCCGCGCGTGATCTGGATGTAGACGAGCTGGTCCTGCGCGCCGGTCTTGTCGCAGGTGGCGGCCACCAGAGGGCGCACCTGCTCCAGCCACTCGGCCCGCGTGAAGGGGTTGTCGATGCGCATCTTGGCCAGGCTGCGCTCCAGCCGCGCCAGGTGCTCGTCGAAGCGGAACAGCCGCTGACCGTACACCGGCACCACCTCGTAGATGCCGTCACCGAAGATGAAGCCGCGGTCCATCACGCTGACCTTGGCCTCGTTCAAGGGCGTGTAGGCTCCGTTCAGGTAGCAAAGGGTGTCGGGCAGTGCGGCCATGGCGAGGGGTCCTTCCTGGAGTTCAAATTTCTTGGGCAGCGAGAGGCGGCGCGCTCACTTGATCCACAGCCGCAGCGAGTCCCAGGCGCGGCCCAGCACGCCGGCCAGCTCCACAGGCTCCTGCACCACCAAAGGCAGCGAAGCCACGGGTGCGCCGGCGGCCGTGGTCACCTGGATGGTGCCCACCTTCTGACCGGCGGCGAGGGGGGCCACCAGCGGGTCGTTGCGCTGGATCACGGTCTTCATCTGGGCGCCAGCGCCCTTGGGCACCGTTACGAAAACCGCACCACCAGGCGCGCCCAGCTTCACCTCGGCAGATTTGCCCTTCCACACCGGCACCGTGGCCACCGGTTTGCCGGCGTCGAACAAACGCACGGCGTCCCAAGCCTGCCAGCCCCAGTTCAGCAGCTTCAGGCTCTCGCTGGCGCGGGCCTCGCGCGAAGCAGTACCCATCACCACCGACAGCAGGCGGCGCTTGCCATTGGGCATGTCGCGCACGGCACTGGCCACCAGGCAGTAGCCCGCGGCCTCGGTGTAGCCGGTCTTCATGCCGTCGACGGTGGCGTCGCGGCCCAGGAGCATGTTGCGGTTGTCCTGCTTGATGTTGTTGTAGCTGAACTGCTTGATGGAGTAGTAGGGGTAGAAGCTGGGGTGGTCGATGATGACCTTGCCCGCGATGACCGCCATGTCACGCGCTGAGCTGTGGTGGTTGGCCTCGGTGAGACCGGTCACATTGCGAAAGCTCGTGTTCTTCAGCCCCCAGGCCTGGGCCTGGCGGTTCATCATGGCCACGAAGTTCTCCAGCGAGCCGCCCACGGCCTCGGCCAGTGCCACCGAGGCGTCGTTGCCGCTTTGCACGATCATGCCCTTGAGCAGGTCGTCCACCGAGGGCTTCATGGTGGTGTCGATGAACATCAGCGAGCCGCCGCCCTTGCGCTCAGACCAGGCGCGCTGCGACACCGACACGGTTTGCTCCAGCGTCAGCTTGCGCGCCTTGATCGCATCGAACACGAGATACGCGGTCATCAGCTTGGTCAAGCTGGCGGGGTCGGCCTGGACATCAGCCTCGCGCTCGCCCAACACCTGGCTGCTGGCCAGATCGATCAGGATGTACTGCCGGGCCGCCACCTCGGGCGGCTGCGGCACCTGGGCCCGCACCGCAGTGGCCAGGACAAGGGACAACAAAAAGGCTGACAGAAATTTCATGATTCAGACCGGCGTCGACCACCCGGCCCTGAGCACCAGGCTCTTGAGCAGGGGGAGTTGGCCATGGAAGAAGTGACCGGTGCCGGGCACCACGGTCACGGGCAGGGTGTGGGGGCGGGCCCAGTCCAGCACGCTGGACAGGCTCACCACCTCATCAGATTCGCCATGGATGACCAGGCTGTCCTGGGGAACAGGTGCGACGGGGAAGTTCTGCACGGCGGGGCCCACCAGCACCACGCGCTGAGCGGCCTCAGGGCCCTGCTGGCGGGCCGCCACCTGGGACGCTACGTAAGCGCCAAAGCTGAAGCCCGCCACCACCAACGGCTGCGCGGGCTCCCGCAGGGCCTGCACCACGGCCAGGGCGTCATCCACCTCGCCGCGGCCTTCGTCCCACACCCCTTGCGAGGCGCCCACGCCGCGGAAGTTGAACCGCACCGCGCGCCAGCCCAGTTGCACGAATGCGCGCGCCAGGGTCTGCACCACCTTGTTGTCCATCGTCCCGCCGTGCAAGGGGTGGGGGTGGCACACCAGCGCCAGGCCGCGGGGCGCGGTCAGGCCTGGGGCCGCGGGCTCGTCAACGGCGCATTGGAGCTCGCCTGCCGGGCCCTGCAGGCTGAAGTGCCGGGTCTGGGCATTCATCAGCGGCCGACGCTGGGCGGCAGCACCAGACGCTCCACCGGGCGCCCACCCTTGAGGTGAACGTCAACGATCTCGTCGATGTCCTGCTGGTCCACAAAGGTGTACCAGACGGCCTCCGGGTAAACGACGGCCACCGGCCCGCCCGCGCAGCGGTCCAGGCAGCCGGCCTTGTTCACCCGCACGCCGCCGGGGCCGCTCAGGCCGGCGTCCTTGACCCGCTTCTTACAGTGGTCGAAGGCGGCCTGGGCGTCCTGTTGCGCACAGCAGGCCTCGCCGTTGCGGCGTTCGTTCAGACAGAAGAAGATGTGGCGCTGGTAGTAGCTCATGAAATGGGAGGGCTGGGCTGTGGGCCTGGTCTGTAGACGATCGCTGCGGGGCCCGCAGCATGGCCGAGCCTGAGATTCTAGGTTTCGCCCCTGGGTGACCACCCTCGCATCAAGGAGGAAACGAGACCCGGCTCAACGCGCAGCAGCCAGGCGAGACAACAACCAGCCCATCGCGGCATAGGGCCAGGCCCAACCCACCCACTGGGACATGCCATGGAAGCGGATGAACTGACCCTGCTCCCAGAGCTGAAGGCTGGCGGCGAAGTAGGGGTCGGCAGGCGCCGACGCCCCGAGCGACACCATGGTGGCCAGCGCCACCAGGCCCAGCGCAGCGGCCAGACGGGGTTTGAGGACGACCGCCGCCACCGACAGCACGAAGCCCACCACCAGACCGGGCGCGACGGCTGGCGTCACCCAGGCCCAGGCGTGGGTCGGGCCGAAGTTCAGCGCGGTGGACAGGGCCGTGGTGGCCAACGCCAGGCACACCGCCAGCGCGGGGACGAGCAGCCTGCGCCAGCCCGGCCGCAGGCTGGCATAGGCCAGCAGGCTGGGCGCCAGCAGGCCTGCCCCGACCGCAGTGCCCTCCACCCACGGCGACAGCGCCTGGCGCAAGACACCGCGCTGCACCACGGGAGGCGTCGCAGCGCCGGCCCAGGGGGTGCCTTCGAGCAGCTCAGGGATCCAGGCCCCCAACTCGTCGAACATCTGGCCCAGCCCCAAGGGCAGTGGCGAGGGAAACAGCAGCGCCACCGGCCACAGCAGGAGCAACACCAGCGCAGGGCTGGCCTGCGGCTCGAACCACCGCAGGCGCCACAGCCGCCAGCGGTCTACCCAGCCCAGCCACCGCGCCAGCAGCGCCAGGAGCACGCCGGCGGCCGTGCCTGCCGCGTTCAGTGCCCAGTCACGCCCCGATGGCACCCGCACCGGAATGAAGTACTGCATGCACTCCATGGCGTAGGACAGCAAGGCCGGCAGGCACAGCGCCGCCAGGGCGCCCAGTGCCACGGGCACGCCCGAGCGAGCCCAGCCCAGGGCAAGCAGGGCCCCCAGAGGGGCGTATCCGACGAGATTCGACAGGTCGTCGAAGCGGTTTCGCCAGGGCGGCCAGCGCAGCTGCAAGAGCTCGGACCACGACGCCCCGGCCGGCCAGCGCCAGCCTTCAAAAGGGTACAGGCTGGCGTACACCACCAGCAGCGCGTAGACCGCCGCCAAGGGCAAGGCGGTGCTGCGCTGGCGGAGCATGGCCGCTCAGAAAGGCTTGACGACCACCAGCACCACGATGGCGGCAAACGCCAGGACTGACGCCTCGTTGAAGACGCGGAACCACCGGTGGCTGCGCTGGTTGGCGCCCTGCTCGAATCGGCGCAGTAGCGCGCGGCAGGTGTGGTGGTAGCCGATGACCAGCACCACCAGCAGCAGCTTGGCGTGCATCCACCCCTGACCCGCTCCCAGGCCCACGCCGTACACCAGCCAGAGGACCAGGCCAAGTGCCAGCGCCGGCACCATCAGCAGGGTGGAAAAGCGGTAGAGCTTGCGCGCCATCAGCAGCAGCCGATCACGCTCTGCCAAGCTCTCGGCGGGCACCATGGCCAGGTTCACGAACAGGCGCGGCAGGTAAAACAGGCCGGCGAACCAACTCGCCACGAACACGATGTGGAAGGCCTTGACCCAGAGATAGCCGCTGATCATCGGGCGATTATGGAGCCCGATCAAAAAAAGCCCCGGCCATCAGGCCGGGGCTGGAAAGCCTCATTGCTGTCAAGGCACTGAAGCACCTGCTCAGGGAGGAAAAGCAGGGGATGTCAGACCCAAAGGTCTATCATCCGGTATCAAATTTAGCATAGCGAGTCAGGCCTGTGAACCGAGCTTTCGCCCCTTTTCCTGCCAACAGGCCGCGCCGTTTGCGCCGCGACGCCGCCACCCGCGCGCTGGTGCGTGAGCACCGTCTGGCGCCCGAAGACTTGATATTGCCGGTGTTTGTGCTGGACGGCCAGGGCCAGACCCAGGACGTGGCCAGCATGCCGGGCGTGCAGCGCTTGAGCGTGGACCGCCTGTTGCCGGTGGCTGAAGCCTGCGTGCAGTTGGGCGTGCCGGTGATGGCGCTGTTCCCGGTGATCGACAAGGCGCTGAAGACGCCCGACGGGCGCGAAGCGACCAACCCGGACGGCTTGGTCCCGCGCGCGGTGCGCGCGTTGAAGGCGCGCTTCCCCAGCCTGGCCCTGCTCACTGACGTGGCGCTGGACCCCTTCACCAGCCACGGCCAGGACGGGCTGCTGGACGACACCGGCTACATCCTGAACGACGCCACCGTGGAGATGCTGACCCAGCAGGCGCTGGTGCAGGCGCAAGCGGGCGTGGACATCGTGGCGCCCAGCGACATGATGGACGGCCGGATCGGCGCCATCCGCGGCGCGCTGGAAGGCGCGGGCCTCATCCACACCCGCATCATGGCCTACAGCGCCAAGTACGCCAGCGCTTTCTATGGCCCGTTCCGCGATGCGGTGGGCTCGGCAGGCAACCTGGGCAAGGCCGACAAGAAGGTCTACCAGATGGACCCGGGCAACACCGACGAGGCCCTGCGCGAAGTGGCGCTTGACATCGCCGAAGGCGCCGACATGGTGATGGTCAAGCCCGGCATGCCCTATCTGGACATCGTGCGCCGCGTGAAGGACGAGTTCCGCGTGCCCACCTTCGCCTACCAGGTCAGCGGCGAGTACGCCATGCTCAAGGCCGCCGCGGCCAACGGCTGGCTGGACCATGACGCGGTGATGATGGAGTCGCTGCTGGCGTTCAAGCGCGCTGGAGCCGACGGGGTGCTGACCTACTTCGCGCTGGACGCGGCGCGCGAGCTGCGCGCGGCCTGAGCCCAAGCGGTTTCGCTTCCGCAGAGGCGATCACAGCGGGGCTTGCGCACCGCGGGCTGAAGGCTCAGCCTTTGGCCCAAGGGTCCGCAAAGCCGAGCAGCGGCAGCAGCTCGCTTTCGCGGCCTTCCATCACCTGCGCTTCAGGCGCGGTCTCGTGGTCATACCCTTGGGCATGCAGCGTGCCATGCACCAGCAAGTGGGCGTAGTGGGCTTCCAGCGGGATGCCCGCCGCCTGTGCCTCCTGCGCCACCACGGGGGCGCACAACACGAGGTCGGCCACCACCACGGGCTCGTGCGCGTAGTCGAAGGTCAGTACGTTGGTGGCGTAATCCTTGCCGCGGAACTCGCGGTTCAGGCGCCGGCCTTCGTCTTCGTCAACGATGCGCACCGTGATCTCGCCCGGCAGCTCCAGCGCAGCCCGTACCCAGCGCGCCACCCGGTGGCGTGCCAGAACGTCGCGGTGCCGGCCGTCAGGCATCTGCAGCGAGAGCTGCAGCGCGGGGGCCTGGGGTCGACTCATCGCCGGGCCGGGCCACTGAGGCCCAGGCCGCCAGACCGGCCCGTCTGCGCCGCGTCATAGGCCTCGACGATGCGCGCCACCAGGGGGTGGCGCACCACGTCGGCCGCGGTGAAGCGGGTGAAGGCGATGCCCTTGACGTCCTTGAGAACGTCGGCGGCATCCACCAGCCCACTGGGCACGCCGCTGGGCAGGTCGATCTGGCTCACATCGCCCGTCACGACGCACTTGGAGCCGAAGCCGATGCGGGTGAGGAACATCTTCATCTGCTCACGCGTGGTGTTCTGCGCCTCGTCCAGGATCACAAAGGCCTGGTTGAGCGTGCGACCGCGCATGAAGGCCAGGGGCGCGATCTCGAGCTGCCCACGCTCGAAGGCGCGGGTCACGCGGTCAAAGCCCATCAGGTCGTACAGCGCGTCGTACAGCGGGCGCAAGTAGGGGTCGACCTTCTGCGCCAGGTCGCCCGGCAAAAAGCCCAAGCGCTCGCCCGCCTCGACCGCCGGGCGCGTGAGCACGATGCGCTGCACGCCCTGGCGCTCCAGCGCGTCCACCGCACAGGCCACGGCCAGATAGGTCTTGCCCGTACCCGCGGGGCCAATGCCAAAGGTGATGTCGGTGGCCAGCACCTGCCGCAGGTACTGCACCTGATTGGGCGTGCGGCCGCGCAGGTCTGGGCGCCGCGTGTGCAGCACCAGGTCGGGTGCGGGGGTGGGAGGCACGCCGGCGGTCGCGTCCTCCAATACACCAGCCCCCTGCGCGGCCACTTGGCCAGAGGCGGCCCCTGCAGCCTTGCCGCGCGGACGGGTAACGGCCGGCGCTATCGCCAGCTGGGCGCGGGCCTCGGCCAGGGCCAGCTGCAAGGACTGCGGGGGCAAGGGCCGGCTGGCGCGCTCATGCAAGGAGATCATCAGGTCCAGCACGGGGCGCACCACGTCCTTGGGCCCGTCGATGTTCACCCGCTCGTTGCGCCGCGTGATGCGCACGCCCATGGCGGCCTCGATCTCCCGCAGATGCTCGTCCATCGGGCCGCACAGGTGCGACAGGCGTCGGTTGTCGTGGGGGTCAAACTGGTGGCGAAGG
>Ga0209985_10002941_pt1 | contig 14946 bp, 13 predicted proteins | sample NOAtaG_FD_187305 | JGI IMG/M metagenome (GOLD analysis project Ga0209985, IMG submission 187305) | Freshwater lake microbial communities from Lake Erie, under a cyanobacterial bloom - NOAA_Erie_Diel6S_1000h metaG (SPAdes) (version 2) | ecosystem: Environmental > Aquatic > Freshwater > Lake ...
GCACAAATCTTGCCCTTGGCAGACCAGTCATGGAACCGTTTAAAAACTGTATTCCATCGACCGAACTCTTGAGGCAGATCACGCCAGGGACATCCGACTCTCAGTTTATACAGCTTGAAATCATCCTAGAGCCGCATTCAAGCACAGGGCTGCAGATGGACTTTGCTCGAAAAGCGTCATGGCATCCCTCGGTAGATGCATTCGCACGAAGAGCGTTACGGCATCCCTCGAGACCTGTGGCATCAGGCATAGATGCATTCCCACGAAGAGCGTTACGGCATCCCTCGAGACCTGTAGCATAAGGTGTAGATGCATTCGCTCGAAGAGCGTTACGGCATCCCTTGAGACCTGTAGCATAAGGTGTAGATGCATTCGCTCGAAGAGCGTTACGGCATCCCTTGAGACCTGTAGCATAAGGTGTAGATGCATTCGCTCGAAGAGCGTTACGGCATCCCTCGAGACCTGTGGCATCAGGCATAGATGCATTCGCTCGAAGAGCGTTACTGCATCCCTCGAGACCTGTAGCATAAGGTGTAGATGCATTCGCTCGAAGAGCGTTACGGCATCCCTCGAGACCTGTAGCATAAGGTGTAGATGCATTCGCTCGAAGAGCGTTACGGCATCCCTCGAGACCTGTAGCATAAGGTGTAGATGCATTCGCTCGAAGAGCGTCACGACTTCCCGCAGCGGGCGTAACTCATCGTCGCGAGTCGTACATGCTTCTGACGGGCCGAGCTCAATCGGGACAGTCGTCTTCAATGCAGCGTGCCTGCAACAGCATATCGGGGCTACGACCGAAGTTCGCGAGATTCTGCTGGCGCACCTTCAGCACGAAATAATCATAGGCGGGCAATTTTTTGCCGTTCTCATCGACGATCTGTCGAAGATTGTAGCAAAAATCTTGTGTATCCCGTCGCCAGTGGGTATCGTTCACGTAGGTCGTGGGCCAGTTTGTGTTCAGCTCCCCAAAACCCTTGAGAATAGGATCGACATACATTGTGTCGCCGGCCCTGGGCTGCTCGATCGCGGTTTCCAATGGAAATTGAAGCAGAATCTGTCCATTCAGAATGTTGGTAATCTCATGCCACAGCCGACCGAGGATAGAACTGGAGAAAAGATACCCATTTCGTCCGTTGAAGGGATTCAGGACTGTGCGTGTCTCGAGAGAAAAGCTCGCATCGCCAAACGACAGGATCACCTCGGGTACAGGGTTGCCATCCATCCACCAAATGCCACGCAAACTCCTGGGGACGTTGCGGCCACCGCCTTTCATATGTTCATCCAGATGATAGATGTCGACCTCAAATAGACGTGATCGCTTGCCCTGCACCATGTACTCGCGATCCAATCCTCGTGATGAACGGACCACCTTGTCTTCGGTATAATGCGGAGTCTCGCGATAGGGGACGCCGGTTGCGATCCATCGATCCTGACAGACATCGTAGAGCACCAATTCACCAGTGGATTCCGAGGCCCGATGACTCACCAAGGCTGTGGAAGATGGAGCTGAAGTATCGACTTGAAGTTGACTCGTTGCTTGTGGTCCACAGCCTTGACCCCATGCAGCTAGCGTGACTAGCAAAGATACAGAGCTTGATTTGCTAAAGGACAGCATGAATATCATTCCTTCTAGGGTGCAGCAGGTGCGCCTCGTCCGTTGCAGACAAGGGCAACCGTCAGAACAAGGTGAGTCGATCAAAGACCGGCTTTGGCAATTTCCGCATTCAGACGAAGGCGAAATTCAGCAAGCTTTGCGTAGACCAGGCCGCGAGCCCGATTGAGAGAGCCCAATGGACTGAATCCTGCTGTTCTGTGATCGGGGGAGAACGTAAGCTTGTCGCAGCTGACAGGATCCAGTTCGGGAGCATTTTGCTCGAATCGCAGCGTCGCGACACTGACTGCAGGGTTGGCTACACCGAGCTCTTCCCAAGTCCTGGTGTGCTGTTCCAAAACATTGGGTTGGTTCGTCTGCTTGAGCGTAACAATCTTGAGCTCGTAGCAGGCCGGCTGACGAGCCAGTATGTTGCGGACCTGAGCGGCAAAAAAACTTTGGGCATCGCTAGGCTCGAGAGCGCGACGATCGTCGCGATCGACGTCCGCACAGACGATCGGGTCGAAGCGAAACTTGAAGTAGGTTTTAAGGCTGCCATCTTCGTATTTATAGGGCGTTACACCGAAGAAGGTTTTCTCCAAAAGGCTATTCTGAGGCTCGTTTGCTATAATGCTGGCAAACTTGGCTGCAGAGGCCGCAAGACTCAGGGGGTTCGGCAGGCCGGTATCTGCAGCGCAGGCAGCAAAGCCCCGCGGATCTTCACCACATTTGGCGATACGCGCGCTCTTCACCAGATCGAGAAAGTCGGCAGACGTATCGGATGGAAACACGGGTGCCGATAGGTTCACAAAATCATGGCTTGACGCCGCACCTTGGAAGGGACTTCCTTTGGTATCCACCTGCACGGCAAAGCCCCGAATATCCCGGGTCGAATCAGGCTGAACACTGGGGGAAGAGCTCGAGAACCTTACGGTCGCCTCGTAGCGACCAGGCGTTCCGAGAAAGCCACTCTGAAATATGCTATTAGGTTTAACTTCAAAAGAACCGTCGAGGCAAATCAGACCCTTGGGATGAGCATCACGCAATACTCGTGTGGTGCTTCCGGGAAACTTCAAGTCCTCGAGCCCCTTGCCAGGAGCAGCGAGGTAACTCGTCATCATCATATTGCCTAAGTTTCGCACGAGATCCTGAAGTGTTGCTCGCTCCCGAGATGCGGAACCACCTGCATAGCGCTCCTGTGTATCAAGAAGGGGGGCCGCTTGAATGCTTGCGACTTGCTCACTCAAGAGCTTGCGAGCTACGTCTTGAAGCGCGGTAAGCCGCTCCGGAGCATCGGCAGCGCTGAGTTCAGAAGAGTCGGTGGTGCGGGAGCAAGCGCTAAGTGCTACAGGCAAAGACAGAGCAAGGACGGCACATCGGAGGGAGCCTGGGACTTTCATGCTGCGGGCCTTTCTTCAAGTGAGAGCTTTCGTGTCAGCGAGCGGGTTCCGCTGGCACGGATTCACACTCGTAACCCATCCATTCGCAAGCGGGGTGCCACGCGGCTTGAGCAAGGGTATCCGTTGCATGCAATCGGTTCCCGAGCAGAGGCAGGAGCCTCGGCCCGACGACTGTAGAAACATTAGACAGGGAGACATCCCGTTGGTCTCGTTCAGGACGTCCTGAAGACAGCGGTGCTGGGTCGTGTCGCGCTCCCCAGCTTGTGCGCGACGTTGGAGGCGCTGACTTAAGACATTCCTTCGGATCGGAGGCACGCGTTTACATCCTTCTCCTCACGCGGTCACCCATGAAGCGGTGAAGAAGGCGTGAGACCGAAGCCGCAGCCATTCCCATCGTCCCGTAATCATGGGAGTCTTGACGCTTCCCTCCGGCTCGCGTACGATCGGGCCCCATGAGGGTGTCTATTTCATGTGCGTCCAGACAAGGTTCGAGTCTATCGTTGCATAAAAACCCTCAGCCCCCCTAGTGGATGTTAGGTCCCCGTGGGGCTTCGGAACCCGATGTGGCGTGTCTCTGAACTCTCATCGAGCCCTGAAACAGGCAGTTCAGGAGCGACACTCATTTACGACCAGGGAGGTTCGTCGACATCACATGCCAAACACTATGACTCGGGTTTGTAGTTTGTGCGAGGCGATGTGCGGTTTAGTGATCGAGAAAGACGGGGAACGGGTGAGCTCCATTCGGGGGCATGCTGGTGACGTGTTCAGTCGTGGAGCTTTTTGTCCCAAATCCCAAGGGCTACTCGATATCTACGAGGATCCCGATCGCCTGCACCGTCCACTCAAGCGCACCTCTCAGGGGTTCGAAGCGATTTCTTGGAAACAGGCGTTCGAAGAGATTTCAAGCAAAATCAACGAGCTGCAAAAGTCTCATGGTCGTGAGGTGCTAGCGACCTATCTCGGCAACCCGAATGTGCACAACACGGGCAATCTGCTGATGCTGCCCATCTTCCTCAAAGGACTCCGAACGCCTAATAAATTCTCGGCGACCTCGGTCGATCAGCTGCCTCATCAATTGGTATCCTACCTGATGTTTGGTCACCAATTGCTGATACCGATTGCAGACGTGGATCGGACGGACTACATGTTGATCCTTGGGGCTAATCCGGCTGTATCGAATGGTAGTCTTCTGTCTGCAGCTGGATTATCGTCGCGACTGAAACACATTCAGAAGCGGGGTGGTAAGGTCGTTGTCATCGATCCTCGCTATACGGAAACAGCCTCTCTCGCGACAGAGCATCACTTTATCAGACCCGCAGCAGATGCCTATTTTTTAGCTAGCTTCGTTCGCCTGCTGCTCGACAGCAAGTGTGATCGGAGTGGTTTGGAGGCTTATCTCGATGGTGTGCCCGAGGTCTATCGACTCTTCGCAGATTGGCCCGTGGAGCGCGTCGAGGAGTTTACCGGGATTCCACTGGCTGTTGTCCAGCGTTTGGTACAAGAATTCACTCAAGCGCCTCGAGCTGTCTGCTACGGGCGAATGGGGCTTTCTACGCAAGAATTTGGAACGGTGTGCCAGTGGCTGATCAACCTCATCAATATTCTCTCGGGGAACTTTGACCGCGAAGGCGGGGCTCTCTTTACAAAACCAGCGTTTGACGTCGTTGATATCATGGCTCGTATGGGAGGCCGCGGCTCATTCGGTCGTCGGAAGAGTCGCGTACGGGGCCTGCCAGAGTTCAACGGGGAGTTTCCATCTTCGACCTTGGCGGATGAGATTCTTACCCCAGGCCAAGGGCAGGTGAAGGCGTTGATCACCATCGCGGGAAATCCAGTCCTGTCTTTGCCGGGTGGTGCTAAGCTTGAAAAGGCAATGGAAACACTCGATCTCTATGTGGCGATTGACTTCTATCAAAACGAAAGCACGCGACTTGCTCACTATATCTTGCCTCCGACCACGGCACTGGAGCACGGGCACTTTGATGTGATCTTCAATGCCTTCGCGATCCGAAATATCGTGCGCTGGTCCGAGCCTGTTTTCGCCAAACCCCAGGATGCTCTGGAAGATTGGGAAATCCTCCTTGAACTGTGGTCCCGTATCGGTCCTCATAGGGGGTGGCTAGAACAACGCAAGCGCCAAGCCTTCAAACTGCTGGTGCAACGATTGGGACTCGAACGCTTGATCGATATAGGATTGCGGCTTGGACCTTATCGACAGAAGGGTGTTTCACTCAAGACCCTCAAGGCAAAACCAGACGGACTCGACCTCGGGCCTCTTGAACCGAGTCTACCGCAGCGGCTGTACACCAAAGACAAAAAAATTCGGCTCGTGCCTGAGCGATTGCTGCCGGCCTGGGCACTGTTGAAGGCCACTCTTGCCCAAGCGCCAGCTCAGCGGGGCGTCGATGAATTTCAGTTGATCGGCCGACGTCATCTTCGAAGCAATAATTCCTGGATGCACAATCGGGGGGGCGTGGGGCAAAAGGCAAGGCATCCCTGTCATGCCCTCATGCATCCCGACGATGCGGTTCCTCTTGGAATCGCCTCGGACCAGATTATCCGACTCGACAGCCCCATGGGGCACATCGAATTGCCTGTGCTGCTGTCCGATCGTATCATGAGTGGCGTTATCAGCGTTCCGCACGGCTGGGGGCACCATCGAACAGGGACGCGCCTCAGCCGAGCCAGCATCAAGCCGGGGGTCAGCGTCAACGATATCACGGACGATAGTCGGATCGATGGCTTCTCGGGTAACGCAGCGTTCAGTGGTCAATGGGTCAAAGTTAAGCTAAGCCATCAAGGTCAAGAGGGGGGCGACACGGTAGGCAAGTCCCTAAGTGGCGACAGACGAGGTGAACTCGCATTTTTCTGATGACGAGAGGGAAGGCTTGTTCTAAATCTTGGGCCTTTTCCTGATTCCCATGCATTGGAGTTCCTATGCGTCTCGGTTTTCGTCTCATGCTAGCTACAGTTTTAGGTTCGACCACGCCCGCCTGGGCCTATAATTCAGTGGCCGGCGTTCGGGATGGCCAGACTCGCTTCACGGGTGGCCTCCTCCTTCAAGATGCCGAATACGAGTTTGAGACAGGCAATACTGAGTTTGATGTCGAAGGGGACATTGTTACCTTGGGAGTCAAAAGCGGCCTCAGTAGCTCGTTTGCTTTGGGAGCTGGTCTCGGTCTGATGCTTGACGGCGAACTCGGTCGCCAGGGTACTGTTGGGGATGGTGAAGGCTACCGACTGTTTGTGGACGGTGATCTTGAATTCACACGGTTGGGTGGTTCCACTCTCCTAGGGACCTTTATTTTGACTCACGACCGCTTCTCCTTCGACGATCCCGGTGACGTTGATTTCACAATGACGGAAATAAAAGCCGGCGTCTTGGTACTTCGACGGATCCAACACGTTTCTCTTTACGGTGGTCTCGACGTGATCCTCTTTTCGGATGGCGAAGTGGATGACGGACGCCCGGATCCGCTGGAGGCAGAGCGGAGCAGCCGACTCAACTTGCGATTAGGTTTGGCCTTCGCGGTTAACTCCAGTATCGATTTGCGTGCCGACTTGCACCTCTTGAACGAACAGTCGCTCTTTTTCGGAGCCGATTTTAGGATCTAAGGGCAATCGAGAGACAAGGCCTCCTGGACTGGTGCGCGTCCAGACATAGCCCGTAGAGTCGTTAATTTAGGATCTAAGGGCAATCGAGAGACAAGGCCTCCTGACTGGTGCGCGTCCAGACATAGCCCGTAGAGTCGTTAATTTAGGATCTAAGGGCAATCGAGAGACAAGGCCTCCTGACTGGTGCGCGTCCAGACATGGCCCGTAGAGTCGTTAATTTAGGATCTAAGGGCAATCGAGAGACAAGGCCTCCTGACTGGTGCGCGTCCAGACATAGCCCGTAGAGTCGTTAACTGACAGGGTTTCTAACTGCTGAACTGAAATCTATAGGTTTAAAAGAACGGTGAAGGAGGCACATCATGCAGTGCCTGAAAACCTCCGTTCCCCAAGAATCGCATGCCTACTCTGGGATCCGAAACCTGATGCGCCTAGCCTTCGAGCCTGTGCTGAACCCTGAAACGGTCGTTTCAGGTCAGGTTTTTACGGGAGGTGACCTCCGAACGTGACGGACCGTGTTGGAACAGGTTCGCCAGCTCAGCCATCAGGTGAGGGACGCTCTATAGTCATCCCAGGAAGGAAGTAGGTTCTCGAGGCTGATACGAACACCTCCTAGAGACTGCTGCAAGGCTTGGTATTCGGCCCAAGCACTTTCGAGAAAAGAGCCACGTCTTATAGCTAGCAGCAGACGATTCTTTGGTGTGTGTTCGCTTGCAACAAACTCCGTGACCGTCACTTCGTAGCCTCGACTGCGCAAGAAGAGAGTTCTCAGCACATCAGTCATATCAGCACCGATTTCCCTTCGAAAATGGGCATGACGAAAGATGGGTTCGAGTGCGCCGCCCGAAGCCGGCGCGCTTTCCTTCCATAGGCGGGCCAATTCGGCTTGACAACACGGAGCAACCGCGATGACGTCCGTTTTGAGACGCAGGGCTTCGGCTAGAGCATAGTCCGTTGCTATGTCGCAGGCATGGAGAGCGAAGAAGGCATGTGGGCGACGGGGGCGATCGCTAGGGCCGAAGCAAGCATCCATGGCCTCGGGCCAACGGAACGTCCGGAGGTCCGCTTCATGAAAGCGCAATTCATCCGCAAAATTGAGTGCGACGGCTCGCTGGCGAGCCCGCGCCAACCTGTCAGGCTCTGAATCGACGCCCATGACCAGAGTCGGATGGCGTAGTATGCTTTTCATATACCAACATGTCAGAAAAGTTAAGTAGCCGTTACCGCAGCCAGCATCGGTCACATGCAGGACTGGGGCTTGTTTGGCTAACTGCTTGAGCGGTGGTAGGAGCAACTGCAGCATATGATTGATTTGGATAAACTTGCGACTGGCATCTGCAGACATCGAGCCGTCTCTGTTGATAAGGCTCAGCTGTCCGAGCAGTTCGGGCTCCTGCCAGGGGGTCACCAGAAGATTCCGACCTCCCAAAAATTTTTTTTGACGTGCTGGGGTCCACCAGGTCTTGGCTGCGGTTTGATGCGAATCGTTGGACATGCGCGAACTTTCCTCCGCAAGAGAGCGTCCAGGTCTAACGCGTTCTTGGGCAGAAGTCTAGTCATGGAAGCTGTCCAACACAAAGCCCCCGATCTTCCGAAGATCGGGGGGAATGGTCTGTTGGCAAATCGTGGACGTCGACTAGAACGTCGGTCCTCAGATGCAGGAACGGTAACGGAAGCGCAGAATGGTTTCGACTTTTTCCGTTTCATCATCAACTGTCAAAGTGTTGTAACCGGTGGGGCGTCCAGAAAGACGGATACGTGTGTTGATTGAAAGCAAACGACTCCCACCACAGGCGGTCCAGCTACCACCTAGATTGTCATTGATGACAGTGTAAGCAGCGACTTGATAGGGATTGATGGGGAACGAACGGAACACATCAAAACCACCTTGCCCAGGTAGATAGTAACGTGCCACGAATTGGCCGGAAGCACCACCTGATGTATCTGCAAACCCACGGTGTTCTGTGCGATACCAGGTTAGGGCTAAGCCTGCGGGCAGCTTCAACTGAAAGCTCACGGTGCAGGCCCGGGTTGGGGGATTGCTTACGAAGGTCCCGACAGGAGCAAGCTCAGCAATAAACTTGCTGAACAGAATTTGCAGGGTCTGTTTGTCTGGAGTGAGGAGATAGGAGTAACTTCCTGAGGGACAGCCGTCGCCGTTTGCGTTGAAGCCCTCAATCGTAGTTTGATTCGGTGCAGTGAAAGAGAGAGCGCTGCTTGCTGCGAGTGCGGCTGTTGCACAAATCGAATAACGAATCAATCGGTCTGAAAGCGTTTTGTAAACCATGTTGTGTTCTCCTTAGATGCATACCTTGGAAACATCACATCGATGATCACGATCGATCTCAATAAGGCGATAGAGACGACATCCTCCGTCAAGCATCGTCATGACCAAATCATGTCTATCAGGCAAGCGGATCATAGCTCTTTTGCGCGTAAGGAAAAGGATGTCTTGCGAAGTTTTCTCAAAAATCAGTTTTACGTATTCTCTCGTAGGATTCGATTCGTATCCCATCAGATTGTCCAACTTTGTTCATTCGATGTCTGAGAAGATTGTGCAAATCATGCCCGTCTTGTTTTGAAATCGATGAACGGTCGACGAAAAACCTAGGAACTATCGGTTGGTCGGGGAAAGCGTCACGCGCTTGAGTGAGTGCTCGTCCAGCCGTAGCGCATAGGCATCTTTGCATCAATACCTTCAGCCCTTCATGGCCCACATGTCCATTCTGTGCTTCGGAACTGTCTGCACCTAGCCTCTTGACCCTTCATGAAGGCAAACATGTTTCGTTCAAGACAGACACTTGTGACAAGAGCCTTTAGACGTCAATCTGATGTCGACGTAGGTAATCGACGAAGACGCGGAGATTGACAGACATTTGCTTCCGTCGTGGGTAATAGAGAAAAAAGCCGGGGGAATGCAGGGCAAATTCTTCAAGGACCAGCTGCAGTTGACCTGTGCGGAGGTTCTGAGAGATGGCTGCTTCCGGGACGTGGATCAGGCCAATACCCTGCTTTGCTGCCTCAATCATCAGGTAGGGATCGTTGAGGATCAACTGCCCCCGAACGGGAACGGTCTGGACTTGTCCCGCGGCCTCAAGTTCCCAACGGTTATAGACTGTTCCTGAGGCATAACGAAACAGGACGCACTCGTGGTCTTTGAGATCTGAAGGGATCATGGGCGGCGGGTTGCGCTCGAGGTAGGCAGGGCTGCCTGTGATCACATAGCGGTGGGACGCTGTCATCCGGATTGCGACCATGTCGCGCGCTGTCAGTTCACCAGGTCGAATGCCAGCATCGAATCCTCCTCGCACAATATCCTGGAGCGTATCATCAAAGTGAAGCTCGAGTTGGAGGCTCGGATAGGTATCGAGAAACTCGCGCAGCAGGGGCCTCATGAGCATGGGAAACGAGATGCGCGAGAGGTTGAGGCGTAAGATGCCCCGTGGGGCCAGATTGGTCTGCCTCACTTCGTCCATTGCAAAGGAGATGTCGCTCAGGGCTGGCGTGATCTGGCCTACGAAGCGCTCGCCTGCAGCAGTGAGCTTGGTACTGCGGGTGGTTCGCGAGACGAGCTGGACACCAAGACGGGATTCTAGCTGCTTGATAGCCTGACTCATAGCTGAGGGAGATACACCAAGCGCTTGAGCAGCTCGCCGAAATGTACCGAGCTCGCCGAGCTTTTGTAAGGCTATCAGCCCCTGCAGCGAGCCTGACTCCATTCTGACTACTCCTCGATAGGTTCACTTTGTCTCGATACGGCGCATCCGAGCTGGGTCCCGCTATAGCTTGGTATACACAAGCTTTTTAGCACCGGAAGAGGCATTTTAGCACAGACTCGCGATGAATTGTTACACGCGTTTCGACTGTAAAGTTTCATCAAGAGGCTCGGTCGATGAGGTGCACCGGAGCTTTCCCGAAAGATCCTCCCCACCTCCCCGATGATCCCAATATGCGTCGTTCTTCGTATCGCTTGAGAGCGGAGCTGCTTCAGTCTGCTTGGATCACAGTTAAGTATCTAAAGTGTTCCAAAGAAGAGGCGAGTCCGAGTGCGAAAACTTTTTGGTGCGTAAGCAAGGCCCCATGCACCTCACCCGCCCCTTGACTCGCGACCGAGCGAAGACTAGGATTTTCTACATATACGGGAGGACGTTTATGGTCGGAAAGCCTTACCTCATCTATGCTTTATTCTTCGGTAGCTTCACGCTGAGCTCCTGCAGCAGTCGGGCCCAATCTGACCCAAATAGCCTTAGCACGGCGGCGACACAAGGACCTTACCCCGACTTGCTCTCCAAACAGACGATGGATATTGGACCTACGAGTCGCGACTATCTCGTGTACGTTCCCCCAGGTTTACGGGTGCCAAAAGCCTTAGTCTTTGTTTTGCATGGCGGCGGTGGTGAGGGACTCAACGTCGCCCAACTGGGCCGGCACCCACTTGCGGTCTTTAGGAGTGTGGCCGATCGTGAAGGCTTTGTTGTTGTGTATCCGAGCGGTTTGCTAACACCCGACGCAGGAGGCAAGGCGGGCTGGGTGGATTGTCGAGCCGATAACAAACTGGCGGGCGAAGTGGATGATATCAGCTTTCTAGCAAGTCTCGTGCAACGCGTTCGTGCTCAGTACGGACTGGAAAGCGCGCAGATCTTCATGGCAGGAGGCTCCAACGGAGCTCAGATGGCTCAAGCTTTTGCATTTCATCATGCAGAGCTCTTGGGAGCAGTGGCAGTCGCCTCAGGAAGTCTCCCGGCAGCCCCTCGGCCGGGCCCCTGCACGGCTGGACCGTCCCGTTCCTTACCTATCCTGATCACTCACGGAAGCGCGGATACCGTTATGCCCTGGAGTGGAGGCTGTGTCGCCAACTTTGGGGGGAGTTGCAATCGGGGGCGAGTCGTGTCAGCTGAGGCCACTCGTGACCGTTGGCTGCAGATCAACGGTCTCAATGGCGTTACGCCGGTGCAAAGTGAAATCGAACGCAATGGCACCGACGGAGGGCCTGCACAGCGCTGGGATTACGCCGGTGCAGCTCCTCTGCAGTGGTGGCGTCTCGAGGGGGCTGGTCACCCGATTGCCAGTATAACGGTTCGTGAACGCATATCTCCGGCGGCTGGTAAGCAGAATGGAGACGTCGAATTTGCGGAAATAGCGTGGTCTTTTTTTGCTTTGAGACTGGAGGCACTCTAAGGCCTCCGTATCGTTCGAAGCTTCCCTTCGAAGATGCAGGGGTGGCCATGAGAGTCGTCGAGGAGGTTAGGATCGGTCGAGTGTGCGCTGGACCGATCTAGCTTGGGAATCCCCTGTTGTCGCGAGAGGCCGCAGGAGACCGTGCTACCGGTTTCTCTTTCTCACAGATACTGTGAGCTGCCGTGTTACGAGCCCCGAGCGTCTGACATCTTCCCCAACTCTTCCAGGGGCACTTCGGGAGGGACGACCCCTCATGGTGCAAGAATCACGTCTTCAATCTTCGAACCGTAGTTGAAGGTACCTTTCCAGGCAGAACATTGCCAGGTCAGCTCAACAGGAACCTGCAAGCTTGTGTTCCAGGAGATGTTGTATCGAAAACCGGTGAGTTTCGTACCATCCGCTGATACACGCAGTGCCATGTTCGACTTGTCACTGGAACTGTGTTGGATAAACAGTTTATAGGGCAACTCACCCTGATCATCTGTTTTTCGGAGTGACGCCGTGTCAACGACCGCTTTAGCTTGAAATTGACCGTTACCGTGCGTCAATGTCAGAACTCGACCTTCGCGCGAGAAGATGCTTGCGTCGGGCTCGCGGCATGTGTCGACGGGGGGTGTTGATCCGTATTTCAATCCTGGTTTGCCACCAAGAGCTTCAATTTGAGACTTGAAGTTGGGGACCATATCGTTTCGGACAAAACTAAAGCCATTTTGTTTGAGTTTTGGGACGAGATATTTCACCATATCAACAGTGCGGCCGTGGATGTCATGCATCAGAACAATGCCACGTTTCTTATCGAGAGCTTCCTTCAGATAACTATCGCCACATTGTGTCACGCTCCAGTTCCGTCCCCAACAGTCCCAGTCGGCTGCGTAGCCGTTGGCGATCGCTCCACCGATGTCCCAAAAGACGGGACCAACGTATTTCCTCAAACCGTTATCGTTGAGTATGTTTGCTACACGACTTGCCCAATCGCCATATGGAGCCCGGAAGAGATAGCTCTTACCCGGAACGAAGGGAGCGATCAGATCATCCGTTTCCGTAACCTCACTGACAGGATCATTCGTTCGACTCATGGCATCATGGTTGTAGGTATGATTGGCAACAAGGTGGCCAAGTTCAGCGACTTTACGGATCGTGGCGATGTCGTTCGCTGCACGCGAACCTTGCATGAAAAACGTAGCAGAAATACCCTGTGCAGCCAGATAGTTTGCCAATTCGAGAGTCCGGGGACCAGGGCCGTCATCGAAGGTCAGGGACAGTGTTTTCAGGGGGAGGCCTGAGGCAGTTTGATTCAACCTGAAATCTGAGATATCCGAATCAGACGGACTTTTTGTGCCACAAGCATGAAGCAAAAGAACAGACGCGACAGAAGTCAAAAGCAAAACTGAGTTTCGAAACATCTCTGGTCTCCAAGTATCCATTCGTTAAGGGCTACCTAGGGTTTGCAATGCCTATGCCTGATCGGAAGCTTATTCCGAAGTCTCGTCATCATCGACTCCAGCCCTGAATGGAGGGGGTTACAGGAGCATTACGATGCCGAGGCCTCTCCATTAGTTAAGTTGATTTAGACGATTAGACGCAGTTTCACCACGTGCCCAACTTTTGGTCATTTCCTCAAAAGGCAGCCTCATTGATCCTGGAGCTCGACTACACGAAAAGGACTAAAAAAGAAAGCCTCAAAATCCTGCACGACAGGACCAGAGCACTTTTCTGAGCTCTTCATTGCAGATCGAACACATAAAACAGCATCAAATAGCGGGATATGAAGGTGTTTCATGCTAGGCCATGCTTGGTGGGATGCCATTGGTAAGGCTGGATACTGTAGGGCTTAGGTCGCACTCCCGAACGTGTCGAGGCTTGGCCTCAATCGCGCTTGATTGATATAGCCAGTATGGCGTTCCTGACCCAAAATCTGCATATCCCTCCGGCTGCTCTGCATATTGCTTACTTCGCAAGCTGAATAAGCTGGATTATTTTTTAAAGCTGGGAAATGATGCGGTCACCTAAGCTGATACTTACGCATGTCCCAGTGGAGAAAACCCATGATATCTTCCTTTTGGCCTTTTTCCTCTTTTATCGCCGTCGGTTTGGTCGCGAGTCTTAATCTCTTTGCGGCTTCGAATGAGCCATCCTTTCGTGCAAGCGATGCGCTGCTGGGCACGGAGGGCGACGATATTCTCATCAGCACGCGGGATAGTGAGGTGATCGAGGGTGGAAGGGGAGCCGATCGCTATGAGTTCGACCGCTTTTTTGGTTTCGATACCATTGTCGAACCTCTCTACTTTCGCGATCCGCAGACAGGCGGACGCATCGAGAACCGTGATCGGAATGAGGTGTATTTTACCTACGATCGTGCCGCGGATGTCGACTTTGATCAGGATGGCGCCGATCTGATTATCGAGGCGTCGCGGCAGGACACTGTGCGTATCAAAGACTTTTTTGGCTACAGTCGTTCGCTGGAACGTGGTCCTTTACCGAAAAGTTTTATCAATCCTATATCGGTTTTTACCTTTGCCGATGGGCAGCGTCTCGAGGGTAAGGCGCTGCGTCAGCGACTGGAGGATGAGTTTGAGCTCCTCCTACCTACAGGGATCGATTTTACTGCAATTGACTTCCCAGATGCGCGAGATAACCCTCCCGCTCAGCTTCCGCGCTGTGACCGTCAGGGGCTAGACATTCTCCAAGCATCCTATGTCTGCCACGAAGGGTACCTGCGCGGTGATTATCCTCGGACGATCTCGGTTCGATTATTGGGTCTCGACAGCTCCCACGATCTGAGGGTAACCGCAGAAAAAAGCGGCGACGTGCTGGCAGCCTATGGCGATGATACGATCGATCTGGATCCCCGTGATTCCTTTGTCATTACGATCAGCCATCCCGACACTTGGCGGCGGGTGAGTGTAAAGGTCAGCTTCGCGCTCTATCCTGTCGCTCCCTGAAGTTCGAAGGCTTTTCGGTCGAGGGTGCAAGCCTTGAAGGCAGAAGCGCCAGACACCACGGTTGCCGGTCTCTGGCGGCGATAGCTCTGGGCAAGCCTTCCGCTCAGAGCCTCTGCTTTTACTGAGGAGCGGAGACCGCCAGTTTCGAAAGGAGGAGCCACAGAATGCTCGCGATACTCCGTCAGGAGAGCTTCCAATCCGAAGCATTCGATGAAGTAAAGAT
>Ga0209985_10002944_pt1 | contig 14939 bp, 10 predicted proteins | sample NOAtaG_FD_187305 | JGI IMG/M metagenome (GOLD analysis project Ga0209985, IMG submission 187305) | Freshwater lake microbial communities from Lake Erie, under a cyanobacterial bloom - NOAA_Erie_Diel6S_1000h metaG (SPAdes) (version 2) | ecosystem: Environmental > Aquatic > Freshwater > Lake ...
CAGCGCGAGCAATGAAACGCGCGACTGCGACAGCCCTTCATGGGTGCCACTACTTCTAGTAGTGCGGAGTCGACGTGGCCGGGATCGCGCGTCGTGCCGATGCGGCCGCGAAACCACCACTGGAAGTGGTGGCACCCATTTTGGCTGTCGACTCGAACGTCCGTCGTTCCGGGGACTCGCGTCCCCGGGCACCCGTGGTGTCGGACTCCGACGTTCCCAGCCCGCGGCCGTGCGGAGTCGACGTGGCCGGGAACGGGCGTCGTGCCGATGCGGCCGCGAAACCACCACTGGAAGTGGTGGCACCCATTTTGGCTGTCGACTCGAACGTCTGTCGTTCCGGGGACTCACGTCCCCGGGCACCCGTGGTGTCGGACTCCGACGTTCGCAGCCCGCGGCGATTCACTCGCCGCGAGGCTGACCAGAGGGAGCGGCCGCAGCCGCGACCGCTCAAATCACGAGTCGCGAGCGCTCAAATGACGCGTCTCCAGGCCGAGGCGGATTCACTCCGCCCGGCCTGACCAGAGGGAGCGACCGCAGCGGCGACCGCTCAAATCACGAGTCGCGAGCGCCTAAACCACAGCAGCCCGTGCGTTGGACCTACGCTGTCGCAACCGCGAAAGCAGCGACCTTACGTCCAGTTCGACAACAGGATGCCGAGGTCCGCGGAGTCGACCGAACCGTCGCCGTTGATGTCGCCGGCGCCGGAGCCGCCCCAGTTCGTTAGCAGGATGCCGAGATCCGCCGAGTCGACCGCACCGTCTCCGTTGAGATCGGCCGGATTCGACGTCGCGATCGTGATCGTGGCGCTGTCCATCGCAACCGGAGCGCTCTTGCCCGTCGTGAGCCACAGGTCGTAGGCGGTCTGGCCGGTGGCGTCGGTCACGTTCGCATCGCGGAGGAACTCGATGTACTCGCGTGTGGTGGTCTGGAAGTAGAGCGTCACGGTCGCGCTGGCGGCGCCCTCGGGGATCGCGTACAGCGTGTCGTCCCAGTGCTGGCCGTCGGCGTAGGTGTAGCCAACGGGTCCTGCGCCGATCGCCGCAAAGGCCGCGTTCGTGAACCCGCGCGGCGGGATGCGGTTGTCCGAGTACACCTTGTTGTTCAACGCAAGATGGAAGCTCGGGCCGATGGGAATGCCCGTCATCTTCGAGATCGACTGCGTGATGCCCTGCTTCGCCTGATACACCTTGGTGTCGGTGCTGCTCAGGATGGCGGTCTTGCTGTTGTAGGCGCCGCGCTCGGCGATGACCGCGCCCTTCGCGTTCTTGAACTTCACGTTGAGCCACATGCGGCGGCCTTCCGGATAGCCAGTCGGCAGCTTGTGTCCCGATTCGTTGGTGACGCGAACCTTGAGATCCGTGCCCTTCTGCGCAAGCGTCATGTCGCTCGCGGCCTGCAGCATGTGCACCGTGGCCGCCGCAGCCTGGTCGACGCGCTCCTGCGTCAAGCCGATGCCGTCGGCGTCCTTGCCCAGCTGATTCCGGATCGCCTGGACGACCCAGGTGTTCGCGCCAGCGAAGGAGTGCTGCGGCATGTCGGGCCGTTCGATCCACGGGTCGCCGAACTCATAGAAGCGGCAGCCGCCCGCGACGACCTTCGGCATGTGGCAGTCCTGGCAGCTCGAGACGACGCCGTCGGGATCATTGCCGCCGTAGCGGTGGTCGGGGTACTCGACGCCCTTCACGAAGGCGCTGTTGAGCCACTCGCTGTAGGTGCGCTGCTCGGGGAACATGTCGCCCGGCTCCTGCGTCGGATGCGGCGAGCCGAGCTCATTCAGGATGAAGTGGCCCTTCTTGTCCTTCGTGTAGATCGGATTGCTCACGTCGTGGCAGGTGCCGCAGAACTCGCTTGAGCGGTGGTACGGCGAGGTGATGAGCTTCACGTCGCCGCCGTGCAGGTTCATCGGCACGTCGCTGAACGGGCCGCGGCGACTGTCGGCCGGGTCGACCACGAAGCGCGCGTTGCCGACGCCCTCGGGGATCAGCCCCTGCGCCTGAAGTGCCTGGATGATCGGAACGTCCGGCTCCGGCGGATCGCCGGGGTAGCCGATGGCGCTGTCGGCACCGAGCTCCGGGTTGACGGCTCGGTGGCAGAAGTTGCAGTTGATGCCGTCGAAGTCGTCGCCGTTGAACTCCGCCGTGGTGCCCGTCGACGAGCGTCCGCCCAGCCACGCGCCCGGCGCGTGGCAGCGGATGCATGTCTCGCCGCCGATGTTCGCATCCTGATTCGCGATCGTGAGGGCTGCATGCCAGATCGGGTCGCGGGCGCTCTGCGCCATCAGGCTCGCGATCCAGGTGTCGTAGGGCGCGACCTGATTGCCGTAGTCCGAGTGGCAGAAGGTGCAGTTGATGCCGCTGATCACCGGCGCGAACTGCTCGACGTCGGCGTTCGGCTGGGTTCCCGGCTGGAAGAAGTCTGCCGCGGTGGTGGGAACCTGCACCTGCCCGCCGCCTCCGCCGCCGCGCGCCGCCACGGTGGCGACGGTGCTGACGGCTGCGATGCCGGCGACGATGAGGGTGCGCCGCATGATCTTGCCTCGGGGTGTGGGCTCGACGGTTCGGTTCATCGATAAAGCTCGTTCATGCGGTTCGCGCACGCTGGGGGACTTGCTCAACATGCGGGCCGGCGCGGACGCCTGCGCCGGACAGGGTTTGGTTCGCAGCCGGAACGCGGACGTTCCTAAAATACTCTGTTTCCGCCCCATTCCAAAGGGAAAGATCGGCTGTCCGTGGCGAATGGTTCCGCGGAAAGAGCGGGGAAACTCAGTTCAGTCGCACAAGATTGCTCTGCGCGGGCGGCGTATCGGACGCAGCGGTACACTTGGATCATGTGGTCGTTCATCCGCGTGCTCGCTTCCTTTGTGGCCCTCGCCGCCGTTTCCGTCGCCGGAACGGGCTGCGCGTCGAGCCCGGACGGCCCCGCGTTCGTCACCGTCCCGCACACGCGCTACGACGCGGCCTTCGATGCGGCCTGCCAGGCGACGCGCGAGGCCGGCCTCGTGCCGATGCTCGTGGACCGCGAGGCAGGCGTCATCGAGACGGCGCCTCGGTTCGCGGGCTCGGTGATCGAGCCGTGGACCTGGGGCGAGATGACGGCAAGCGACGTCGTCGAGGGAACCCTCGGCTTCGAACGACGTCTGGCCCGTGTGGAGTTCATTCCTGTCGGCGTCGCGCCTGCAGCGCCCGAAGGAACCGCACCCCTCGCCGGTCCGGTGCTTCCAGGCTCCGAGCGTGGCGTCGGCGCTGACATGACCAAGGTCGCCGGCGACGTCGAGATCCGCGTCACCGTGTCGGTCGAGCGGCGCTTCGAGCCCGGCTACCAAGGCTCGCCCTACACCCGCGCCCTTGGCAGCTATTGGCGCGAGGCCGCACCGAAGGCCCGTTCACGCGCGGAGGCCGACGCCTCGCGTTCCGTCCCGCGCGACCTCTCGCGCTGGACGGCGGTTGCGCGCGACGAGCGCCTCGAGCGGGTGCTTGCAGCCGACATCGCCGCCCGGCTCACGGAGCCTTCGCCGCCAGCGCAGGCGAACCCGCAGCCCGAAGCGCAGCCGACCTCGTCGCCTGCGGCGCGCTGAGCGTCGCATGCGCGTCGTGCTGCACGTCAGGCGATGCGCGGATCGACGAATCGGTACATCACGTCGACGGCGAGATTGAAGACGACCATCAGCGTCGAGTAGACGAGCACGATCCCCATCACCAGCGTGATGTCCTTGCCGAGGACGCCATCGACGAAGTGCTGGCCGACGCCAGGCACCGCGAACACCTTCTCGACGACGAACGAGCCGGTGAGCGCGACCGCCGTCGCAGGCCCGAGGTAGGAAAGCACGGGCAGGAACGCGTTCTTGAGCGCGTGGCGCAGGGCCACCCGGCTGCGCGAAAGGCCCTTCGCGCGCGCCGTGCGGATGTAGTCGGCTCCCATCTCCTCGATCATGCCGAAGCGCACGAGGCGTGAGATGTACGCCGCGAACGGCAGCGACAGCGTGAGCGCGGGAAGCATGATGAACGAGAGCCCGCCCCAGCCTCCGACCGGGAAGATGCGCAGCTGCACCGCGAAGAGCATGAGCAGCGCGCTGCCGATCACGAAGCTCGGCAGGCTGATGCCGACGATCGAGATCAGCTGGGTCGCGATGTCCGCCGGCGAGCCCGGGCGAAGTCCGCCGACGAGTCCGGCGAAGAGGCCGATCATCAGCGCGAGCACCATCGCCGAGAGTCCGAGCGTGATGGAGACGGGAAGCCCGGTGCCGAGGATCTCGTTCACGTTCCAGTCGGGCTGCTTGAGCGAGGGGCCAAGATCGAACACGCGCTCCGTCGTGCCGCGCAGATAGCCGATGCCGCTCGCCTTCTCGAGGTAGTCGAAGTAGAAGGCGACTGGGTCGTCGAGCTTGTACTGCTTCTTCATCGCCTCGACGATCTCCGCCGACGGACGCCTGCCCTCCGGGTTCTCGAGCGGACTTCCGGGAACGCTCCAGGCGAGGACGAACGTGAGCGTGTACACCGCGAGCACGATGAGCGGCAGTTGCAGCAGGCGCCGCACGACGAGCGCGCCGGTCGAGAGCGGCTGGCCGCTCATGGGACGAGCTCCGGCGTCTGCGCGCTGCGTCGGCCGAGGATCGAGAGGTCCTGCTCGAGCCGCGGGTGCTCGGTGATGCCGTCGATCGCCGAGGCGTCGTACATGTACACCGTGACGTAGTTGCAGAGCGGTAGCAACGGCACCTCTTCGGTGAAGAGCCAACGCTCGACTTCGGCCAGCATCGCGAGGCGTCGCTCGGGGTCCTCTTGGACGCTGGCCTCGGCAAGACGACGGTCGTACTCCGGATTGCGGTAGCCGCGGTCGTTGTTGCCGTTGGTGCTCTGCTGGAGGTCGAGCCACGTGGTCGGGTCGCCGTAGTCGCCGTACCAACCGCCACGCGCGATCATGAAGTTGCCCTTCTGGAGGTCGTTCCTGTAGAGCTTCGTGTCCTTGCCGCGGGTCTCCGCCGCCACGCGCAGTTCGCGCTTCCACATGTCGCGCATCGCAAGCGATAGGTTCTGGTAGCGCGGGTTCGAGCTCGAATAGAGGATGTCGACGGTGGGGAAGCGCACGCCGTCCGCGTTCTCGACGACGCCGTCGCCGTCGCGATCTTCCCAGCCCGCCGCCTTCAGTTCCTCGCGCGCACGCTCGGGGTCGTACCCAAGTCCATGGACGACGGGATAGCCGGGAATCGAGCCGTGGGGAACGAGCGTCGACGCCACGCGCTCGTTCAGCCGCGTCACGCGGTCGATGAGCGCCTGCTTGTCGATCGCAAGCGCGAAGGCGCGCCGCACGCGTGCGTCGTGGAACGGGTTCAGGCGCTCGCCGGGCAGCGAGGGGCGGCAGTTGAAACTGAAGAAGTCGGTGCCGAAGGCGCTGAATCCGCGGACATCGCGTCGCTCACCCGCGCCTGGCGGCGGGAGCGTCGCGACGATGTCGTCGAGCATCTCGCCGCGCGCGAGACCGGCGTCGATCGCGGCCTTGTGACGCGCGAGATACGCGCGCCGCTCGGCGAGCATGTCCACCCTGTAGTCGGGGCCGAGGTCGGTGAGCCAGTCGGCGGCGCCCGACTGGAAGCTGAGCACGCCGGTGTTCGGATTCTCGACGGTGCGGCACTCGATCGTCCGCGCGACCACGGCGTCCTTGTTCCAGTAGTACGGGTTCTGCTCGAGGCGCATGTCGCGCTTGTAGCGCCAGACCGTGGGCACATAGGCGCCGTTCACGACGATGCGGCCCGGCTTCGTCCAGTCGTGCCGCTGGATCAGCCGCCCGGTGGATGGATCGATCGAGACGCACGACTCGACGGTCGCGGGGTGGACCGGCGCAAAGCAGGGGAACGCGCAGAGATCGAGGAAGTAGACAAGCGGCGCCTTCAGCGTCACGACGAGCGTGCGCGGGTCCGGTGCGCGCAGGGCGACCGTGGCGTCGAAGAGCTCCACCGTGCGCTTCCACAGCGCTTCGGCCTCCGCTGCGGACGGAGCGTTGGCGTGCGTGGCCGCGAACTCGGCGGTCATCGCGGTGCGGGCGTCAAAGAACTCCTGCGCCCCTTCGATCGCGAGGAAGAGGCCCGAGTAGTCGGCGGCGCTGTCGGGAAGGATGGCGCGGCGCCACGAGTAGCGGAAGTCCTCGCTGGTGACGGGGTCGCCATTCGACCAGCGCGCGTTCTCGCGCAGATGGAACGTGTAGGTGCGGCCGTCCGGAGAGATCTCCCAGCGCTCTGCGACACCCGGCTCGAGCGCGCAGTCGGAGGCGCGAAGATTGATGAGCGTCTCGTAGAGCACCCGCGCGCGACGGAGCTCGTGCTGGTAGCTCATGCGCTGTGGATCCAGCGTGTGCACGTCGCCGCGGTCGATCAGCACGAGATCGGCAGGCGGCAGCGGGCGATCGAGCGAGATGCTCGCCGCGAGCGCCAGGACCATGAGGATGATGGGCGCGATGATTCGCACCCGCGGAGGATAGTCGGGCAGAAAGTCTTGCGCCGCGCGTGTCGAGCGCGCGAACGTCAGCGGCCCGAGCCGCAGGTCACTTCTTGTAGGCGGCCACGATGCCGGCCCAGCGCGCGGCCTCGGCCTCGAACTTGGCCTTGTCGGACGACTCCCACGCCGGCAGGAGTACGCGCGCGTCGGCGTCCGGACGGCTGCCCGCGTACGCCTGCGGCCGCTCTTCGCGGTCGATGATGCGCAGGAGCACCTCGCAGCTGTTGAACACAGAGCCGTACGAGGCCGAGAGGGTCGCATCGGCGCGGGCAGCGTCCCAATGGGCGACGCCCGTGCGGACGAAGTCAGCGAGCGCAGGCGCGAGGACCTTGGCGACCGCGGCGCGGTCGGCGGCGGGCATGACGAGCAGGTCGTTTCGCAGCGTCACGAGCGAACGCTGCGCGGACTGCATGCGCGCGTCGGCGGCGGCGCCGGCGTTGATCGACTTCGCGAGCGCAGCAAGCGCCTCCGCTTGGGTCTTTCGGATGTTGCGGGCGTTGTCGGTCGGCAGTTCCTTGCGGCGCGCGGCGCTTGCGATGCCAGCGAGCTTCTGCTGGATGGCGATCCAGTCCGCCTCGCCCTGCATCGCGTCGCGGAGCCGACGCGCGGCCGACTCGAAGTACGCGTTGTTCGCGTCGAGGTCCTCGAACGCATCGGAGACGAGGCCAGCGGCAGCGATGCGCTTCGCGGCGTTCGACTCGATGGAGGGATTCGTGCATTCCAGCAGCACGTCGATTGACTCGGAGGTGCGTCCGAAGCGCAGCGCCTGCATGGCGTTGAGCGCGCGGCGGAGGTCGCTGCCCTTCGCAATCGGCGCAAGTTCTGCGGCCAGCGCGATGGAGTAGGCGCGGCGGAAGGTGGCGGTGGCGGCGGGGTCGCGGGCCGGCGTCACGAGGGCGATGCGGGCCTCCTCGACGGCGCGCGCATCCTGCGAGCCGCGAATCTCCTCTGCCTGCTTCGAGACAAAGGCTCCCAACGCGGACTTCTGCGCGTCGTTGAGCGCGGTACCGGAGGTGATGATCGCGCGATCGATCCCCGAGCTCTGCGCCCATGCGCCGGACGTAGCAGAGAGCCCAAGCACCAATCCTGCAAGGAGCGCACCAACGTGGAGACGGACGGGCAGGGGCATGAACCAGTTTCCGGGGTTGAGGAGATGGGTGGAGGCGCACGGCCTTCACCGGGTGTTCCCCCTCTGGCGCTTCCGGCGTCGAGTCGGGGGGACCGAACCACGACGCCAATCCCCCTGCGGGGTCTTCGGACGCTAATCCAACCTCGGCGGGATGTCAACGAAGCGGGGCATCTTCTCCGCACGGTAGGGGCTCCGGCGAGCCCTCCGCCGGGCTCCCCGAGGGTGGCCCTCCGCAGACTCTGGCGAACGGGCACGAACTCGGTCCGTAGCAAGCCCCTCCAGCTTCGGCGGGGGCTAGGTTCTGTCTGACGGGTCGGCCGGGCTTCAATCCGCGCGGCATCCCGGCTGGCCATGATTCGTCTTCGTCGCCTTCAACTCGCTGTATCGCGTGGTTGGATCATTGGGGATACCGCTTCGTTTCACCTCCTTGCCATCCGGGCGCCGATGCGGATTCCAAGGATCATCAGTCTCGGCCTTCGGCGATCCGTCAGACAGAACCTAGGCGCGTCGTCGCGCGAGGTTCGCCCGCCGGCAGGCCGGGTGGTCCGACGAGAGCGGTCGGGTGCGAGGCCCTCCAGGCCCTGGCCGTTGCGAGAACCGACAGCCGTTCGATGCCAAAGACCGATTGAGCCGATGAACCGAACCCGCGAGAGCCCTTGCATTTCGGGACGGACCTGACATGACCCCCACGACTCGAGTCGCCGCCCAACACTCCATCGCACGCCTTCTTGGCGTCGTTGCCGTGGTCGGGCCGTACGCCACCCTTGGCCAGACGGCGCGTCTTATCGCGGGCGCCCCGGCGCAGGATGCGCCCACAAGCCCCGAATCCGCTTCCGCGGTCGCACAACCGGCCGCCGCGCAAGCCGCCCCCGCTCCCGCCCCCACCCCCACGCCAAGCGCCGCCCAGGTGGCGCTGTACCGTGAGCGCTTGTCGCGGTCCTTCGCCCAGCGGGCCCGAAACCTGCTTCAGGGAAGCCAGATCTACCTCGGCATGCTCGAGTGCTCGAAGGAGCTGCTCGAACTCTCGACCGAACTCGCCCCCGAGAACCCGTTCATCTGGCGCGTGGCGCTCGATCTCGCCACCACCATGGAGGACGGCGACCCAGCCGCTGCGGAGCTCGCCTCCACGGCGCTGCGTCGGCTGAACCAGCTTGATCCCAGCAACGAGCTCGTGCGGCTCCGCGTACTTCTCGACGCGATCGAGAAGCGGCAGACGGCGGAGGCGCGGATCGAGGCGTACCGCAGCCTTCTCGAGCCGGACGCGATCGCGCGCATCGGCGACGTGGTTGCCTCGCGCATCGCCTTCGATCACGCGGTGCTGCTGCGGCGAACCGGCGACATCGAGGGTTTCGAGCGCGAGTTGCTGCGCGCGATCGATCTCGACCCGGCGTTCCCCGATGCAATCGAACTTGCGGCGGGCTACTTCCGCATGCGCGCGCCGACCCGCGCCATCGAGGCGCAGGCGCTCCGCATGGCGGTGATCGCGAATCCTCTCCGCACGCCCGCAGCGCTTGGGCTCGCATCGCTCTGCCTCGAGTCGGGCGCGTACTCGGTCGCCGCCGACATCCTCAAGATCGAGGCGCGGGTGCTCGACATGCCGCGTCCGGACCCCGTGCTCGACGCCGTGCTGACCGATCTCTGCGTGGCGCTGTGGGGCGCTGGCCGGACCGCGGAAGCCTTCGAGGAGATCGCGCTGCGCCAGCAGGCGCTCGACCAGAGCCTTCTCGACGAGCTCGACCGCCAGAATGCCGTCCTCTCGCCGGCGGAACGCGCGGAGATCCGCATGCCGATCGCAGCGGCGCTCGGTACGGCCGTCGCGGCCATGGCGAATTCGCTTGGCGGCGCAGATGCCGCGGTCGGTGTCAAGAACGTCGCGGTGTCGTTCCAGACGACGATCGAGGGAATCGAGCGGCTCGGCAAGGACGCCACCTCGGATGAAGCGCGCCAGAACGCAGCCAAGCAGGCGGCCGGTCAGCGCCTCGAGGGAGCTTGGGCGCTCCTCTGGCTCAATGGCGACCTTTCGCTTGCGAAGCGCTGGGTCGAGCAGGCCTCGGCCCACGCGCCCATTTCCGACGACGCCAAGGCGCGATTCGATGGCATGATCGCGTTCCGCGACGGAAAGACAGCGGAGGCGAGGGCGCTGCTTGAGCCGATCGCGGAGCGCGATCTCGCGGGCGGCGTCGGCCTTGCGATGGTGCTCGAGGCCGAGGGCGACATGCGCGGTGCGGCGCGACGCTATCTCGTGGCGGCGCGGAAGTCGCCGCAGTCCGCGATGGGCGTCTGGAGCCGCGACCGACTGTGGGCGCTGCTCGGCCAGCAGCCGTCGGTCATCGAGGGCGCGGAAGAAGTCACCGCGGCGGCCGCGCTGCCGCCGGCGTTCCTCGAGCTCATGCGCGATGGCTCGCGCAAGGTGCTCGTCCGCGTGCGTCCGCGCGCGCTCGAGATGCGGCCGTGGGATCCGCTGCTCTTCGACATCGAACTGGTGAACCTCAGCGACTGGTCGCTCGCGATCTCGCGCGAGGGACCGATTGCGGACACGATGACGATCAACGCGTCCGTGACCGTTCCCGGCCGGACGCCGGGGCCGCCACCGTTCGCGCTGATCGCGCTCGATCGCTCGCTGACGCTTCCCGCACGAGGCGCGATCGTCATTCCCGTCGACGCCTCGCTGACCGATGCGAGCGCGACGCTCCGCGACGACCCGATCAGCGGCGCGTTCCTCACGCTGCAGGGCATCATGAACTGGCGCACGACGGCGACCGGCCTCGAGGCCGGACCGCTCGGCTCCGAGGGCGATTCACCGCTCGTTCACGTGCAGGGCGAGGTGCTGACCGCCGAGTGGGTGAAGGATCGCCTTGCGGCGCTCGCCGACCCGACCCAGGTGCCCGACCCAGAGACGATCGCGATGCTCGCGCACGCCCACCGCAAGGTTGACCGCGACCCGAACGAGGTGCTTCCCGGCGTCGCCGAGGCGCTCGCCGGGAGCGGGACCACCCTCGCAGACGCGGCGCGTCGCCTCTGGCCCGAAGCGCGCGCATGGCTCGTGTACGCGGTGCCGCACGGAAGGGGAGTCGCCGACGCCGCCGCATCCGGCGAGGCCGACGGCGCCGCCAGCGAGGGCGTGGTGCCCGGACTCGAGCCTCTCATGCAGGCTCTGAGCGAGGACACGGAGTTCCTCCCGAGGCTTGCGTGGATTTCGGTGCGCTCGCTGCGCCCCGAGGATGCCGTGCTCTCGCAGACGCTCGAGTTCAAGGACGAGCGACTGGCGTCGTTTGCAAAGAGCTGCCGCGCGTGGCTCATCGACCTGCAGGAAGAGCGTCGCCGCGAACTCAACCTCCGGTGAGTCGACGGGGTACGCTGCGCAGAGCGACCCGCGCGCATGAGCATGACGAGATCCTGGTTCCAGAATCCTGAGAGACGCCGGACGGCGCTTCGCGTGGCTGGGCTTTTGATCGGCGTGTTCTTCTTCGTCGCTGCCATCCTGTTTGCGATGCGCGAGAGGGAGGAGTTTGCGAAGGCGATGGCCGCGCTGCGCGATCCGCCGCCGTTCGCGGTGTTCGCGGTGCTCGCTTCCGTGGCAGTCGGCGCGTTGCTGAGCGGCCTTCTCTTCCACATCCTGATGCGCCGCTTCGGAAAGGTGCCGCTGTGGGAGATGCAGGCGCTGATCGCAGCAAGCGCGTTCGCCAACTATCTTCCGCTGAAGCCCGGCTTCGTCGGTCGCGTCGCCTATCACCGGCTGCGCCACGGCATTCGCGCCGCGCACACGCTCCGCACCATCATCGAGGCCATCGCGCTCTCCGGGACGGTCGCGTCGCTCTTCCTCCTGTCGCTGCTCGGGCTTCGCACGCTGAACTCGCGCGGCCTCGATATGCTTGGTCACACCGTCGAGGGCGAGTGGGCGCTTGCCGTGCCGTCGATCCTGGCACTGGCGGCGTTCTGGCCGCAGTTTCGCCCGCTCGCGCAGGCGCTGCTTGTGCGGCAGCTCGAGCTTGCGCTCTGGACGCTGCGATACTGGGCGGTGTTCCAGCTTGTCGGTGCGCCGATCGATCTCGAGACCGCGATCGTCCTCGGAAGCGTGAGCGTGATCGCCACGCTCCTCCCGATTGTCTCGAACGGCCTTGGAATCCGCGAGGTGGTGATCGGCTTCCTCGCGCCGCTCATCTCGCACGAGCCCGTGTCGACCTCGCAGGCGATCATCGCCGAGCTCGTGCATCGCGCCGCCGAGATCGCCGTGATGGTTCCGATCGGCGTCACCGCGCTCATCGTGCTCGTGCGCCACAACCGAAGGCTCGCGCTCGCCCGGAAGAGCAGCGAGGCGGACGTCGACGAGCGCGCGGCTTCGTAGTCGACGAGCGCGCGGCTTCGTGGTCGAAGAGCGCGCGGCTTCGTGGTCGAAGAGCGCGCGGCTTCAACTCGCTGTATCGCGTGGTTGGATCATTGGGGATACAGCTTCGTTTCCCCTCCTTGCCAGCCGGGCGCCGCGCGCATCTTTGGGCTTCGGCGATCCGTCAGACAGAGCCTAGAACGCGAAGATCGTGTCGATGAGCTTCGCGAGCAAGCCCTTCTCGGTGGTGTCGCGCAGCTGGCCGGTGGTCGTCTTCTTGATGACTGCGTCGGCCAGGCGCTGCGACTGGACCTGGTTGTTGACGTCGATGTCCTCGGGTCTGCAGATGCCGGAGAGCACGATGACCTGGCTCTCGCCGTCGTTGGCGATCTCGCGGCGCGCTTCGAGCACGAGCAGTCCGTTCGGGCGGACTTCGACGATTTCCGCCGTGACGCGCGCGGAGAAGTCGTCGGAGCGGTTGTAGCTGCCCTTCCCCTTGAAGGTCTTGTCGCCGCCGAGGCCGACCGATGGAAGTTCGGCGGAGTCGAGCGGCGTCAGGAAGCCATTGCCGATCGCTGTGGGATCGAGCGACACCCACGCATCGACCGCTGCGGAGGATTCCCAGTTCTTGTCGGCCTTCGCGTCGGCAGTGCTCTTCGACTTGCTTTGCTCGCTCACGACGATCGTGATGAGGTCGTGCACCGCGAACGTGCGTGGCTCGGGATCCTTCACGGCGAAGAGGCTTCCAGGATCGTGGTTGCCCGGCCCGTGCACCGGCTTCGCTGCGCTGCGGTGGGCGTCGAGCGCCTGCGCCGTGAGCGAGCGGGTGGGGCGGAGGTCCTTCAGGTCTTCCGACTGTGTCGGCGCATCCGCTGGCGCCGTGCTCGGCGCCGGCGCGGGCGGCAGCGGGGCTCGTGCAGGTGGCGCCGCGCGCTCGGGAGCGGACGGAGACGAGCCTTGCTGGGCGAGCGACACGGAGAGGATGAGGACTGCTGGGGTCATGGTTCGTATCCGTCGGGTGAGGTTCGTGGTTCGGCGTCTCGCGTTCGCGCTCAGCGGATGACGGCGCGGCCGCTGTCGGTGACTTCCGCCGTGATCGCGCGCGACTCGCTGTCGCGGGCACCGCGCTTCTTAGTGTTTCCAACGCGCTGCAGCGCGATCATCTCGCCCACGGCGCCATCCTCGAGCGCGATCGCCTCGATCTCGATCGCGACGGCGCCGATCTCGCGGCGCACGATGACGCGATCGTTGCGGCGGACCAGGGCTGTGACCTGGAGGTCGTCGGTCGAGATCACGACGCCCGCGTCGATTCCGCGCGCGAGCTTGGCGCCCTTCATCGCATCGAGTGAATCCGAGGTCGCGGCGCGCGCCGCCTGCGAGGGCTCGAGCTCACGCTCCTCGACGCGCACGTCGGACGCGGAGATCGGCGTGCCGCGCCGCAACGTCGTCGGCGCGACCAGGGCATCGGTCGCGATGCGCGGCGACACCTTCACGCGACGCCGCGAGACGACTTCATCGCCGTCGAGCGCGACGATCTCGAAGCTGACATGGTCGGATCGGAGCGCGCTGCGCGCGGAGATCTCGTGGCGAAGCCCGGGAGTCGGTGCAAGGCGCGCGAGGTCCTCGGCCTCGATGTGGAGTCGAAGACGATCGCCTTCGGCGCCGAACGCGTTGCGCAGCAACTCGCTGACGACTCCGAGCGGCGTGCCTTGCCCAGCGTAGGCCGCCGGATCGATCGACGATCCGACGTTGCGCGAGGCTGGGGCGGCTTCGACCGCAGTCGCCGCCTCCGGCTTGGCCACCGCCCCACGCAGCGGACGAACGACGACTCGCTCGCCGCTGATGCGGAGTTCCGCGGTGTCTGCACCGGCCTCGGCGAGGCGCTCTTCGATCGTGGCGCGCGTGATCTCGAAGGCGGCGTCGCGCGCCTCGGCGATCCGGATGGCACCGAACTTCCGCACCGCGGCCTCATCGAGCTTCGCGATGTCGGCGAGCGTGACCGCCGCACCGGGAGCAACGCGCGCGGATGTATGCAGCACCGCGAGTTCGGCGTGCGCGGCCGCGTGGCAGAGAAGCGCTCCGGCGAGCGAGCAGAGGCTGAGGATGGTTCGGGAGGTTCGCATGGGGGTCGGTCGCGTTCGGCGGTGTCGTGCGGTCGAGGAGTCGGTCAGCCGTCTGCGTCAACCGCGGAGGTTCACGATGTTCCGCAGCGTCTCGCTCGAGGCCTGGATGACCTGGCTGTTCATCTCGAAGGTGCGCTGCGTCTTGATGAGCGAGACGAGCTCGGTCACGGGGTCGGCGTTCGAGCCCTCGAGGAAGCCCTGGCGGATGCCGCCGAGTCCGTCGAGCGTCGGCTCGCCTTCCAGTGGCGCGCCGCTCGCGAGCGTCGGGATGTACACGTTGTTGCCGACCGTCTCGAGGCCGGACGGATTCACGAAGCGCACGAGCGAGATCTGGCCGAACTCGACGGCGTCGGTCTGTCCGGGCACCGCGCCAGAGACGATGCCGTCCTGCGAGATGTTGATGTCCTGCGCGTTCTCGGGAATCTGGATCTCGGGCAGGAGCCGGTAGCCCGGCGAGTTCGCGAGGACGAGCTGTCCCTCGCTGTTCAGCGTGAAGTTGCCGGCGCGCGTGTAGCCAATGCCTTCGCCGACATCCTGCGGGATCTGGAGCTGGAAGAAGCCGTCGCCCTCGATCATCATGTCGTAGGTGAGGCCGGTCGACTGCGCCGCGCCTTGCTCGAAGTTCAGCTGCGTGCCGGAGATCTGCGTGCCGAGACCGACGTAGAGGCCGGTCGGCCGCTGCACCGCCGCGCCCGCCGGGAGTCCGGGCTGCGCGAGCTCCTGATAGAAGAGGTCCTCGAAGTTGGCGCGCGAGGCCTTGAAGCCCGTGGTGTTCGCGTTGGCGATGTTGTTCGCGGTGACGTCGAGGCTGATCGAGCATGCCGTCATGCCGGTCGCTGCGGTGTTGAGTGCGATGTAGCTCATCGTGGATTCCTCTC
>Ga0209985_10002946_pt1 | contig 14926 bp, 15 predicted proteins | sample NOAtaG_FD_187305 | JGI IMG/M metagenome (GOLD analysis project Ga0209985, IMG submission 187305) | Freshwater lake microbial communities from Lake Erie, under a cyanobacterial bloom - NOAA_Erie_Diel6S_1000h metaG (SPAdes) (version 2) | ecosystem: Environmental > Aquatic > Freshwater > Lake ...
CCTTCGGGAGGACGCCGAAGGACGCCCTTCCTTCGGGAGGACGCCGAAGGACGCCCTTCCTTCGGGAGGACGCCGAAGGACGCCCTTCCTTCGGGAGGACGCCGAAGGACGCCCTTCCTTCGGGAGGAAGCCGAAGGACGGAAACAAGTTCGCTTCCTTCGGAAAGCCGCCAGAGGTGAAGCTTCCCGAAGGAAGCCGAAGGACGCGCTTTTTTCAAAACAAGTTGGCTTCCTTCGGAAAGCCGCCAGAGGTGAAGCTTCCCGAAGGACGTTCAGAAAGCCGAAGGACGCGCTTTTTTCAAAACAAGTTCATCAAGCCGCCAGAGGTGAAGCTTCTTTCAGAAACAAGTTCATCAAGCCGCCAGAGGTGAAGCTTCTATCATCAAGCCGCCAGAGGTGAAGCTTTCCGAAGGAAGCCGAAGGAAGCGAAGGACGCCCTTCCTTCGGGAGGAAGCCGCCAGAGGTTAAGCTTCTTTCAGAAACAAGTTCATCAAGCCGCCAGAGGTGAAGCTTCTTTCAGAAAGCGAGTGCGACCCGTGGAGTCACTGCGTGCTCTTCAAGATGCGCGTATCCTTACTCCGTATTGCAGCAAGCGGGTAGACTCCAACGGACGCACTCAGAGCGCTAAATTCGGGGCACGGACGTAAGTGAACCACCCCCTGCGGGCTCCCTACGGGCTCCCTACGGGCTACCTACGGGCTACCTACGGGCTACCTACGGGCTACCTACGGGCTACCTTCGGGCTCCCCACGGGCTCCCTACGGGAGTGCGAGCTCTTATCATTTGGGGAGCGAGCGTTTTGAAGAAACCTCTGGGCGCCTTGATGGTCTCCTTAGGTGACCATCAAGGGTGCTGACCATAATCGTAGATGATGGTGATGATGATCATGGTGATCTTTGATCACCTTCCACGGACGTGAACGTCAATAAGCCACCCGCTGAATGTGCGTAACCCCTCAAGTAAGATGAAACTCGTCAGTAAACATTGGCGCCGCTTCATAAACAGGGTACCCGCCTCCTGAGATACGCCTAGGTTCAAACTGTTGGGGTGTAATTGAACCGCACGCTCCCAGTCAGAGGTAATATGATGTGCAGCGCGAGCTTGTGAATACATCGGAGATATGACAGAGAGGCCGATTGTGTTGGTTTGCTAAACCAAAGGTCAGTTTTCTGACCCGTGGGTTCGAATCCCACTATCTCCAACGAGGTCAAAGTGGTATGTTTCTGATATAAGTACGCCTGTTCCAGGTGTGGTCTGTCCAACCTTCGGTTGGTATGGTTGCGGAAAGACGCCCTTATTGCAGAAACTTGCGGTTGCTGGACGGCTCAATAAGGTGTCAAGCTGGCCTCCATAGTGGACAAAAGGCGCCAGAGGTTGCCAGAGGTTGCCAGAGGTTGTCCGAGGTGGCCAGAGGATAGGCTACTACTTGATGTACGAGGTAGAGTGCCCATCATCGTAGATGATGGTTAGGGCAAACGTATATTGCCATCAACGAAAAAAAAAAAAAAGATCGCGTAGCAATGTCTTTTTTCGTAGCGGAGTTAAAGAGGGTCGTTCCTAGAAGCACGACCAAGCACCTATCCACAAGGCGTTCGGTCGCCAAGTGCGGCACGGTTACCTTATGTGACCCTCGGGTTCACAAGATCACTTCAGGTGTGCTGCTCTTCATGAAGATCTGCCAAGTAGGTCATGGTTGTAGAGATTACGTCGTGCTTTGCAGATGTGAACGTTCGCACGCCCGTGCATGGAGTGAACTGTCTGTCATCGTAGATGATGGTGCGTTTAAGTGATCTCTCACCAGCACACGCACGTCGTACAGAAAGCAACTTGTTGTTCACTCCGTGAACGGACGTCTTTCCGTACGCCTAGCGTATTCCAGGTCAGTAACTCCAGTGGTGCTTCGCACCCTGTAGCGTACTCACCAAGTTTCAAATTACCGAGTGAGAATTTCGGGATATGGTGTAGTTTGGTAGCATGTCTGATTTGGGTTCAGATGGTCGCAGGTTCAAATCCTGCTATCCCGATATGCCTTGTATTCCAAAGGTTACCGTAGGTTCGGCTAATCACCGCCAAGCTTGCATTATTCTAAAGGAAGCGCGAACTGCTCTGCTGCCCCAAGGAAGCGAGCTAGCCAAAGGAGACTCACGTCCTGCACGTCTCTGAAAGACGACTAGCTTTTGTGATCAAAGATCACCATCAGGGCGTGAGCCCTATAGAGCATTCAGAGAGATCGCTATCAGAAGGACGCGCGCCTGGCGTGCCGGGTCCACATACAGCGTAGGTACCTTCTTTGTATGTACATACGCTGTATTACCAAGTGTACGATGTCGAGTCCAGACGTACGTAATACTGTGTAGTTTACAACGTGAACGTAGATCAAAGATCACCATCATCTACGATGATGGTCAGTTTCCTACGCAATGCCCTACGTGTTTTCGCTCATTTTAGGTAGCAACCTGCACTTATGGATAATACAGCGTATTTCCACTCGATCAAGTGTCATACAGCGTATTTCCACTCGATCAAGTGTCATACAGCGTATTTCCACTCGATCAAGTGTCATACAGCGTATTTCCACTCGATCAAGTGTCATACAGCGTATAAACACTTGATCGTATAAACACATGATCAAGTGTCATACAGCGTAGTTGACATCCAGTAAGCTCTGCTTCCGAAGGAAGGACGTCCTTTGGAAAAAGACATAGCTATACAACGTAGTTGCATACGTAGTATGTGTATGCGGAGCATAAACTGGATGTGTACAACCAATCTTCTGCTAACATTAGGGATGTTCAACGCAATTGACGTTCACGTCCTCGTAGTACACTTGATCATCTACGATATGCTTTCCAAAGGAGCGCGCAGCATAAGGTCAAGGCGTGCTCTCTTTCCGAAGGAAGCGCCAGAGGTTCCCGAAGGAAGCAACTTGTTTCTGAACGTCCTTCGGGAAGCTTCACCTCTGGCGGCTTTCCGAAGGAAGCGAACTTGTTTTGAAAAAAGCACGTCCTTCGGCTTCCTTCGGGAAGCTTCACCTCTGGCGGCTTTCCTAAGGAAGCGCCAGAGGTTCCCGAAGGAAGCAACTTGTTTTGAAAAAAGCGCGTCCTTCGGCTTTCTGAACGTCCTTCGGGAAGCTTCACCTCTGGCGGGGTGGCGGCTTTCCGAAGGAAGCCGAAGGAAGCGAACTTGTTTCCGTCCTTCGGCTTCCTCCCGAAGGAAGGGCGTCCTTCGCTTCCTTCGGGAAGCTTCACCGCTGGCGGCTTTCCGAAGGAAGCCGAAGGAAGCGAACTTGTTTTGAAAAAAGCACGTCCTTCGGCTTCCTCCCGAAGGAAGGGCGTCCTTCGGCTTCCTCCCGAAGGAAGGGCGTCCTTCGCTTCCTCCCGAAGGAAGGGCGTCCTTCGCTTCCTTCGGCTTCCTTCGGCTTCCTTCGGGAAGCTTCACCTCTGGCGGGGTGGCGGCTTTCCGAAGGAAGCCGAAGGAAGCGAACTTGTTTTGAAAAAAGCACGTCCTTCGGCTTCCTCCCGAAGGAAGGGCGTCCTTCGCTTCCTTCGGCTTCCTTCGGCTTCCTTCGGGAAGCTTCACCTCTGGCGGGGTGGCGGCTTTCCGAAGGAAGCCGAAGGATGCGAACTTGTTTTGAAAAAAGCACGTCCTTCGGCTTCCTCCCGAAGGAAGGGCGTCCTTCGGCTTCCTCCCGAAGGAAGGGCGTCCTTCGCTTCCTTCGGCTTCCTTCGGAAAGCTTCACCTCTGGCGGCTTTCCGAAGGAAGCGCCAGAGGTTAAACTTGTTTCTGAACGTCCTTCGGGAAGCTTCACCTCTGGCGGCTTCCTTCGGAAAGCTTCACCTCTGGCGGGGTGGCGGCTTTCCGAAGGAAGCGCCAGAGGTTAAACTTGTTTCTGAACGTCCTTCGGGAAGCTTCACCTCTGGCGGCTTCCTCCCGAAGGAAGGGCGTCCTTCGGCTTCCTTCGGGAAGCTTCACCTCTGGCGGGGTGGCGGCTTTCCGAAGGAAGCGAACTTGTTTCCGTCCTTCGGCTTCCTTCGGGAAGCTTCACCTCTGGCGGGGTGGCGCTTCCTTCGGAAAGATTCACCTCTGGCGGCTTCTCGAAGGACGTGTATCCTACGGAAAGACGCAACTGCCTTGGAATACCTCCGTTATTCGCTTCCTTCGGGGGAAGCGCATCCATGATGGTGATCCAAGTTCACCATTCAAGAGGTAACCTGAGGTTACACGGAGCCTATGGGTGCTTCTTATGCTTTCTGAAAGAATGCCGTCTTTCCGAAGGAAGAGAGTGCGTCCGTTGGAGTCACTGCGTGCTTTATTCAACACGCAACTGCCATGGAATACCTCCGTTATTCGCTTCCTTCGGGGGAAGCGCATCCATGATGGTAATCCAAGATCACCATTCAAGAGGTAACCAGAGGTAATCCGTCCCAATCCGTCCCACTCCGACCCCCGGAGGGGGGTGGATAAGCTCTAGGCATGCGCGTCCCCCGCGTCCCCCGCGTCCCCCGAAGGACGCGGGGGACGCGGGGGACGCGGTTCCTTCGGAGAACGGGGGTATTCCATGTATTCCTTGGCAGTTGAAGAAAGCACGCAGTAAGTGAACCGATCTTATGCTTCTTGATGGTGATCTTCGATCACCATTCAGAGTGCTTGGCGGTCCTTTGGAAAGCAGATCGTCAATGATGATCCTATTGGATGATGATGGCAATCTACGATCAAGTGGGTGCTCAAGACAGTGCTATACTTGGTCCAACATAGATGCAATGTTGGTCACTGTGGATCCGAGTCTAGACTGGTGATAGTGCACGTCAACTTTGGCATCTAGTTTTAGTTTACAAAGTGCGGCCGTAGGCTATGGTTACCTACGGTGACCCAAGGTTCCATTAGAGTTACACCCTTCATGAAAACAAGACACTTGGTGATCGAAAATCACCTCGAATGATCCGCCGTTCTTTGGAACGCAGGTCGTAGATTATGAGAGTGATCTCTGTAACAAGGCCGTCCTTTGGAAAGCATGACGTAGCTTATGATCTTGGTTCACAGCGTGGTGCACAATTTAGGTAGTGTCACGGGAATAAGGCATCAACTTTGTTCGCAACGATTCTACCTTCAATAGAGGTGTTACTCGTAAGGTCACGTGATCTTTCATAAACCTGGCCGGCCTTTGGTAAGCTGGTTTCAGTAAGACGCCCAAGGTCTTGAATTGCGCAGCTCACTAAAGGACGTTAGTTCGTAATTCGGCAAGCTGGCTGGTTGCACTTTACCCTATATTGTATGGGTGGTACGTCCTACGTTGTGTACGCTGTTCTTTACACTCGAGGTGGCATCGTGTGCCTACACCTCCGTGTCAAGTACAACGAGTGTACGTTAGGTCCGTACGAGCCGGAGGTTCCACCTTATTTGTCAAGACTTGCTGGTTCTATTGTCGGTTCATGTAGCTCGATCATAAAGCCCGGACGTTCACGGCGTGAACTGACCATCATCTACGCCGATGTAGGGCCGCCCGCTAGGCTAGGTCGTGAGCCGCTAGGTCAGGAGAATACGGATGTCTGGTCTAAATTAGGACAACGCTCAACTTATGAGAGGTAGGTCGTCTATCCGTGGTGATGGTGCGTCATAAACTACGTTGCTGCGCCGCGCCGGTTCTGTCCTTTTGATGAAACGATTGCCCAAGTTGACCTGTATGCTGTGGGTTCACTACAGCACCTGACGTCACCCGGGGCATTATACAACGTATTTGCATACGTAGTATGTGTAGTGTAGGCTTGCTTTTTGGTCATGTCCGTCTGCGCCTATGATGATACGGCGTTCACCGTCTAGAGGGCAACCTCTTTCCAAAGGCTACAGAGGTTACCTAAGATGAGGCTGCTGCTACACCCCCCCACTTATAGGCTCGCCACTAACGCTCTAGGGAATGCTTTTTTTGTTGGGCTTACTGTTGGTTTCCCAAGGACGGCCTTATTTCATTAAGCTCTGCTTCGCGCCAGAGGTGAAGCTACGCGAGCGTAAGCACGTGCGTCCTTCGGAGAACAGCCGTCCTTTGGCACGCAGGTTATAGATGATGATTCAAGAGACGCCCTTCTTTCACAAGGTCGTAATCTGGGCAGACGCCAGCCCCCCTACTCCCCCCCCTCCGACCTACGGGGGGCGGCGTCTTTCCCAAGGAAGATTGTCTTTCCTAGACCAAGGTAATCGAAGCCGATTCGGAGGAAGGCTCCGACCAGACTATCCGCCCCTCCTTCGGGAGGACGGACGTCTTTCCGAAATGTGCAACTCCTGGATGATCACATCTGGTGACCCTCTTGATCGTCTAGTTGATGGTGATCTTTGCTCACCTTCAAATGAGAGAGCAACGTAGCCCACCATTGATCATCATCGTAGATGATGGTGATAAACATCAGTTCACTTTGTGAACGATATGCTTTCCAAAGTATCGCGCAGCATAAGATCAGTACACATCCAGTTTATGCTCCGCATAGCGAAGCGATGCAGAGCTTACTGGATGTCATATACGCTGTATAAGCTCGGCTTCGCGCCAGAGGTGAAGCTACGCGAGCATAATACCGAGTATTTCCACTTGATCGTATTTGACATCATCCAAGATGATGGTGACCTACGCAGTAGGTGTACACTTGATCGTAGATAGCCCTCACCATCACCATCATCGTAGATGATGGTGATGGTCACGGCGTGCTCTCTTTCTGAAAGAAGCTTCACCTCTGGCGGCTTGATGAACTTGTTTCTGAAAGAAGCTTCACCTCTGGCGGCTTTCCGAAGGAAGCGAACTTGTTTTGAAAAAAGCACGTCCTTCGGATTCCTCCCGAAGGAAGGGCGTCCTTCGGCTTCCTTCGGGAAGCTTCACCTCTGGCGGGGTGGCGGCTTTCTGAAAGAAGCTAGGCTTTCTGAACTTGTTTTGAAAAAAGCACGTCCTTCGGATTCCTCCCGAAGGAAGGGCGTCCTTCGGCTTCCTTCGGCTTCCTTCGGGAAGCTTCACCTCTGGCGGGGTGGCGGCTTTCTGAAAGAAGCTCGGCGTCCTCCCGAAGGAAGGGCGTCCTTCGGCGTCCTCCCGAAGGAAGGGCGTCCTTCGGCGTCCTCCCGAAGGAAGGGCGTCCTCCCGAAGGAAGGGCGTCCTTCGGCGTCCTTCGGCGTCCTTCGGAAAGCTTCACCTCTGGCGGGGTGGCGCTTCCTTCGGAAAGCTTCACCTCTGGCGGGGTGGCGGCTTTCCGAAGGAAGCGCCAGAGGTTCCCGAAGGAAGCAACTTTTTTCTGAACGTCCTTCGGGAAGCTTAACCTCTGGCGGCTTACTCCCGAAGGAAGGGCGTCCTTCGGCTTCCTCCCGAAGGAAGGGCGTCCTTCGCTTCCTTCGGCTTCCTTCGGAAAGCTTCACCTCTGGCGGGGTGGCGGCTTTCCGAAGGAAGCGAACGTCCTTCGGGAAGCTTCACCTCTGGCGGCTTTCCGAAGGAAGCCGAAGGAAGCGAACTTGTTTCCGTCCTTCGGCTTCCTCCCGAAGGAAGGGCGTCCTTCGGCTTCCTCCCGAAGGAAGGGCGTCCTTCGCTTCCTTCGGCTTCCTTCGGAAAGCTTCACCTCTGGCGGGGTGGCGGCTTCCTTCGGGAAGCTTCACCTCTGACGGCTTCCTTCGGAAAGACGCGCGTAGCTCTCCTTGATCTTATGCTACGCGATCCTTTGGCTAGCAGATCGTAGATGATGCTCAATAAGCTCCCGCTCTCTGCAAGACGGACTTGTTTCAGAAAGGATACGCCGTCTTGAAGAAAGCACACAGTGACCATCATCGTAGATGATCAAGTGTACAACCGCATGAATTTAGCATTCATAAATCCCCGCCCTCTAGAGGAGTGCATCACCTATCGCAGCGCCAAAAACAAGTATGTTTTGAAAACCTCTGGTGTACACGAGAGTGTATAGTTTACACTGAGCACGCACTGCACTGCAACGTTGTACACAATCTAACGCACGCGGTTACGCGCTGGACTAACCAAGTGTTCCCTAACTTGTACGTATTTGATGGCACCTACCGCGTACGCCCCCTGAGGTGAATCGGATAAAGGAAATAGTCTATACACGCTTCCTGCGTAGGCCTTATACAGCTAATATCCGGTCATCGTACTTGATGAAAAAATACTGTCCTATGGCAAGGTGCGCGTTCACTTCCAGAACAGCCCCCCTTTCGGGGGTGGCACCTTGGATGGCGTCATTCATAGAAGAGCGCGCCCCCTCCGTTATAAAGGTCCCCGACACCCCGAACTTTTGCTAGGGGAGGGGGCCGACCTAGAACACACCCCGTCCTTCCGAAGGAAGAAAGAGAGTGGTGTCCTCTTTGGAACGCGGCTGCGTCTTTCTGAAAGAAGCACGGCGTAACCTCTACCTATATGAGGGTGAACGCCTAACCTCGGGGTACTCATCTACAGCGAAGATGAAGATCTGCACTGAAGTTCATCTACCATGAGGTTACGCAGTGCTTTATGGCAAGCGTAGAAGGCCATCACCATCATCTACGATGATGGTCTGCCTTCATGAATAAAACCAGTTGATGCCTGGTCCACATGACCCACCCGCTCCCGGGCGGTCCGTGGGAGGTTGGTATTAGCCTATTTCTATTGACCATCATCGTAAATGATGGTGATGGCCTTCGTAGATTTCCATCAACGAAAAAAAGACGTAGAGTTGCGCTGTCTTGATGTGCCCAAGGCCTGGCGTTCGTAGCGGAGCTAAAGACGTACGGGCACTGCGTCCTTTCTTCAACTGCCATGGAATACCTCCGTTCTTCTGAAAGACGTACGTTCCCCGCTTTCCGGCTTCCTTCGGAAAGCGCCAGAGGTTCCCGAAGGAAGCAACTTTTTCCCTTCCTTCGGGAGGACGCACGTCCTCCTCTGCTTCTTTCAGAAAGGGCGTCCTCCCCGCCAGAGGTGAAGCTTCCCGAAGGAAGCGAAGGACGCCGCCACCCCGCCAGAGGTGAAGCTTTCCGAAGGAAGCCGAAGGAAGCGAAGGACGCCCTTCCTTCGGGAGGAAGCCGAAGGACGCCCTTCCTTCGGGAGGAAGCCGAAGGACGTGCTTTTTTCAAAACAAGTTCAGAAAGCCGAAGGACGCGCTTTATTCAAAACAAGTTCGCTTCCTTCGGGAAGCGCCAGAGGTGAAGCTTTCCGAAGGAAGCCGAAGGTAGCGAAACAAGTTCAGAAAGGGCGTCCTTCGCTTCCTTCGGCTTCCTTCGGAAAGCTTCACCTCTGGCGCTTCCCGAAGGAAGCGAAACAAGTTCACGTCCTCCTGAGCTTCTTTCAGAAAGGGCGTCCTCCTGAGCTTCTTTCAGAAAGGGCGTCCTCCCCGCCAGAGGTGAAGCTTTCCGAGGGACGCCGCCACCCCGCCAGAGGTGAAGCTTTCCGAAGGAAGCCGAAGGAAGCCGAAGGAAGCGAAGGACGCCCTTCCTTCGGGAGGAAGCCGAAGGACGTGCTTTTTTCAAAACAAGTTCAGAAAGCCGAAGGACGCGCTTTTTTCAAAACAAGTTCGCATCCTTCGGCTTCCTTCGGAAAGCCGCCACCCCGCCAGAGGTGAAGCTTTCCGAAGGAAGCCGAAGGATGCGAAGGACGCCCTTCCTTCGGGAGGAAGCCGAAGGACGCGCTTTTTTCAAAACAAGTTGAACCTCTGGCGCTTCCTTCGGGAAGGGCGTCCTCCTGAGCTTCTTTCAGAAAGGGCGTCCTCCCGAAGGAAGGACGTCCTCCTGAGCTTCTTTCAGAAAGGGCGTCCTCCCGCCAGAGGTGAAGCTTTCCGAAGGACGCCGAAGGAAGCCGAAGGACGGAAACAAGTTGCTTCCTTCGGGAACCTCTGGCGCTTCCTTCGGGAAGGGCGTCCTCCTGAGCTTCTTTCAGAAAGGGCGTCCTCCCGCCAGAGGTGAAGCTTTCCGAAGGACGCCGAAGGAAGCCGAAGGACGGAAACAAGTTGCTTCCTTCGGGAACCTCTGGCGCTTCCTTCGGGAAGGGCGTCCTCCTGAGCTTCTTTCAGAAAGGGCGTCCTCCCGAAGAAAGGGCGTCCTTCGCTTCCTTCGGAAAGCGCCAGAGGTGAAGCTTCCCGAAGGAAGCCGCCAGAGGTGAAGCTTCCCGAAGGACGTTCAGAAAGCCGAGCTTCTTTCAGAAAGCCGAGCTTCTTTCAGAAAGCCGCCAGAGGTGAAGCTTCCCGAAGGACGTTCGCTTCCTTCGGAAAGCCGCCAGAGGTGAAGCTTCCCGAAGGACGTTCAGAAAAAAGTTGCTTCCTTCGGGAACCTCTGGCGCTTCCTTCGCAAAGCGCATCCATGATGGTGATCCAAGATCACCATTCAAGAGGTAACCAGAGTTTAACAGAGGTTAGCCGCCCTTTGCGCCCATTGGAATCCTTCTTAACGAGTGCGTGCTGTTCTTCATCCAAGATGTAGATCTGCGAAGCAGGTCATCTACGCTAATGGTCTCTGGAAGAAGGCCTATCCTATTGGTGCTTTCCTCCGTCCTTCGAGGGACGGCGTATCCTTTCTGAAACAAGTCCGTCTTGCATAGAGCGTGTGCTTGTTGATGGTGATCCAAGATCACCATGAAGTGTGCTACACGTTACGTCAATGCGTAACTATAACCATAGGGGGTGCGCGCTACACCTATGGCGCCGTCTTGAAGAGAGCGAGCTACGCCAGACACGACACACCCTCCCACACCTTTGGGGGTGCGTACCTAGTACACTTGATCGAAGATTGCCATCAGTGAACAGCACCCCCGTTGGGGGTGAGTAGCTCCGCATCATTCAAGTATGGGTGCATTCTGAAAGAATGCCGTACCCTCGGTGGAAGTCAGTGCTACGTGGAACGACACTGCCGTAAAAAAAGTAATCGCGCTTGCATGGCCTCCGATTGATCTCCGATACACAGGTCATCTTAGGTGACCCTGGAGATCAACTACCTCAGTTGTGCCCGAAGTGCGTGCTCCGTGAACGCCTAGTACGAAGTAGCTTTACCTCTGGAGCTCTCGGAACGAAGGCATCAGAGGGGACGCCCGCACCCCCGAAGACGGCGTGCAAGCACCACTTGGTGTAGTCGACTGAGCGCAACCACAAGCTGCAATACACGCCCGTAAACCACCAATTCGTCTCCCTAAGCTCTGCTTAGCGCCAGAGGTGAAGCTACGCGAGCGTAAGCTGGTAAATCTGTTACTACGTCCCTTGGCTGAAACTACTTGTAACACAAGCAAGTCTAAAAACATCTAGCCGATAGGCGGTTCCTTAGAAACCATATGCATTTGATTCAACAACACTAGGGTGCAGTGGGACTTGAACCCACAATCTTCAGATTACAAATCTGCTGCTTTACCATTTAGCCATGCACCCCAACAGGGTTTCCGAAGCACGGACGTCTTTCCGAAGGAAGAGCGAGCTCCGCCGTGTTACGGCCGCGCTACGCAGACTACGGCAAACGCTAGTGAAGAAAGCAGCGGCGCACGTCTTTCACATAGCGCGTAGCATGAAGACGCGAACTGTGCACCCCCCCAGAGTAAGGCTGGGGGTTAGGTCCACAAGCGTGCGCTATGAAAAACTACCGTGCTGATCTTGCTCGAATACCACCATCATATAGGATTAGTACACATACTGCGTGCTCTCTTTCCGAAGGAAGCGCCAGAGGTTCCCGAAGGAAGCAACTTGTTTCTGAACGTCCTTCGGGAAGCTTCACCTCTGGCGGCTTTCCGAAGGAAGCGAACGTCCTTCGGGAAGCTTCACCTCTTGCGGCTTTCCGAAGGAAGCGCCAGAGGTTCCCGAAGGAAGCAACTTGTTTCCGTCCTTCGGCTTCCTTCGGCGTCCTTCGGAAAGCTTCACCTCTGGCGGGGTGGCGGCTTCCTTCGGAAAGCTTCACCTCTGGCGGGGTGGCGGCTTTCCGAAGGAAGCCGAAGGAAGCGAACTTGTTTTGAAAAAAGCGCGTCCTTCGGCTTGATGAACGTCCTTCGGGAAGCTTCACCTCTGGCGGCTTTCCGAAGGAAGCGAACTTGTTTTGAAAAAAGCGCGTCCTTCGGCTTCCTTCGGAAAGCTTCACCTCTGGCGGCTTTCCGAAGGAAGCGAACTTGTTTCCGTCCTTCGGCTTCCTCCCGAAGGAAGGGCGTCCTTCGCTTCCTTCGGGAAGCTTCACCTCTGGCGGCTTCCTAGCTGCTACCCGCTTCCTTCGGGAGTACGCACGTCCTCCCGAAGGAAGCGAGCTTCCCGAAGGAAGCGAAAGAAGTTCAGAAAGGGCGTCCTCCCGAAGGAAGGGCGTCCTCCCGAAGGAAGGGCGTCCTTCGCTTCCTTCGGGAAGGGCGTCCTTCTTCTTTCTGAACTTGTTTTGAAAAAAGCACGTCCTTCGGCTTCCTTCGGGAAGCTTCACCTCTGGCGGCTTTCCGAAGGAAGCGAACTTGTTTCTGAAAGAAGCTTCACCTCTGGCGGCTTCCTTCGGAAAGCTGCACCTCTTGCGGCTTGATGAACTTATTCCTTCGGAAAGCTTCACCTCTGGCGGCTTTCCGAAGGAAGCGAACTTGTTTCAGAAAGCTCGACTTCCTTCGGCTTCCTTCGGAAAGACGCGCGTATTCTTCCTCCGTCCCCCGAAGGACGGAGGGGGACGGAGGGGTACGGCTAACCTGTGGTGGGGATTGGCAAAGCCGATCCCCTACCTGTGGTGGACATGATCGAAGATGATGCCAACCTCTGGTTACCTCTTGAATGGTGATCTTGGATCACCATCATGGATGCGCTTCCTTCGAATAACGGAGGTATTCCATGGCAGTTGCGTCTTGAATAAAGCACGCAGTGACTCCAATGCACGCACTCGATTTCTGAACTTGTTCCCTTCCTTCGGGGGACGCGCTTTCCGAAGGAAGCGAACTTGTTTTGAAAAAAGCGCGACCTTCGGCTTTCTGAACGTCCTTCGGGAAGCTTCACCTCTGGCGGCTTTCCGAAGGAAGCGAACTTGTTTCCGTCCTTCGGCTTCCTCCCGAAGGAAGGGCGTCCTTCGCTTCCTTCGGCTTCCTTCGGAAAGCTTCACCTCTGGCGGGGTGGCGGCTTTCCGAAGGAAGCGAACGTCCTTCGGGAAGCTTCACCTCTGGCGGCTTTCCGAAGGAAGCGAACGTCCTTCGGGAAGCTTCACCTCTGGCAGCTTTCTGAACGTCCTTCGGGAAGCTTCACCTCTGGCGGATTCCTTCGGAAAGCTTCACCTCTGGCGGCTTCCTTCGGAAAGCTTCACCTCTGGCGGCTTCCCGAAGGACGTGTATCCTTCGGGAAGACGCCCGCCCCTCGAAGAAAGGAGGAAGGTTCCGCATGATCATGGTGATCAAAGATCACCATCCACGCGGACGTGAACGTCAATACACTCGAACTTGGCAACGACGGCGATCGCATTCTCCCTCCTTGATTTCACTAGGATGTCCTTTGTTGATAACGCACGAGCTTCTTTTCTGAAAGATGCAGATGGGCGTACGTCTCCCTGTCCCTCATCGTAGATGACCGGCTTTGCAGATCACCGAAGAACGGAGATCACCATCAAGGACGCACGTTGGTCAAACCACGGCTTTCTTTTATAAACCACACGCGTCCTTTAGAGACAGTCTGCAGAGCTTCGTCTCCTGGATGGTCACCATCCGTTGGAAAGGTGACCATCTTCCAAAAGAAACGCGTGTGCCCTCAGTTCCCCGCTGCCCCCGATACAGCGTATTTACATACGCAGTATGAGTACACCCGTCGGAGGGCCGAGGGGTAATACAGCGTATTTTAACTTGATCGTATTTGACATCATCGAAGATGATGGTGACCTACGCAGTATGTGTACTGGTCATCACTGAAGTAGAGGTCGACTCGGCGATCCAACCTACCTATGGTCACCTATAGCGTCTTTCGAAGAAAGCGTGCCCTCCCGCCCTTCTTCCAGGGAAGGGCGTATCCTGGCATAAATGTCCCTCTTGATAATCTTTATGCGTGCTTTCTAAAATAAGGGCCTCGCTGCTACGCACTACGTACTGCGGTGGAAGTGCGTAATTGATCCACCAAGTTTATGCAAGCTTGATCACTTGAACTGCGCTAGGGCTGCCAATGTCGTATAGCAGAGCACTGCAGGCGTGATCATCCGCGAAGATCACCGTCTATTGGAGCACTGCGTGCATATCTCCTATGAGTAATACGACGAGGTCGCACCCCAGATGGTGAGCTTAGATCAACATCCGTCGTTCAGATAGCGTACTATACCACCGAATCAGAGGTTTACCCTTCTTTTCCGAAGGACGGACGTCTCATCATCAGCAGCGTAGCTGATGATCTTCAGAGACGACCTACCTTCGGGAGGACGGAAACACGCCCATCCCACGCTTACCCCGCTTTCCGAAGGAAGCCGAAGGACGTGCGTCCTCCCGAAGGAAGGGAAGAAGCTTCACCTCTGGCGGGCTTGATGAAACAAGTTCGCTTCCCTCGGAAAGCGGGCAACGTAGGGGTACGGAGTGCGAGGCAGCGATGTAAACACGCCCTTCCCTCGCTTTCACGTCCTCCCGAAGGAAGGGAACAAGTTCGCTTCCCGAAGGAAGCGAACTTGTTTTGAAAAAAGCGCGTCCTTCGGCTTGATGAACTTGTTTCCGTCCTTCGGCTTCCTCCCGAAGGAAGGGCGTCCTTCGCTTCCTTCGGAAAGCTTCACCTCTAGCGGGGTGGCGGCTTGATGAACGTCCTTCGGGAAGCTTCACCTCTGGGGGCGTCCTTCGGCTTCCTTCGGGAAGCTTCACCTCTGGCGGGGGACGTGAACTTGTTTTGAAAAAAGCGCGTCCTTCGGCTTGATGAACTTGTTTCCGTCCTTCGGCTTCCTCCCGAAGGAAGGGCGTCCTCCCGAAGGAAGGGCGTCCTCCCGAAGGAAGGGCGTCCTCCCGAAGGAAGGGCGTCCTCCCGAAGGAAGGGCGTCCTCCCGAAGGAAGG
>Ga0209985_10002948_pt1 | contig 14924 bp, 10 predicted proteins | sample NOAtaG_FD_187305 | JGI IMG/M metagenome (GOLD analysis project Ga0209985, IMG submission 187305) | Freshwater lake microbial communities from Lake Erie, under a cyanobacterial bloom - NOAA_Erie_Diel6S_1000h metaG (SPAdes) (version 2) | ecosystem: Environmental > Aquatic > Freshwater > Lake ...
TTCCGGCCGCCGCTCGGCGAGCGCCGCCACGAACGCGCCCGACGCCTTCGCGACCGCATCGGCCTGTTCCGCGTTCGGCGACTCGCGGAAGAACGGCGCAAAGCCGCCGATCTCGACCGTGCCGAGCGTCGGATGCTTGAACTCGGTCCACGGTCGGAAGCCGGCGCCTCCGTACATCGTGTCGGAGACGGCAAGCCACGCCTGTCGCTCCGGGTCACCCGTTTCGGGCGGCGCCGGCGTGCCTTCAGGCGGCTTCGGAAGCTCGGGGCGCGACCAGCCGTTGGCGGCGACGGCTGCGATGCCGCGGTGGTTTGCAAGCCACAGGACGAGCGATCCCGCGAGGTCTTGGTTCGCGGAGCGCTCGATCTTCGCGGTGTCCTTCCAGAGCTTCGCGATCTCTCGGTAGAGACCGTGGTCGTCGGGGTGATAGACCATCGGCGTGCGACCGGTCGAGTCGTTGTCCTTCGTGTCGGGGAAGTTCACGAGCGTGTCGTGGCGACCGAAGACGACGGCCGTGAGGATGTCGGGGTTCTCGCGGACGAAGGTCGCGATCGCCATCGCCTCGGGTTCGCTCAGCTGGAACTGGCCGGCATCAAGCGAGAACTCTGAATAGCGGTGCGGGAAGTTGCGGTCGAGGTCGACGCCTTCACGCGGATCTTCGCCGATGCCCTCATCGCCGTCTGCGTCGGTGCCCTCGACCGACAGGATGTGCGTGGCGCGCTCGCCCTTGTCGCGGTTCGGCGTGCGCATGATGCGCGCGTCGACGCCATCGACCAGATGCGTGGCCGGCTTGCCCGCGGGCGCGAGCATGCGCATGCCGGTGATCGCGCCGTCGCCGTTGAGATCGACGGGCGGGTCTTCGTCCGTCGTTGCGTCCCGGTCGCTGTCGACCGTGCGCGCGTTCGTCGCGCGCGGCTGGCCCGTCGCAAGCGCGATGGCGCGCGCGTCGGGGTTTGCGAGCGGGATCGCGTAGATGCGCATCGACTTGAGGAGCGCCGGCTTGTCGCGCAGGATCGTGGCGACCGACTCGACGACGCAGGAGGGCGACGCGAGCTGCGTCGCGTCCATGCCGCCGACGAGGAGCAGCGCAGGCCTGCGCTTGCCGAAGTCCTGGTCGCCGAAGATGAAGACATTGATCGGCCGCTTGTCGAGCGAGTAGCCGATGGTGCGCGACGAGTACGCCGCGCCGTTCGCCTTCGCGACCTGCTCGATTCGCGCGAGCAGTTCATCGCCCGATGCGAAGCCGGCGGGCGCGAGGCGTGCGGGCGTCTGCGGAGCCGCGGCAACTGCCGGCGGATCGCTCGCGACCGAGGCGAAACCCAGGGCTGGAAACGCGCCTGCGCCGAGCACGGCTGCGAGGGACCACGCTGATCGATGTGTCATGTCGCGGAGGATACCGCGAGCCGTGGCGCGGGGCGCCCGCGGTCGCAGGAGGCCGCGCGGCTACAGCTCGCGGTCGAGCGTGGCGTCCTTCATCATGTAGAGGCCGACGAGCCAGTTTTCGATGAGATACGGCTCGACCGTGAAGGTGCCCTCGATCGCTCCGAAGTTGAAGGTGTGCTTCTTCCAGCCCTTGATCTCGGTCGAGAGCTTCACCTCGATGGCGTCGTAGGGCGTTGGGGGGATGCCGATGCAGCAGCCGTCCCACTGATTGAGCATCAGCAGGCATTCGCCGCTCGTGGTCGCGACCAGCGGGAACGCGAGGTAGCCGGAGATGCGCACGCGCTTGCCCGAGAGGAAGGCGATGCGGGCTGGGATCTTGTTCTCCGCGAGCCGTGGCGTGTAGGTGTCCTGCGCGCTTGCGAGGAACTCCCACGAGACCTCGTAGGGCGACTCGGCGGACCCGTCGCCGCGGATCGTCCACGCGTCATCGGCGGAGATCGACCCGTCTGCGAGCTTGATGAAGGTGCTCGGCAGGATCTCTGCGTGCGCGATCGGCGGGATCTCGGGCTCGAAGCGCTGGCCGGCGGCGACGGCCGCGGGGTCGGGCTTCGCGGGCTCCGCGCTCGGCGCGTCCTTTGCGGCCGGGGCCTTCGCGACGGCGGCTGGCGCGGCGGCAGCGGCGGGATCTCGCGGCAACGGCGAGGTGGCGGGATCGGGCGAGGTCGGCGCGGAGACCGGGTCGATCCCGGCGATGGGCGTGACGGGGCGTTGCGTGTCCGCGGCGGCGGTCGGCGCGTTCGGAACCGGCTTCGGGCCTTCCGGCGCGGCGGGGGCGCGCCCCGTCGCCTCCGCGACGGTCTCGCGCATCTTGGCCTCGAAGGCTTCGTCGACCGAGCGGTCCGGGCGTTCCTGCGCCGGCGGCTGGAACAGCACGATGAGTCCGCCGAGGACAAGCAGGGCGACGATGGTCCAGATCACTTTCATGTCGGTCGTGCAGGTCTTCTTGCGGTCATCCGAGCGGACGCAGGTTGCGTGCCACGCTCGTGCGGTAGGCAAGCACCGATGGCACGATACCCGCAATCGCGGCGAGCACGGTGGTTCCCATCGCGACGATCACGGCGGAACGCGGATCGAGCTGCGGCGCGATCACGATGCCGTGCGCGCCGAGCATCCACTGCGTGGCCGCGAACAGGACGACGATGCAGATCGCGACGCCCGCGACGGCGCCGACGAGTCCGACCAGCGTGCTTTCGGTGAGGACGAGCCAGAAGATCCGCGCGCGGCTTGCGCCGAGGACCCGCAGGATGGCGACCTGGCGCCGCCGCTCGCCCATCGAGTTGAGCATCGAGAGCAGGATCGCGACGGCCGAGCTGACGAGGGTCGCGGCCGCCATGGCGATGAACAGGACATCGAGGCTCGCGACGATGCCGAAGAGCCGCTGCACCTCGTTCGCGGGGATCGCGGCGGTGATCGACGGATCGCGCCGGAGGCGGTCGTACTGGGAGACGAGCGCAGGCGGCGCCGAGCTCGCTTCGCGCGAGGGAAGCCGCATGAGGATGCCCGTCACGACGCGGTCCTGTTCCTCGAGGTCCTCGACGGTCACGAGCTTGTGCTTGCCTTCCCGCTCGAAGCGGTCGTGGGCGTGCATGACCCAGGACGACTCGAGCGAGCAGAACAGCGCGCGGTCGTGCGGCGCGCCCGTCGGCTCGAGGATGCCGACCACGGTGAAGGCGTACTCCTCGTGGACATGGGGCTCGATCTTCGGCCCGCCGTCCTCGCGCGACATGTGCGAGCCGTGCGTGAAGACGATCTTCGAACCGATGGGCATGCGCGTCTCGCGCGCGACGGTGCTGCCGATGACGACCTCGAAGTTCTTGTCGAACGCGCGGCCCTCGGCGAACTTCCACGGCTCGCCGAGCACCGGCTCGAACTTGGTGAAGAACTCCGGCGTCGTGGCGATCACCGGGAAGTTGCGGTAGCTGTCGCCGATCGCCGTCGGCACGAACATCGCCCACGGGAACGACTCGCGCAGTTCCTTCAGCTTCGCCGCCTCGATCGGAGCCTTTGGCGGATTGGCGTAGAAGAGCCCGTTGAGCACCGAGACGAGCGGGCTGCCGTCACGCGAGACGAGGAGATGCGCGTTGCCCGTTCCGCGCTCGAAGGCGCGTTCGCCGGCCGTGCGCAGCGAGAGGATCGCAAGCAGGAGGCCTGCGCTGATCGCGACGAGCGCGACGACCACGGCGGTCGAGAAGCGGCGCACCGCGAGGCTTCGGAAGACGATCGTGAGGTCGCTCATCGCGCGGCTCCTGCGGTGGCGTGGGCGGAGAGGGATGCAAGCCGCTCGATCCGCGCGAAGTGCGATTCGAGCGCGGGATCGTGCGACACCACGAGGAGCGCGGCGCCCTGTTCGCGGCAGGCGTCGCGGAGGACGCGGATCGCGTTCACGGCGTTCTCGGGGTCGAGCGACGCGGTCGGCTCGTCGGCAAGGACGAGCGTCGGGCGGCAGGCGAGGGCGCGGGCGATCGCCACGCGCTGCTGCTGGCCGACCGAGAGTTCCTCGGCGCGCGCATCGAGCTGCTCGATCCCGAGCGAGCGGAGCAGCGACTCGGCGCGCGCAGCCCAGTCGCTCTTCGGGACATCGCTCATCAAGAGCGCGACGAGCACATTCTCGCGGGCGCTGAAGCCCTGCAGCAGGTTGAAGGTCTGGAAGACCATCCCGATGTGGCGGCCGCGGAAGCGGTCGCGCGCGGCGCCGCGGAGGGCTGCGATGTCGGTTCCGCCGATCCGGATCGAGCCCGAGGTCGGGTCGAGGAGGCCGGAGACGAGCTGCAGGAGGGTGCTCTTGCCGCATCCGGACTTGCCGACGAGGAGCATCTCCTCGCCTCGTCCGAGCGTGAGCGACGGGAGCGCGAGTTCGAAGCCGCCGCGGTCGCCGGGGCCATAGGCGAAGCTCAGGCGTTCGATCTCGAGCGCGGGATGTGTCTGTGCATTGGGTTGCATCGGGCGAAGACTGTAGCGCATGGCAAACCGCCGACGGCGCGAACCGTTGCGGTTGCGGCCGCACACGCCGGGCGCGGGCGGCGCGGAAATGAAACGCAGCCCCGGGACCGTGGGAGTCCGCGGGGCTGTGGTTCAGTGGCTGGGTGACTTCGTCACTCGGGGGACCGCGTGTTGCAGCGGCTGCTCGGATCGGCACACCGTAGGGCTAGGGTCACTCCCAGCCGTTCGCGCCGAAGTCGGGGCGCTCTTCCTCGCCCTGGCCGTCCTGCGGCTTGTCCTGCGGTTCTTCGGTCTTGCCGCGGCTGCGGTTCGACTGCTCGATGATGCGGCGGAGGTAGTTGTTCTCGCGGCGGGTCGCCTCGAGATCGAACACGAGATACTTGACGCTGAGGCGCAGGTAGTCGAGCGCCTCCTGGAGTTCGTGCATCGAATGCTGGACGCGGTCGCGACGCGCTTCGGCGCTGTCGGCCGCTTCGGTTGCCTTGTTTGCGGGCAGCTCGCGGATGCGATCAAGGATGTGGTTCATCTTGTCTTCGAAGCTGATCTCGTCCATGGTTCCCTCTCCTCTTTTCAGTTGTGCGTTCCGGGTCCGTTGGGACTTCGGTACATGGCAACCGCCGTGCCAGCGGGCGCGGGGAATCGAGTCGAGAGACGAAGGTCGCGGCAGTCCGCGATATTCGCGGACACGCCGTCACGACCGTGCAGGATGGAGGTGGGCCTGCGCAGCCTGCTGCGCGCGTGCAACAGGTGTTCAGCGCACCCTGTCGAATCGCTGCAGCACCGTGAGCGCCGCGCGGGGGGCGTCGGCGAGCAGCGCATCGACCGGCTCGCGCTTGCGGCGGAACTCGGTGACGAGACGGTGCAGCGCGACATCGCGCTCGAGCGACCAGTCCTTGAAGAAGGCCTCGAGCTCGATGCGGGTGAAGCGCGAGAGGGGGTCGTCGAGACCGCTCTGCGCGACCGCCCAGTCGATCAGCTTGGTGTTCTGGTCGAAGCGGTAGAGGCTCAGGAGGTTCTTGAGCCGTCGTTCGGGAAGGATGAACGGATCGGTGGCGTTCGGGGGCAGTTCCGACATCGCCTGCTCAGGCTTCTTCTGGGCGATCTGGCCAAGCCAGCCGCCCTCCGAGGCGATCTCCCGCGCGGCGAAGGTGTGCTCGGCCGCCCCGGTGCCCTCGACGACCTCGAGGTCGGCGCCGCTTGCGAGCAGCGTCTTAAGGCCGGCGTTTGCGAACTTGATCCAGAGGCGCTGGTCGCGCGTGCCCGCCCGCGTGAGCGGCTCGACGCGCGTGACGCTCCCCGAGCCCCATTCGGGTCGCTGGCGGTGCTTGACTTGCATTCCTTGCGTGAACATGACGGGCGTAAGCATGAACCGAACCTGGGAAGGACCTGACTTCGGGCGATCTGCACCCGAGTGCGCCGAACGGCGCGATGACTGGCGGAGAGCGACGGGGACCCGGCCTGCGCGTGCCCTCGGAACCCGTGAGGAGCCTCGGATGAGGCTCATGAGCGGGCCATAAGGAAGCACCGGCGCGACGGCGCGGGCATCGGTTGACATCGAATGACTCAGGCGGCTCGGGCTGCGGCCTGTCGGCGCAACGCGAGCGTCTCGCAGTCGCTACCGAATCGGCACAGTCGGGCTTTGGCTTGAGCGGACCCGCATCGGCGGATCCAAACCGGTAAGAAACCACTTGGAGCAGGCTGAATTCATGGGAACCAGCCGGTTCCTGCAATTGGACCGCCCGTTCTTCCTCGGGCCATCGCCTTGCGTGGGTGCCCGAAGTGTAGCAGACGCGCCGCAGATGCAAGTGGGATTGATCCCGTCCTCCGCAGAAATGTAGACCCGCCGTTGCCGTTCGACGGCCCCTTCGGGACGGGCTTCCCTTCGGTGCCGGCGTTTGCCGTACGCTCTGCGACATGGCGAGCCCGACCGGCACCGTCCGAATCGCATTCCTCGGCGACATCAACGGCGCGCCCGGCCGCATGGCGCTTGACCAGCAGTTGCCTGTCCTCAAGGAGCGCTTCCGCCCCGACCGCATCGTGGCCAACGCGGAGAACGCGCGCAACGGCTCGGGCCTCACGCCCGAGCTGTACGACCAGTTCCGTCGCATGGGGATCGACGCCTGCACGCTCGGCGATCACGCCTTCCGCGAGGCGAAGATCATCCCGCTGCTCGATGATCCGTCGAAGGCCGTGTCGCGCCCCGCGAATCTCTCCGCGCGCACGCCAGGCAAGCGCGTGATCCGCATCCCTGCCGACGAGCGCTGTCCGCGCGAGCTCTTCGTCATCACCTTGCTCGGCCGCATCCACATCGGTTCGATCCAGGCGAACGATCCGTTCGAGTGCGCCGACGAACTGCTGGCCGCGATGCCGGAGCGCAATCCCATCGTGCTCGTCGAAGCCCACATGGAAGTGACGAGCGAGAAGGCCGCGCTTGCGCGCCATCTCGATGGCCGCGTCGCCGCCGTGCTCGGCACGCACACGCATGTGCCGACCGCCGACGAGCGCATTCTCCGCGGTGGCACCGCGTTCCAGACCGATGTCGGCATGACGGGCCCGCACGACTCGATCATCGGACGCAACACCGCCGCCGTGCTCAAGCACTTCACGACGGGCGTGCATGTGCCGTTCGACATGGGTTCGGGCGGCGAGGCGGTGCAGGGCGCGCTGGTCGAGGTCGACCTCGAGCGCGGGCTCGCGCGCTCGATCGAGCGGATCAATCTGCCCGCGCGCGTGCCGCAGCGCTGACGGGTCCCCAGCCGCCGCCGCCCGGCGTCTCGACGGTGAAACGGTCGCCCGCCGCAAGTTCGAGCGAGATCACCGCGTCGTGCAGGGTCCTCGTGCGGCCGCCGTGCTCGATCTGCTGGACGCCGCATGCCCCCGCGCCGCCGCCCGCGGCCCCGCGTGGCGGGTGCGTGCGTCGCGAACCGAAGAACGACAGCGACACGGGCTCTCGGAACTCGTAGGAGCGCACGAGGCCGTCGCCGCCGCGCCACTGACCGTCTCCGCCCGAGCCGCGACGCACCTCGAAGCGGCGGATGATGACGCCCGCGCGGCGCTCGAGGACATCGATGTCGGTGAGCCGCGTGTTCGACATGTGGACATGCACCGCGCTCGCCCCGTGCGCGCCCGAACCCGCGCCTGCGCCGCCGCCGAGCGTTTCGTAGATCGTGAAGCGGTCGTTGCCGAAGAGCGTGTTGTTCATCGTGCTCTGGCTTTCGGCGGAAAGGCCGAAGAGTTCGACGAGCGCGGCGACGACCGACTGGCTTGTCTCGACATTGCCTGCGACGACCGGCGGGCAGCGCGTCGGGTCGGCTGCGAACGGCGGGTGCAGGATGCCCTCGGGGATGTCGAACTCGAACGCGTCGACGAGGCCCTCGTTCATCGGCACGCCTTCGTCGATCAGGAGCCGAAGCACATAGAGCGTCGCCGCACGGGTGACCGCGAGCGGCGCGTTGAAGTTGCGCGGATGGACGGAGGCGGACCCGGCGAAGGAGAGGCGGAGGGCGGGCGTCCCGCCGCGCGTCACGACCTGCGCGCGCGCCGCGATCGCGGATCCGTCGTCGAGCTGCACCTGCGCGCTGCGCGGCGCGGTGTCGAGCCGGGCGAGCGCGCGGCGGAGCGCGTCGGCCGAGCGGTCGAGCTCACGCCGGCACCGCGTGGCGAACGCGTCGCCGAGTTCCCGCGCGAGCGCGGCGATCTGCGCGACGCCGTGCCGCGTGGCGGCGAGCTGCGCCTCGAGGTCTGCGAGATTTTCGTCCGGATTGCGCGATGGATGCGGCCCGCCCGCGAACCGCGCGCGGCAGGCCTCGGCATCGAAGACGCCGCGCTCGACCGCGAGGAATGGCTCGAGCACGACGCCTTCTTCGGCGAGGGTCGCGGCGTCGGGCGGGAACGAGCCCGGCCGCGTGCCACCGATCTCTGCGTGATGCGCGCGGACCGCGACGAATGCGACGCAAGCGCCGTCGGCGAACACGGGTGCGACCGTGGTCACATCGGGGAGATGCGAGCCGCCGAACGCGGGATGGTTGGTGACGGCGATGTCGCCATCGGCGAGTGTGATCGCGCGCATGACTGCCCGCGTGCAGACGCCGAGCGCCCCGAGATGGACGGGAAGATGCGGCGCGTTCTGGATGAGGGTTCCGTGGCGGTCGAGCACGGCGCAGGAGAAGTCGAGCCGGTCGCGGATGTTCGGGCTGAGCGCGGTGCGCTCGAGCACATGCCCCATCGCGAGCGCGACCGACTCGAGCCGCGCGGCGAAGAGCTCCTGCTCGGCGGCGTGAACGCGCGGACGCGCCGCGCCGACGCGAGTCGCGACGAGATCTCCCGACGCGTCGACGATCGCGCGCCATCCGCGGTCGAGCACGACGGTTTCGCCGGTGTCCGACACGATGGCCGGGCCCTCGATCACCTCGCCCGCCGCGAGCGCGCCGCGCGCGAGGACGCGCGCCTCGCCCCACGCGCCTTCGCTCAGCATGCGGCCGGCGCGCGCTGCTGCTGCTGCTGCTGCTGCGGTGGCGCGATCCTGCGACGCGGACTGGCCCGTGCGTGCAACGGTCGCCTTCGCCTCGATCGACACGACCTCGATCGCGCGCTGCGGCGGCGCGTAGCCGAAGAGCGCGCGGAACCGCGCTGAAAACCGATCGCGCAGTTCTCCTCGGTCGCCGAAGGGCACGCGGATCGACGCCTCCTGACCGACAAGTCGGAGCGCGACTTCGACCGCGATCTCCGCCGGCAAGGAGAAGCCGTCGGCTGCGAGGGCGGCCGAGGCCTCATCGACCGCACGGCCGCGATACGAGGGCAATTGCGTGCCAAGCGCGTCGAGCGGTTGAAGCACGGCGACGGTCGCGAACCGCGCGGGGCTCGCGTCGAGGACGCCCGCTGCGCAGAGGAATCCCGCGTGGTGCGGGAAGACGATCGTCTCGAGGCCGAGCCTGTCGGCGATCGCGCATGCATGCTGCCCGCCCGCTCCGCCGAACGCGACAAGCGCATGGCCGCGCGGGTCGACCGCGTCGCGCACGCAGAGCGCCTCGATCGCAAGCGCCATGCGGGCGTCGGCGATCTCGAGGAATGCCTGCAAGGCGACTTCAGGCGCAACGCCATGCTCGGCGGCGACCGCTGCGAGTGCGGTCTCCGCAGGCGCGCGGTCGAGCAGGATCGAATCCTCGCCCGACGCGATGCGTCCGGCGAGGAGGTTGATGTCGGTGATCGTCAGCGGGCCGCCGCGGCCGTAGCACGCGGGGCCTGGGTTCGCGCCGGCGCTCTCGGGCCCGACCTCGAGGACGCCGTTCCGCACGCGGCAGATCGATCCGCCGCCTGCCGCGACGCTGTCGATCGCGACGCTCGGCGCGGCGACCGTCATGCCGTTGAGGCGCGACTCGCCGCGCAGCGCGACTTCGCCCTGCGCGACGCGGGAGACATCGGAGCTCGTGCCGCCCATGTCGAAGCCAACGGCGCGGTCGATGCCGTGCCGGAGCGCGATCGCGCAGACGGCGCGCGCTCCGCCTGCGGGGCCGGAGTAGAGCGTGTCGCGTGCGAGGAGACGGTCCGCGCGCTGCAGCACGCCCGCGCTCGTGAAGACGAACGCACGCGCATCGGGCGCCGAACTCGTGGCGTCGGCGACGAACGCGCCGAGGATCGGCTCGATCTGCGCGTGGATGCACGCCGTCTCGGTGCGGGTGAGGAGCCTCGGGTGGGCGGCGATGTCGCGCGCGGCGACGGCGGCGATGCCGCGTTCGCGCAGCGTCGACGCCACCGCGCGCTCGCGATCGTTCGCAAGCGCGTGGGCGAGCGACACCACGACCGACTCGCAGCCCGCGCGCACGAGGGTCTCTGCGGCGTCGAGGCATCCCTGCGTCGAGGCCGCCTTCTCGACCGAGCCGTCTGCCAGCGAACGCTCGGGAATCGCAGTCGCGCGATGCGCGATCCGGCGCCGCCGCTGCGGCACGCGCGCGAAGAGGTCCTCGCGCGTCTGGTCGCCGATCTCGACGACGCCGGTGAGGCCTTCAGACACGATCACGCCCACGCGCGCGCCTCCCTCTTCGAGGAGCGCGTTCGTGCCGCGCGTCGTCGAGAGCCGCAGTTCCATCTCGGGAAGCGGCGCCGACAGCGGTGTTCCCGTCAGGAGGTGAAGTCCGAGGCGGGGCGCGTCGATCGCGTGTGTTGCCTGCGTGAAGCGGACCGCGCTTCCAGGCGGAAGACGGCCGTCCGTCGCCAAGTCCTGCGACAGGACAAGCATCGCCCCGTGCTGCTCCAGCACGCGCACCGCGCCGAGGCCGGAAAGCGTGTCCGACTGCAGCAGCCAGCCGCGAAGGCAGTCGGGAGGGAGCGGACGATTCGCCGGCAGTTGGATCTCGATCGTGGTGCCGCGGATCGCGACGACGCGCGCGAGCAACGACGCGTCGGAAGGGACCTTCGCCCGGTGAAGCGAGCCATCGGGTGCGCGGCCCACGAGGTCGGTAAAGGTGCCTCCCGTATCGAGCGCGACGATCCAGCGGCGCGCGGGGCCATCGTCGTCGGTGAAGGCGGAGGAGGGTTTCGCGGCTGACGGCACGGTCGGGTATTCTGACCACATGAAGCATCCGCGTGTCGACATCGTTCGGGCCGTTTGCGCCTCGGCTGCATTCCTCGCCCTTGCGACGGTCGCTGGTTGCGGGCCGAGCACTCCGACTCCGTCGACTCCTGCGGGTGATGCGAGCGCGCCGGCCGCCGCCGCGACGGCAAGCGAGCCGGCGTCGGCTCCGGAGCCCACGGCCCCCGCGCAGGCACCCGTCGCGGCGGAGGTTCCGCCCGCCGCGCCCGAAGGCGGAGCGGCATCGGCCAGCCCGGCTCCCGCGCCGACCGAGGCGCCGGCAGCGCCGGTCAAGCTTGGTCCGATCCACAAGCTGACGGTCACCGATCTCGATGGAAACCCTGTGTCGCTCGCGAAGTTCGCGGGGCGTCCCATGATCATCGAGATCTGGGCGACCTGGTGCGGCCCGTGCCGCGTCAACCGCAACAACATCCACAAGATGAAGTCGGAGTTCCCCGAGCGCCTCCTCGTGATCGGCGTCAGCTACGACATGGCTTCGGGGGGCGGGTCGACGGCCGACCTCGTCAAGAACTTCTTCAAGAACAACATCGCGAACGATCATGAGTTCCTGGCGACCGACGAGTTCCGCCAGTTCGTGAACACGCGCTCGACCTCGAACTCGATCCCGAAGACCATGTATGTCACGAGCAAGGGCCAGGTCGTCGATCTGTCCGAAGGCGTGCAGGGCGCGCAGTGGCTGCGGGGCATGGCGAAGAACCTGAAATGACGGCGATTGGCATCTCGATCGCCTCGCGCGCGACCGATGTCGGCTACTTCGTCGGCGCGCTCCTCGCGTCGCCTTTGTGGCTGACGCGCATGGTCGCGACGGGCAAGATCAAGACCGACTGGCGCGCGCGCTTCGGTTTCGGCGACGCGGTCGCGAAGTCGGCGCGTCCGCGCATCCTGATCCACGCGGTGTCGGTCGGCGAGGTGAACGCGATCCGCGGGCTCGTCGAGCGGCTTGCGGCCGATCATCTCGCGCCCGAGATCGTCGTGAGCGCCACCACCGACACGGGGTTTGCGCGCGCGAAGGCGCTGTTCGGCGAGCGACACGCGGTGATCCGCACGCCGTTCGACTTCTCCGGCGCCGTCCGCAGATGGTTTGGCCGCGTGAAGCCTGATCTGCTGGTGCTTGTCGAGCTCGAGCTCTGGCCGAACATGACGCGCCATGCGGACGCGGCGGGCGTGCCGGTCGTCGTCGTGAACGGCCGCCTCAGCGACCGCAGCATCGTGCGCTACCGCCGCGTGAAGCCGCTCGTGCGCGGCATGTTCGCGCGCGCGACCGCGGTGCTCGCGCAGAACGACATCTACGCGGCGCGTTTCGCGGAACTCGGGTCGCGCGAGGCGCTGGTCTCAGGCAACATGAAGTGGGACTCGATCGCGATCCGCGACGAGGTGCCCGGCGCCGCGAGCCTGCGCGACGAGCTTGGCCTTCCGGCGGACGCGCCCGTCGTCGTCGCGGGAAGCACCGAACCCGGCGAGGAAGTGCTGCTGCGCGATGCGCTGCCCGAGGGCGTGCGGCTTGTGATCGCGCCGCGCAAGCCCGAATGGTGGGACGGCGTCGCCGCGAACCTGCCCGGCTGCGTGCGGCGATCTCGCAAGGAGCGGGGCGGCGCGGACACGCGGTTCTATCTTCTCGACACGATCGGCGAACTCGGCATGGCGTACTCGTTCGCCGATGTGGTCGTCATGGGGCGGTCGTTCGGCAAGCTCTACGGCAGCGATCCGATCGAGCCGGCGAGCCTCGGCAAGCCCGTCGTGATTGGCCCGCGCGTCCACGACTTCCGCGATGTCGTCGCCGCGTTCAAGGCGCGCGACGGCATCGTTCAGTGCGAGGCCGCCGAGCTGAAGGCTGTGCTCGCGCGGCTCTTTGCGGGCGAAACCGAGCGCGCCGCCATCGCCGCGCGCGCCCGCGACACGATCCGCGAGGAGCAGGGCGGCAGCGCGCGGACGGCGGAGGTGCTCCTCTCGATGCTGCCCGCTCGGCCCGCGCGCGGTTGATACGCTGCGCGCATGGCAACCAACGCAGAGGTCGCGGCGGCATTCGAGGAGCTGGCTGTCCTGTCGGAGATCCTCGGGGCGAATGTCTTCAAGGTGAACGCGTTCCGCAAGGCGGCGCGCGCGGTGGAGGGCTTGCCTGGCGAGGCGACCGCGATGTCGGTCGTCGAGCTGAAGGAGATCGACGGGCTCGGCGCGTCGACCGCCGCGAAGGTGCATGAGTTCGCCGAGAAGAAGACGATGTCCGAGCTCGAGGAGCTGCGCGCGCAGGTGCCGCCCGGGCTCAAGGAAGTGCTCGCGATCCAGGGAATCGGGCCGAAGACGGCGCGCGCGCTCTGGATCGACGCGGGCGTGGTCGACCTAGGGTCCCTGAAGAAGGCGATCGAGTCGGGCGCCGTCGCGAAGCTGCCGCGCATGGGCGCGAAGACGATCGCGAACATGACCGAGGCGATCGCGTTTGCGGAGAGTTCGCGCGGCCGCGTGCGCATCGCCGAGGCGATGCCGCTTGCCGAGCGGATGGTCGCCGAACTTGGGCGTCTGCCGTTCGTCGAGCGCGTGGCGTATGCAGGCAGCCTGCGCCGCGGCAAGGAGACGATCGGCGACATCGACATCCTCGCGTCGTCGAGGGAGCCAACCAAGCTGATGGAGGCGTTCCGCACGCGCGACGAGGTCGCGAAGGTGCTCGCGAGCGGCGAGACCAAGACGAGCGTCCAGACGACGACGGGGGTGCAGGTCGACCTGCGCGTGGTGCCGCTTGATCGCTTCGGCGCGGCGCTCCAGTACTTCACGGGCAGCAAGGAGCACAATGTCGCGCTGCGCGAGCGCGCGATCGCGCGCGGCTTCAAGCTGAACGAGTACGGGTTGTTCAAGGTCGGCGCGGATGGCACCGTGGCCGACGACGCGCAGCCCGCGGCCGCGCGCGAGGAGAAGGACATCTACGCGGCGCTTGGCCTCGACTGGATGGAGCCGACGATGCGCGAGGATCGCGGCGAGATCGATGCGTTCGAGATCGGCGCGAAGCATGTCGCGGTCGTGACGCTCGCCGACATCAAGGCAGAACTCCACTCGCACACGACCGCGTCGGACGGCGCGATGTCGATCGACGAACTCGTCGAGGCGGCGGCCGCGCGCGGGTTCCACACGATCGCGATCACCGACCACTCGAAGAGCCAGTTCCAGGCGAACGGTCTCGACGAGAAGCGCCTGCGCGCGCACATCAAGGCGATCCACGAGGCGCGCGCGCGGCACCCGAAGATGCAGATCTGGGCGGGAAGCGAGGTCGACATCCTGGCCGACGGATCGCTCGACTATTCGGACGAGCTGCTCGCCGAACTCGACTGGGTCGTGGCGAGCCCGCACAACGCGCTCAAGCAGGAGCCGCGCGCGGCCACCGACCGCCTGCTCAAGGCGATCGCGCACCCGCTCGTCCATGTGATCGGCCACCCGACCGGCCGCATCGTGAACGGCCGACCGGGACTCGAGCCCGCGATGAACGAGCTGTTCGCCGCGGCGAAGGAGCACGGCACCGCGCTCGAGATCAACGCGCACCACATGCGGCTCGACCTCCGCGATGTGCATGTGAAGGGCGCCGTCGACGCGGGCTGCATGCTCGCGATCGACTGCGATGTCCACGGCCGCGAGGACTTCGACGAACTCCGCTACGGCGTGATGACCGCCCAGCGCGGCTGGCTGCCGAAGGCGCAGTGCCTCAACTGCATGGACGCGAAGGCGCTGGACGCGTGGCGGCGGAAGAAGCGCGGGTAGGACGGGCATGGCCGAGGGCGTAGCCCGAGCGGGTTGCTGCACGAGTCGACAGCCAAAACGGGTGGCACCACTTCCAGTGGTGGTTCCGCGCGCGTATCGGCCGGCGCGTCGGTCGAGGCCACCCCGACTCCGCACTACTGGAAGTAGTGGCACCCATTTGGGCTGACGACCCGGACGGTTCGGCGCTCGCGCTTCGCGCTCGTCGAGGGCG
>Ga0209985_10002953_pt1 | contig 14919 bp, 9 predicted proteins | sample NOAtaG_FD_187305 | JGI IMG/M metagenome (GOLD analysis project Ga0209985, IMG submission 187305) | Freshwater lake microbial communities from Lake Erie, under a cyanobacterial bloom - NOAA_Erie_Diel6S_1000h metaG (SPAdes) (version 2) | ecosystem: Environmental > Aquatic > Freshwater > Lake ...
GACAACTACGGCAAGGCGCTGTCGGCGGCGATACTGGGGTTCGAGGTGGAGGTGCCGGGGGGGTTGGTCAAGGAGTTGAAGAACTTCACGGAGGCGTGAGGCGCGGCTTCGTGAACGCAGACGCGCCCCCGGACCCGCCCGCCGCTTGCGGGGCTTTCGACCCCGAGGCGGCGGTAGAGTGGATGGTGCGGGCCTTCTACCGCAACGGCCTGGCCGACCCGGTGTTGGGCCCCATCTTTCGGGGCGCAATTCACGACTGGGAGCCGCACATCCGGCAGGTGACGGATTTCTGGTCGCACTCCCTCTACGGCACCGGGCGTTATCGCGGGAACGCCTTCGCGCCGCACATGAAGCTGCCCTTCGAGCCTGAGGCGTTTGAACACTGGCTGGCAGCCTTCGAGGCGGCGGCCATCGAAGCGCTCCCGCTGGAGGATGCGCACAAGGCGATCGCCATCGCGCGGCATATGGCGGGTAGCTATCGGGCGGGGTTATTCCCGTTTACGGGGGTGGATGGGAGGCCGGCGCGGCGGCCGGGGTAAGCCGCTTTGTGGCTTTGCCGCACTGGACGGGCTCACTTGATGAGCCTGACGTATTGGAAACTGCCGAAGACTTCTACCTGATGACGCAATCTCACCCGCCGCCCACCCCCAGGGCGCTCAACATGCAAACAAATTAAGGGCCAGAGCCGAATTCCCTAAAAGCGACATGGGTAAAACAGGTATTGGGTTGCAGGCTACCGCACGCGCAACATCTGTCGCTTTCGGCGTTATGCAAACCTGTGTATTTTCCAAATGTGGATTCGGCGGTTGGTTTTTTCGCCGAAAGCCATCCTATCTCCTGCAGTCGCATGTCCCGATCAGACATCTGAGCGAATGCCATGAAGTTATTGCAGAACCGCGGTGCGGACCGCGTCATCGACCTGCTGCGGCCCCATCTGGACGCGGGCAAGTCGCTGGCCTTCATGACGCCAACGTTTTCTCTGCACGCCTACGCGGCGCTTCGCGAGTGTCTGGTCCGTGTGGACAGGACGCAACTCATTCTCCCGGCTGAGGGGCAGGACCTGGAGCTGCAAGGAGGTGAAGCCGACCGCGCCACCCGTAACCAACTGCAGACTCGGTGGCTGGCCAACCAATGCGCCGCGTGGCTCAAGAGCCACGTGGACGTACGCCGCGCACCGGGGCGCATCCCACAAGGAACGGCAGTGTTGCGTAACGCCCAGGGTGTGCCGGAGCGGGCCATCCTGGGATCGGTAGCCCTGAGCACGGAGGGCTTGGGGCTGACTCCCGCAAACCCGCTCAGTCTGACGCAAGCATCAGAAACACCGGCAGAAGCCGCGTTGCTGGCCCAGTGGTTTGATCAGCAGTGGAAGTCTCTCCCGGCGGATTCCACGTCTGCTGATGCCGCGCGCGAGACTTTGCTTGCTCGGTTGCGCCACATGGGCGATCACCATGCCCCGTTCGCAATCTATGCGCTGATGCTGCACCACCTGTTCGGTAACAGGGAGGACGCGCTTGACGAGGAGCGCATCGTCAAATCCGCCACCGGTATCCGCAACACGGTGGTCTGGAAAAAGCTGTTCAAGTTCCAGCGAGATGGCGTGGTCGGCGCCATCGACAAGCTGGCGCGCTTTGGCGGCTGCATCATCGCGGACAGCGTGGGCCTGGGTAAGACCTTCGAGGCGCTGGCCGTCATCAAGTACCACGAGCTGCGCAACGACCGCGTGCTGGTCCTGGCCCCCAAACGCCTGCGAGACAACTGGACCCTCTACAAGGCCAACGACAAGCGCAACATCCTGGCGGCGGACCGGTTCAACTACGACGTGTTGAACCACACCGACCTGTCGCGCGACGGCGGCCACTCGGGCGACATCGACCTGTCCCACGTGAACTGGGGTAACTACGACCTGGTCGTCATCGACGAGAGCCACAACTTCCGAAACAAGAAGTCGCCCCGGCAAGGCACCGAGACGCGCTACGACCGACTGATGCGAAAAATCATCAGGGAAGGCGTCAAGACCCGGGTGCTGATGCTTTCAGCTACCCCCGTGAACAATCGGCTAGCCGACCTGCGCAACCAGATCGCCTTCGCCACGGAAGGCGATGACACCGCGCTTGCCGAACACGGCATCGACAGCATCCAGCAGACCACTCGCAAAGCCCAGATCCAGTTCAATCGCTGGCTTGTCCTCGAAGAAGAAGAGCGCACACCCAGCCGCCTGGTGGAGATGCTGGGCTTCGACTACTTCACGTTGCTGGACCATCTCACCATCGCGCGGTCGCGGCGTCACATTCAAAAGTACTACGGCACCCAGGAAACCGGTCGCTTTCCAGACCGCCTTGCGCCCATCAACATCAAGGCCGACGTGGACCGGGCGGGCCAGTTCCGCGCCATCAAGGAAATCAACCTGGAGATCCGCAGGTTGAACCTGGCGGCCTATGCCCCGCTGCGCTACGTGCTGCCGCATAAGCAGGCCGCCTACGACGCTAAGTACAGCACCGAAATTCGTGGCGGTGAGAGCTTCTTCCGCCAGGTAGACCGCGAGGAAAGTCTGATCCACCTTCTGCGGGTGAACGTGCTCAAGCGCATGGAGAGCGCCGTGTCATCGTTCGCACTGACCTTGCAGCGGCAGTTCCGCGACGTGGAAGCAGTGCTTGGGCGAATCGAGCAGCAGGCCGACCACGCCACCGATGGCGACGGTATCGAAGAGTTAGACATCGCCGACGTGGACATCGACGACCCGGCTTTCGAAACGCTGCTGGTGGGCCGAAAGGTCAAGGTGCTCCTCGGTGACGTTGACCTCATCCGGTGGCGCCAGGACCTGGTGGAGGACCGCAACCGCCTGCACACACTTCTAACGGCTGCCCAGCAAGTAGACGCCGCACGTGACGCGAAGCTGGCAAAGCTACGCGACATGGTCGAAGAGAAGTGCCGCAACCCCATCAACCATGGCAACCGCAAAATCATCGTCTTCACCGCGTTTTCCGATACGGCGCAATACCTCTACACCAACCTGGCCCCCTGGGCCAAGACTGCCCTGGGTATCGATTCGGCCCTGGTCACAGGTGCTGCCGGCATCCAGACCACGCTGCCAGAACTGCGCAAGAACATGGGTAGCGTGCTGTCGGCCTTCGCGCCACGCGCCAAGGAGCGCCCGCTCGAAATGGGCGATGAGGGCGAGATTGACCTGCTGATCGCGACGGACTGCATCTCGGAAGGCCAGAACCTGCAGGACTGCGACTGGCTCATCAACTACGATATCCACTGGAACCCGGTCCGCATCATCCAGCGCTTTGGCCGGATAGACCGTATCGGGTCGCCCAACCGCCGCATTCAGCTCGTTAACTTCTGGCCGAACATCGCGCTCGACGAGTACATCAACCTGGAGCAGCGCGTGAGCGGGCGCATGGTGCTGCTGGACGTGTCGGCCACTGGCGAGGAAAACCTCATCGAGCAGCAGTCGGGCGATCCGATGAATGACCTGGAGTACCGTCGCAAGCAGCTCCTGAAGTTGCAGGATTCGGTTATCGACGTGGAAGACTTGAGCAGTGGGGTTTCCATCACCGACCTCACACTGACCGACTTCCGCATCGACCTGGCGCAGTTCCTCCGCGACCATCCCACGGTGCTGGAGGGCATGCCGCTGGGCGCGCACGCCGTAACGAGCAGCATCGACGCTGACATCGAGCCCGGCATCATCTTCTGCCTGCGTGCTGAAGGTGCCGGAGCAAGCAAGGCCCCGGCCGGCGCCGGATCTGGGGACTATCCGCTGGCACCGATCTACCTGGCCCATGTGGGCGACGACGGCACCACCGTGCTGGCCTACCCTCAAGCCAAGCGCATCCTCGACCGCCTCAAGCGCCTGGCGCTGGGCCGCGAGCTGCCCGACCAGGGCGCCAGCAGCCGCCACGACAAGCTGACCCGCCAAGGCGAGGACATGCGGCACGCCCAGAAGCTGCTGGCCTCGGCAGTTGCTTCTGTGGTCGGCAAGGCCGAGGAGCGCGCTGTCGCCAGCCTGTTCTCGCCCGGCGGCACGCACGCCATGAAGGGTGAGTTCGCCGGGGCTGGTGACTTCGAGGTGCTGGCATTCATGGTTGTCCTGCCTGCTGACGCGGGCCGGGGCCCGAAAAACGAACACTCAGACAAGGACAGGTGAAGCATGTCCAACGCAAAGCTACTCAGGCAGTTGATCAAGGCCGGCATCGAGGGGGACTCCGACAGCTTCAAGGCTGCCTCGGAAGCCGTCATCCGTGAAGAACGCGAGAAGAAGCACCACCTGCTGGCCAACGACCTAGAGCGCCTGCTGTACGGCGAACGATCCAACGCTGGCCGGGGTCACCTGCGCCTGCTGCCCGCCAAGGAGCTGCCCATCAACAAGGACAGCGGCCTGGCCCTGGTGGAAGAGCGACCAGCCGTCCGCGACGAAACCGACATCGTGCTGGGCGACGGTGCGCAGTCGGCGCTGGACGAGGTGCTGATGGAGCATCGGCGCGGCGACGTGCTGCTGGCGCACGGCCTGCAACCGGCCCAGCGCCTGCTGTTCTGCGGTCCACCGGGCTGCGGTAAGACGCTCGCTGCCGAGGTCATCGCCAGCGCGCTGGAACTGCCTCTGGTGGTCGTTCGCCTGGACTCCGTCATCTCCTCGCTGCTGGGCGAGACCTCAGCCAACTTGCGCAAGGTCTTCGACTACGTGTCGGCACGTCCCGTGGTTGCGCTCTTCGACGAGTTCGATGCCCTGAGCAAGGATCGCGGCGCCAGCGATGACCACGGCGAGCTGAAGCGCTCCGTCAACGCCGTGCTGCAGATGATGGACGGGTACCGAGGCCCGAGCATCCTGATTGCGACGACGAACTACGAGACCCTGCTGGATAAGGCCGTGTGGCGTCGCTTCGACGAGGTCATTCGCTTCGAGCCCCCGAACCTGGAGCAGGCCAAGCGCCTGCTGGCCCTGAAGCTGTCCGGCGTGCGCCGGAACTTCGAGACCGACGACTCGAAGATCGCCGCGCTCTTCAAGGGTCTGTCCCACGCCGACATCGAGCGCGTGCTTCGCCGTGCCGTCAAGGACATGGTCTTGTCCAACCGTGAGTTCCTCGCCAAAGCCCACCTAGAGGCTGCGCTGGCGAAGGAATACCAACAACCCCACTGAGTGGCCTAGGGAGGCAACTGGATGGCATATGAGCACCTGCGACTAGACAAGGAGACGCCGACTACGGATCGGCACCGTCGCCAGAACAAGAAGCCAGCGTTCCGTCCCGAAGATCCGCGAGCGTTCGGCAGCGCACTACTTCGCGGATTCCGCGCTGCGCGCGAGGTCGCCGCAAACGAGGACCTTGGTGGATTTGACGACCGCAAGCTGCTGAAAATCCGCTTGCGCGAAGGCGAGCGGCAGCTTCCCGAGTTTGAAGCAATTGCGGGCCTTGAGATCGTCAGCCAGGAAGATCGTGAGGTCGTCCTGGCGTTCGCCACCGTAGCAGCGCTCGACCTGGTCGAAGGGCGTCTGTCAACGCTGGCACGCGACGGGCAGGTGACGCGCAAAGAGCTGCTGTTCGTCATTGATGCCTTTGAGCACTGGACGCCCGAAGACAGGACTGGTGCGGCACTGGCCGAACAGGGTTTGCCGCAAGACGGTCTCTGCACCTTGGATGTCGAGCTCTGGCCGCAGGAACAGCCGGCTCGTCGGCAGTCCACGATGGAGTCCTTCACGGCCTTCGCCGGGGAGCTGGGAGCGGAAATCCTCGACAGGGTTGTCTCCGCGTCGTTGCTCATGGTGCGCCTGCGCTGCAGCCGTCAAGCAGCGGAACAAGTGCTTCGTTACCGAGATGCGCGGACAGTAGATCTGCCACCGCGCTGGGGCGTGGCCGTCGGTACCGTCGCTGCGGACGTGAACCGCTTCCCTCAACCTGCCCAGCCCGGGGCTGACGCCCCACGAGTCGCCGTGCTTGACTCGGGACTGGTCACCGGACACCCGCTCCTGGCCCCTGCGGTCGGACACGCCCAGGGCTACGTGCTGCCACATCGCAGCCCGGACGACGCCAACCCGTGGCACGGCACCGCGGTGGCCGGTCTCGCGCTCTACGGCGACATCGAGGCCGCGATCGCAGCCGGCGGATTCATACCCAGCCTCTTCCTCGTGTCTGGCCGGGTGTTCAACCACGACGGCAACGACCAGACGGAGTTCGTGGAGAACGCAGTCGAGCGCGCCGTCCGAGACCTTCACGCCGAGTTCGGCTGCAAGGTCTTCAACCTGAGCTACGGCGATCACAACAAGGTCTATGACCGTGGGCATGTGCGCGGTCTAGCCTACACGCTGGACCGTCTGACACGTGAACTGGGCGTCCTGTTCGTCGTTTCGACTGGCAACCTTAAGCGGGAGGGCCTGCCTGAGGACCTTCTGGCGGCGTATCCAGACTACCTACTGCAGGACCAAGCGCGCTTGCTCGACCCTGCCACGGCGTTGAACGCGGTCACCGTCGGTGGCGTGGCACGGCACGAGGCCACCCACAATGCCCAGCGGTACCAGGACGCTGTTGAGGATCGGCCCATTGCGAGGGCGGGCCACCCGTACCCACTGACCCGCTCTGGCCCCTCCATCAATGGAGCCATCAAGCCGGACTTCGTAGAGCACGCTGGCAATCTTGCCGTGCGCCGCGCGGGTGGTGGGACCATTGACCGAGGACTGGGCGTGGTCACCGTCAATGGCGGCTTCGCGGACAGCGGTGCATTTAGGGAGGTGGTGGGAACCAGCTTCGCCGCACCGGCCGTTGCTCACCGGGCCGCCAAGCTGCTGCGCCGTGTGCCCGGCGCCAGCCACAACCTGCTGCGCGCGCTGCTGGGCGCCCACGCCAAGTGGCCTGACCCATCCGTCCCCCTGCTCAACCCGAATAACAATGCCGAGGGCTGCGAGAAGCTGACGCGCCTGGTGGGGTACGGCTGCATCAACGACGGCGCGCTAGAGCAGTCGCTCGACAACGCCGTGTCGCTGATCTGCGAGGAGCAGATCGGCAACGACCGCTGCCAGTTCTACGCGGTTCCCATCCCGGATGAATTCTGGGAGGGCGGGCGACGCACACGGGAGGTGGCCGTTGCCCTGGCCTACAGCCCCGTGGTGCGGACCACGCGGCTGGACTACCGCATGACCAAGCTGAAGTTCAGCCTGGTAGTGGCCAACAACCTGGACGAAGTGGCGGCGGCCTTCCAGCGCAACCGGGACGTGGGGATGCCCGAACGCGACTACAACCGCTGGCTGTCGGGTGCAGCACGCCAGGCTGGCACGCTGCAGGTGTCGCGTTGGACCTTCAAGCAACGACCTCCCGGGCTCTTGTTCATCGTGGTGACCCGCCAAGACACGCCTTGGTCCACCTTCAACGACGAACCGGAGCCCTACGCGCTGTGCGTCAGCATTGCCGACCGAGCCAACGTCCGATCGCGTCTGTATGCGCAGATTCAAGCCCTCCTCAGGGCCCGGGTCGAGCAGCGTGCGCGCGCACGTCTCGGAGGTTGACCGTGCTGGGCATCGCCGACCTGGTCAACGCGCTGCGCCTGCCCGCATCCTGCCGGGTGGACCAACGCGTGCCCAAGAAGATGTTGGCCGAGCACGGCGCACCGACGGCGGCCGACCGGCGGCTGCTGACTGACGGCATTGAGGAGCTGCAGTGGATCGCTGCGCTGAAGCCCGGCACCGTGGCCATCCCGGAGCACCGTGCCGACGGGCGCGAGTACCTGGAAGTGGCCGTGCTGGGCTTGCAGGTGCGTGCAACGCATAGCAAGGCATCTCAGTGGCTGCGGTTGGCCGAGCTGGTGCACCGGGCAGTCCCCTACCCCGTGCTGCTGCTTCAAGCTCTGGTGCCCAGTGCAGCAGCAACGCCCGATGACGGGCCGCCATCGCCCCCGGAGCAGCTCGCCCTCAGCTTGGCCCACAAGCGCGCTGCACAGAACGAGGCGGGCAGGACGGTGCTCGACGGTGAGCTGGTCCTCTCTGAGCTGCTTGGCCCCGACACCTGCGCCGCATCCGTAGTGGGTCCGCTGCTGGAGGCCATGGCCCTGGACCGCCAGCCGCATCAAGACCTGATGGCCCTGTACCAGGGCTGGATGGATTGCCTCACTGCTGCGGATGCCGCCCGCCTGACTGGGCACTTCCGCCAGCCCAACAGCCCGACCGCTGCCGCCGCCCAGCGCGAAGCACTGCGCACCTGCCAACGACTGGAACAAGAAGCGGCGCGCCTGCGCAGCCTGGCCGCCAAGGAACGACAGATTGCCAAGCAGGCGGAGCTGAACCTGGCGCTGCAGCGCCTGCAGACCGACCTGAACGCGGCCCGTGCGCAGCTGTGACGCGAAAACCCTACAAGCAAGAACGACCGAATGAAAGACCCGAAGATGAAGAAGATCGAAGCGGCCAGCCCGGAGGCTCAATCCGCCAACCCGACGGCCGGCAACCTGGCTCAGCTCAAGGCCCTGTTCCCGGAGCTGGTGACCGAAGGGCCGAACGGCCCGGCCGTCAATGTGGACGTGTTGAAGGCCCTGGTCGGTGACGCGACCATCACCGATGCCGACGAGCGCTTCGGTTTGAACTGGCACGGCAAGCGGCAGGCTCGCCAACTCGCCCTGTCGCCGACGACAGGCACGCTTCGCCCAGTGCCGGCCGAGAGCGTCGACTGGGACACGACCCAGCACGTGCTGATCGAAGGCGACAACCTGGAAGTGCTGAAGCTGCTGCAGAAAAGCTACGCCAACAAGGTCAAGCTGATCACCATCGACCCGCCGTACAACACCGGCAAGGACTTCGTCTACCCGGACAACTTCCACGACAGCATCCAGAACTACCTGGAGTTGACGGGCCAAGCCGAGGGTGGGCGCCGCATCAGCTCGCACACCGAGGCCAGCGGGCGCTTCCACACCGACTGGCTGAACATGCTGTACCCGCGCCTGAAGCTGGCGCACAGCCTGTTGCGGCAGGACGGCGCCATCTTCGTCAGCATCGCCGACCACGAGGTGCACAACCTGCGCGCCGTGATGAACGAGATCTTCGGGGAGGAGAACTTCATTGCCACGGTCATCTGGCAGAAGGTGTTCTCGCCGAAGAACTCAGCTCGCCACTTCTCTGAGGACCACGACTACATCGTCGTGTATGCCAAGAGCGCGGACGTGTGGACTCCCCGTCTCCTCCCTCGAACCGAGGAGATGGAGGCCCGCTACTCAAATCCCGACAACGATCCACGCGGCCCGTGGATGTCAGGCGACATCTCTGCCCGCAACTACTACGGCGAAGGAACATACGGTGTGACCTGCCCATCTGGGCGTCGCATTGACGGTCCGCCACCAGGAAGGTACTGGGCAGTCTCAGAGACCAAGTTCAAAGAGCTTGATGCCGACAAGCGGATCTGGTGGGGAGCAGACGGCGACAACATGCCGCGTTTGAAGCGCTTCCTAACTGAAGTTCAGGGCGGACGGGTTCCTCAGACCCTCTGGTTCCACGACGAGGTTGGAAACACGCAGGAGTCCAAGAAGGAGCTTCTGGCCTTGGTGTCCTTCCCGAACTCAGATCTGGTCTTTGACACTCCGAAGCCAACGCGATTGATGCGGCGAATCCTGCAAATTGCGACGACGCCGGAAACGAATGATCTTGTCCTTGACTTCTTCGCGGGCACCGGCACGACGATGGACGCCTTGTTCGCGCAGAACGCCGAGGACGGCGGCAACCGGCGCTGCATCCTCGTGCAGCTGCCCGAGCCATTGGAGGGCGCAGAGGCCGCCGGATGGAAGACCATTGCTGACGTGACCAAGGCACGGGTGCGCGGTGCAGGCAATCGTCACAAGAAGGCGGATCCGATGTTCGCGGGGGACGTGGGCTTCCGTTGCTACCGGCTCGACACGTCCAACATCGCGGCCTGGTCCCCCAAGCCTGCCGACCTGAAGGCGTCCCTGTTCGACCATACGGAACACATCGTCGAGGGCCGTACGCCTGCCGACGTGCTGAACGAGCTGCTGCTGAAGCTGGGCCTGGACCTTTGCGTCCCGTTGACCACCAAGCAGATCGCCGGCAAGGCGGTTCAGAGCGTGGCCGGAGGGGTGCTGATGACCTGCCTGGAGCCGAGCATCGGGGCGCACGAGGTGGAGGCCTTGGCACAAGGCCTCGTGGCCTGGCGGAAGGATCTCGCACCGGCTGGCGACACGACCTGCGTGTTCCGGGACAGCGCCTTCGCAGACGACGTGGCCAAGACCAACATGGCTGCGATCCTGGAGCAGAACGGCATCGTCAACGTGCGAAGCCTGTGAGGTTGAAGCGATGAAACTTCACTTCGAGCCCAATCTCGACTACCAACTGCAGGCCATCGAGTCGGTCTGCGACCTGTTCCGTGGCCAGGAGGTCTGCCGGACCGAGTTCACGGTCACCCTGAAGGCCCCTACGCAGCAGATGACGCTGGGCATGGCCGACACCGACCTGGGCCTGGGCAACAAGCTGACGCTGCAGGAGGAACAACTGCTGGAGAACCTGCAGGCTGTCCAGATGCGGCACGGCCTGCCGCCCAGCGGGCAGTTGGCGAAGGGCGACTACAACTTCACGGTCGAGATGGAGACCGGCACCGGCAAGACCTATGTCTACCTGCGCACGATCTTCGAGCTGAACAAGCGCTACGGCTTCACCAAGTTCGTCATCGTGGTGCCCTCAGTGGCCATCAAGGAAGGCGTCTACAAGTCGCTGCAGATCACCGAAGAGCACTTCAAGGGCATGTATGCCGGCGTGCCGGTGGACTTCTTCCTGTACGACTCCAGCGACCTGGGGCAGGTGCGCAACTTCGCCACCAGCGCACATGTGCAGATCATGGTCGTCACGGTGGGCGCCATCAACAAGAAGGAGGTCAACAACCTCTACCAGTACAGCGAAAAGACCGACCTGACGCTGGATGGCGTGGCACCGTCGAAGGACTTCACCGTAGGCGCGCCGATTCAGCTGGTCCGCGCCGTCAAGCCCATCGTCATCGTGGACGAGCCGCAAAGCGTGGATGGCGGCCTCAAGGGCGCCGGCAAGGCTGCGCTGGACGCGATGAACCCGCTGTGCACGCTGCGCTACTCCGCGACCCACGCCCACAAGCACCACATGGTCTTCAGGCTGGATGCGGTCGACGCTTACGAGCGCAAGCTGGTCAAGCAGATCGAGGTGGCAGCGGCCACCGTCGAGGACGCCTTCAACAAGCCCTACGTGCGCTTGTTGGAGGTGAGCACCAAGAAGGGCATCTTCGCCAAGGTGGAGGTACACGCCCAGTCGGGTACCGGGGCCAATGGCAAGGTATCCACCGACGTGCTGACTGTCAGCGACGGCGACGACCTGCAGCAGCTCACCCGTCGTGCCGTCTATGCCGGGTACCGCATCGGCGAGGTCAACACGGCCAAGGGGGCGGAGTACGTGGAGCTTCGCTACCCGGGTGGCGAAACCTTCTTGGCCCAGGGGCAGGCCCACGGCGAGGTAGATGCCCTGGCCGTGCAGCGCGAGATGATCCGGCGGACCATCAAGGAGCACCTGGAGAAGGAGAAGCTGCTGCGGCCCAAGGGCATCAAGGTGCTGTCGCTGTTCTTCATCGAGTCGGTGGCGCGCTACCGCCAGTACGACAAGGACGGCAACCCGGTGAAGGGCGACTACGCCCGCATCTTCGAGGAAGAGTACCGGCGCGCGGCCAAGCTGCCGGCCTTCCAGAGCCTGTTCGGCGAGGTAGACCTGGCGCAGGAAGCCGCCGCCGTGCACGACGGCTACTTCTCCATCGACAAGAAGGGCCGCTGGGCTGACCCCGAGTTGGACAAGGAAGGCGGCCTGAAGAACGAGACCAGCCGCGCCGACGCCGAGCGCGGCTACAACCTCATCATGAAGGAGAAGGAGAAGCTTCTCACCTTCAGCACGTCGCTGAAGTTCATCTTCTCCCACTCGGCCCTAAAGGAAGGCTGGGACAACCCCAACGTCTTCCAGATTTGCGCCCTGCGCGAGATGGGTAGCGAGCGCGAGCGCCGCCAGACCCTAGGCCGAGGCCTGCGCCTGTGCGTCAACCAGGATGGGCAGCGCGTCTACGGGCACGACGTGAACCGGCTGACGGTGATTGCCACCGAGTCGTACCAGGAGTTCGCCGACCAGTTGCAGAAGGAGATCGAGGACGACACGGGCATCCGCTTCGGCATCGTCGAGCAGCACCAGTTCGCCACCGTCGCCATCACCACGCCCGACGGCAAGGTGACCCCGCTGGGCGTGGACCAGTCCAAGGCCCTGTGGGACCACCTGCGCGCTGCCGGACACATCGACGCCAAGGGCAAGGTGCAGGACTCGCTGAAGATCGCCCTGAAGGACGGCAAGCTGGCCCTGCCGGACGCCTTCGAGCCCTACCGGGGCCAGGTGGTCGAGCTGCTGCGCAAGGTGACCGGCCGCGTCGAGGTGAAGAACCGCGACGACCGCGAGACCGTGCCGCTGCGCAAGGGCGCCGACGGCAAGGCCGTGACGCTGAGCGAGGACTTCAAGGCGCTGTGGGACCGCATCAAGCACAAGACCACGTACCGCGTGCAGTTCGACAACGACAAGCTCATCCGGGACTGCACGGCCGCGCTGACCCGTGACCTGCACATCGCCCGCGCCCGGCTGCAATGGCGCAAGGCGGAGATCGGCATCGGCAAGGCCGGCGTGGAGGCACGCGAGAAGGAAGGTGCCTACACCGTGACGCTGGACGAGGCCGACATCGAGCTGCCCGACCTGCTGACCGACCTGCAGGACCGCACGCAGCTGACGCGCCGCACCCTGGTCAAGATCCTGACCGAGTGCGAGCGGCTGGACGACTTCAAGCGCAACCCGCAGCAGTTCATCGAGCAGGCGGCCGAAATCATCAACCGCTGCAAGCGCATGGCCCTGGTGGACGGCATCCGCTACCAGCGCCTGGGCGACGACGCCGTCTGGGCCCAGGAGCTGTTCGAGACCGAGGAGCTGACTGGCTACCTGACCAACATGCTGCGCGACACCAAGCGCTCGATCTACGAGCACGTGGTCTACGACTCGGGCACCGAGCGCGACTTCGCCGATGAGTTAGAGAAGCACGACGATGTGGTGCTCTACACCAAACTGCCTGGCTGGTTCAAGGTGCCCACGCCGCTGGGCACCTACAACCCCGACTGGGCCGTGCTGGTGAACAAGGATGGCACCCGGCGCCTGTACTTCGTGGTCGAGACCAAGAGCAGCCTGTTCACCGACGACCTGCGCAACAAGGAGAGCGCCAAGATCGAGTGCGGCAAGGCGCACTTCAAGGCGCTGGCCGTGGGAGAAAACCCCGCGCGCTTCCTTACAGCCAAGTCGTTGAATGACGTTTTTGCTGCTGTAGACGGGTAGCCGCTTACCCATGGAAGGCCTCACCAAGGGGCTGGGGCTGCGCCTGCACGCCGGGCACGCCTTCGTGGATCACAGCGGCGTGGAGCGCCGCCACGTGCGCACCCGGTGGTGGCACGAGGCGCCGCGCAGCTTCCGCGACGTGGCCATCGTGGGCCCCGGGCAAGACCACCAGGTGCGCGACCACCCCCTGCCCCGCGACTACGCCGGCGCGCCGGTGGAGGGCGCCCCGGTCTTCATCGGCCACTACTGGATGACGGGCCACCCGGGGCTTCAGTCCCCCTGCTGTGCATCCCCTGAGCCCAGGGCATGAGCTCGAACCGACGAGCCGACTTGCAGCAGCAAGCGCCGTCGGGGCCAACGCCGCGTGCTGCGGCGGCCAGCAGCAAGACATCGGCACAAGACGGGAGTGGTGTCCCGTGTCCCTCGTGGTTCCCGTTGCGCTCAGGCGCTCGGGACGGACAGAAACACTTACCAGACCGACTTCACACCAGCGACAGCGAACCCAGCCGCCCCCCTGGGGCAACCGACCGACCCGACAACGGAGACCGCCAGCAGCAACCGGATGCGCGACCCGAACTACCAGCTCAAGCAGCGCTGCCGCCGCAACCGCGACGGCAGCTTCGCCACGCAACGCGACCGCGAGCGTGTGCTCGACCTCGTGGCCAACCAGCTCCAGGAGGCGGGCTTTCGGCACCTGGGCGCCACCAGCCTGAAGCCCAAGCATGTGGAAGGCCTGGTGGCGCGCTGGCAGGCCGAGGGCCTGGCCATCGGCACCATCAAGAACCGCATGGCCGAGCTGCGCTGGTGGGCCGAGAAGGTCGGCAAGAGCAACGTCATCGCCCGCCACAACCACCACTACGGCATCGGCAACCGGCAGCACGTCACCAACGTCAGCAAGGCGCGGGAACTCCAGGGCAGCGACCTCGGCCGGGTGAGCGACCCGTACACCGCCATGTCGCTGCGGCTGTAGGCCGCCTTCGGACTGCGTCGGGAAGAGCCCATCAAGATCCGGCCGGAATGGGCTGACCGGGGCAGCGTGCTCGCCCTGAAGGACACCTGGACCAAGGGCGGCCGAGCGCGCGAGGTTCCTGTCGGCAATGCGGAGCAGCGACAACTGCTCGCCGAGGCGAAGGCTCTGGCCGGCAGGGGCAGCCTCATCCCGGCGGACAAGACCTACGCCGAGCAACTGCGCCGCTTCGAGCACCAGTGCGCCGCCGCCGGAATCCACCGGGTGCACGGGTTCCGGCACCAGTATGCGCAGGTGCGGTATCGTGAACTGACGGGCAGGGCCGCGCCGGCGGCCGGCGGGCCGCCGCCATGCGTAGCGTTTGCGCATGTAGTGCGCTTGCACTACGTTGTCGCCATGAAGACCGCTGTCATCCCACAAGTCCGAGTCGAGCCAGAGTTGCGCGCTGATCTTGAATCGGTGCTCCTGCCTGGTGAAACCCTCACCGAATTCGTCGAGGCATCGGTACGTCGCGCCGTCGAGTATCGACGCGTGCAAACCGACTTCGCCGCGCGCTGCGAAGCGTCGTTGGCGGCGTACGAGCGCACCGGGATTTCCATCCCGT
>Ga0209985_10002954_pt1 | contig 14919 bp, 11 predicted proteins | sample NOAtaG_FD_187305 | JGI IMG/M metagenome (GOLD analysis project Ga0209985, IMG submission 187305) | Freshwater lake microbial communities from Lake Erie, under a cyanobacterial bloom - NOAA_Erie_Diel6S_1000h metaG (SPAdes) (version 2) | ecosystem: Environmental > Aquatic > Freshwater > Lake ...
TACCGGCGTCTGAAAGACGTACCGCGATGCCAAGCTTCGCTTCGCGTTGCACCCATGGGTTGCGTGTGAGGCTTGAAGCATCGGCCTTGCCGTCAACCGCCAAGAGGTTGCCGCTCAAGTCTGAGCGAAGAGTGAGGTCTGCCGTTCGCACGGAGGCGTTGCTGAACTCGAATCCGAATGCGCTCAGGCTCACCGACTCGTTCTGGGTCCTCTTCGCCGACAGCTCCAGCCACCCTGAGACGTTGCTCAGACTGCCAGAAGCCTCCGCCGTAAGTCGAAGCAGGCTGAACTCGCGCAAGTCGCCGCGCCAGAGGGCTGCAAACAAGCGCTCAGCAGGCCGCATGTCTGCGGCCAGGCCGAAGTCGCCTTCGAAGACCAGTTGTCGGCTACGTGACTCTTGCATCGCAATGCCAACCGCCAACACAACCTTTGCGCGCTGAGCGTCCCCCAGTACCTTCAAGACCTTCCGACGCAGCTCGGCGTAGCGTTCAAGTCCGGTGCGAACGGCGTTAACGGCCTCTGCCTTGGCGATGTTCGCTCCTGCAGATTGAACGGCATGGCCGATATGCTCTCCCAGTGTTGCGAGCGGGCGAAGAATCTCTTCTGCCGCTGACGCGGCTTTCCCGTTCAACAGGTCTACGACCTTCTTGATGCCGCCGTCCAGCGCTTGCGTCACCTGACCGGCTGCATCGTCAACAAAGTCCTTCAACTTCTGCGCCAGCGCGTCAGCCACGGGCGTGCCGCCAAACAGGCGGTTGCCTAGTTCTTTCGCTAGGGCATCAAGAGCAGCTTGGCTGGTGTTCAAGTCGCCGCTCAGCAAATCCAGCTTGTCGGTCACTGGCCCTGCCAGTTCTTTGGCCAGCGCAGCGACGGCTTTTGACTTGTCGCCAGTGCCCGCCAGCAATGGAACCACGCTTTGCAGCGCTGGGTCACCCAGCAGCTTGGTCAACGCAGCCTCGATACTGCTAGAGATGAGTGTTGAAGGGTTCGTCAGCGCGTTGAGCAGCTCTTCGTTCAGCTCAGGGGTGCGCGAGCGGAGATAGGCTTCGGCAGCTTTGGTGACCGCACTGAAGTCCGCGCCCAAGGACAGTTCCAGCCCCAGCGACCGCTCCTTGGTATCGAGCTGTTCCAGTCGCACGCGCAGTCTGTATGTGCCATCGTGATTGAAGGGCACACAGCGAAGTCGGAACAGGCCAGACGAAGAGAACGACGCTTGCCCGCTGATGCCGAGCGAGAGGCCTATGGATGCCGTGCCTCCGTCTAGTGTCAGGCTGGCGCCTGTGGCCGACCACGTCGCCTTTGCGCTGAAGCCTGCCTGCAACGTGCCCTTCAAACGGGTGTCGCAGCCCCAGAAGTCTGGGTGCTGAGCCGCTTCCACCAAGTCCCGCAGACTCATCGGCGCAGGCATCAGGGGCAACGCATTCAAGAGAGCCTGCCCTAGGGGCATGTCCGCCGGCGCCGCAATGAACCATTGAAGTTGAGCGCTGAGAGATGCCGAGGCGGTCGCGCCCACTTGCCACACCGAAGCGGCCTGGCCGGCTGCCGATGCACCCAAGTCTCCTGCGACCAAGTACGACACGACGGGCCTCGTTTCCTCAGCGTTGATGCCCAGTGCCTTGCTTTGCTCAGCGTCCAGGACGTCGATCTCGAGGCCGACCCCGGCCTTCGCGTTGAATGCCCACGCCAAGCCCAACGCCTTGGCGGTACTCGATGCCGTTGCGCTCACCAGGTCGATCTTCTGATCGGCCGGGTTCTTCACTTCTTCCTCCGCAACCTGCGAAATCGGCATGGCAAGCTTGGCCCAACGGCGGTCAACCGCAACCACTTCGCCGCTGAGGATCGCTTTGGCCGCGGCTTCTGCGTCGGCCAACCCTTTGCCCTCAAGCCGGGCTTTGAGGTACGTTTTCACCGACCTCTCAGCGACACCCTTCAGGTACTTGCTCATCAACTTGTCTCCTGGTAGTGGCCTTCTATTGCGGCCAGGTACTCCTGAACCAGGGCGCCCGCCCTCGGCTCGCTCAACTCACCTTCTTGATCTGACCCGTCACGCGACGGCCTCCCCCAGGCATTGCTGCTACTCGCGCGCCGACTCCAGTTCGATCTCTGTCCGATCACGGTCCGCTGTTTCAGCAGGCGCAATCCGTTTGTGGCCGCCAGCGACGCGTGGCCCGTAATCCGCCGCATGAGTTACGCCTCAACACCGCGGGCCCTGCGCACTGGCGCCGGGAACGAGCACCACTTCTGTTGCCGGTAGTCGTACAGCTTGCACTGCCGCGCCACCTGCCAGTAGTAGGCCCACGTCAGCTGCCGCGCCTGCACATGTTGCGGGGCTAATGCGCGCAAACTCTGTTGCGCTGCGCGCAGGCGATAGAACGGAATCGTCATGTCCAGGTGGTGCGCCGGGTGCTGCAAAATTCGGTGCAGCAGGGCATCCAACAGCGGCGCCTGCAAGTGCAGCGTGGCGCCCAGGTAGGGCAAGGATGCAGCCCAGGCGGCGCCGTCGTCGTACCAAGCCACATCGGGCTCGGTGTGGTGCACGTAGATGACGAAGCCCATCAGGTGCTTCCAGACCAGCACCGGCAGCAACAGGCCGAAGAAAAGCGCCTGAAGCACGGACGTACCAGCCACTGTGGCCCCAACCCACAGCGCACCCACCCAGGTAAAGGCGAACGCTGTCACCAACGCACCGTCGCGTGCGAACAGTGGACGTTGGCCACCGCCTTGCTCGGGCCTGGGGAAGTAAAGCTTCTTCCACCAAAGCTCAACGGCGTAGTACAGGCCCGGCCCCCAGCCACTGCGGTAGGCCCGTTCCAGCGCGCGACGGTGCGCGGGCAATGCCGCGTACTCCTCGGCCGACAGGGGCACCCACACGCCATCGCGCCCACGCAGGTTGGTGAACCCATGGTGGGCCTGGTTGTGCCCCAGTTCCCACAGGCTGTAGGGCGTGCATGAAGGCAAGAAGGCGATGCGCCCCAGCACCCGGTTGAGCTTCCGGTGCGCCGTCAGCGCCTGGTGGCAAGCATCGTGGCCAATGATGAAGAGCCGGGCGATCCACAACCCCGCAGCCAGTCCAGCCAGCAGCTTCCAGCCCCATGCCACCTCGCTGGCCGTGACGGCCGTGAGGGCCAGCCAGACCAAAGCGTCACCAGTGAGCCAAGCCAGCGCAATGGCAGTATCCGGCTTGGCCAGCGGTGCCAGCGCGGCGCGCAACTCGCGCCTTGAGGGCGCACCCTGCGGTGCCCCGCCGGGTGCCGCGGTCTGTCTCACTGAGCGACCCTCCACGCGGCAAGCTTCGGGATTGGCGATTGGGAGCAGCCCGGCGCGCTCATGCCGCCGGCCCAGCGGTCGCTGCAACTTGCTCGACGATGGCACCCAGGGTCTGCCCTTCGCTGAAGGCGGTGTCGGGGATGTACTGGTCGGTCAAGTCCATCAGTGCCGTCAGCAATGCCATGCGGCCGAGCGAATCCACGCCCAGCTCGGCCAGCGTCATGCCCGGCTCGATGGCGGAGGTCTGCAGATGGCCGGGCAGCAGGCCGGCCGCTGCGTCGTCGCGGATGCGAGCGACGATGTCTTCAAACAAGTTGCTCATGGCAGGCGTTCATGGGTGCGGAATGTTGGTTGAGAAAGCCAGGGATCCAGCATCGGCTTCACAGCTGGCACCGCAGAAGCGCCAGCCACGGCAGAACCTTTCCGCCGTCTTGCCGGTCAACCAGGCGGGCCTTAGGCGAGAGCAGCAGCCGCTTCGGCGCCACTGAGTCGCCGACGTTGCCGCCTACAACGATCAACTCGCCCTTCTGCGTATCCACCTCGATGACGAAGTCACCATGCGAGGGGTAGAAGCCGTCGGCCTTGTAGGCCAGCTCAGCCTGCTTGAAGGTCAACTGCTCGGCGTACTCGCGCCCGGCCACCAAGATGTCGCCGATTGCTGGCGTTGCCGAGTAAGGATCGAGCGCGTGGTACGCCTTCTTAGCGGTGCTCGCAGCGGCTGCTCGCGCCAGCTCGACGTAGTGGCAGTGCGCCTTCGTCGTCTTGAACTTGGTCCCAGCACCCGCCTGCATGAGCACGAAGGAGATGAAGGCCGCCGACCAAGCAGGGCGGTAGGGCTTGCCCTTGCTGTCCTTCCACAAGGTGCGGCCATCCAGGCCCGTCACCGGTACGGCGGCCCAGTAGTCACCGACGCGCTTGTAGACAGCGGCGTCGGTCTCCTTGAGCTTGCCTCCCTTGAAAGTCTGCAATTCGGCCTGACAGATGCTGACGATGTTGCTGGTGAACGGGGTCATCGCGGGCTCACTTTCAGGTAGTTGAGATCGACTCGTTGCCGCTGGCTTCGGCCCGACGGGGTGCTGATGCGCAAGCGGCGGACACCCGCTCTGCGTCTGCGTAGCCACCGCCCAACCAGTAGTCCCGCACCAGGCCGCGCTGCAATTTGCCGCTGGTGGTGCGTGGAAGCGGGCCAGCTGCAGTGAAGACGCAGGCGTCGATGGCAACGGCGCAACGGCTGAGAACGGCCTCGGCCACGCGCCGCTGCATCGCGGATTCCTCTTTGTCGAAGCGACGGGCAATCACCACCACGACGGTTTCGCGGCCCTGGGCGTGGTCCAAGTGGGCAAAGGCGGCCACACGGCCCGGCCTGAGGTCCAGAGCGGCTTCGGCAGCCGCCTCGATCTCGTGCGCGCCCACCTTCACGCCACCGCGAGCGATGATGTCCTTCACCCGGCCGGTGACGTAGACCTCGCCCTCCCACAGGAACCCCAGGTCACCGGTATCGCACCACCCACTGGCGAAGCGCTGGGGCTCTTCGTGGTGCAGGTAGCCCGGTACCACCGAATGGCCGTGAATCCACAGCGTGCCCAGCCGGCCCGGTGGCAGCGGATGCCCGGCTTCATCACGGGCCTGCACCTGCATGCCGTCCAAGGGCGTGCCGTTGGAAACCAGCTCGATCACGTCGTCGTTCGCTTCGGCAGCGGCTTCTTGCAGTAGCACCACCCCTTGCTCACGCAGCGCACGGCCGTGCAAGGCCAGGGAACGCCAGGGCCGACCTGCTGGCGCAAAGCTGACCGCCACTACCGCCTCGGCCATGCCGTAGGCAGGCTGAAGCACGCCAGGGCGTAGCCCCAGTGGCTGCATCGAAATCTCGAAGGCGCGCAGTACGTGGGCAAACACCGGCGCCGCGCCAGCCCATGCGAAGCGCCATTGCGCTAAGTTGATGCCCTCGCGTGCAGCGCGGCGGCCCAGGCGGGCCAGCAGGGCGTAGGCCGATGGGGGGCTGGGCGACAGCGTGGCGCGCTGCTGCGACATCGCATGCAGGAAGTTCAGCGGCGACTGTGCGAAAAGTGCTGTGGGTAGAAGGGTGAGCTCGAGGTCACTAAGCAGCGCTTGGCAGAGTGCACCGCCAAAGCCCATGTCATGCGTCAATGGCAACCAGCTCAGTATGTGGTCATCGGGCGCCACGCCCAGTCGAGATGCGGTCGCCTCGCAGTTCGCGGCCAGCATGCGGTGGCTGATGGGTACCACCTTGGCTCGGCCCGTGCTGCCGGATGTGAGTTGCATCAGCGCCGGCGCTTCCAGGTCACCGGCGTCCGCCGCCATCGTTGCGGTGCTGTCGCTGGCAGGAGGCCCATCGGCCAAAGAGAACACGGCGGGCACCACGGCCCGCAGGTCGGAAGGCAGGGTGCCCCCAGCCAGCATGACCACTGGCTGCAGCTGATCCAGCCCGTCAGACACGCGTCGCAGGCCTGCCACATCGTCAGGGTTGGCTTCGGGCAGCACGACGATGGCCGCTCGACACTGCCAGGTGCCCAGGATGACGGCAACGAGTTCGAGCGAGGTCGCTGCGCTGGTTGCAACCACACGGCCCGGGCCGGCGCCATGGGCCTGGAGAGCCTGCGCCCAGCGGGCGGCGGCCTCGCGAAGCGTGCTGGCTGACCAAGTGGAGACCTGGTCGCGGCCTTGCCACAGGTGCAGAGGGGTGGTGCGCCGCGCGAGCGCCGTCAGCAGCGTCCTTTCGCTCATGGTCAAGTCTGTTGGGCCTGGGCGACGGCAGCAGCAACACCGCGGGCTGCCAGGCGCGACTGTTCCGTCAGGTGTCCCGCCATCACTTGCAGCCGAAACCGGGCGCGCCCTTCCGACACCGCAGGGAACTCCACCTGGTTGGCCAGCACGCCGTGATCGGGCAGCAGCTTGGCTGCACGGCGGGCCAGGGCCTCGCTGCCCAGCAGCACCGGCACGATGGGCGACGGCTCGCCCATCACCGTGAGGCCCTGCGCATGCAGTTCGTGGCGCAGCGAGAGGATGTTGTCCATCAAGCGCTGGCGCAGGCGTTCGCCTTCTTCGCTTTGAACAACGCCGAGCGCAGCGCGCACCGCTGCCGCCTGGGCTGGCGAGAGGGCATTGGAGAAGGTGTTGGACGGGCTGTAGACCTTGAGGAACTGCTTGACCGCGCTTTCGCGGCTGGCGACGAAGCCGCCGTTCGAGCCGAAGGTCTTGCTGAAGCTGCCCATCACCAGATCCACCTGCCCCAGCAGGCCCTGTGCGCCCAGCGAGCCGGTGCCGCCGGGGCCGAGAGCACCCAGGTCATGCGCCACGTCGACCACCAGCGTGGCCCCGTGCTCGCGACAGATGGCCTGCGTGGCGGCCAGGTCGGGCACGTCGGCGTCCATCGAGAACAGGCCCTCGGTGATGACGAGGATGGCGTTGTGCGTATCGCGGGCGCGGATGCGCATAAGCAGTTGCCGCAGGTGCCCGTGGTCGAGATGACGGAACAGCGAGACATTGCGCGTGGCAGCGTTTGCGCCTTCCATCAGGCAGTTGTGGGCCAGGGCGTCCAGGACCACGTAGTCGTTGGGTCGAACCAAGCCCTTGGTGATGCCATAGCCCGCCGCCCAGCCTGTGGGGTAAAGCGTGACATGAGGCATCTGCAGAAAGACGCCCAGCTCAGCTTCGAGAGCCAGCGATTCGGCGGTGTTGCCCAGCACCGCTGAAGAGCCGGCGCTGTGCACACCGAAGCGCGTGATGGCGTCGATGGCTGCGCGCTTGAGCGTTTCGCTGGTGGCCAGCGACAAGTAGTCCTGAGACGCAAAGTTCACGCCCTGCGCGGGCTGGCCCGTGGCGTCGGTAATGGTGGTTTCGTTACCGGGCGCGGCGTGAAGCGCACGGCTGTAGGGCCAGTAGCCGTGCTCGGCACGCGCGGCTCGCCAGGCTTCAAACGCAGCAGTTCGGCCCAACAACTCGGGGCCTGCGGGATCGCGGAAGTCGCGGGTCGTGCCCGTCAGACCTTTGCCAGCTTCGCTGCTGGGAAACCCGTCTGCCCCTTCGCCACGCACTGCGTTGGCGACCGCCTCACTGCGCTCACTTGGATCGACGTACGCGGCCACTGTTTACTGCTCCCTGAGGACTGCTCTTGTTGGCAGCAGACTCTAGGGAGCAAGGTATGACGGCGCTATGCAACAAAAGGCTAACGAGAGGAGCGGGTCGCGTCGGCCTAGGCATATGCCAGAAGGCATAGGCGCCCAGGCGCCACAGGGCTATCGCTTCTCGAAACCCAAAGCCTTGGCGCGAACCACAGCTTCCGTACGGTTACGAACCCGAAGCACACGCATGATGGCGGCGATGTGAATCTTTGCCGTGCCTTCGCTGACGTCCAGTTCATGGGCAATCAGCTTGTTCGGCAAGCCGCGGGCCAGGCATTGCAGCACTTCAATCTGCCGTGGCGTCAGCATGCCGAGCTCACCCACTGGGGCTTCGTGCTGATCGCGGGCTGCGCTGGTGTCTTGAGGCAATACGACTTGGGGAATGTAGGTGCCTCCGGCCCATACCAGTGCGATGGCATGACGCATGACTGCGGGCGGATCGGTCTTCGGGATGAAGCCGCGCGCGCCAAGCGCAAGCGCCTCGCGAACGGTGTGGGCGTCGGTTTCACCCGATACAGCCACGAGCGACACATCGGGCCGCAGAGCCCTCGCCGCCAGGATGCCTTGAAGACCGTCCTGGCCAGGCATGCTCAAGTCGACCAGTGCCATGGCAATCGCAGGATCGCTCAACTTGGCGAGGCATTCTGTCCACGAAGCGACCTCGATGCAGGCCACCCCGCTGAGTGCCGATTCGACCAACCGTGCCAAGCCGTCTCGCACCAGTGGGTGGTCATCTGCGAGCAGGACTAATCGTTCGTTGGCCATGTGTCAGCCCTCTGAACTTGCCTTCTGCGGAGCCAGCAGATCGGCGATGGTGCTTTTGAGCGCAGCGGTGGAGATGGGCTTGGGCAACCACGGTATCTGGAGTGCCGCCAGGTGCTTCAGCCGCTCAGGCGACTGCTCCCCCGTGACGACCAGCACCTTGGGTGCTGCTGCAGAAGCTGCTGCGAATGCTTGCGCTTCGGCGGGACCCGAGACATCGGCACCCAAGGCATAGTCCACGATCAGCAGATCCAGCGGCTGGCCGTCCTTGGCAACCGCACCGATGAGATCCATCGCGGACTCGCCGGCGACGACGCGGCAGTCCCAGCGACGCAATACTCTCACCATGGCATCGCGCACCATCGGGTCGTCCTCGATCACACCCACATACAGGCCCACCAGACCGGGCGCCACCGTAGGCGCTTGGGCTGCCACTCCCCGTGCAGTTGCCGGAACCAGATCGAGAGTCAGATAGAAGCATGTGCCATGGCCTCGGCGGGAGCGCAGGCCCACTTGAACCCCCAAGAGCTGCGCTAACCGCTTGACGATCGGCAGCCCAAGACCGAGGCCTTCCGCGGCGCCATGCCCGGGTGAAACGCGAAAGAACTCCTCGAAGATGCGATCGTGGTGTACGTGATCGATCCCCGGGCCGGTATCCCAAACCTCCATGCGCAACTGGGGCGCACCGCTGATCTCCCGAACTCGGCAAGCCAGGAGAACGCCGCCCGCCCCGGTGTACTTGACGGCATTGCCGATGAGGTTGCGCAGCATGCGCTCGAGAAGAACCGGGTCGGTATAGACCTGACCGTCCAGTGCGCTTTCGCCAGCGCGCAGGGCCAGGCGCAAGCCCTTTGCCTCGGCAGCGGGAGCTGCTTCGTCGGCAAGCCGCTGCATGAGTTCCCAGGGCACCACAGTGCGGCGTTGAGGCACTAGCGTTCCAGCGTCAATCTGGGACATGTCCAGCAGTGCGTCGAACATGCGTTCCAAGGCGCTGTGCGCTTGCCGCAGGCGCTCCAAGACTTCGGTTTGCTCAGTCTCTAGCCCATGAGATGGCATAGCCTCGACATACAAGCCGATCGCATGCGCAGGCTGCCGGAGGTCGTGGCTAGCCACGGCAAGAAAGCTCGTCTTGGCCTGGTCGGCTGCGCGAGCGGCATCGCGGGCAGCTTCCATGTCCTTCAGCGCGTGGCGCAACTGCGTTCCCTGGGCCCTGACACGATCTTCCAGCTGGCTTCGAAGTAGCGCGCTGGACCTGGACGCGTCGACGTAGCGCTCGACGAGCAAGGCTGCCGCGGTGGCAGCAAACGCAAGCCCGGCATAGGTGACGAGACTCAGCGGATGGTTCGAGGTCTCGTCGAGATCAGCGATCCAGTCGAGGGCACCCAGTGCCAGCGCGACAGCGCCACAAGCCACCAGGGCCAGACTGGAGCGCGTCCGTGTCTGCCAATAGGCCCGAAACACTGCCGCCAGGGCGACCCCTATACCGACGATCAACAGCAGACGCCAGACAGACGACACCAGATCCATCTGATCAACGGCGTACGCGCCGGCCAGGAGCAACGGCCCGGCAGCTGCCAGCGCCAACAGTGACTTCTCCAGACGGGGCCGGTACCAGTTGGCCAGCCGTAGGCAGAAGGCAGCGAACGCGGCGACAACCACTCCGAACAGGCTGATCCACGCTATGGCGTACGCCGGTCCGCCAACCAGCGGCCAAGCGAACAACGGCATCCAGTTGACAAGCCACCATGCCAGCGCACCGACACCGAAGAGCAAGAAAGAGGTGTCGGGCATGCGCGCCCCCAACGCCAGCATCGCCAGCCCCAAAGTGCCGACCACGCCCCCGGCCACAAGAGGGCTGATGAAATGGGTGAACACCATCATGCGGTGCTTTCGCGTCAGCACCGAGAGTTCGCCGATCTCGACACGAGAGATCGACATCCGCCTCTGCGGCAGGGCTTCGATCTCAACGGTGTTGCCATCAGGCTTCCACAAGCCCTCGGGTACGCTCAAGACGGTCATCCGATCAAGGCCCCGAGGCAGCGTGCGACCTTCGGGGTCTGACGGTGCACGCAAGAGGTTCCCATTGAATCTGATCGACCCATTCGCGAGCATGCCCTCCATGAGGAGCCCCGGACTTCCCGGTGGGCGAGAGGGCACGCTGATCTTGTAGTGGACCGCATCGGGCTCGGGCGTAACCGGTGGATCCAGAGGCCAATCCGGAAGAGATACCGTTCGCCAGGGCTGCTGACCGATTTGCCGCTCGGCTTTGTCCGCCGTGAACATGCCGTCGGCGGCATGCGCCGACACCAGCCGGGTCAGCGCGACCCACACGAGCACAACCAGCATTGCCACGGCACGACGGTTGGCTGAGATCATGGGGCTGATGGATACATTCTCTTGACGGGCTGAAGTCTCCTGCTGCGCAGACTGTATCCAACATGCAGGGCATACAACCCTCGGCCGTTTGCGCTATGCCGCAGCCGGGAGGTGCTGGTGTCTTGCAATCGGACTGGCGGCGCCAGGTCGGACAAGTGATCCCCAGCTCCATAGCTGTTGCTGACGCTAGCCGCTTGGCGCGAACACGGTTCCTCAGGTGCGGCATCGCCCGCTAGACGTCGGCTTTCGGGCGTGGCATCGACCGACAGCTCCTGGCCGAATCCGGGTCTACGTTGGTGCAGCCTGAAGCGGACTCTGGTCTGCGAGGCCGGCGAATCGATGGTCAGCCACCCGGCGCAGCAGTGAGCTCACACACCCGACCATCAGCCAACGGCCGTCAGCGTCCGCTGCAGGTCATCGCGCCTGGTTGCATCCTGACCTGACCGGTGTTGCGGCTATCGAGCAGCTTGCGTAGCGTGCACCGCATGCGAACATCCATGGCAGACGGCTGCAATGCGACCTACGGTCAGCCTTCTCGTTGGCCGCCGCCGTCGACGCCGAGCCACCACGCCTCTACCCGACGTGGGCTGTTGCCGGCACTTCTTGCGGCGGCGCTGATCACGTTGTCGGCATTCAGCCCACCCGCCCGCTCGCAGACGACATCGTGCGGCGCGACCGAGGGCCGACAGCTCAGCGGCGCCTACCGCACGGCTACCGGTGAGTTGATGTCGATCCTCCCGGCGGGCGCCCCGGGGCGTTGGCGCATCACCCACTTCGGATCTGGTCGCAGCCACCAGCTGTACCCAGACGGGGACCTGAGGTTCCAGTCAGCAAGCGACCTGGATTCCGAGCATCCCGTTGACCTTCGCTACGCGTTCAAACGGGACGCGAGCGGCGTCGCGGACTCCCTGGTCATCAACGAGCGTGCGACACCGCCGACCATCGCCAAGAGAGTCGCCCTCGTCGACCGCCCGGCAGCATTCAAGAGCGGCGACATCGACCTCCAGGGCCGGCTGACGCTGCCGTCGTCTGGAAGCGGCCCATTCAAGGCTGTGATCTTCGTGCATGGCTCGGATCCCGTGTCCTCGGTGGGCCAGGAGTGGCTCCCGCACCTGCTGGCGGCCAACGGCATCGCGACGCTGGTGTTCGACAAGCGGGGAACGGGTTGCTCAAAGGGCCAGTACGTGCAGCACTTCGAGGTCTTGGCAGGCGACGTGGTGGCCGCCGCCCGCTGGCTGCGTGACCAACCAGAGATCGACCCGGGCCAGGTCGGCCTTGCCGGATTCAGCCAAGGTGGCTGGGTGGCTCCGCTGGCCGCGCTGAAGGACCACTCCATCAAGTTCGTCGCGATCGGCTACGGCTTGGCGATGTCGATGGCCGACGAAGACCGGCTTGAAGCCCCGCTGAAGTTGAAGGAACAAGGTGTCGACGAGGCGTCGATTGCCGAGTTCCAGGCCCTGAACGCGGCACTTCACAAGCTTGCGCGGGACGGCTTCAAGGATTGGACCAGCTTCGAGCAGCAGGTGGAACGCGTCAAGGACCGACCCTGGTTCGTGGTGGCATCGAGGCAGCAGAGCTGGCTGGGCGTGACCATGCAGATGGGTCTGGCACAGGCCAAGCTTATGGCGCCGCAGATGTTCCAGAACTTCTTCCAGCCCTTCTACGACCCGGTGCCGACACTCGAAAACCTGGACGTCCCGATGCTGTGGCTGGTGGCCGGCAAAGACATCGAAGCGCCGCCCGAGCCGACCCTGGAAGTCCTGGCTCGGCTGCGTCGGCAAGGCAAGCCCATCTCCGTGGTGATCTTCCCGAATGCCGATCACGGCATGCAGGACTTCGAAGTGCAGGCCGGCAAGCGGGTGAGGACGAAGTACGCCGATCGATACTTCTCGACGCTGCTGAAGTGGTTTCAGGATCCGAAGTGAAGGTCGAATGGTCGGCTTGTGGCCCCGGGGGAAACTCAGCACGCGCCCTGACGGCCGCCCAACAGCGGCAGTCCCGTCAGCCCGCACGCCGCCAGTGCATGACCCAGTCGTGCGTCCAGGTCTTGCCACCATCGGCGGAGTAGACCTGGCGCCAGCGGCACTGGCTCGGCCCGATACGGTCCCAGATGCCCATCGAGTGCATCGTCTTGCCCTGGTCCTCGTAGGTGGAGGCGAAGAGGCCGGCCCCATTTTCGAAGCTCCCGGTCTGGCCCGGCGTGGTGATGACGCCGCTCTTGGCGTTCACCCAGTGGTCGGACCACTGGCGCTGGGCGACATCGAGCATGCGCAGGCCCAGGCCATTGAAGTCGCGCGCCGGGATCATCAACTCCTCGACATGGCCGATGCCGCCCAGGATGCTCCAGCAACGCGCCTCGCCCTCGAACCGGTCCCAGGTCTCGCCGCGGCGCTTCAGATGGCGGATGCGCCATTGGCCGTCGAGAAAGCCGAAGTCGCCCGGCCGGCCGGGCGTGGGGGTGCCGGGCAGCGTGGGCACCGGATCGAATCGCGGGGTGTCGGCGTCGATCATCGAGTCGTCGAGCATGGGGCGGGGCTCCGGGTTGTGGGTGGATTGGCCGAACACGTGGGGGGTCACCAAGGTGGCTGCGCCAACGAGCAGCCAGCGGCGGCGGTCTGGATGCATGGGGGGCGGCTGCTTCAAGGCGGTCAGCGGTGCGGGCAGGTCCGAATCAGGCATGCACCCATGGTGCCGGCTTGAACATGACACCGCTTGTCAGCTAATCTGCACAGCATGCGTTCGAGTCGCCTGCTGTCGATCCTGCTGCGCCTGCAGCTGAGAGGCCGCATCACGGCGGCCGAGCTGGCGCGTGAGTTCGAAGTCGCCGTGCGCACCGTCTACCGCGACCTGGATGCGCTCAGTGCCGCCGGGGTGCCGGTGCACGCAACGCGCGGGCGCGGCGGCGGCATCGTGCTCGCGCCGGGCTGGCGCACCCAGCTCACGGGTCTGACGGGGAATGAGGCGCGCAGCGTGCCACTGGCCGGTCTGCACAGCGCGGCACGCGACCTGGGACTGGCCGGCGAAGCCGCCGATGTACAGCTCAAGCTGCTGGCCAGCCTGCCACCCGAGGCCGCAGCCGACGCGGGCCGCATCGCCGAGCGTTTCCACGTCGACCCCCTGCCCTGGTACCACCGCCACGAGACACTGCCTGTCTTGCCGGACTTGGCGGCAGCGGTGTGGGAGAGCCGCCAGGTGCGCCTGCACTACGCCAGTTGGGCTGGCGAGTCCACATACACGCTGTCGCCGCTGGGCCTGGTGCTCAAGGGCGGGCTCTGGTACCTCGTCGCCCGCCCCACCGGCCGGGGCACTGCCGCCACGCCCCGCACGTACCGGGTCAGCGCGATCCTCAGCCTGCGCGCACTGGCCACGCCAGCCCGCAGACCACCGGGCTTCGTGCTGGCCGCACACTGGCCAGCCGCGGTGGAGGCGTTCGAAGCGCGCCTGATGGCAGGCCGCGCGACCGTGCGGATCACGCCCGAAGGCCTGAACATCCTGCGCGCGGTGCAGCCGGCGGCGGCCGAATGGGCCGAGCGCACGGCGCGTCCGCTGGCTGGCGGCAAGCGAGGCGACGCCCCTGACGGCTGGATGCAAGCCGAGCTGCCCACCGAGTCAGAGGCTTACGCGGCCCGGCAGCTGTTGCGGCTGGGTACCGAAGTGGAGGTGCTGGCTCCAGCGTCGCTGCGCGCCGCGGTGGCCCAAGAGGCTGCCGCAGTGGCGCGGCGCCACCGGGGCTGAACGACGCTCCGGGCCGGCTCCGCCCCGACGTTTGCGGTGACGTCGATCGGACCAAGGGCCGGGCTGTCCCTTGCAAACCGCGCTTCGTCGGTTGCCGCGGGCAGCGCCACGGCTCGGCTTCTAGAGTGGCCGATGAGACTCACTGCCTTGGAGCTGCGTCATGCCGACACCGCGCTTGTTCGTGATCGCCGTCACGGGCGCTCTTGCATTCGGCACGGCGCAAGGCCAGAGCCCTGAGCGGCTGGCAGCCATCGCCCAGTCTTTCGCCGACCGGGGACTGTTCAGCGGCACGGTGCTCGTCGCGCGAGGCGACCAGGTGCTGCTGGACCGCGGCTGGGGCCTCGCCAGCCAGGAGTGGCAGGTGCCCAACGCGCCGGGCGTGAAGTACCTGCTGGCCTCGGTGAGCAAACAGTTCACCGCCGTTGCGCTGTTGCGGCTGGTGGACCAAGGCCGGCTGGGCCTGGACGATGCGCTGTCCCGACACCTGAGCGGCCTCCCCGCAGCGTGGTCTGCCGTGACGGTGCGGCAACTGTTGGCGCACACCTCGGGGCTGCCCAACCACACGCAGGGCGGCGGCCTGGAGAAGATTCGCCACCAGCAGATGACGCCGCGCGAGCTGTACGCCAGCTTCCGCGAC
>Ga0209985_10002955_pt1 | contig 14914 bp, 15 predicted proteins | sample NOAtaG_FD_187305 | JGI IMG/M metagenome (GOLD analysis project Ga0209985, IMG submission 187305) | Freshwater lake microbial communities from Lake Erie, under a cyanobacterial bloom - NOAA_Erie_Diel6S_1000h metaG (SPAdes) (version 2) | ecosystem: Environmental > Aquatic > Freshwater > Lake ...
TCGACGTGGCCGGGAACGGGCGTCGTGCCAATGCGGCCGCGAAACCACCACTGGAAGTGGTGGCACCCATTTTGGCTGTCGACTCGAACGTCCGTCGTTCCGGGGACTCACGTCCCCGGGCACCCGTGACTTCAGACTCCGGCGTTTCCAGCCCGCGGCGGATTCACTCCGCCCGGCCTGACCAGAGGGAGCGGCCGCAGCCGCGACCGCTCAAACACGTCGCGAGCGCTCAAACTCAGTCCGCGGGCATCAGCCCGTCGATCATCTTGTCGAATGCCTCGCGGTTCGCCTCGACGGTCTCCTTCGGGCCGACAAGCCGGAAGAACACGTTGCGGCCTTCCGCCTGCACGATCGCCGCGAGCTGCAGCGTGCCGGTCTTCGCGGCCGGCGCGCCCATCGCCATGAAGTCGCCCTCGAGCTCGACGAACTCGACCTTGAGCGGACCGACTTCGCGCGACGAGCGCTTCGCCTCGACAGGCTCGTTGTTGTTCTTGCGGAACTGGCCGCGCCAACGCTCGATGTTCGCGTCGATCGGGCCTCCATCGCCGGCGACGAACACGCTGACGATCAGGTCGGCCTGCTTCGTTGAGTCGGCATCTCCGGGAACCGTGTACTGCAGCGTGCGGAACTGCATCGACGGCTTCGTCCACACCCACGACGCCGGCTTCGGCGCGCGGAATCCGGCGACTTCAAGCCACTGCGGATCGTCGGCGCTTGAAGAGACCTTCCATCCCGACGGATCGACGTTGCTCTCGCCGACAGCTGCGGGCGTCGAAGCCGTGGGCGAGTTGGTGGTCACGGGCGCGCCGCTTCCGGGCACCACGATGGGCGCAGGCGGCTTCGGTACAGGTGCTTCGGTGCATCCGGCGACAATCATCGCAAGAGAGGCGAGCACGGGCGAGATCGAGGGGCGCATCGACGTCATAGGGGCCGTAGCATAGCCCCGCCTGGCGGCCCTCACCCCGAGAGATCCAACGGAACATGCGCGATTTCACCATCACGAACGCGAGAATCTGGACCGCAGATCCCGCACGGCCGCACGCCACCTCCATCTCGGTGCGCGATGGCGTGATCGAGGCGATTGATGCACCTGCATCGGACGCGCTGCGGTCGATCGATCTTGGCGGCCGCTGGCTGGGGCCGGCGTTCATCGACGCCCATCTGCATGTGACCCTCGGCGCCGCGACGCTCGCGCAGTGCGATCTCTCGGGCTGCCGATCGCGCGAGGAGTTCGAGCAACGCGTCGCAACGCACCGCGCGAAGCTCGACGACGCCGGCGAGCGCGGCGCATGGCTCGTCGCCTTCGGCTGGAACGAAGCCGACTGGCGCGGCGATGCGCCGACGCGGGAGTGGCTCGGGCGCGCCGGGCGCCCCGCGGTCGCGTGGCGCATGGACCAGCACAGCTGCGTCGTGAACGACGCGGCGCTCGCGCTCCTCGACACGACGCCGATCGACGGCGGCGAGATCGAGCCCGACCGCGGCATCTTCCGCGAGCAAGCCGCGTGGAAGCGCGTGATCCCAGCGATTCCCGCGCCAAGCGTCGCGGCGAAGCGCGCGAATCTTGCACGCGCGGCCGAGTACCTCCACACGCTCGGCCTCGCTGGCGGCGGATCGATGGAGTACCTCGCCGACATCCGCGATGTCTACGTCCCGCTGATGGAGTCGCTGACGTTCCGCGTGCACGCGACCGTTCTCGACCGAGACTGGCCGCTCGACCGACCGCCTGCGTTGCCCGAGGATTCGAGCGACTTCTTCCGCATCGTCGGGTTGAAGGCCTTCGTGGACGGCACGCTCGGCTCGCGCACGGCGTGGATGCTCGAGCCCTACGCCGATGCGCCGCACACCAGCGGCCTCGCGATGGAGCACGCGCTGCGCGGAGAACTCGTCGCGTGGATGCGCGCGGTGCAGAAGACCGGGCTTTCGCCCGCCGTGCACGCGATCGGCGATCGCGCGGCGCGCGTTCTCATCGACGCCTTCGACGCCTGCGCCGATGCGCCGGCACCGCGCTTCGAGCACGCGCAGACGCTGCACCCCTTCGAGATCCCCCGCATGGCGGGACGCTTCGCAAGCATGCAGCCTCTGCACAAGGCCGACGACGCGCGCCTCGCGCTGTCGCGGCTCGGGCCCGAGCGCATCGAGCGCTTCTTCGCGTTCAAGGCGCTCCTCGAGCATGGCGCCCGGCTCGCCTTCGGCAGCGACTGGCCGATCGTGTCGCCGGATCCGCTGCTCGGCATCAAGGCGGCGGTGACGGGACTCGACCTTGACGGGAGGCCGTTCGCGACCTCCCATTCGATCGGCGTCGCCGACGCGCTGGTCGCGTACACGCGCACCGCCGCGGAAATGCTGGGTTTCCCGGGCGGCATGCTGCGCGAGGGCCGCGCAGCCGATCTCGTCGTCCTCGACCGTTCGCCGTTCGAGGCCGACTGGACGGGCGAGTTGCCGAAAGTCGACGCGACGGTCGTCGGCGGACGCACGGTGTTCGAGCGCGCGCCTATCCTGCGGCCAACGCGCGTCGCGTGACGGAACACCTCCATGGACATCGGAATCTTCGGCATCTACAAGACGCTCGGCATCGCGGGCGCGGCTGCGTACCTCTTCTGGTGCATCGCGTCGATCACGCTGCACGAGCTCGCGCACGGCTGGGCAGCGCTCTGGCAGGGCGACGACACGCCGCGCACCTACGGCCGCATGACGTGGAACCCGGTGGTGCACATGGGGTTCTTCTCGCTCCTCTGCCTGGCGCTCGTCGGCATCGCGTGGGGCATGATGCCCACCGATCCGAGCAAGTACCGCTGGGGCCGTCAAGGGCGCATCATGGTGTCGGGCGCAGGGCCAGCGATGAACATCGTGCTGTTCCTGCTGTGCTGGGCGGTCGTCGGCGTCGTGAAGGGCCTCGGGCTTGATCCGGCCGGCCAGGACGATTCGATCTGGCAGCGCATCGTCGACTTCGCGGTCATTGGCGGGCTTCTCAACGGCATGCTCGCGCTCTTCAACCTGCTGCCGCTGCCGCCGTTCGACGGCGCCAGCATCGTGGCCGGCTTCTCGCGCACCTACTACCGCTGGATGCACGACCCGCGCGTGCAGAACGTGGGCTTCTTCATCGTGCTCGTCGCGATGTTCTCCGGCATCGCCAGCCTCTGCGCGAAGGCCTCCGCGACGGTCGGAGTCATGTTCTCCGGCGCCATCGAGGCCGGCCTCCGCAGCGTGACGGGCTGAGCGGGTCCAGGCTTGGTTATCACGCCGCCGGCGCGTCCATTGCATCGCGCCGGGCGTTCCACTACCCTGCTCGACTCGCAACCGCGAGCCGAAGGCGCCGCGCACGACGGTCACTCCCGTCCCACGCGGCGTCAGAGTCCTGCAGAGTCCGTCATGCGACGGACGGGACCGAGGCTCGCCTTTGATGAAAGGGTGACGACATGGTCGTCCTCCGCATGAAGCGAATGGGCCGCGCCCATTCTCCGTTCTACCGCCTGTCCGCCATGGACAAGCGCAATCCCCGCGACGGTGCCGTGATCGAGAACCTGGGTTGGTACAACCCGGTCGCGAAGCCCGGAGCGCAGTATCAGTTCAACGTCGAGCGGGTGAAGTACTGGCTCTCGAAGGGCGCACAGCCCTCGGAGACCGCCGCGAACCTGCTCAAGAAGGTCGGCGTCGACCCGACGCCGGGCAAGAAGTAAGCCCGCATCGGACGGCTGCTGTCGCTTTCGCGAGAGCGCCGCGCTGGTGACACCTCGAGTCGCGTGGAACCCATGCGCATAGACGTGCTCACCATCTTCCCCGATCTCTTCACGGGATTTCTCTCGACGAGCATTCCCGCGAACGCGATCAAGGAAGGCGCCCTTTCGTGCCACGTGCACGACATCCGGGCGTACGCGGCGAACAAGCATCGCAAGGTCGACGACAGGCCGTTCGGCGGAGGTCCAGGCATGGTCATGATGTGCCAGCCCATCTTCGACGCCGTGAAGGCAGCCGAGTCGCAAGGCTCGGAAGCCGGCGGTGACGTGGTGCGCGTGCTGCTCTCGCCGCAGGGCGAGAGGCTCACGCAGCCACGTGTCGAATGGCTGGCCAAGCAGCCGCGCCTGCTTCTCCTCTGCGGTCACTACGAAGGGATCGACGAGCGCGTCATCGAGGAGTTCAAGCCCCTCGAGATCTCGCTCGGCGACTACGTCCTCTCGGGAGGCGAACTCGGCGCGATGGTTCTCATCGACGCCGTGGCACGCCTGCAGCCAGGGGTCCTCGGACACGAGGATTCCGCGGCGGAGGATTCGTTCAGCATGCGCTCGCCCGAGGGCGCACATCTCCTTGATTGTCCGCACTACACCCGTCCCCGCGAGTGGAACGGGCGTGAAGTGCCGGAAGTCCTGCTTTCGGGTGACCACGCAGAGGTCGCCCGCTGGCGGGATGGGCAGCGGCTTGCGCGCACGCGTGCGCGAAGGCCTGACCTGCTCGACAACGCTCCACTCGCTGATTCGCAACCCCTGTCGGCGCACAACGACCACAAGCGCGCCGAGCACGTTGCACGATCCACGCGGTCGAACGGGTCGCCAGAAGGCGACGCCGGACTGCGCGGACAAACCGCGCCGGAAGGCGCATGAGGATCCTCACAAGGTTTCAACTATGGCACGCAACCGCACCGAAATCATCAACAGCGTCACCGCCTCGCAGCTCAAGCCCGCGGGCGAACTCCCGAAGTTCTCCGTCGGCGACACGGTCGACGTTCATTACAAGATCATCGAAGGCGACAAGGAGCGCATCCAGGTCTTCCAGGGCGTGCTCCTCGCCGACACCGGCCGCGGCATTCACCGCATGATCACCGTCCGCCGCATCGTGGCGAACGAGGGCGTCGAGCGTTCGTTCCCCGTCCACTCGCCGCGCCTCGCGAAGCTCGAGGTCGTGCGCCGTGGCGATGCCCGCCGCGCGAAGCTCTTCTACCTCCGCGACCGGTTCGGCAAGAGCCGCCGTCTGCGCGATCAGCGCCGCGGCCTCAAGCATGTCGAGGGCGGGACGGTCGCCGCTGCAGCGGCTCCCTCTGGTGCTTGACATAAGCGGTCGCCGCTGCGGCGGCTCCCTCGTGACTTGAGCGGTCGCCGCTGCGGCGGCTCCCTCTGGTGCTTGAGATGAGCGGTCGCCGCTGCGGCGGCTCCCTCTGGTGCGAATGATGAACACGACGCCCGCCGGAAACGGCGGGCGTCGTTCCTTTTCGGTCGCTGCGCGCCGCGCACCGATGGCTGCAATCAGTCCTCCGGTGGTTCGCCGTCGGGCGCCATCTTGACGATGCGCGGGTCAAAGCGCGCCACGACCTCGACGAGGTCCTGCTGCGCCGCCATGACCGAGGCGATGTCCTTGTAGGCGAACGGCACCTCGTCGAGCCCTGCGCTGACGACATGCACGCCGAGCGCGTCGAGGTGGCGACGCACCTCGCCCCAGCGGTGCGACTCGCGCGCCCTGGTACGGCTCATGCGGCGGCCCGCGCCATGACTCGCAGACGAAAGCGAGGCAGGGTCGCCCTTGCCGCGGACCACGAACCCCGGCGACGCCATCGATCCAGGGATCACGCCGAGCACGCCCGCCCCCGCAGGGGTCGCGCCCTTGCGGTGCACCACCACCTCGCGCTCGACGCCGTCGACGAGATGGCGCTCCTTCCACGCGAAGTTGTGGTGGTTCTCGATGTCGAGCAGCACCTCTGCGCCGAGATGGCGCACGATGTGGCGATGGATGCAGTCGTGGTTGGCCGCCGCGTAGCGGCCCATCAGCTCCATCGCGGCCCAGTACTCCTGCCCTTCCTGCCCGTCGAGCGGCAGCCATGCGAGCCGCGCGGCCTCGCGCGGGAGGTCGGGGTGCATCGACTGCGCGAGCTTCGAGTAGTGGTCGCAGACCAGCGCTCCCGCACCGCGCGAACCCGAGTGCGACAGGAGCGCGAGATACTCGCCCCCGTCGCGTAGGCCGAGGGAAGTCGCCTCGGCCGCGTCGACCGTCAGGACGCCGAACTCGACGAAGTGGTTGCCGCTGCCGCTCGTCCCGAGCTGGCGGCGCGCCCGATCGCGCACGCGCTCCGTCACGGGCGTCGCCGACCAGTCCTCGTCGAGCACCGCGTGCTCGCGAAGCCGTCCCGACGCGCCATCGCCGCGGCGTCCGAACTCCGCGCCCGCGCCGAACCGCGTCTCCGACTCGATCGCATGGACAAGCCTGTCCCGCTGGCCCGCGATCCACGCGACGGGCAGGTCGAGCACGCTGAGCTTCATGCGGCACGCGATGTCGACGCCGACGGCGTAGGGCACCACGGCGCCCTCGGTGGCGAGCACGCCACCGATCGGGAGCCCGTAGCCGAGATGCGCATCGGGCATGAGCGCGCCGGCGACCGCGACGGGAAGCTTCGCAGCCACCGCCATCTGCGCGAGCGCCTCGGGCTCGATGTCGCTGCCCCACCTGCGCCAGGACACCGGTTCGGTACGCAACGAGGTCGCCGCGCGGCCGCCACGCGCGGCACGCGCCACAAGGCCTCGCGCCACCTCCCCAAGCGTCTCGTCCTGTTCGAACGAGGCAGGGTCGCGGACGATCGACTCGATGCGGGCGCGCAGGTCGTCGCGCGACATCCCTTGGGCGCGCAAGGCACCCAAGGTCGGCGCGGTCAGCCGCGCGAGATCGCGCGGCAATCCGAGGTTTTCCAGTTCCCGAGGCTTCATGGTGTCTCCCCATCCGAAGAGATCGCTTCGCAGGGGCGGCGAGTATAGGCGCGTGCGGGCTCACGAGCTTCGCGCGTCTGCGGCCGCGCGCGACGCTCCGTACACTCTCCGCCCATGCGCGTCACCCTCGCCAAGAGCTTCACCTTCGAAGCCGCCCACTACCTCCCCTGCTTTCCCGACGGCCACAAGTGCCGCCGCATGCACGGCCACTCCTTCCGCGTCGAGGTCGTGGTCGAAGGCGACATGGACCCCGCGAAGGGCTACCTCGTCGACTACGGCGACATCAAGAAGGCGATCTCGCCCGTCCACGATGCGCTCGACCACCGCTGCCTGAACGAGCTCCCCGGCCTCGAGAACCCGACCGCCGAACTCCTCGCCCGCTGGATCTGGGATCGCCTGAAGCCCACGCTTCCCATGCTCTCGCAGGTCATCGTCTGCGAGACCTGCACCAGCCGCTGCGTCTACGAGGGCCGCTGATGCGCCGCCCCGTCCACCTGCTGCACGACTCGAAGCTCCTTGCGCGGATGATCGGCGTCGAAGCGCCCTGCTGCGCGCACGTCGCCATGCCGACCGAAGGCGCGATGGAGCCTTTCGCCTCCTTCGTCGACGGCAATCCGCTTTCCGACGGCTGGCTTGTCGACGTCGACGCGCCGTCGACGCGCATCGTCTCCTGGAGCGGCACGCTTGCAGCCGATCTCTTCGAAGACGAGCCCCGCACCTGGATGCGTGCCGGCCAGGAGCGGTTCAAGAGCTTCCTCGACGATGTGGCTCCCGCGCTGCGCACCCATGGTCGCACGCTCTGCTTCCGGCCGCACCATCGGCACGTCCTCGGCGACGTCCACGCGTCGGTGCGACTCCTCCGCGAGCGCGCGGCCGACCCCTTCGAGGTGCTGCTTTCACCCGCTGATCTCCTCGCCCCGTCGATGCTCGCGACCGTGGAGGACCACCTCGTGCGGATGTTCGCCCACCTCGGTCCGGTCGCGGCCGCCGTGCTGCTCGGAGACGCGCGAAGCGGCCCCGCGACGGCCGAAACCGGCCTGCTCGAGCCCTGTCCGCCGGGTGAAGGCGTCCTTCCGACCGCCCTCCTCGGGCAACTCCTTCGCGACCACGTGCCCCCGCAGACCCCGATCATCCTCCTTCCCGGGGCACACGCCGCCCAGCGGCAGGCGCTCGGGCTGTGAAGAGAACGTGAATCCGCGTTGAACCATTGCCGCCGCCCGAATGAAGGGTAAACTCCCGTAGGTCTGCGGAAAGGATGCCGCGACCCCGGAGTGATGATGTCTGCCCTTCCTATCGGAGTTTCGGGCGGAGCCCCGAACTTCAGCAGCGGACTGGACGCGAAGGTCCTTGTCCTCAACAGGTACTTCAGCGCGATTCGCGTCATCGACGCGCGTCGTGCATTTGTGCTGTTGGCGAAGGAGATCGCGGAAGTCGTCTCGGTTGAGGACGGCTCCTACGTTTCCTATCCGTTCACGACCTGGACCGAGCTCAGCGAGTTCCGTCGCGAGTTCGAGGCGACCGAACACGACTGGGTGCGCACCTCCCGCATCACGATCGCTGTGCCGAAGATCGTCCGCGTGCTCGGCTACGACCGGCTCCCGCGCGAGCAGGTCAAGTTGAACCGTCGCAACATCTACGCCCGCGACTCGAACCGCTGCCAGTACTGCGGCCGCTCGTTCCCCACGAAGGAACTCACGCTCGACCACATCAAGCCGCGCGTGCAGGGTGGCGGCAACTCGTGGCTCAACCTTGTCTGCGCGTGCGTCAAGTGCAATGCGCGCAAGGGTGGCCGCACGCCAGAGCAGGCCGGCATGCGCCTGATCCGGCCGCCAGTCAAGCCGAAGCGCAACCCAGCGATCTCTCTGCGACTCGGGAGCCCCCGCTACGAGTCCTGGAAGGCATTCCTCGATGAGGCCTACTGGACGGTCGAACTCAGCGACGATTGAGGCGCTGCGTCTGCGGCCCGCCCTTCGGCATCTGCCGGACGAAAGGTCCGAATCGCATGTGAAGATTGACAGCCCGCACGGCCGCCGCGCGGGTTTTTCACCTCGAGCCCACTAGCATCGGAGCCATGCCGAAGAAGGACCACAAGCAGCCCGAAGCCCTGACGCCCGAGCAGACCGCAGCGCACGAAGCGCGAAAGGCGGAGAAGGCCGCTGCGAAGGAAGTCCAGAAGGCCGAGAAGGCCGCTGCGAAGGCAGCAAAGGCGGCCGAGAAGGCAGCCGAGAAGGCGGCAAAGAAGGACGGCAAGAAGGACGGCAAGAAGGAGTCGAAGAAGGACCCCTCCGACGCAACGCCGCGCTTCAAGCATGTTCGTAAGAAGAAGCTCTCAAGCGGCAAGGGCCCGACGCCGCAGGAGATCGGCGAGTCGCTGGTGTCGCTCTTCAACGCGGGCAAGTCCGACGAGGCGGAATCGACCTGGTACCACCGCAAGATCGACTCGATCGAGGACGACGGTTCGGTCTTCGAAGGCTGGAAGGGCGTGCAGGAGAAGGGGAAGTGGTGGAAGGAGAACTTCACCGTCCTCTCGATGAAGGCCTCCGGCCCCTATGTCTGCTCGACCGGATTCACCGTGATCTACAGCGGTCGCGTGCGCATGCCCGACGGCACCGAGGTCAACGCCCATGAGTGCGGCGTCTACACCGTCGAGGACGGCCGCATCGTGCGCGAACAGTTCATGAAGGCTGCGCTGTAGAGCGCTCGCAACCTGCTTCGCAACTTGCTCGCTCTGGCGCGCGCAACGCAGTCTTCGAGCGCCCGCCATCCAAGCACCAAAGGCGGATGCCGCAAGCAGCCCCCGCTTCAAGTCACGACATCAGCGCAATGCCCAGCGTGAGCGTCACCGCGTTGTTGATTCCGTGTGCCACGATCGGTGCGATCAGGCTGCCCCGCCACTCGCGGTAGAGGCAGAAGCCCACGGCAAGCCCGCCAAGCGCGGGCGCAAACAGCACTCCCTGCGGGTGGATCAACGCGAAGATCGCACTTGAGACGACCGCCGAGACGAGAAGCGAGGCAAACCGCAGGCGCGGCGTCACCGTCGCCCGCAGATGCGAGAACAGGACGCCGCGGAACATGATTTCCTCGACGACTGGAGCGGCGACCGCCGCGATCAGGAACACAAGCACGAGACGCAGCGCATCGGCGCCTTGGTAGAGCTCGGTGACGGGGTGCCCTGGCGACGGCGCATGGCCGAACACGGTGCGAGCGATGAATGCCAGCAGCAGATAGATGAGAAGCCCCGCAAGGAGCAGCGGCACCGCTGCGAAGTAGCATGCCACGCCGTGCAGCGCCTCACGGACGAGGCCGCTTCCGCGGTCGAGGCCGATCGCCGTGCGCAGCTCCGATCCGCGCACGCCGCGCATCAGCGGATAGGCGAGCACGCCAAGCGAGCCGACGAACGCCGTGATGTTCAGCGCGAGTCCAAGGTGCATGCCCTGCGGCAATCCCTCGAGTCCAAGTACGCCGACCAGCGTCTCGCCGAGCAGCCCTGCCAGGATGTTCAGAGCGAAGAACGCGACCAGCCAGATCGCAAACGTCTCGCCGAGCACGATCGCCGTCTTTCGCGGCGTCGCGGCAAGCGGGTTGACGCCCGCGCGCGTCGACTTGACGAGTGCGATCGTCACGATGATGAGCGCGATCAAGCCGCCGAGAAACGCAAGGAGATACCAACCGCCTGCGGCGAGAAGCGCGAACATCATGGTGATCGCAGCCTTGCCCACCTCTGGATCGCCGCACGCGACACCCGCGAGATAGCCGAGCTTTGGACGGATGGCCGCGCAGTCGTCCTCCGAAGGCTTCGCCTCGTCCGACTCCGCGCGCGCTTCCATCACTGCAACCACGGCATCGCGCAGTTCGCGCTCTGGATCGTTCGCGGTCTCGAGCGCAGCCGCGTCGGCGACGCCCGCGTCCCAACCCTCGATCTCACCGACGAGCACCGAGTAGCCGAGACGCTCCGCGAAGTTCTCCGACTCGCGCAGTGGCTCGACGTTGCGAAGAATGTCTGCGGTTCCCACTGTCGGCGACATCGAGCGAAGCCCATTGAGCGCAACAGCGACCTTCGCCTGCAACTGCGCCTCGAGCCCGGCCGGCGCGACCTCGACCTGCTCGGAGGCTGCGGCCTCGCTCGGTTCCTCGCCGTGGCGCCCCGACTGGAGCACCATCGCGACGACGACCGCGAATAGGATCGCGCACCATGTCATCACCAAGCGGCCGGGAGACGACGCGGACGGCACGCTCTCTGTCGGGGAGTTCGGGAGCATGGTGACCCTGTTATTGGACACGAATCAGAACTGCAGCGCGGCTTGATCGCAGCGACTCTGCCTTTGATCGGCGCTTCGTAGCGTACCGTGCTACGAAATCGCCCCTCCGCGGTTTCCCCTTCCCGCCCCGCGATCTTGACACGTTTCGATGGGTTGGTATCCTCGGCGATTCTCCGCACGGCGATCCGTGCACACATTCGCTGCCCGCCCCGACCCTGGTCGATCGCGTGCAGAGCAACTCTGGATAGACCATGCCCCGTCAGACCTACATTGCGAAGCCCGGCGAGATCAAGACCGTGTGGCGTCACGTCGACGCCGAGGGCAAGACCCTTGGTCGTCTCGCGACCGAAGTCGCCACCGTTCTCATGGGCAAGCACCGCCCCGAGTACACCCCTGGCGTTCTCTCTGGCGACGCCGTGATCGTCACCAATGCGTCGAAGGTCATTCTCTCGGGCCGCAAGCTCGATCAGAAGACGCGCCGACGTTGGTCGGGCTACCCCGGTGGCCTCAAGATCCGCTCGTATCGCGATGAGATGTCGTCGAACCCGACGCGTCTCGTCTCCGAGGCGATCCTCCGCATGGTTCCGAAGGGCCGCTTTGGTCGCTCGCTGCATGCGCGCCTGCGCGTGTTCGCGGGTGCAACCCACACCCATTCCTCGCAGGAGCCCGTGGGCTTCGACGCTCCCATCGATCGGCACGAGATGCCGGCCGAGAAGCCCGCTGCCACCGCTCGCGCTGCGCGCACGAAGTCCGCGCCGCGCCGCGCGAACACGCGCGCCAGCAAGTGAACTGATCTTCATCGAACTCCTCACGACAACGCACGCCTACGCACGACTTGCAGCACCTTGCGCGACGCGCCTCGCGACCTCAGACGAAAGACGCCATGACCGAAGAAACCACGACCACCGCTCTCCCGACCGCCAAGCGCATCCTTCGCGGCCCTGACCAGAAGGGCTGGTACTGGGGCACTGGGCGCCGCAAGACTGCGGTCGCCCGCGTGCGCATCAAGGGCGGCAGCGGCGCGATCGAGGTCAACGGCAAGGAGTTCGCGGAGTTCTTCGTCGAAGAGCGCGATCGCGGCACCATCATGAATGTCCTCGACAAGACTGGCCTCAAGGGCAAGGTCGATGTCAAGGTGAACGCATGCGGCGGCGGCACGACCGGCCAGACCGGCGCCACGCTGCTCGGCCTCGGCCGCGCGGTGCTGAGCTTCGACTCGACGCTTGAGCCGATCCTCCGCGAGAACGGCTTCCTCAGCCGCGATTCGCGTAAGGTCGAGCGCAAGAAGTACGGCCAGTCCGGCGCCCGTCGCCGCTACCAGTTCAGCAAGCGATAAGGCTTGCGCGACGGGTTTGAGCGCTCGCGACGGGCTTGAGCGCTCGCAACTCGCTTCGCTTTCGCTCGCTCTGGTGCTACGAACATCCCGAAGGCGGCTGCAAACGCAGCCGCCTTCGTTGTTTTGAGCGCTCGCGGCGTGTTTGAGCGGTCGCGGCTGCGGCCGCTCCCTCTGGTGCTGGTCACGCCAAAGGCGGCTGCCGCAAGCAGCCGCCGCGAAAGATTGAGCGCTCGCTCTGGTGCTACGAACATCCCGAAGGCGGCTGCAAACGCAGCCGCCTTCGTTGTTTTGAGCGCTCGCGACGTGCTGTTTGAGCGCTGGCGACGTGTTTGAGCGGTCGCGGCGTGTTTGAGCGGTCGCGGCTGCGGCCGCTCCCTCTGGTCAGCCTCGCCGCGAGTGAATCGCGGCGGGCTGGAAACGTCGGAGTCGAAGGCTGACATCATCCGTTCCGTGATTTGAGCGCTCGCTCTGGCGCGAATCACACCGAAGGCGGCTGCCGCAAGCAGTCGCCGCGAAAGATTGAGCGCTCGCGACTCGCTTCGCTTTCGCTCGCTCTGGCGCGAATCACACCGAAGGCGGCTGCCGCAAGCAGTCGCCGCTCAAATTCGCCGTTTAACCGCGTCGTATCGCGGCTTCCGCATCGCGCAGGCGCTTCGTCATCAGCGCCACGGTCGTGCGGTCCTCCTGCGCAAGCGCCTCGACCGTCCGCGGCACTTGGCCACAGAAGCCGTATCGGCGCGCGACGAGCCGCGCATCGGCGGGATTCCCGCTGGATCCACCGCCCTCACCGCCTTCAAGCACCCGCGCGACCTTCGCCGCGTGATACGCCAGCGGATCGACCAGTCCCTGCCACTGGGCGATGTCGGCAAGAAGCGACTGGCTCACGCCAGACACATGGCGCACGCCCGCCCGCTGCGGGCGACGCAGCGGAAGCCGCTGCGCAAGCGCGTAGTCCGCGGCCAGCGACACAGCGCGATCGAAGCGCTGGCGCGCCGGATCGAACTGGGTGACCACCTGCTGCACCGAGGTCGAGAGCGTCCTGCACAGCTGGCGCAACTCCTCCGATGGCAGTCGCTCGGGCCCACACTCGTGGAAGTGATCGGCGCGGCCAAGGGCGATCACCAGCCCCCGCTCGATCAGAAGCGTCCGGAGGCGCAGCGCCGTGCGAAGGTCGGTCTCGATCTGGTCAAGCGCGCTGCGCTCAGGCCACGTCGGCAGCGCATCGATGGCGCGCGACGCGCGGCGCAGGAGATAGTGCATCGCTGCTGCGCGCGTCTCATCACGGTCGGAGTGCGTGCGCGAATCGCGCACGTGCAGCCTGCGGATCTCGCGGGCCGACTCGATCGCATCAATCAGGTTGCCGTCGCGGAGGCCAAGCGGCTGCAGCTTCCGCGCCGCCGGCGCGTTCGGAATCGTCTCGTCCGCACCGGGAAGATCGAAGGTCGGCAGCTCGACCCACGAGGGCTGGACGGCGCGCAGGAACTCGGCGCGACGGCGATCGACCAGCGCGCGTACGAGCGACTCGCTCTTCCCGAGTCGCGCCGCGATGCGCGATGGCTCGATGCACACGCGCCACGCGCGCTCGGCGAACGCGGCGCAGCGCTCGGTGGCGCTCCGCCTGCGGACAACAGGGCTTCCGATCTCGCGGAGGAAGAGCAGCCGCACGCCCTCATGCGACCGACCGTGCGCGGCGGCAACCTGCTTCGCCGCGAGATTGAGCGTGACGCCCTGCGCCACGAGCGCGCGGCCCTCCTCGAGCAGCGCGCGACGCTCGTCGGCATCGAACCGCTTGAAGCTGCGGGCGCGATCGATCACCGATCGATTTCGCTCGGCGTACTTCGCAAGCACATCGCGGTAGATCGCGACGCGCGCGCGGCCGCCGTCGACGACCCAGTGCGCGCAGAGTCCGGCGCGGCGCCACCGCTGGAGCGTCTTCGAGGCGACGCCAAGTTCCTGTGCGAGTTCCTCGAGCGTGCCCGCGCCGCCTGGCCGGTCACTCGGCCCAAGGGCGAGACTTTCCGAGAGGTCAAGGACCAGCGTCGTCAGGTCGGCGACCAGATCGCGCCCACGGACCACCTGTCCGCGCGCGGCGAAGATCGGCGCGCCCGAAATCTTCGCGAGCGTCTCCGAGAGCGCATACTCGGCCTTTGGATCGATCGTGGGGATCAGCGCCTCCGCGCACAGCATCCGCTGGCGCGTGGCTTCGACCGACGCCGAGGCCACCTGCGCGGGAAGCGCTTGCAGCGAGGCGAAGGCATAGGACGCGCGTCGTGGCATGGAGCGAAGTCTGACTCTGCCGTGGACCGGGGCGCTGTGGACGGGAGACCCGGGACGCGACCCGGCGGGCATGATCCGAGAACGATGCGACTGCGGAAAGTCTAACGGACCGGAAGTTCTACGCACCGGACGACTGAAGTTCGGCAGGAACTTGGGCAGGATTGCGTTTTTCGGGAGGGCAGCATCTCAGACCTGCCTGCCGACCGCGGCAGCGGGACACCGGACCAGGGGGCCGCCCCTCAGCCGGCGGCCGTGCTCAGACGCATCGCGGCCGGATCGGCCTGGCGCATCGGCACCACCTCGATCGTGCAGGTGGCGCCTGAGGGGGTTGCCGCCGAGGATACGGTTCGGGCAATGCG
>Ga0209985_10002961_pt1 | contig 14888 bp, 12 predicted proteins | sample NOAtaG_FD_187305 | JGI IMG/M metagenome (GOLD analysis project Ga0209985, IMG submission 187305) | Freshwater lake microbial communities from Lake Erie, under a cyanobacterial bloom - NOAA_Erie_Diel6S_1000h metaG (SPAdes) (version 2) | ecosystem: Environmental > Aquatic > Freshwater > Lake ...
ACCGCAACCACCTGAAGGAAGACCTGCAGCCCGATCGCCGCGATCAACATGATGAGGAAGAGGCTCAGGCTGAGCCGCTGGAGCGCCAGCGAGTCCATCGCGATGTTGACCATCGCACCGATCGGCGTCGCGACCAGAATGAAGAGGAACGCGTAGCTCGCGCGCTTCGCCCGTCCTGCGGCGCGTTCCACGCGCGCAAGCCCGTTGGACTGCCACCACTCGGGCATGGCGCCCTTGATGAGCCATCCGCACTCAGGGCAGCACCCGCCGATCTCTCGGCCGTAGAGATCGAAGCGGCATTGCGGGCATGGCCGGTGCCACGGCACCGCCGCGGGCGCCGCGATGGCTTCGGCCGACTCCTCCCGAGGCCCCGAGGCCTCCGGATTCATGCGGCGGACTCCGGCGATGCAGCCCGCGCCAGCGCCTCTCCACGCTCGCTCGGAACGCTTCATGCCTCGTAGGAGCAGGATGTACAGCAGAAGCATGCCGGCATTCGTCAGCATCGAAACCACGATGATGAAGCCCCACGACATGAGAAACGGCCCAACCCAATGAGGCGCATGCACAACCGCCAGATTGAAGCCGTACCCCGCCGTCACGACGACGCTGCAAAGCATCAACCAGCGCTGCAGCCCCCGCTGACCCGCGGGAGGCGCGATCAGCACGGGCAGCCAAACGCGTCCCAGCGCGGCAGGCAGCGCGACGCCGAAACAAGCCATCACCACTCCGTCGGAGACATCGATCCACTGCGAATCGCGCGCACGAAGGAGCAGGGTGACCACGGCTAAAATCGCCGTGCAGACCGCCAACGGAGCGACGATGCGAATCCGCCGGCTCGCAAGCACGAGGGGAACGACGGGAATCAGCTCCACAAACTCGTCCACGCGATGAAGGACCTCGATCGCCGACAGCACGATTGAACCGAGCGACTCCGCGCCACTTGGCAGAAAGACGGCGAGCGAGGGCAGATACCCGAGGGAGTCGAAGGCGATCGACGCCACGATCAGCCAGCCGCCGATCACGAACCACCGTCGCGCGCGATCGTCGCGCCAGGCACCGAGGAACGGGCCATCGACCACCGACGCCCCGCACTCCGGGCAGAGTTCATCGACTCGCCGGCCGGCCAGGTCGTAGCCACAGCGGAGGCAGCCGCTCATCGCGACTCCATGGAGGCGATCCGCTGCGTCAGCCGTCGCAACTCGAGCGCCGACCAGATCAGAACAACCGAACTCGACGCGAAGAACAAGGTCGGCGGATCTCTCGATGTGTCCTCGTTCAGCGCGATCCACGCGCTGAGCGCGGCGAGCGCGAGCATCGCCCGCGCCCGCGTCCTGCTGATCGGCGGCACTCCCGTACCCCGCACGAGGCCTGGCATCGCGAACACGAACAGGCCATCCGCGAGCGCGATCAGGAGAAGCGCTCCCTCGGGGTCGAGAAACCCGCGCAGCCAGTCAGGCAGCGAACGCGCGAACGGGAGATTCACCAGGAAGAGGAGCCCGAATCCAGCCAGACGCATCGATGCCGCGATCCACGGAAGCCGACCTCGCCGCGATGTGTCGGCCGCTGTGAAGCCGACGGCCGCCATCGCCATCGGCACGGCGACGAACAACCCGCCGACCGCGAGCGGAACCGCGATCGCGGCTGGCATCGCCGTGAACAGCGCGAGGTCGAACGCAAGCAGGGCCGACACGATCGCATAGAGCGGCGCCGCACCGCGGAAGGCCGCGGCGGCGAACCGAAACCGCCGCCGTCCGCGACGGGTGCGCCAACGACCCGCAAATCGCTCGGGCATGATCGTCGTTCCGCACTCGGGGCATGCCTCACCGATGCTGTTGGCCGAAATGTCGTACTCGCAGGACTCGCAGTGGGCCGGCTTGCCGCCGAGGCCCGAGGCCCTCGCGCCAAGCTTGGCTCCTGCAGCCAGACGCTCGGCCGCCGCGACCTCGCTGCCGGAGGGAAGCGACGGCATCGCACCCTCGAGCAACGCGGCAAGCGCGCCCGCCGCGTTACCGCGCGCGAGCGCCTGCACGACATCGCGTCCCTGTGCGATCGCGCTGAGAAATCCACCGACGAACGCGTCGCCGCAGCCGACGGTGTCGACCGCGTCCACCACGAACCCGCGGTGTGCGAAGCGCGCCGTGCCGGCGGCGGCGATCGCGCCCTTCGGACCAAGCGTCACGATGACAGTTCCGCCCGGCATCCACGCCGCAAGGATGTCGAGCGCCCGCGCGGGATCGCGCTCGCCCGTGAGCGCTTCCGCCTCCGTCTCGTTCACGACCAGTCCGGACAGCTTCTCGTAGCGGACGGCGCGCAGCGACGCATCGGCGGGCGCGGCATTCAGCCAGACGCGGAGACCGCGGGCAGCTGCGGCCGCGATTCCCTCATGCAGACACGAGCACTCGTTCTGAAAGAGGACGATGTCCCCCTGCTTCGCGCGCTTGAGGAACCGCTCGATGTCGGCGATGGCGATCCGCGTGTTCGCCTCAGGTGCGATCACGATGGCGTTCTCGCCCCCGTCCGCGACCATGACGGTCGCGGCGCCTGCCGCAGCGTCGTCGAGCGAGATCGACCATGTTCCAACGCCGGCCTCCCGCAACGCCTCGACGATGAAGCGCGAGTCTGCGCCGCCACGCCCGAGCATGCGCACGCGGGCACCGCACTTCGCAGCGGCGGCGGCCTGGTTCGCGCCCTTTCCTCCGGCGAATGTCGATGACGAGACCGCCGCGACGGTCTCGCCTGCCCGCGGAAGTGCGCGGACGCGCACCACGCGGTCGATCATCATCGAACCGATGACATGGATCGAAGCGCTCACGCGCGCAGCGTATCAGCCCGCGTCTGGGCGCCGATGCGATCGGCATGGATCAGGTCGTGACCAGGATCCCCTCGTACCGCCGCCAGACCCGTGCGCCGGCGACGGCCGAGCCTGCAGCGGCACCGCAGGCAAGAAGCGCGGGCAGCTGCCATGGCGCCGTACCGGAGCCGCTGAGGCTCGTCCGTGTCACGCAGCCGCCGCGCAAACCCGATGAGGAGGGCGGCGCGGGCACAGCCGACGAGCACGGCGGCACCGAGCAGGAGGAGCGCGCCTTCGACGAGGTAGGAAGTCGGGCGAGAGCGACAGTGCGAACATCGCACCGGTGCAGAAGATCCATGCGGGCACCGCGAGGTTCGCTGCGAGGCACGCCCGATGACCAAGGCGTACCGATCTCCCCGACGATGTCCGATCGACCGATCCCTCATGATCTCTTCCCTCGGGAGTCCGATCGAGGATCGCGCGTGCGCATCGCCCTACCGACTGCTCCGTCCGCCGCATCTGGCCCGTCTGGCAGCGCGGCGACGGCGTCCTCTGCGTCCTTAGCCCACGAACTCGCGCACCTTCTCGACCTCGCCGCGCGAGCCGAGCAGCACAGGCACGCGTTCGTGGACCTGCCGCGGCTGGTGCTCGACCGTGCGCTTGGAGCCCGAGTACGCCAGCCCGCCCGCCTGCTCGATGATCATCGCCATCGGGCTCGCCTCGTAGAGGTAGCGGAGCTTGCCCTCTGGGTTCTTTTTCGTCGGCGGATACATGAAGACGCCGCCAGTGAGCAGCGTGCGGTGCACATCGGCGACCATCGACCCGATGTAGCGCGACGAGTAGCCGTTCTGGTGCGCCCAGTCGAGGTAGCGGCGGTAGCCGTCGGGAAAGCTCTCGCGGTACGCCTCATTGACGGAATAGACCTTGTTGGTGTCGGGGATGCGCAGCTTGTCCTTCACGAGGAGGAACGAGCCGATGTACGGGTCGAGCTCGAAGAGCGCGACGCCGTTGCCCGTGGTGAGCACGAAGATCGTGGACGAGCCGTAGAGCACATAGCCCGCGGCGACCTGGCGCGTGCCGGGCTGGCAGACGGTCTCCTGCGCGTCGTGGATGTGCGGATCGTTTCGGAGGATCGAGAAGATCGTGCCGACGCCGACGCCCGTGTCGAGGTTCGAGCTGCCGTCGAGCGGATCGAACATGACGCAGTACTTGCCGCCCTCGTTGCCGCGGCGGAGGATCGTCGGCTCGTCGTGTTCTTCGCTTGCAAGGACGGCGACCGACGCGCGCGTGCCGAGGCAGCGGATGATCGCCTTGTTCGCGATCACATCGAGCTTCTGCTGCTCCTCGCCCTGCACATTCGTCTCGCCGATCCTTCCGATCGCGCCCGAGAGGCGCGCACGGCGGACCTGGTTGGCGATCGACTTCGCGGCGAGCGAGATCGCGCTGATGATCCAGGTGAAGTCGCCGCTCGCGGTCGGGAACTTCGCCTCCTCGAGCAGGATGTGGCTCTGGAGGCTCATCAGGTTCTCGGAGAGGTCGTTGCTGTTGGGCATGCGCGGCTCGGATTGGTGAAGGGGCTGGGCGGCGGTGAAAATAGCCTCTTTCGCGGGGTCAGGCGTACCCCTTCTCCCCGCTATCATCGTCGCCCCGCGCAATTGCGCGAGAATCCGTCCGCTGCGGACGCGACCCGAAGACCGAAGCGACTTTCCTGAAGGATCCACCATGACCTCCCGCCCCGCCGCCTACATCGTCGCCGCCCGCCGCACCCCGATCGGGAAGTTCATGGGCGGCCTCGCCCGCGTCCCCGCCCCGACGCTCGGGTCGTATGTCGCGAAGGCCTTGTTCGCGGAGGTCCCTGGCGCCGCCGCGCATGTGGACGAGTGCATCATGGGCTGCGTGCTGCAGGCGGGCGTCGGGCAGAACCCCGCGCGCCAGGTCGCGATTCAGTCGGGCCTGCCCGAGACGATCAGCGCGGTCACGGTGAACAAGGTCTGCGGTTCGGGTCTCGAGGCGGTCATGCAGGCCGCGCGCTCGATCCGGGCGGGTGACAACCATGTCGTGCTCGCAGGCGGCGTCGAGAACATGGATCTCGCCCCGCACATGATGCACATGAGGAATGGCGTCAAGTACGGCGCCGGCACCATGCAGGATCACATGGCGGCCGACGGCCTCACCTGCGCCTTCGAGAAGTGGGCGATGGGCTGCGCGTGCGACTACATCACCGCGAAGCACGGCGTGACGCGCGAGGAGCAGGACCGCTTCGCCGCGCAGAGCCACCAGCGCGCCGCAGCGGCGACGGCGGCGGGACACTTCAAGGCGGAGATCGTCGCGCTGTCGCCGGAGCAGTGCATGGCGAAGGTCGGCGTCGACGCCGACGAGGGCATCCGCGGCGACACCACCGGCGAGGGTCTCGCGAAGCTGAAGCCTGCGTTCGGCAAGGAAGGCACCGCGACCGCGGGCAACGCGAGCCAGATCTCTGACGGCGCGGCCGCCGTCCTCGTGATGAGCGAGGAAGGCCTCAAGAAGACGGGCGCGAAGCCGCTCGCGAAGATCGTCGATTCGCACACCGCCGGCACTGCGCCGAAAGACCTCTTCTTCGCGCCGAAGCTCGGCATCGAGGCGATCCTCGCGAAGAACGGCCTCACGGTCGCCGACATCGACCTCTTCGAGATCAACGAGGCGTTCGCGGGCCAGGTGCTCGTCGACATCAAGCCGCTCGGCATCCCCGAGTCGAAGCTGAACATCTGCGGCGGAGGCGTGGCGCTTGGCCACCCGATCGGCGCAAGCGGCGCGCGCGTGCTCGTGACGCTGATTCACCAGCTGAAGCGCACCGGCGGCAAGCGCGGCATCTGCTCGCTCTGTCTCGGCGGCGGCAACGCGGTGACGATGCTGGTCGAGGTTTGAGCGCTCGCAACCTGCTTCGCAAGTTGCTCGCTTTGGCGTGAACCGCGCGGGCGGGAGCCGCTAGCGGCCGCGGTTTCGCACGCGTACGCGGACTTCGGGGCACGCTTCGAGGCTGGTGCGCACGGTCAGTTCGATCGACTTCCAGCGGCGCCCGTCCTGGGTCTCCGTCCACTCGAACGCGGTGAGCTCGGCGCCGCTCGGCGATGCTGCGAGCTCGTCGATCGCCTGGAAGTCGATGTTGATCGCGCCGTGGCCTGGCTCGAGCGGGGGCAGGATCGGCGCGACGCGCGGCTCGACTCCGAGGATCTCGTAGGCCTCGGGCAGGAACGCGCCGTCCGCCGACACCCGATCGATGTTGACCGCGAAGTTGCGAGCACGATCGGGCCTGGTGACGACCGCAGGCCGCGCGCGCAACGCCCCCTCGACCGTGTAGTTGACGCGAAGGCGACCAGCGGTCGCGTTGGGGGAGAGGCCCTCGCCCGAGACACGGAAGTCGAGCCGATGGCTCTGCGCGCCGAAGTTCCATGGCTCGGCCACGACGGGCAGCGTGTACACCTCGCCCGGCTCGATCGTGAAGCCGGGTGCCACGGTGGGCGCGACGCAGGCGCAGGTCGAGACCCAGCCGTCGACGCGGAGAGGCTTGTCGCCGTCGTTGGCGAGCGCCACCTCGAAGGTTCGTCGAACGCCGCAGGTCGGGACAGATCCAAGCTCGATCTTCTCGGGCGAAACGCTGAGCCTTGCGAACGGGGCCCCGGTGTCGGCGGGACGGCGTCGCTCGGTGACGGAGTCGATGTCTCCCGCCGCGGAGTCCGGTGACGGCGAGGAGCGCGAGGCCAGCTCCGACCCGGTCCCGCGGCCCCCCCGATTGAGGTAGATGCCAAGACCGATCAGCGCTGCCGCGACGAGGAGTGCGAGAGGGGTGCTGACGCGGCGTGCGGCCATGCACGGATCGTACCTCCCCGACTGGTGCACGGCACGTGCCGTGCAGTGCCAGGCACTGCGCGGCACGTGCCGTGCACGACCAGGCCCCCGCCGCATACGCTCCCGACCATGCGCATCCTCATTCTCGGCGGCACGGGCTTTCTGGGCCCACATCTGATCGACCTCGCTCTTGAAAAGGGCTGGCAGGTCACCACCTTCAATCGTGGCAAGACCGATCCGGGCCGGCTCTCTGGCGAGAAGTACAAGGCCGTGCATCAGTTGAGGGGCAACCGTGACCCGAACAAGGACGACGGCCTGAAGTCGCTGGAGACGCTGGTTTCCGAGCTGAGGTCACGCGGAGAGCGTCTCGACGCCGTCATCGACAACTCCGCGTATGTCCCGCGCATCGCGAAGGCCTCGGCGGAACTCCTCGCGCCGGTGACGCAGATGTATCAGCTCGTCTCGACGGTGTCGGTGTGGACGGACAACTCGGTCGCGCCCGATGAGTCGACGCCTGTCGCGACGATCGCCGATCCGACCGTCGAGCAAGTCACCGGCGAGACCTATGGCCCGCTCAAGGCACTCTGCGAGCAAGCTGCCGAAACGGCGTGCCCGGGGAAGACCTGCATCGTCCGACCGGGACTGATCGTCGGTCCTGGCGACGACAGCTGTCGATTCACCTACTGGCCGATCCGTATCGCCCGCGGCGGACGCGTGCTGGCCCCCCGCGCGCCGAAGCCCGACGAAGCCCGCGTGCAGGTCATCGATGTCCGCGACCTCGCCGCCTTCCAGCTGAAACTGATCGAGGATGGACACAACGGCACCTTCATCGCCGCTGGTCCCGAGGGCCCGCTGACGATGACGGAGATGCTTGCAGGCATCAAGGCGTCCGTCTCGACTCCCGTCGAGTTTGCCTGGATCGACGAAGCCTGGCTGCTCGAGCAGGGCGTGCAGCCTTGGATGGGCCTGCCCCTCTGGATTCCGCAGCTTCCCGAGACGCTCGGCGCGGGCCGCGCGAAGAACGGCAAGGCCCTGTCGCATGGGCTCACCTGTCGCCCGCTCGCGGAAACGGCTCGAGACACCATCGCCGACTTCGAGTCCACGCGAGCTGATCGCCCCGCCGACTTCGCGTGGGGCAGCGGCCGCGCACCGGGCATGAGCGCCGAACGCGAGACCGAACTCCTCAAGGCATGGGATGCCCGCGCCCAGTGAGGCTCCCCTACGCGGCTTGCGGCGATACGAGCAGCCTGCGCGCGTTCAGTCCCGCCTCGACCGCGATCCAGTCGATCGTCTCGAGCTCCGCTTCTACGAGCGGCACACCGAGCACCTCGCGCCACCGGGCGGGATCGACCCACTCGCCTCGGACATCGACGGTGAGGAAGTCCCACTCCGCGCCGTAGTTGCAGTGCGCCCCTGCGCTTGACCAACGCCATTCGGCGGGATCCTTCACAAGCCCCGCGGAGACGGGATTGCGCTCGATGTAGCGCAGGGCGTTCCATGCATGCCGCGCGTCCATCCGCGCCGCGTAGAAGCGGCCCTCCCAGCACGAGCCGCGCCGGCCACGCCGCGTGTTCAGCATCTCGGAGTAGCGTTTGTGCAGTTGTCCGAAGCAGCGGCTGACTCCCTTGGTGCAACGGGGAATCACCGCGAAGTGCACATGGTTCGACATGAGGCAGAAGCCCCCGATGCCGACCTCGTTGCGCCGTGCGAGGCTGCCAAGCATCGCGAGGTAGTACAGCTTGTCGAGTTCGCTCTCGAACAGCCTCATCTGCTGGTTTCCGCGGTGCACCACGTGATACGCGGCGCCGATCTCGATCAGTCGGTGCTTTCTTCCCATCTGTGTTTCCTTTCTTGTTGGCCGCATCGGCGGCGCCACCGAACATAAGCCCGCGCCACCGGGCCCTCGGAAAGTTCGGACAAAATTCAGGAGGAATGTCCGGTGCACGGCACGTGCCGTGCAGTGCCTGGCACTGCGCGGCACGTGCCGTGCACCAGTCGGGGCGGGGCTGGGGGCGGCGGGGCTGGGGAAAAAGAAACGCATCCGGCGAGGTCGTCGCCGGATGCGTGCGGTTCATTCGATGCGTGCGGCGACTTCGTCGCCGGATCGCCCTGCTCAGTAGCGGTAGTGGTCCGGCTTGTACGGGCCTTCCACCGGCACGCCGATGTACTCGGCCTGCTTCTTCGACATCTTCGTCAGGCGCGCGCCGAGCTTCTCGAGGTGCAGGCGCGCCACCTTCTCGTCGAGGTGCTTCGGCAGCGTCGTGACCGTCTTGCCGTAGTGCTTCGCGTTCTTGAAGAGCTCGATCTGCGCCATCACCTGGTTGGTGAAGCTCGCGCTCATCACGAAGCTCGGGTGGCCGGTCGCGCAGCCGAGGTTCAGGAGGCGACCCTCCGCGAGGATGATGATCGACTTGCCGTCCGCGAAGACCCACTCGTCGACCTGCGGCTTGATGTTCACACGGCGCACGCCCTTGACCTTCGAGAGGCCGAGCATGTCGATCTCGTTGTCGAAGTGGCCGATGTTGCCGACGATCGCCTTGTCCTTCATCTTCTTCATGTGCTCTGCGGTGATGATGTCGCAGTTGCCGGTCGCGGTGATGAAGATGTCGGCGGTGTCGAGCACATCCTCGAGCGTCACGACCTCATACCCCTCCATGCACGCCTGCAGCGCGCAGATCGGGTCGATCTCGGCGATCTTGACGCGGCAGCCCTGGCTGCGCAGGCTCTGCGCCGAGCCCTTGCCGACATCGCCGTAGCCGAGGACGAGCGCCGTCTTGCCCGCGAGCATGATGTCGGTCGCGCGCATGACGCCGTCGACGAGCGAGTGGCGGCAGCCGTAGAGGTTGTCGAACTTCGACTTCGTCACGGCGTCGTTCACATTGATCGCCGGGAAGAGCAGCTGGCCGAGCTCCTGCATCTGGTAGAGGCGGTGCACGCCGGTCGTGGTCTCCTCGCTGACGCCCTTGATGTTCGGCACGATGCGCGCGAACAGGCCGTTGTTGTCGCGGAGGAGGTCCGACAGCAGGTTGAGGATGACCTTGTACTCCTCGACATCGGTCGGCTTCGCGGCAGGAACCTTGCCCGCCTTCTCGAACGCCAGGCCCTTGTGGACGAGGAGGGTGAGGTCGCCGCCATCGTCGAGGATGAGGTTCGGACCCTGGCCATCCGGCCAGTTCATCGCCTGGTAGGTGCACCACCAGTACTCGGGAAGCGTCTCGCCCTTCCACGCGAAGACCGGGATGCCCTTCGGATTCTCAGGGGTTCCGCCCTTGCCGATCGCAACGGCCGCGGCCGCGTGATCCTGCGTCGAGAAGATGTTGCACGAGGCCCAGCGCACTTCGGCGCCGAGCTCGACGAGCGTCTCGATGAGGACGGCCGTCTGGATCGTCATGTGGAGCGAACCCGAGATGCGCGCGCCCTTCAGCGGCTTGCGGCCCTTGTACTCGGCGCGAAGCGCCATGAGTCCCGGCATCTCGTGCTCGGCGAGCTCGATCTCCTTGCGGCCGAAACGCACGGTCTCGGCGTCGGTCGACTTCACCTTGTAGGGAGGGTTCGACAGGAGGACGAGACCCGTGTCCATGAAGGTCTTGCCCGAGGTTTCGGTGCTGGAGGTCTTGGACTTGGACGAGGTGGACTTCTTCATGGTCGGAGTTGCTGGCATGGGTGGTCTCGGTCTCGGCTTGATGCGGGAGGCGACGCCGACGGGGGTCGCTTCATCCATTCATCCGGATGAACGGAAGAATACCCCGCTCCCCCGCCACGGGCAAGGGGTTCGCGGACGCCCGGGACGGGTTTCCATCGGACGCGTCATGCGACCGCAGCGCCCATTTCCGCCCCCCGCGAGGCGCGCGATGCCCTAGGCTTCGCCACATGACCATCAAGAACCGCTTCCTCGTTGCCATCGCCAGCCTCGCCGCCCTCGCGGGCGCCGCGATGACCGCCGCCCCCAACAACGCCGGCAGCTACTCCGGCGACCCGTACCCGCTCGACACCTGCCCCGTCTCGGGCGAGAAACTCGGCAAGGACGCGGTCACCGTCGTCCTCGAGGGCATGTCCGACGCCAAGCTCAACGGCACGCAGGTCAAGTTCTGCTGCCCGAAGTGCGAGGCCTCGTTCAAGGCCGACCCCGCGAAGTACACCGGCAAGATGAACGAGGCCATCATCAAGGCCGCCGGCCCGTTCGCCCTCAAGAACTGCATCGTGATGAAGGACGAGGTCCTCGAGGCCGATGCGAAGGCCGTCGTCCATCAGAACCGCGTCTACCGGCTCTGCTGCAAGAAGTGCGTCGGCCGCTTCGAGAAGGACCCCGCGAAGTATGTGAAGGAGTACGAGACGCAGGTGATCGCCGCGCAGAAGCCCGCCTACAAGCTCGCCACCTGCCCGATCAGCGGCAAGGCGCTCGGCGAAGGCGCCGTCGACATGGTGCTCCAGGGCCGGCTCGTCCGCGTCTGCTGCGCAGGCTGCGTGGGACCGGTGAAGGCGGATCCAGCCGCGGCGTTCGCGAAGATCGACGCCGCGAAGTAAGCGCAGAGCCCGACAACACCACACGGCCCCGCCAAGCGCGGGGCCGTTTGCTTTCCGTCGGCTTCCCTGCGCGTCTACTTCTCGAGCCGCGCCGCAAACAGCCCCGGCCCGCGCGCCTCGATCGCCGGACGCAGCGGGCGATAGAGCGAGAGCGTGAGCTTCGCCTTCGTCGCAAGGGCGCGCATGTCCTTCTCGCCGAAGCCGAGGTGCTCGTGCCCCATCGTCGTGCGGTACTCCCCGCGCGCGTGCGCCACCATGTCGATCACCAGCACGACGCCGCCCTTTGCGAGCGACTTCCGCGCGGCCTCGAGCACGGCGGCAGGCTCGCGCACATGGTGCAGCACCAGCGACACCACGCACGCGTTGAACTCCCCCGCCTTCGCAGGCAGATCGGTCAGCTCGCCCTTGCGCACCTCGGCGTTCGCGAACTCGCGCAGCCGCTTGCGCGCCGCATCGAGCATCGCGGGCTCACGGTCGATCGCAACCAGCTTCTTCACGAACGGCGCGAGTTCCGCGGCGATCTCGCCCGTGCCGCAACCAAGATCCGCGACGGTCCACGATCCCGGCACCAGCGCAAGCAACGCTTCCGAAGCGAAGCGCTCGCCGAACAGTCCGCGCCGCAGTCCGCTCCACTCGCCGCCGACGCGGCCGAAAAACCCCTTCGGATCGGGGTTGCGCGCCGCCAGCACCTCCGCGAGCCGCCGGTCGTCGTCGGCGAAGGCCGCGTCGTCGCCAAGCGCGCCGTGCAGCAGATCCCAGGCCGTTCGCGCCTCGTCGGAAAGCGCCTCGCGCACGAGGCGATAGAAGGTCGCCGTCCCCTCGGTGCGCTTGACCACGAGCCCTGCCTCGAAGAGCGCCTTCAACTGGCGGCTCATCGTCGACTGCGGCAGCTGCAGCGCCGCAGCGATCTCGCCAACCGCAAGTTCCTCGCGGACAAGCACGCGCAGCATGCGCGCGCGCTGCTGGTCGGCCAGCGCGTGGAAGATCGGGATGACTGGTTTCGCTTCGCGCGGCACTCGGCTTCGGCGGTTCACGCAGGCCTCACGGCCCGGGGGGCAGCCCCGTGGTCGCCTCGGCCGCGAGTCCGTACTCGGCAAGCTTCGCGTTCACCGCGGGCGACTTCGGATCGATCGTGTACGCCTGACGAACGCGCTGCGCGGCGGTCTTGGTGTCGCCAAGACGCTCCGCGACCTCGACCGCCTTCAGGTACGGCGCGATGTCCTTGCCGTCCGAAAGCAGGATCGCACCGCGCACCGCGGTGTTCGCGGTGTCGGGGTCGTCCATCCGCAGCGCGTAGTCGGCGAGCAGCATGAAGCTCGGGATCGAGCGCTGGAGGTTGCCGCGGTCCTGCAGCAGCTGCACGAGCTTCTGCTTCTCGCCGAGCTGGAAGTACACCTCGGCCAGGCCTGCGGCGACCTCTTCGCTCGTCGGGTTCGCGGCGTGCGCGGTCTCGCAGTGCGTGCGGGCATCGCGAAGGTTGCCAAGCCGCGCCAGGCTCACGCCGTAGCGGTACTCGACCTCCCAGTCGCCGGGAGCCTTCTCGAGGATCTCGAGGTACGCGGGCGCGGCCTTGTCGTACTGGCCGTGCTTGAAGGCGTGGTCGGCCTCCGCCTTCGCGGCCACCATCGGGCGGCCCGTCGAGCAGGCAGACAGGGCGAGAACGGAAACGGCGGCGACGAAGCCAAGGCCGAACTGGACGCGGGACGACATGCTGGTCATGGGGCGCAATCATACGATCTCGACGGCGCGCGGAAGGTGCGCAGCGCCGCGAAAAATCAGCGAGACTCCGCAGCGTGACGCCCGACGCGCAACCCCCCGCCCGACCCGCGCTTCCGCGCGAGTTCCCCCTTCTCGCCGGCGCGGGCGCGGTCACGATCGCGGCATCCCTCCACCTCGACGCACCCGTCGTCGGCAGCCACATCGACCTCTTCCTCGGGCCGGCCGACGCCGCCACGCGCGACCGCGACGCCCGCATCGCGCGCTCCTATCGCCTCCCGCTTTCGGCGTTTGCGGCACGACCGACTGCATCTGTCCCCGTGGCGGGAATCTACGACGCGGTGGAACTGGACCCGCACCGCGCGGAATACCTCGCGCTCGACCTTCCGCGCCAGCTCTCGGGCGACCGCGGCCGCGTCGAGCCGCTGATGCAGGCGATCGGCCGCGCAACCGTGCGCGACGACGGCTTCGAGGTGCGGTGGAACGGCTGGACCGCACGCGGCACGCGCATCGATGTCAGCCGATGGCGTATCGAACTCTCCCCGACCGAACCCTCGTGACCGGCATGACCGAAACGACCTCACCGATGCTCCAACCGCTCATCGACTCGATCCCGATCGGGCTCGCGCTCGGCTACGGCTTGTTCGCACTGCTCTGCGTGTTCCTCGTGATCGTGGGCCTTCCCGGCACCTGGATCATGATCGGTGGAGCGATCCTCATCGACTGCCTCGACTGGCTGTGGCTGCCGCCAGGCTCGCCATTCACATTCCATCCGTTGACGATCGTCGCCGCGATCCTCGTCGGGCTCGTCGGCGAACTCCTCGAGTTCCTGCTTGCCGCGGCGGGCGCGAAGAAGTTCGGCGCGTCGAAGCGCGGCATGTTCGGCGCCATCATCGGCGGCGTGGTCGGCGCCCTCGTCGGAACCGCATTCCTTCCGATCGTCGGCACGCTCGTCGGCGCCGTCCTCGGCACGGCGGCGGGCGCGATCGCGGGCGAGACCTACGGCGGCGAAAAGTCGGTGCGCGAAGCCGCGCGGCCGGCCGTCGGCGCCGTGATCGGCCGCGTCCTCGGAACGCTCGCGAAGCTCCCGATCGCCGTGATCGTGTGGCTGATCCTCGCGATCGCGGCGTTCCGCGGCTAGATTGCGCGTGGTCCGCCATGCGCGACTCCGCCCAACTCTCCCAATCCAACGCGAGCGTGCCTCCGCACGGCGGCCTCGCGGAGTGGACGATCTCGAAGGAGGAGTGGGACTCGTTCGTCGCGAGGTCGTCGAGCCGCACGATGCAAATCGGCTTCTGGGTGGCGCTCGCAATCCTCGTCGCGCTTGGCTTCGGACTGCCGCTCTTCCTGATCTACGCCGGCATGCCGCTCGGGCTCGGGCTCGTGCTGCTTGGCGTCTGCGGATCGCTCGCTCTCCTGTTCGCGGCCATCTTCCATGTCGCCATGCGGGGAACGAGGCTCTGGATCGCGCGCGCGCCGGGGATCTGGGACGCGCGCGGCTGCGTGTGCCCCGAATGCTTCGCGCCGCTGACGCGCTACGCCGACGACCGCGACAGCTGCGGGCATGGCTATGTCCTCGAGGACCGGCCGGACATCGTGCGCTGTCTCGAGACACTCGCGACGGCGAGCTCCGGCGACCTCGGTAGAGGCGCGGGTTCCGACGCGCTCGCCGAACTCCGCAAGCGCGCCGCGAAGCGCGGCGGGCGTCGCAAGGGCGGCGCGTTCGACCTTATCTCCTCGTTCCGAAACGCGTGTGAACAGTGGTTCGGCTTCGACCAGCCGCTCTGGCGCCGCGCGGTCGGCCACGGCGTGGTCATCGGGCTTCCTGCGGCGATCGTGCTGCCCTTCTCGCTCGTCGGTGCATCGGCCTTCGTGTGGGTGATCGGATTCGCGCTCGTCGGCGCGCGGGCCCTCGCGAAGTCGAAGCACCGCGCGAAGCGCGGCGAGCGCGGCGAACTGCGCTACAAGCTGCTCGCAACGGCCTGCGGATTCCTCGCGGTTGTGTTTCCGGCCACGGTCGCACCCGTGATCG
>Ga0209985_10002962_pt1 | contig 14888 bp, 12 predicted proteins | sample NOAtaG_FD_187305 | JGI IMG/M metagenome (GOLD analysis project Ga0209985, IMG submission 187305) | Freshwater lake microbial communities from Lake Erie, under a cyanobacterial bloom - NOAA_Erie_Diel6S_1000h metaG (SPAdes) (version 2) | ecosystem: Environmental > Aquatic > Freshwater > Lake ...
CCGGGCGCATGGTGGCGCTGCAGCGCTTCCTCGACCACCTCGAGCGGCACGACCGCGTGTGGGTGTGCCGCCGCATCGACATCGCGCAGCACTGGCGCACCCACTTTCCGGCCCCGGCCCTCTGAGACCATCCGACCCATGAACCACGACAACGCCAACGCCGCGCTGGACGCCTGGATCGATGCGCACTTCGACGAGGAAGTCGCGTTCCTGCGCGAGATGATCCGGGTGCCGACCGACACGCCACCCGGCGACAACGCGCCGCATGCGCAGCGCACGGCCGAGCTGCTGGGCGCGCTCGGCTGGGAGGTCGAGCGCCACCCCGTGCCGGCGGCCGAGGTGCGGGCCGCCGGGCTCGCCTCGATCACCAACCTCATCGTGCGGCGCCGCTACGGCGCCGGCCGCACGGTGGCGCTGAACGCGCACGGCGACGTGGTGCCGCCCGGCGAGGGCTGGAGCAAGCCGCCCTACGAGGGCGTGATCGAGGACGGGCGCATCTACGGGCGCGCGGCGGCGGTCAGCAAGAGCGACTTTGCCACCTATGTCTTTGCGGTGCGCGCGCTGGAGGCGGCCGCCCCGGTGGCGCGCGGTGCGGTGGAACTGCACTTCACCTACGACGAGGAGTTCGGCGGCGAGCTGGGCCCCGGCTGGCTGCTGCGGCAGGGACTCACCCGGCCGGATCTGGCGCTGTGCGCGAGTTTTTCCTACCAGATCGTCACCGCCCACAACGGCTGCCTGCAACTGGAGGTCACCGTGCATGGCCGGATGGCGCACGCCGCCATTCCGCACACCGGGGTCGATGCGCTGCAGGCCGCCACCCGCATCCTCGGCGCGCTGTACGCGCAGAACGACCGGTACAAGGCGATCCGCTCGCAGGTGCCGGGCATCGACCACCCGTACGTGAACGTCGGCCGCATCGAGGGCGGCACCAACACCAACGTGGTGCCGGGCAAGGTGATGCTCAAGCTCGACCGCCGCATGATCCCGGAGGAAGACCCGGCGACCGTGGAGGCGGACCTGCGCCGCGTGATCGAGGCGGCCGCCGCCTCGATGCCGGGTGTCACGCTCGAAATCCGCCGCCTGCTGCTGGCGCGGGCGCTGCAGCCGCTGGCCGGCAATGCGCCGCTGGTGCAGGCGCTGCAGCACCATGGCGCGGCGGTCTTCGGCGTGCCCATTCCCACCACCGGCACGCCGCTTTACACCGACGCCCGGCTGTACTGCGAGGCGGGCATTCCCACCGCGCTGTACGGCGCCGGCCCGCGCACGGTGCTCGAGTCCAACGCCAAGCGCGCCGACGAGAACCTGCTGCTGGAGGACCTGCGCCGGGCCACCCAGGTGGTGGCGCGGACGCTGCATCAACTCTTGCAGTAGCCCGTCCCGACCAGACCGGCCGCACTGATGCCGGCGACGGCGACGCGCGCCGGCCTGCGCTGCGACGCGGTTCATCGGGCGTGGCCTGCCGGTGTTGCACCGGGCGCGCGATCTCCGCGCTGCCGCCGCTCCCGTTGACTTCGCCGTTGCCGTCGCCGTTGCCGCCAACGCGACCGCCGCCGATACACTGCAATCGTCCGTCTGCCCCCTGGCCCCGCCTGTCATGCCCTTGTCCCTCGCCGATCTGAACGCGGCCGCGCCCGACGAGTTCGTCGCGCTGCTGGCCGGCATTTACGAGCACTCGCCCTGGGTGGTCGAGGGCGCGCTGCCGCAGCGGCCCTTCGCCAGCCTGGCCGCGCTCAAGCGCGCGCTGGTCGAGACGGTGCGCGGCGCCGGCCGCGAGCGGCAACTGGCGCTGCTGCGCGCGCATCCGGAGCTGGCCGGCAAGGCGATGGTCGCCCGGACTCTCACGGCCGAGTCGACCCGGGAGCAGGGGCGCGCGGGGCTTGCCGACTGCACGCCGGCCGAGTTCGAGCGGCTGCAGGAACTCAATCGCCAGTACAACGAGAAGTTCGGCTGGCCGTTCATCCTCGCCGTGGGCGGGCCGCGCGGCACCGGCCTGGCGCGCCCGGAGATCATCGCCACCTTTGCACGGCGGCTGGCCTACCACCCGGACGTCGAGTTCGCCGAGTGCCTGCGCAACGTGCACCGCGTGGCCGAGCTGCGGCTGGCCGACAGGTTCGGCGTGCAGCCGCAGCAGGGCAACGCGCTGCTGGATCTGGCCGCCCGGCTGGCGCGCCACAGCGACCCCGAGTTCGCCGAGCGCGGCCAGCTCACCGTCACCTACCTGACCCCGGCGCACCTGGCCTGCCAGCGCGACCTGGCGCAGTGGATGCGCGAGGCCGGTTTCGACGAGGTGGCGGTCGACGCCGTGGGCAACGTCGTGGGCGTGTATCGCGGCACCGATCCGGCCGCGCCGCGGCTGATGACCGGCAGCCACTTCGACACCGTGCGCAACGCCGGCCGCTTCGACGGGCGCCTGGGCATCTTCGTGCCGCTGCTGGCGGTGCAGGCGCTGCAGCGCGCCGGCTGCCGGCTGCCGTTCGGCATCGAGCTGGTGGCCTTTGCCGAGGAGGAAGGCCAGCGCTACCAGGCGGGCTTCCTCGGCTCGGACAGCCTGCTCGGCCGCTTCGACCCGGCCTGGCTGGCGCAGCGGGACGCCGCCGGCATCAGCATGGCCGAGGCGATGCAGCGCGCCGGCCTGCCGGCGACGCTGGCGGCGATTGGCGCCATCCGGCGCGATGCCAGCCGCTACCTGGGCTTTGTCGAGGTACACATCGAGCAGGGCCCGGTGCTGAGCGAGCTCGATCTGCCGCTGGGCATCGTCACCTCGATCAACGGCAGCGTGCGTTACCTGGGCGAGGTGACCGGCATGGCGAGCCACGCCGGCACCACGCCGATGGGCCAGCGCCGCGACGCCGCCGCCGCGGTGGCGGAGCTGATGCTGTTCGTGGAGCGGCGCGCCGCCGCCGAGCCCGACCTCGTGGGCACGGTGGGCATCCTCGAGGTGCCGGCCGGCTCGATCAACGTGGTGCCCGGCCGCTGCCGTTTCAGTCTCGACCTGCGCGCCACCACGGACCCCAAGCGCGACCGCCTGGTGGCCGACGTGCGGGCGCAACTGCAGGCCATCTGCGCGCGGCGCGGCGTCGCCTGGCAGTTGGAGGAAACGATGCGCGTGTCGGCCGCGCCGAGTGCCCCGGCCTGGCAGCGGCGCTGGGAGGTCGCGGTCGCCTCGCTCGGCCTGCCGCTGCACCGCATGCCCAGCGGCGCCGGGCATGACGCGATGAAGCTGCACGAAGTCATGCCGCAGGCCATGCTGTTCGTGCGCGGCCTGAACGCAGGCGTCAGTCACAACCCGCTGGAGGACGTCACCAACGACGACGCCGAGCTGGCGGTGCAGGCGTTCCAGCGCCTGCTCGAGGACCTGGCCGCCGGCTGACCGGTCCGAGCCGCTGGCCGCTGGCCGCTGGCCGCTGGCCGCTGGCCGCTGGCCGCGCTGCCCCGCCGCGCAGCGGCGGCATGGGCCGCGCCGACTGCGCTACAAAAGGCGGCGATACACCAGCTCGTGTACGCCATCGCGCGCCACGTTCTCGATCACGCCGTTGCGGCGGAATCCCATGTGTTCGTGCCAGCTCTGCGACTGCGGCTCATCGGACTGCGCCGAACTCAGCAGGGCGGCGTAGCCGCGCAGGCGCAGCTCGTCGAGCAGAAACTCCAGCAGCCGGCGCGAGATGCCGCGGCCGCGGCTCTCGTGCCGCACCTGGATCATCGACAGGAAGGGCAGGGTCGTCCACAGCACCTCGAAGCGCGCATGGCCCACCAAGGCGCCGAGATCGGTGACGACGACGACCTCGCGCGCGGCCACCTTGTTGTGCCAGTGCGTCGGCCGCGGCCAGCGGTCGCGCTGCGCGAGGAGCGCGATATCGGGCATCGCGGCGTAACGCACCACCACATCGGACAGGCCGTCGGCCCGGTTCGGGTTGGTCTCCAGCGGCAGGGTCTTGGTACGACCGGGACCGGAGCGCGTACTCGGTCCATCGGGCAGCAGCGGCAGCTTGACGGCCGGTTCGGTCACGGCCGCCGGGCGCGGCCGGCGCGCCGGCGGGCGGCCGTCGGCCTTGACGGGCGGGGTCGCGCCGGACGGCTGCGGCGAAGGCGGGCGTTTCTTCGTGCGCCGGCCCTTGAGCGTCACCGTGTCGGTGTCGCGCGGCACCGTCGGAAACGCGCCCTCGGGTTGGTCGGGCCGCAGTGCCGCGCTGCCATCGTCCGGCGCACCCGGTGGTTCGTCCTTGGGGCGGCCCGGCGGGAGCATGGAACTGCCCACGCGCGGCGCGCTCGGGGAGTCGTCCTCGGGGCGGCCCGGCCAGCTCACTGGACTACCCTCACGCTGCGCGCTCGGGGATTCGTCCTCGGGGCGGCCCGGCGGGAGCATGGAACTGCCCTCACGCTGCGCGCCCGGGGAGTCGTCCTCGGGGTGGCCCGGCGGGAGCATGGAGCTGCCCTCACGCTGCGCGCTCGGGGATTCGTCCTCGGGGCGGCCCGGCGGGAGCATGGAACTGCCCTCACGCTGCGCGCTCGGGGATTCGCCCTTGGGGCGGCCCGGCGGGAGCATGGAGCTGCCCTCACGCTGCGCGCTCGGGGATTCGCCCTTGGGGCGGCCCGGCGGGAGCATGGAGCTGCCCTCACGCTGCGCGCTCGGGGATTCGCCCTTGGGGCGGCCCGGCGGGCTCATGAACCGTCTGCGCGCCGCGTGAAGACCAGATCCCACACGCCGTGGCCCAGCTGCGCGCCGCGCGCATGGAACTTGGTGGTGGGTCGGGCGGCCAGCGGGTTGCGCGGCGCGGGCGCGTAGCCGGCGTGCAGGTTGGCCAGTTGCGGCTCCGCGCCGAGTACCTGGAGCATCTGCTCGGCGTAGTTCTGCCAGTCGGTGGCGCAGTGCAGGTAGCCGCCGGGGGCCATGCGGCTGGCCAGCAGCGCCACGAACGGCGGGGCGATCAGCCGGCGCTTGTGGTGGCGCGCCTTCGGCCAGGGGTCGGGGAAGAAGACATGCACGCCGGCCAGCACGCCGGGCGCCAGCATGTCGCGCACCACCTCCACCGCGTCGTGCTGCATGACGCGGACGTGGTCGAGCCCCAGTTCGTCGATGCGCTTGGCCAGCGCCCCGCAGCCGGCGGCAAAGACGTCGATCGCCAGGAAGTTCACGTCCGGCCGCGACTGCGCGATGGCTGCCGTGGTCTCGCCCATGCCGAAACCGATCTCCAGCACGGTGGGCGCAGCGCGCCCGAAGGCCGCCGCCAGGTCGAGCGGCGCCGGCGCGTAGGGCAACTGCACGCGCGGCAGCACCTCGCGCAGGGCGCGCTCCTGCGCGGCGCTGATGTGGCCGCGGCGGGTGACGAAGCTGCGGATGTGCCCGGCGCGCGGTGCTGCGCGCGCCTGTTCACCGGCCGGTTCGGGGGTCTGGGTTGGCGCCTGGTTCATCGTGGCAGGAGGGGATTGCAGCGGACCCGGTCGGCGTCAGAGGGTGAGAGGCAATCCGGCGTGCCCGAGGGGGCTGCCTAAAGCGCTCCAATCTAGGCGCAAAGCGCAGCCGTAGCTCGGGCTACGGCGAGCATTTGCAACGACGAGTGGGGCGCTTTGGGCAGTCACAGCGGGCATGTCGGATTGCCTCTCACCCTCTCAGTCGGGCCGCCGCAGGCCGGTGAAGACATCGCGCCCGTACGGGTCGCGCAGCGCGGTCACGCGGGCGAAGCCGGCCTGGGCGATCCACTGCCGCCACTGGCGGCGCGCAAACACGCCCACCACGTGACGGTCCATCTGCACCGTGGTGCGGCCGCGCGCATCGCGCAGCAGGAAGGCGAAAGCCGCCTCGTAGGTGCAGTCGGCCGGATCGGGGTCGGTCACCCACTCGAGGTAACGCAAGCCGCGGCCGTCGGCGGCGTCCTCGCCGCCCGCCTCCACGCCGCAGCGCAGGGTCTCGCGCACGCAGTCGGGCAGCACCATGAACAGGCCGCCGGGCCGGCAATGCGCCGCCGCGGTGGCCAGGGCGGCGCGCAGCATCGACTCGCTCGTCAGGTACATCACGGCGTCGTGGATCAGCACGAGGTCGAACTGCCGGCCCAGGCGCAGCGTGGTCATGTCGCCGCGCCGGTGCTCGCACTCGGGGTTGACGGCGCGGCTGACCTTCAGCATGCCGGGTGAGCGATCGACCAGGGTCAGCGCGAAGCGCTTCTTCAGGTGAAAGGCCAGACTGCCGCCGCCGCAGCCCAGTTCGAGCGCGCTGCGGCCGCGCCGGCTGCTCCAGCCGGTCTCGCGCGTGATGCGCGCGTCGATCTGCGCCGCCTCGTCCACGTAGTGCGACGGCGGCGACAGCAGCGGCCACCAGCGCGCCAGCTCGCCATACAGGCGGCACTCGCCGGCAGGCTGCGGGCGGTCGGTGCGGCGGCTCACGTTGCTCCGCTGCCGCCCGGTGCGCCGCCGCCCGACCCGCCGGCGCCCGACCCGATGACCCCGGCGGTGGGCGAACTCGGCGCGGCGCTGTAGAGCTTGCGCGGCATGCGACCAGCCAGACAGGCCGCGCGGCCGGCCTGCACCGCCAGCTTCATGGCGCCGGCCATTTTCACCGGGTCGCGCGCCTGCGCCACCGCAGTGTTCATCAGCACCGCGGCGCAGCCCAGTTCCATCGCGATGGCGGCGTCGGAGGCGGTGCCGACGCCGGCATCGACCACCACCGGCACGCGGGCGCGTTCGAGGATGAGCTGGATATTCCAGGGATTGAGGATGCCCATGCCCGAGCCGATCAGCGAGGCCAGCGGCATGATCGCCACGCAGCCGATCGACTCCAGCACCCGTGCCTGCACCGGGTCGTCGGAGCAGTACACCATCACCTCGAAGCCCTCGCGCACCAGGGTCTCGGCGGCGCGCAGGGTCTCGGGCATGTTCGGATACAGCGTCTGCCCATCGCCCAGCACCTCGAGCTTGGTGAGCGCATGGCCGTCGAGCAGCTCGCGCGCCAGCCGCAGCGTGCGCACCGCATCCTCGGCGGTGTAGCAGCCGGCCGAGTTGGGCAGCAGGGTGTAGCGGTCGGGCGGCAGCACGTCGAGCAGGTTGGGCTCGCCGGGGTTCTGGCCGATGTTGGTGCGGCGGATCGCCACGGTGATGATCTCGGCCCCGCTGGCCTCGACCGCCGCCTGCGTCTGCGCCAGGTCGCGGTACTTGCCGGTGCCCAGCAGCAGGCGCGAGGAAAATGCACGCTCACCGATGCGTAGCGGGTCGGCCGCGTCCGGGACCGGGTCGCCTCGCATCGCCTGCTCCTGCCCCATCAGCCGCCTCCGACCGCGATCACGACCTCGAGCCGGTCGCCGGCGGCCAGCGGGGTGCTCGCGTGCGCGCTGCGCGGCACGATCGCGCCGTTGCGCTCGACGGCCACGCGCCGGCCCGCGGCGTCCAGGCTGGCCAGCAGATCGGCCACCGTGCTGCCCACGGGCAGGCGGTGCGTCCGGCCATTGACCTCGAGGTCCAGTGCGGCCGCGGCATCGGTTTCCATGCGTCGATGTTAGCGCCGCCGCGCCGCCGCAGCCGGTCAGCGATAGAACGGCTCGACCGTGCCCTTGAGCGTGATCAGCAGCGGCTTGCCGCGGCGGTCGAGCGTCTTGCCGGCGGCCACCTTGATCCAGCCCTCGCTGACGCAGTACTCATCGACGTCGCTGCGCTCCTGGCCGTTGAAGCGCACGCCGATGTCGTGCTCCAGCACCGCGGCGACGTAGAAGCGGCTCTTCTCGTCGGTGGACAGGCGATCGGGCAGGGCCGGACGTGCGGTCGATTCGGTCATGAGGGTGTCCCGGTGCCGCCGGCGCGCGGCTGGGCCTTGCGCCGGCCATCAACGCAAGGGCCCGCCGAAGCGGGCCCTTGCCAAACCTGGAGCGGGTGATGGGAATCGAACCCACGTCTTGAGCTTGGGAAGCTCAGGTCCTGCCATTGAACGACACCCGCGGCTGCGGTCGAGACTTTACCGCAGCGGCCGCGGGCGCCGCAGCGGCACCTGCGGTGGCCCGCTTACTGCAGGACGATCCGGAAGATCGACGTGGTACCGCTGATCTCGTTGGCCACCACCAGCAGTGGCGCGTTGGTCGGCGACTGGGCCGCTGGGATGACGAGGATGCCCTCGGGGCCAAGGTCGCCGGTGTTGGTGGCGGGGTTGCCGGCGGCGCCCGGAATGGTGGCGGCGCCGGGCGTCACCGCGAAGTTGCGGCTGTTGGCGTAGCTGACGAAACTCGGTGCGGCCGGGTTGGTGATGTCGTAGACCATCACCCCGCCGATGCGCTCCAGGCCGATGAAGGCGAAGGTCTTGCTGCCGAATCGCTGCACGGCGATGGCCTCGGGCTCCGGACCCTTGGAGGTGCTGCGCCCGTCGAGCGTGTTGGCGGTGTGGCTGGCGTTGAAGTTCTGCGGGTACAGCGCGGCCAGGCGACGTTCCAGTTGGTCGCCCGAGTCCCACACCAGCGCGCCGGTGCTGGCGTTCCAGATCGAGAACGAGCGCCCGCCGAAGGCGTACAGGGTGTCGAACGTGCTGGTGACGGAATTCAGCCCCGTGCGGTTGGTGACCTGAAGACGGCCGAGGCACTGGTTGGCAGTCACCGCCACCGGGGCGCCGCCGGCATCGGTGCAGGGTGCCATGCCGGTCTGCGCCAGCGCGGCGCCGCCCAGGGCCAGCGTGCTCACGCGCACCTCCTCCTGCAGGCCGGGCCAGTCGCGTGCGTCCCCCTCATTGGCGGTGACCAGGTAGGTCGTCCCGCCCACCGTGTACGAGGCAATGGCGTCCGGCTGGTACATGCCGAGCACGCGCCAGTTGCGGAAGTTGATGGCGCCGGCGCTGAAGCCGGGCGCCAGGTCGCGGTCGCTGGCATCCAGGGCGTTGGCGGCGAGGCTGAAGTCCTTGAAGCCCAGGGGCAGCACCTGCGTGACGGTCGCGCTGACGATGTCCACCACCGCCAGTGCGTTGTTCTCCTGCAGCGTGACCCAGGCGCGCGTGCCGTCGGCCGAGACGGTGATGGACTCGGGTTCGAGGTCCTGCGCCACCGTGGCACCGGCCGGATCGACGATCGGGCCGCCGGCGATCGTGCGTCCGGGCAGCCCGTAGATCCGCACGCCGGCGCTGCGCAGCGCATCGCGCTGGCCGTTGAACGCGGTGAAGCCGGCCGTGCGCACGGTCGGCGCGGCGATGTTGCTGACGTCGATGATGCTGACCGAGCCCTCGGGGTCGACCGAGTCGGCCGCACCGTAGCTGTTCGGCTCGGCCTCGTTGGCGGTGAGCGCAAAGCGCCCGTCCGGCGTGAAGGCGACCATGTCCGGGAGCGCACCCACCGGGACGGTCGACAGGCGCGTGAGGTCGGCGGCGCGATAGAACGCCACCACGCCCGGGTTGGTCTTCGGGCTGGCCTCCACGGCCAGCGCGACGATGCCGTTGGCGATCGCCACGCTGTTGATGCCCCCCAGGCCCGAGCCGATCGAGGCCGAGGTGATGGTGCCCACCAGGGCCGGCGCGGCGGGATTGGCGATGTTGAGCACGTCGACGGTGCCGGATGAGCCGTTGACCACGAACAGCCGTCGCGAGGCCGGGTCGTAGGCCGGGATCTCGGCGCCGCCGGCGTTGTAGACGCCGGTGGTGTGGCGGCCCGCCAGCTCCAGGGTGATCGATGAAGGAGTGGGTTCGACGACCGACGGCGGGCTGACCTCGAGGTTGGTGCTGTCACCGCAGGCGGACAGCACGGCGGCCGCAAGGGCGGCGACGACGGCAATGGCAGGAAGCAGGCGCATGGCAGTGACCACCCGAAGGCAGCGGCGATGGAAGAGCCGACATTGCATGAAAGGCGCATGACGGGCGCATGACGGGGGCGAAACCCGGCGCGGCGGCGGCGGTTGCGCGTCGCCTGGGCCCAACGCGACGCGGGCACCCGAGTGGCCTTGAAGAGGGCCGGAAGCCTCGCGGCCGCCGCTGAGTGTCGGCCGCCGATGGCTGAGCGCGCCGCCGGATCCACCGGCTCGTGCCGCCGCACAACCGGCGAAGGCGAGCGCCGCCGGGTCCAAGCCCAGCGCGCGACTGTGCGCGATGCGCTGTGTGCGGCGCGTACGCGCCGCTTGCGAGCTCAGCGCCGCCGTTCTGCCCGCCGCCTCATTTCATTCCGCCGCTGATCCAGGCCGCCAGCCGCGCCCGCTCGGCGTCGGTCATCTGCGTCAGGTTGCCGATCGGCATTGCGTGCGTCTGGATGCTCTGCTGCCAGATCTTTGGCGCCTGCGCGCGGATCTGCTCCGGCGTCTGCAGCAGCACGCCGGCCGGCGCGCTGGCGAAGCCGGGCTGGGTCGGCCGGTCGGCATGGCAGGTGGCGCAGTGGGTGGCGACGATGGGCGCGATGTCGGCAAACACGGGCACCGCGCTGCCCGCGGCCGCCGGGGCGGGTGGCCGCGGCGCCAGCGCCACGGCCACCGCCAGCAGGATCGCCGTGCCGGCCAGCGGCCAACGCCATTCGGTGCGGCCCTTGTGGCGCAGGTTGAAGAAGTGGCGGATCGCCACGCCGGCCAGCGAAACGGCGCCCAGCACCAGCCACAGGTGCCGCGCGCCGGTGATCATCGCGAAGTGGTTGCTGATCATGATGAACAGCACCGGCAGCGTCAGGTAGTTGTTGTGGACGCTGCGCTGCTTGCCGCGCAGGCCGTCGTTCGGGTCGGGCGCCGCACCGGCCTGCAGCGCGGCCACCATGCGCCGCTGGCCGGGGATGATCACCATCGCCACGTTGGCCACCATGATCGTGCCGATCATCGCGCCGACGTGGATGGTGGCGGCGCGGCCGCCGAGCACCTGCTCGAGCAGGGCGGCGGCAGCGAGCATGAAGACGAAGAACACCGCGCCGAAGACCAGCGGCCGATGGCCCAGCGCCTTGCACAGCAGGTCGTACACGACCCAGGCCACCACCAGGCTCGCCAGGCCGATGGCCACCAGCGCGGCGCTGCCCACCGGCACCGCGCCGGCCATCATCGCCTGCGCGTTGGCGTAGTAGACGATGAACAGCAGCGCGAAGCCCGACAGCCAGGTGACGTAGGCCTCCCACTTGAACCAGTGCAGCTCGCGCGGCAGCTCGGGCGGTGCGACCAGGTACTTCTGCGGGTTGTAGAAGCCGCCGCCGTGCACCGCCCACAGGTGGCCCGCCACGCCCCTGGCCTTCAGCTCGGGGGGCGGCTCGCGCAGGTGGTTGTCGAGCCAGACGAAGTAGAACGAGGCGCCGATCCAGGCAATGCCCGTGATCAGATGCAGCCAGCGGACCAGGAAGTTCAGCCAGTCGAGAAGGTAGGGCCAGAGGAAGTCCACGGTGCTCGCGGGGGGGTTGCGGGGTTGTCGGATCGGGGTGCCGGGTCGTACGTGCTGCCTGCGGGCGGCCGGCACGCGGCCCGGGCGGCGCGCACGCGCATCAGCTCGGCCGCCACGCTGGCGGCAATGACCTCGGGCTCCTTGCTGCTGACGGCGCCCATCGGCATCTGCATCTGCTGCAGCGCCTGCGCCGACAGCCCGCGCGCGCCCAGGCGCCGCTCGAAGCGCTGCCGCTTGGAGGCCGAGCCGATCACACCGAGCCAGGCGGCATCGCCGCGCCGCAGGATCGCCTCGGCCAGGGCCTCGTCGAGCGAGTGCAGGTGGGTGGCCACGACGAAGGCGCTGCCGGGTGCGGCGGCGGCCACTTCGGCCAGCGGCGTGTCGGTGATCTCGACGCGCACGTTGGCGGGCACGGCAGCCGGAAACTCGTGCGCGCGTTGGTCGACCCAGTGGACGGCCACCGGCAGCGGCGCCAGGGCTTGCACCAGCGCGCGGCCCACGTGGCCGGCGCCAAAGAGCACCACCGGCAGCACCGCGCCGCGCAGCGTGAGCGTGAAGGCGGGCTCGGGCGGATCGATCGCGATCGTGGCCGCGATCGTGGCGGGCCCGGCGCGGCCTTGCTCGGCGGCCTCGATGGGTTGCGGCGGCGGCAGCGCCAGGCCGAGGGTCAGCGGTGCCGGCTGCGCCCGTTGCGACTGCAGGCGCTCCAGCCAGCAGCGGTCCTGCGCATGCAGGCGCTTGAACGCCAGCGTGACGAGCCCGCCGCAGCACTGCCCGAGGCTCGGTCCCAGCGGCACCCGCAGGTGCGCCCCTGCCGTGCCGCCTCCGAGCAGCGTGCGCGCCAGTTCGATTGCGCGGTACTCCAGCGTGCCGCCGCCCAGCGTGCCGGCGAAGTCCGTCGCCGTCACCACCGCCGCCGCCCCCGCATCGCGCGGCGACGAGCCGCGCGCCGTGGCGAGCACGACCCACATGGCCGGCGTGCCGGCGTCCAGGTGGGCCAGGGCGGGGTCGAGCCAGTTCATGCGGCGCGCTTCATGCCCGCGGAAAATCGGGGTCTGACCCCAATTTCCCGAAATCGGGGTCTGACCCTAATTTCCCGGGCTGCCAGTGCAACGCCCGCAGGATCGCCTCCGGCGTGGCCGGCGCGTCGAGCCGCACCGGCCCGCCGCCGCGCGCGGCGGCCACCGCGTCGCGGATGGCGTGCAGCACGCTGATGGCCAGCATCAGCGGCGGCTCGCCCACCGCCTTGCTGCGGTAGATGCTCTCTTCGCGGTTGGCGCCGTCCCACAGCTTGACGTTGAACACGGGCGGAACGTCGCCGGCCACCGGGATCTTGTAGGTGGAGGGTGCGTGGGTGGTGAGCTTGCCCTGCGCGTTCCAGATGAGCTCCTCGGTGGTGAGCCAGCCCATGCCCTGCACGAAGCCGCCCTCGATCTGGCCGATGTCCAGCGCCGGATTGATGCTGCGGCCGACGTCGTGCAGGATGTCCACGCGCAGCACCTTCATCTCGCCGGTCAGCGTGTCGATCGCCACCTCGCTGCAGGCGGCACCCCAGGCGTAATAGAAAAACGGGCGGCCGGTGAAGCTGGCCTTGTCCCAGTGGATTTTCGGCGTCGCATAGAAGCCGTCGCTCCAAAGCTGGACGCGCTGCAGGTAGGCCTTTCTGGCCAGCTCGCCAAAGCCGATCGCCTGGCCGCCGCCGCGCACCTGCCCGCCCTGGAACAGCACCTGGCCTTCGGCGCAGCCCAGCTCGCGCGCAGCCACCGCCGCCAGCCGCGCGCGCACCTGCAGCGCCGCCTGCTGCGCGGCCATGCCGTTCAGATCGGTGCCGCTGGAGGCCGCGGTGGCCGAGGCGTTGGGTACCTTGCCGGTGTCGCTGGCGGTCACGCGCACTGCGCGCGCCGGCAGGCCGAGCGCATCGGCCACGATCTGCTGCACCTTGGTGTGCAGGCCCTGGCCCATCTCGGTGCCGCCATGGTTCACCTGCACCGAGCCGTCCTGGTACACGCACACCAGCGCGCCGGCCTGGTTGTAGTGCGTGGCGGTAAAGCTGATGCCGAACTTCACCGGCGTCAGCGCAAGACCGCGCTTGACGACCGGGCTGGCGGCATTGAACTCGGCCAGGGCGGCGCGCCGGCCGGCGTAGTCGCAGTCGCGCGCCAGCGTGTCGATGATCCGCGGCCCGAGGTTGTCTTCCACGACCTGCCCGTAATGGGTGACCCCACTGCCGTCGGCGGCGTACAGGTTGGCGCGGCGTACATCGAGCGGGTCGCGTCCCAGCGCGCGCGCCACGTCGTCGATCAGGGTCTCGATGCCGAGCATGCCCTGCGGCCCGCCAAAGCCGCGGAAGGCGGTGGCCGACTGCATGTGCGTCTTGAGCCGGTACGACTCGATGGCCAGGCCGCCAGCGTCGGCCAGGGGCAACTGGTAGCAGTTGTCCGCGTGCAGCACGGTGCGGTCGTTGACCGGGCCAGAGAGATCCGCCGAGTAGCCGCAGCGGCTGGCGAACATGAGTTGCACGCCGCGCAGCCGGCCGGCCTCGTCGACGCCGGCGGCGTAGCGCACCAGGTAGTCGTGGCGCTTGCCGGTGATGAGGAAGTCGTCGTCGCGATCGGCGCGCAGCTTGACGGGCCGGCCGTGCTTGCGCGCCGCCACCGCGGCGGCCACGGCGAACCACGCGGCCTGCGATTCCTTGCCGCCGAAGCCGCCGCCCATGCGCCGGCACTCCACGACGATGTCGGCGTCGGCCAGGCCGAGCGCGTGGCGCACCTGATGCTGCACGTCGCCGGGATGCTGAGTGGAGGAGTGGATCAGCAATTGCCCGTCCTCGCGCGGCACCACGTAGGCGATCTGCCCTTCGAGGTAGAAGTGCTCCTGGCCGCCGATGCGCAGCTCGCCCTGCACGCGCTGCGGCGCGTTGGCGATCGCCGCGTCGGCATCGCCGCGCCGCAGTCGGGCTGGCGGCAGGATGAAACTGTGCGCCTGCAGGGCGGCGTCGGCATCGAGCAGCGGTCCGGGCGCGCTGTCCTCGTAGTCCACGCGCACGCGCCGCGCCGCCACGCGCGCGGCCTTGACGCTGCGGGCCAGCACCAGCGCCACCGGCTGACCGAACCAAAGAACCTGGCCCTCGGCCAGCACCGGCTCGTCGTGCAGCACGGTGCCGATGGCGTTGTGCGGCACATCGGCCGCGGTCAGGATGTCCACCACGCCGGGCACGGCGCGCGCCGCTTCGAGGTCGATACGCACGATGCGCGCATGCGCTCGCAGCGACAGCGCCGGTGCGGCGTGCAGCGTGCCGGCGAGCTCCGGCAGGTCGTCGATGTAGGCCGCAGCGCCGGCCACGTGCAGGTGCGCGCTCTCGTGCGGCAGTTCCTGGCCGACCGCCGGCTGCGCGAGGCCCGGTTCGGGCGCGTTCATTGGATGACCTTCGCGCGGTGAGCTAGGGATTCGCGCTTGGGGCGGCCCGGCGGGTACGTCGGACTACCTTCGCGCTGCGCGCTCAGGGATTCGCCCTTGGGGCGGCCCGGCGGGAACATCGGACGACCTTCGCGCTGCGCGCTCAGGGATTCGCCCTTGGGGCGGCCCGGCGGGAACATCG
>Ga0209985_10002963_pt1 | contig 14888 bp, 10 predicted proteins | sample NOAtaG_FD_187305 | JGI IMG/M metagenome (GOLD analysis project Ga0209985, IMG submission 187305) | Freshwater lake microbial communities from Lake Erie, under a cyanobacterial bloom - NOAA_Erie_Diel6S_1000h metaG (SPAdes) (version 2) | ecosystem: Environmental > Aquatic > Freshwater > Lake ...
GTTCAAAACATTATTATACAACCCCAGGCGAGGAAAGACTTTTTACACAATCCACATCTTAGGAGACAGCATCCTTTAACATAAACAAATTATAGTGGCAAACTTCGGGCATGACAAGATACTTTTCCACGAAAGACAATCTTTCCGGCAGTGGTGGTTATGGACAATCTTGTCCTTGCTGAACACCATGTCCTTGTACGCCACAATACGGCAGCTTAGCACCGGGAAACCTATTGGAGATAACCCCTTGAGCAACAGTGGTCTCCTATTCGTCACAGGCGCAGTCATCCTCCTGACAACGTTTATTTACAGCTTGCGTCTCGAAACCCAGATTGGAAAGGACGGAGTCCAGGTCCGCTTTTTTCCCTTTCATCTTACCTTTAGGCATTATCCATGGGAACGCCTATCAAAAGCCTACGTCCGCCGATATTCCGCCCTTTGGGAATATGGGGGCTGGGGGCTTCGGGACGATTTTTTTGGTAGGGGCGAAGCCTTTAACGTATCAGGCAACTATGGCTTACAATTGGAATTCACCGGAGGTAGAAAACTGCTCATCGGTACGCAACGGTCAGAAGAAGTTGTACAGGTATTGCATATCCTTTTGGAGGAAAAAAATAGTCCTGACAATTAATGCGCTCAAGATATTAAAATACCATAAAACGAAATTTTAGTTAAAAAACGAAATTTTAGTTTACAAACTAAAATTTCGTTTTATATTTGAAGCATGAAAAAATTAAGCGAAAAAGAAGAACAAGTGATGCAGATTATCTGGCGGATGGAGCAGGCATTCGTCAAAGACATCCTGGACGCCCTGGAGGAGCCTAAGCCTCCGGTCACAACGGTGTCTTCTATTGTTCGAAAGCTGGAATCGGAAGGCTGGGTGGGCTATGAATCCTTTGGGAAAACGCACCGGTATTTTCCCCTGGTGCGAAAGGAAGATTACCTCAAAGCCTCGTTCCAACACCTGCTGGAAGACTATTTTGACGGTTCCCCCAGGCAGTTGTTATCTTTTTTTGTAGAAAAACAACAACCTGACCAGGAAGAAATCGCCCGGCTCCTGGAAGAAATCAAACACAAAAAAGGTTAAATTATGATTGCTCTGCAGCAACCCGGCTTGTTTTCGCTCTCGGCAGCATTTCTCTCCCTATCCCTCTTTTACTTGCTCTATGAATGGTGGTATGGGCGGGAAACCTTCTGGCAGGTGAACCGGCTCTACCTGCTACTGGCCCCACTGCTGGCTTTTTCCATCCCACACGTTCGGATTACAGTGGCTCCGGAAGTAGTACCCCCCAGCACCCTCGCCCCGGAATTGCTGGTACTGCTGCAGCAGTGGCAAGCCGGAAATGTACTCCCTACCCCAGAGTCCAGACCCCAGCTCGGCGAAATAATCTTTGCCATCTACCTGACCGGTGTAGCAATCGCCCTACTACGCCTTGTTTGGCGCAGCTACCGCGTCATCAGCCTGATTCAAAAAGGCGACCAGTGTAACCTGGGCAACTGTACGCTCGTCGTCCACCAGGAATTTGCTGAACCAGCTTCTTTTTTTCGTTACATTTTTTCTTCCTCCGCACACGCACTGCCCGAAATGGTGTTGCAACACGAATTGGTCCACGTAAGGCAGCGGCATACCCTGGATGTACTCCTGATGGAGTGCTGGGTAGCCCTGCACTGGTACAACCCGCTCATCTACCGGTTCCGCGACCGACTGCGGGCTACACATGAGTTTATTGCCGATGCGGCTGTCGTCGGACAACATCAACAAGGGACTTATGCCTACGCGAGATTACTCATTACTCAACCTTTAAATCAATCTGACATGTTGTATAATACTTTCGCCGCACAAATCAGCTCGCGGCTCCGTATGCTCGCACGCCGGCCCTCTGCTTCCTGGCGCCTCGCCGCCCACAGCTTGAGTGTGCCGCTCGTCATGGCCTTATTCTTGTTTTTCTCGGTTCAAATCGCCAAATCTGCTCCCGTACTGGCCATTGCACAGCAGGTAGAAGTACTGGAAGCACGCGAAGGGTTCCCTCTTTCAAACCTCCTGCAACCCCCTGTGCTACCTCTCTGGCATGAAGCAGATACCCATCCTGCCACAGATACCCTCCCTAAAAAGGAAAAGGTCACTATCGTGATAGGCCACCCCCTCCAGGATACCCTGCCCATTAAAGAAAAGGTCATGGTCGTAACAGGCTACCCCCTCAATCAGGATACCCTCGATGGTAGGCCTTTGAAAATGGATACGCTCCGGTTCGAATCCGCTATGTCGCCGCAAAATACGATGACAGAAGCCCTCATCGTGATTGACGGCGCAATCCAAAACCTGCCTTCTAATCAAGCCCTGGAATCGGTCAAACCCGAAGATATCCAATCCATCAATGTCCTGAAAGGAGAAAGCGCTACAAAACGCTATGGTGAAAGAGGACAAAATGGGGTCATCGAAATCTTTACCAAAAAAGGGAAAGGGGCAAATAAATCTGACCACAAATCCCGAACCCTAACCTTCTCCTCAAGCCCCACTAACCCCGGAGAGGAACAGGTCGTAGAAATGCAGGTCCAAACGGTAAATGGCCAGGTGCTGCCTTCTTCCGGTAAATCCACCACAACTATCCGTATCATATCAAACGGTGAACTCGTAGGCGAAGTAGAAAATGTTCGGAAGGAAATAGAATTTACCTCCGAGGTGGTTACAGTGGAAACCGAAATGATCCGGGAAGGGAATAAGAAGGGCAGTAAAACCAAACAGTTACGCACTATTGTACTGGAGTTTTCCGACCGGCAGCGGGCAGAGGAAGTACTCCGGTCGCTAAAGAAATGATGTTAGCGAAAAAAGATTAAAGGGGCTGTCATGAAATTTTTTCAGAGCGCCGTTTCATTTATTTTGCTTCGTAAAATCAATGAAAACGGCGCTTTGAAAAATATTCTTTGGCGGCGAATACCGTCAAAGGACTTATGAGACAGCCTCTTCAAAAATGTGCAGCCCGGCATGAATTTCCGCCTCCGTCACCACAAGTGGCGGGATCCAGCGGATGACGTTCTTGTAGGTGCCGCAGCTCAGCAGCAGCAGTCGCCGTGCGGCACAGGCCTGAATGATCTTTGCAGCAGCAGCGGCATCGGGAGAACCGTCGGGCTTCGTACATTCGACGGCTACCATCAGGCCCCTGCCCCGCACATCGCCCATGACGGGAAAGCGCTGCTGAAGCTGCCGAAGGCCGCCCATCAACTGCGCCCCGCGACGGGCTGCATTTTCTGCAAGGTGTTCCGATAGAATGACGTCAATCGTTGCGCAGGCTGCTGCGCTGGCAATGGCGCTGCCGCCGCCATAGGTCCCTCCATGCGTGCCCGGAGACCATTTATCCATAATTGCGCTGGAGGAGGCTATGGCAGAAATCGGCAAACCACTGCCCAGGCCTTTGGCCATGACGATAATATCCGGCCGGACGCCCGAGTGCTCAAAACAAAACAACTTGCCAGTGCGGCCAAAACCACTTTGTACCTCATCCAGGATAAGCAGGATGCCATGCTCATCGCAGACGGCGCGCAGATGGTGCAAAAAGGCATCGGGCACAGGCACATACCCACCTTCCCCAAGCACCGGCTCGATAAGGATGGCGGCCGTTTCATCCGGGGCAGTTTGCCCTTGCAGGAGTAAGTCCAACTGCTTCTTGCAAAACTCAATCGTGGTATGTTCATCCCATCCGTAGTAATACGTATAGGGAAAAGGCGCCACAAAAATACCTGAAGGAAGAGGTTGATACTTGTGACGATAGACCGTTCTGGAGGTGGTCATCGCCATAGCCAGATGGGTGCGGCCATGAAAGCTGCCCTGGAAAACGATGATATTCGGCCTTCCTGTCGCTGCTTTGGCCAGTTTCACGCAGCCCTCCGTAGCCTCCGCGCCACTGTTGGCAAAAAAGAAGCGGTCAATATGGGGCGGCGTGATGGCATTCAGCTTTTCAGCCAGTCTGACCGTTGTAGGGGGAATCACACAGTTCATCTGCCCAAAAAGCAATTGGGCAGCTTGCTCCTGAATGGCCTGCACGACCTGTGGGTGGCAGTGTCCGGTATTGATGACCCCGATGCCGGAGGTAAAGTCCAGGTACCGATGGCCTTCGGCATCGAACAAATACACGCCATGCCCCCGAACAGGCTGGAGATGGGTCAGGTGTGTCCAAACAGGGGCCAGCAAATCCGTGGCAGTAGTGGTGGTTGTGGTCATGTGGATGAATATTTGGTTCAGATTGCCGGCCCTCCGGCCAGTTCTAATACGGCGTGGAGCAAAACGTTGGCGCCGTTTGTAGCATCCTGCTGCTCGACACTTTCCAGCTCATTATGGCTCAGACCGTCTTTGCAGGGGATAAAGATCATGGCTGTTGGCGCCACTCTGGAGATATATACAGAATCGTGGCCCGCACCGCTCACCATCTCCATAGACGGCACGTCCAGGATCTTTAAGGCGTTTCGCACTGCCTGAATGCAGCGGGGCGCAAAGGCGACCGGCGGTGAATACCAGATTTCGCGCAGATCAAAATCCACTTTTGATTGAAGACTTTCTGCAGCTACGATGCCTTTGAACGCCGCATCCATCGCCGAAAGCACTGCATCGTCCGGATGGCGGAGGTCCACGGAGATGGTCAGCGTTCCGGGAACGGTATTTTTTACCCCCGGCGAAGCATCCAGGTAGCCAATGGTGATGCGCGCCTGTTCGCCATACTGTTCAGCCAGGGCGTAGAGCTGGTTCAAGACAGGAACGGCCGCCTTGACGGGATCAACCCTGTAGCGCATGGGCGAGGGCCCCGCGTGCGTCTCCTTGCCCGTAAGTACCAGATCGTACCAGCGAATACCTTGCACCCCGGTAACAATGCCCACAGATTTATTTTCCATTTCCAGGATGGGGCCTTGCTCGATATGCAGCTCGAGGGTAGCAGAGTAAGGGCGGTTCCCCACAGGAAGACTGCCTTTATAGCCGATACGCTCCAGTTCTTCGCCCAGCAACCTGCCCTCCTTGTCCACACGGGAATAGGCGTATTCGAGGGAAAAAGCACCGGCAAAGACCCCGGAGGCAATCATGGCCGGTGTAAAGCGGGCACCCTCTTCATTGGTCCACGACACGAGTTCGATTGGGTGCCTGGTAAGGATACGGTGGTCGTTCAGGGTCTCTATAACTTCCAAAGCGGCTAACACGCCATAGGCCCCGTCATACTTTCCACCGGTAGGTTGGCTATCTAAGTGGCTGCCTACCAGGACAGGAGGCAGGCTACTGTCCAATCCGGCCCGACGTGCAAAAATATTGCCAATCTGGTCAATCTCTACTATGCACCCTGCAGCTTCACACCAGCGTATAAAGCAGTCCCTGCCCGCTTTGTCCTCCTCCGTCAAGGCAACCCGACACACTCCGCCTTTGGCGGTTCCGCCTATTTCGGCCATAGCCATCAGCCTGTCCCAGAGTCGCTGATGATTAATCCGCATGCTGTTGAGGGTATTTTTCATTTCCATTTTTTGTCCAGGGTTCGATAGTATGGGAAGCCCACTTCCGCACTTCGTAATAAATGGTGGAAGTGGTGTCGTAAATGCCCTCAATGGGATGGATCTTCTTTTGCAGTATTTCCAGGAGATGGGCATTGTCTATGCACATCAGATTAATTTCTATAGCAGAAGGGCCGGAGGTAATCGCCAGGAAGGAGACCTCTTCAATCTGTGCCAGTTGCTTCGCTACGGCATCAATCCGGGAAGAAGGCTTCACATCAATGGTCACCCTGCTGTAGGAGTTGTAGGACGCCCTGGTGGGGTCAACCCATCCCAGAATATGCAGGGTTTTGTCGGCAACCAGCTTGTTGTATCGGTTCCTGACAGTGGAAACAGCCACCCCGAGTTGATGGGCGATATCGGTAAAGGACATCCGGCCATCTTTTCTGAGCAGGTCAATCAGTTTTTGGTCGAAGCCATCCATTTTTGAAACCTCAAATGTCATAAAAAATGATTGCAAAATTGACGAAAAAATATGATTTTTTGGTATATTTTGCATAAAGGTTTAAAAATTTTGCAAATTATGCAGCATTAAATTGATTTTTCGCTTATTTTTACAATGCCTCTCAGTGCCTCAATAGAGGTTAAGTCTAAGGATATTTTATTGGATGAGGCTTTTGCCTAAGATATGGGGGTGGCTCATAAGTATGGGGTTTGTGTAAAAAGTATTCCGCCGCCTTCGGCGGCGAAAGAAAGTTCTGAACGAGCACTGTTTCCATTGATTTTGCGAAGCAAAATCAATGGAAACAGTGCTCGTTCAAATATTACGGGGTTGTGTAAAAAGCCTTCGGCACGGCCTTTGGTGGCGTAAGCCGCCAAATAATATTTTTCAGAGCCGCGTTTTCAACGATTTTGCGAAGCAAAATCGTTGAAAACGCGGCTCTGAAAAATTCAATTTTGCCGCAGTAGGCGGCAAAATTGAATTTTTCACAACCTCAAGACGGCCTTCGGCCTTTTTACACAACCCCATAACACTTCATTTCGCCGCCGCAGGCAGCGGAATACTTGATCCTTATTCATTTACTACGGAAACCTCAACGCATGGAGCAAACCATCACTTTGTCCACGGCCGTCGAAGGCCGTTCTTATTGGGAAAAAGACCGCCGTCACGTCATCCACCCGTATGCAAATTACCAGAAATTTTCAGAGGAAGGGTCGGTCATTTATGCGGAGGGGCACGGCCATTTTATCGGCGACAGCGAAGGCCGACAGTACCTGGACGGCATTGCCGGGCTGTGGTGCGTCAATATCGGGCACGGAAACTCCGAGATTGCTGCTTATATGGCTACCCAGGCGGGTAAGCTGGCCTATTACAACACTTTCGAAGATGCTTCTTCTCCACCCGCAGCAGAGCTGGCAGCCAAGCTGGCAGAAATCTGCCCGGGTGACCTCAACCGCGTATTCTTCAGTTCCGGAGGCTCGGTAGCCAATGACAGCGCGGTGAAAATTATCCACTACTACTTTAATATGCTGGGAAAACCCAATAAAAAAAAGGTAATCTCCAGAGACCTGGCCTACCACGGAAGTACCTACCTGGCGCATGCATTGACAGGCATACGTTCCACTCATATTGGTTTCGACGTGGCCAGAGACCTGGTACATTATGTGTCGGCACCCTATCCTTACCGTCGCCCCGAATACATGAGCGAGGAGGCTTTCTGCGATTTCCTCATCCAGGAACTTGAAGATAAAATCCTGGAATTAGGTCCCGACCAGGTGGCTTGCTTTATTGCCGAACCGATATTAGGCGCCGGCGGCGTCATCGTACCCCCAAAGGGCTATCAACGACGTACCGCTGAGGTATGTAAAAAATATGACGTGATGTACATCTCCGATGAAGTGGTCACTGCGTTCGGCCGGCTGGGGCACATGATCGCCTCCAGAGACGTCTTCGAGGTGCAGCCCGATGTATTGGTGTTGGCCAAAGGAATTTCCTCCGGCTATATCCCGCTGGGCGCTACGGTCGTTTCTGAAAAAATATACGACGTCATCAGTCGCCCTAAGGCGGATAATCCTTATTTTTCTCATGGCTTCACGTACTCCGGCCACGCTCTGGCCTGTGGAGTGGGGTTGAAAAATATCGAAATTATGGAACGGGACGGCTTCTGCGCACACGTACAGGCGTGGGGGCCGTACTTCGTGCAGCAACTTAAAACGCTGGAAGACCTGCCAATTGTGGGCGAGGTCAGGGGAAGCCACTATATGCTGGCTTTGGAATACGTACAGGATAAGCAGACAAAAGCCTTTTTCCACGACGACCATACCATCGGCAAGCGCGTCTATTACCATTGTAAAAATAGGGGGCTTATCCTTCGCCCTATTGGCCCTCTAAACGTGCTTTCGCCCCCACTGACCTACGATAAGGCCGCAATTGATCAAACTGTAGATATTGTGCGCCAAAGCATCCTGGCTACTATGGACGATCTGACCAAAGCAGGGATTTTGTGACGAAATATCTATTCTATGCGAAAAAAGATTTGGCTGCCGCTATCGCTGATTCTCCTGACCCTGCTGCAATGCGGGACTGCATATAAGCCCAGGGTGCAAAAAACTGATGGAGCGCCGGAGGTGCTGCGCCAGCCTGCCGAGTTCGAACCCCAGGACTGCATCTGGCTGATCTGGCCGCCTGTGGACCACAAGGAAGGCTACTCTGCAGAGGTGGTCACGTTGCAAATCATAACCGCCCTGATCCCACATACCCGCGTGGTCGTTACGGCAGCAACCCCTGATTTATATAAAAAGGCTAAGGCCACCATACCTGCAGCCGCACTGGAAAATGGCCGTGTGGAGCTGCTACTCCTCCCATCGGAGCAATTATGGGCGCGCGATATGGGACCGGTCTTCGTCCAGTTGCGCAACGGAAAGAAGGCTATTGTGAATTTCGGCTTCAACGCCTGGGGCTATACCCCGGAAAATGCCATGGATGAAAGTACCATCCGCATGGAAAAATACGATGCAGCGGTGGCGGAACTGCGTAAGCTGCCCCTTATCTCTACTGACCTTATCAGCGAGGGTGGCAACCGGGAATTGAACGGTAAAGGGGTCCTCATGCTGGTGCAAGCCGTGGAGCAGGGCCGAAATCCCCGTATGACCAAGGCCGCTATGGAGGGCGAGTTCCGCAGACTATTAGGTGTAAAAAAAGTTATCTGGTTAAAGGAAGGCCTTCACGAGGACGACCACACCTTTCGGGGCACTCTGCCCCTGGCCAACGGAACCCGAGCCTATACCGTGGCCACCACCAACGGCCATATTGACGAATTTGCCCGCTTTGTGAATGACTCCACCATCCTGCTGGCCGAAGTACCCGCCGAAGACCTGCACGAGCCTGTTGCAAGGGAAAACCACCGCCGGCTGGAGGAGAATTATGCGATTCTGGAAAAAGCTACCGACCAGGATGGCCGCCCTTTCCGTATCATACGCATGCCTACGCCACACCAGGTACCTGATAGGATGAAGCCCGGCGATTCGGTCTATGATTTTATCAGCACCCTGGACTATAAAGATGGTTCTGTCTTCCCTGTTGGAGCTACCGTACAGGTCATTCCAACTGCCAGTTACCTGAATTTCCTGATTACCGACAAGGTAGTCATCGGACAGAAATATTGGCGCGAGGGTCTGAATCCCGCGATCAAACTACGGGATGAAACTGCACGCGCTATTCTGGAAGACGTATTCCCGGGTCGCACAATTCTGCTACTGGATGCTTTGGCGATCAACTTTGGCGGTGGCGGTATTCATTGCATCACCATGCAGGAACCAAAATTCTGAGCGATATGGAGCACCATGGCGTCATCAGTCTCCTGCCTACGCTGACTGTTGTTTTCCTGGCCCTGTGGACCAGGAAAACCTTTGAGGCTTTACTGGGCGGCACGATCCTTGGGTACCTGCTCTTATCGCCTCAAACGTTTTTTTCGGCATTTAGCGAAGGGGTGCTCAGGGTTATGCAGGATTCCACAATTGGCTGGATCATTCTGGTGTGCGGCCTTTTTGGCTCGCTGATTCACTTGCTGGCCCAATCAGGCGGTGCTCTGGCTTTCGCGGATTTTATGCTGCGGCATGTGAAAAGCAGGCGGGGCGCCCTGTTGGTCACGTGGCTGCTGGGGCTCAGCATTTTCATTGATGACTACCTGAGTGCCCTCACTGTAGGTTCGACCATGAAAAAGCTGACCGACAGGTTTCAGGTACCCAGAGAAATGCTGGCCTATGTGGTGGACTCTACCGCTGCTCCGGTCTGTGTAATCATACCGTTGTCCACCTGGGCCATCTACATCGCAGGGCTGCTGGAGAGCGAAGGGGTAACCACCCCGGGTATGGGGCTGCAGGGGTATCTGCAAGTCATCCCATTTATCGCCTACGGCTGGGCAGCGGCAGTATTGGTGCCGCTGGTAGCCCTGGGCATCTTACCACCGCTGGGTGCCATGCGGAAAGCGGAGGAGCGGGCGAAAACAGGGATATTGGCACCGCCTGGCTCGGAGGCGATCAGCCTGCATCTGCCCGAATCTCAATCCGGTAGCATTCCCAAGCTCGGCAATTTCGTGTGGCCCGTCCTCGTACTGATAGGGGCTACCGTATATTATGAGATTGATGCATTTAAAGGCATTCTCACAGCGGTAGCCTTTACCATCGCCTTTTATGTGGCACAGAAAGCGATGTCTTTTGCCCAGGCGGTGGATGGGGTTTTTGAGGGGTTCAAAACCATGCTTCACGCGTTGGCCATCGTTGTGATGTCTTTTGTGCTGAAAGAAGTAAATGAGCAACTCGGTCTCACCACCTATATCATAGATGGGGTATCGCCCTGGATGGACCGGGCTTTATTACCGGTCATCGCCTTTGTTTCCCTGAGCGTGGTCACGTTTGCTACCGGCTCGTTCTGGGGCGTATATGCCATTTCACTACCGATTATTATCCCCTTGGCGGCATCTCTGGAGGTACACCCCTGGCTGGCCATCGGTGCGGTGGTGAGTGCGGGGGCGTTTGGTTCGCATGCCTGCTTTTATGGCGATGCGACCGTGCTATCCTCCTCGGCCACCGGCTGCAATAACATGGCTCATGTCCTGACCCAGCTACCTTATGCGCTGCTTGCCGGACTGATAGCTGTATTTGTTTATCTAATATTGGGTTACACGATGTAACCTGCCAATACTGCGATTATGGCATCCATTACCTTGCCTCCCGGCACACAACTGGAAGCAGGAACGCTACAGTTCCTCTCCGATACCAGGCTATTGTGGATAGACGGCGACTGGATTGCGCCAAAGTCTGGAAAGACCTTTCCGACCATCAACCCGGCCAACGCCCAAATCCTTGCCGAAATCAGCCTGGCAGAAGCCGCCGATGTAGATCAGGCGGTACAAGCAGCCCGAAAGGCCTATGAAACGACCTGGCGGCGCATGTTGCCGGCCAAACGCAGCACACTGCTCTGGAAGCTGGCCGACCTGATCGAAGCCAATGAACAGGTACTTGCCGAGCTGGAAACATTGGACAACGGTAAACCCCTTGCCCAGGCAAGGGCCGATGTGAAGGGCGCAGTGAAGCACTTCAGGTACTACGCCGGGTGGCCTACCAAGATAGAGGGTAGCACCATCCCGGTTTCGGCCCCCAACAAGCTGGTCTATACCAAACGCGAGCCACTGGGTGTAGTGGGCCTGATTACCCCCTGGAATTTCCCCCTCGCTATGGCCGCCTGGAAACTGGCCCCCGCTCTTGCTTGCGGGAATACCGTAGTGCTCAAACCCGCCGAGCAAACGCCGCTGACAACCCTCATGCTGGGCCCGCTGGCAAAACAAGCTGGCTTCCCCGACGGCGTGGTCAATATCGTAACGGGACCAGGGCAGCCAACCGGAGAAGCGATGACTTTGCACCCGGACATAGACAAAATCGGTTTCACCGGATCTACCCAGGTGGGCAAGAAAATCATGGAAGCCGCTGCCCAGAGCAATCTCAAAAAAGTGAGCCTGGAACTGGGCGGCAAATCGCCCAACGTCATCTTCGCCGATGCCAGTCTGGACGCCGCCCTCGCGAGCCTCACCTGGAGCAGTTTCTACAATACCGGGCAGGAATGTACACTTGGCTCGAGGGTATATGTGGAAGCCCCGGTTTACGATCAGGTAATCACGGCACTGCGTAAAAGCGCAGCCGGCCTTCGAATCGGTAATGGCCTGTCGAACCCCGACTTAGGCCCCCTGATTTCCGAGGTACAAATGCAGCGTGTACTGGGTTATATAGATGCCGGCAAAAGCCAGGGTGCCCGGGTACTCATCGGTGGCGAGCGCCTGCAGGGCGAGCTGTCTTCCGGATACTTCATACCGCCTACCATCTTTGCCCATAATGACGACGCACTCCGCATCGTGCAGGAGGAAATCTTCGGCCCGGTAGTTGTCCTCGCGCCTTTTGATGGCTACGAATCGGCTATTAGCAGGGCCAATAATTCCATTTATGGACTGGCTGCAGCCGTATGGACGCAGGACATCAAAAAGGCCCACCGCTTCGCCGAGGACGTCAAGGCGGGTGTGGTCTGGCTCAACGGGTATGACCTCTTTGACGCAGCCGCGCCCTTTGGTGGCTATAAACAAAGCGGTATCGGCCGCGAAATGGGGAAAAGCGCCATCGAGCTTTATACCCAGGAGAAAGCCGTGTGGGTGAGCCTCTAGATGATGTATGGAATACCCATCTACCTTTTGGGCTTTATGGATGTTTTCTTCTTGTTTTCTAAAAAAACTGTGATGTCCTGCTGGGGTTGTGTAAAAGCCCCGGGGCTTTCCCAAAAGATGGGGCTGTCTCATAAGCATGGCGGCCATTTAAAATAATCTGACCCCGGGACTTATGAGACAGCCGCTTTATTTATTCCCCCTTTTCCTGCATGAACTCCTCCCGTGTCAGCAGTGACACTGGCGGCAGTCCCAGTTTGACAAGTTGGGGGTTGATCGGGGTCAACTGTACGTCCATAAATTGCCGGATTTTGGTGGCAATGTCCTCTACGGCCTGCTCCAGCGACTCTGTGCGTTGGAGGTGGGAATTAGTTGGCTGGCCGGGGTAGGCACTCACCTGGCGGTAAAGGTCGCTGATGCGTTCGCGCAGGCGCTCATCTTCGTTGACATAGCCATCGCCTTCCGTAGAGGTGATGGCGTCGCGGGCAGCAGCAGTTTCGCGGGCAAGCTTTTCAAGTGCGGTTTTCAATTTTGAATTTTTCTTTTCCACGAGCTGTCGTGAATGCCGGAGGGCTTGCTTTTCCAGGCTGTCGAGCTGGGCGTAGTGGAAGGCGAGATCTTCCGATATGCGGTACAGCCGCATGGTCGTGGAGCGCTGGGTGGCCCTTTCTTCAGCAGAGTAAGGAGACTTTGGGTCGTATGCGAGGGTGAACGTCGTTTCGTAGGTGTTTTTGTCCTTGATGACTTTCACCTGATACGTACCAGCTTCAAGGTTCGGGCCAAGTGCCGCACCGAATAGGGCCTGGGTATTTTTGGAAGGGGCGCTTTTGGGTTTTTCCATGGTGACGGGCATCTCGACGATGTTGATTCCGGCACTTTTACCAGCGGGGAGGGTCTTGACGAGTTTGCCGTCTTTCCAGACTTCGACATACATTTTGCCGAAAGTGTGCCGCTTGTTCATGTAGTAAACGATCGTTGCCGCAGTTCCGGGGTTAGGCCCGACAAAGTTGCCGGCACCTCCAAACCATCCCGAAGCAGAACCCGGGTCGCGCAGATAGGTCGTCCGGGGGGTGAAAATATGGAAAGGTTTGCTGACGACTTCCGCGTCGAGCTGACGCAGTGGCGAGATATCGTCGAGGATGGCAACCCCCCTGCCGTGGGTGGCTAGAATAGCCGCTGGTTCTTTCGGATGAAGGAAGATATTATAAACAGCTACTTTGGGGAGGTCGTTGGCAAACCGCCCCCAGGATTTTCCGCCGTCAATGCTTACATAAAGACCAAACTCTGTGCCGAGGAACAATAGGTTAGGGTTGACCAGGTCTTCTTTTATACAAAAGGCATGGCCTTTGATATCCGCGGTGGCAAGGGGTACCCAGGTTTTTCCAAGGTCGGTAGTTTTGAAAATATAGGTTGTTTTATCGCCGCTGCGATGCCCGTCAAAGGCTACAAATGCGGTTTGAGCATCAAAATGACCAGGTTCGATACCGGATACCCAGGTACCCTTCGGTAATCCGGCAATATTCGGGGCGACGTTGGCCCAGGTTTCCCCACCATTAGCGCTGACCTGCAGGTTGCCATCATCCGTACCCGCCCAAACGATTTTTTCATTTTTGGGGGATTCCGCAATTGCGTATAGGGTACAATGGGTTTCAGCACCGGAATTATCAATGGTCAGGCCCCCGGATTGTTTCTGGCGCTGTTTTTGGGGGTCGTTGGTACTGAGGTCGGGGGAGATACGCTTCCAGGAATCGCCCATATCTTCGCTCATGAAAAGGAATTGGGCACCGAAATACATCCTGTTCGGATTATTGGGGCTGATATGGATAGGTGCGTTCCAGTTGAACCGCAGCTTTTCCTGTTCGTTGAGGGGGAAAGGCCGGATATCTTTGGCCATCCCGGTAATTTTGTTATATTTAACAAGGTTGCCGCCCTGGTATTCGCTGAATACGATGTTGTGGTCGCGGGGGTGGGGAAAAGACCAGAAGCCATCGCCCCCCAGGGTAGGTTTCCAGTCTGCGTTTGCGATGCCACCAGCTTTTGCCGAAGGGGCAAACCAGGAGCCGTTGTCCTGAAGGCCGCCATAGACGTTGTAAGGGGTTTCGTTATCCGCACTGACATGATAAAACTGGGCAACGGGCAGGTTCATGAACATTTTGAACGTCCGGGCCCTGTCGAACGATTCGTAAATCCCACCATCGGTCGCGATGACCACGTGCTTGGTGTTGTTGGGGTCTATCCACATATCATGGACGTCGGAATGGACGGTGTTGTCCATCGAACGGAAGCTCTTGCCCATATCCTCGCTGACGATGAGGGAGAGCCCGGCCTTCATGACGATACTGTCGTTTTTGGGGTCCACGGTGAGCAGGGAGAAATAGAAAGGCCGTACGGTGGTGTTGAATTCTGTACTTACCCTTTTCCAGTTCGCCCCCTGGTCATTGGAGACATAGAGCCCTTTTCCTTCTTTGCTTTTGCATTCCACACTCAGATAAAGGGTGTTGCCATTGGAAGGCGCGACGGCGACGGCCAATCTGCCGAGCGGCTCTTTGGGCAGCCCCTCGTGGATCAACTTCCAGGTCTGGCCGCCATCTGTGCTTTTGTGTAGGCCGCTTTTGCCATTGAGGCCAGAGTCAAAGAAGTCGGGATACCGGCGGTGACTCCACACCACCGCATACAGGACAGCGGGGTCACGGGGGTCCATGGCCAAATCGGTCGCGC
>Ga0209985_10002968_pt1 | contig 14863 bp, 11 predicted proteins | sample NOAtaG_FD_187305 | JGI IMG/M metagenome (GOLD analysis project Ga0209985, IMG submission 187305) | Freshwater lake microbial communities from Lake Erie, under a cyanobacterial bloom - NOAA_Erie_Diel6S_1000h metaG (SPAdes) (version 2) | ecosystem: Environmental > Aquatic > Freshwater > Lake ...
GCCGAGCGTGGGGCTGATCGCGAACATCCTCCAGAACACCATCGGGCACCTCGACTTCGGCCTCCCGCTCGAGGCGTCCGTCCATCGGCCGCGGTTCGGCGGATCCTCGATCGCCCTCCCGGGGGCGAACTACATCGAGGTGGATGTCCCCGAGGCGGTGCGGCACGAGGTCACGAAGCGGGGGGTGCGGTTCCACGTGACGTCGCCGTGGCACTTCATGAACGGCGCGTTCGAGGGGATCGCGCTGGACGCCGCGGGCAACGCCACGGCCTGCGCCGATCCCCGTCGCACCGGCCACGCGGAAGCGGTCTGAGGCCCGTCCCAGAGCCGACGCGCGCGTTCATCGCGACCCTCGAGGCGCTGCGCGCCGAATGCCCGACCTCCGAGGGTTTCCCGCCGCGGTTCGAAGGGTTCTGCGACATGCTCGAGCGGGAGCCGGCTGCGATTGGCATGCTGTTGCCGCGCACTGCGTTCGCTCAATCCACCCGGAACCCCCCGTGGGACAAGAGGATCTGCGGTAACTTCCCGGAAGTGAAGCTCGCTGGCGTCGTCGGGATTGGTGCTACGGGGTCCTGGCGTTCGTTGGCGGGCGGTAGAGATGTCATGAATGCACGCCCCCACTCGTCGTTTCGCGGCGTACCGTTCGCCTCGATCATCGTCGCATTGCTCATGCGCGACCTGCCGTTCATCGGTCGCGACGCCGCGGCTGAGAGCCAGCCGTTTCGCATCGCGGAGACGTTCGCGCCAGCCGTTGCCCTCGTGTTCTACGCATTCGCGTCTCGCGTGCTCCGGTGGAACGACGCGGTGTTCAAGGACCTGAGCCCTGGAATCCTCGTTGCGATCGGGCTGGGGGTGGTGGACGGGTTCCGCCTGCCGCCTGCTGTGCTTTGGTCGGTCGTTCTCGGCTCGTTCTCGGTTGCTTGGCTCGTCGCGCCCCGGATTCCGGTGGTCATGGGCACTCGCAGCGTCTCGTGGATCTTCGTGGGGGCTTCTACTGCGGCCTTCCTCGCTCCTGAGATCGTCGAAGCGGTCCCGGGCATTCCGGTTCGCGCACGGATGCTGTGGGCGTTGCTCCTGGCGGTATCGGTGTGTCTTCCGAGGCTGTTGTCGCGGATGCGCCGCGGTACGCCCTTCTCGGAAGCAGCTACCTCCGGGACAGGTAACTCGGGATAGGAAGGTTAACCGGAGCGCGTCCATGCTCCGCAGAGGATTCGACGCGCTCACCGACCGTGCGAACGCCGACTCGTGGGTGGCGGCGAGCCCGCCGACTCGTTCGTGCGCCCTCTCGCCGGCCTCGGGTCACCCGTCCGGACCGCAGGCCGAACAGCCCGCGAGGCGCACCGGCGCGGTGGCGGTCGCGCCGAAGCCCGGTCCCCCTGACCTTGGTCCCAAATGCAGACAGTCGTCCGTAGAGTGACGCCGCTTCTTAGGGGTGGTGCGCCTGACGGGATTCGGCGAACTCCTTGGGGGTCAGGTGCCCCAGGGCGCCGTGAGTCCGGGCCTCGTTGTAGTCGGTGCGCCACGCCGCGATGACCTGCTACGCGTGGCTGATGTCCGCGAATTGCGTGACGTTCAAGCACTCGTCCCGCAGCTTCCCGTTGAACGACTCGATGTAGCGGTTGTCCGCGGGCTTCCCAGGCCGCGTGTAGTCGAGCTGCACGCCGCGCGTAAACGCCTAATCTTCGAGCACGCGCGACATGAACTCGGTGCCGTGGTCGCAGGTGATCGACACCGGCTTGCCGTACGTCGCGATGGCGCTATCCAACGCGTGCCCGACCGTCGTGCCATTCATGCGAAACCCCACCTTCAGGATGGGGCTCTGGCGACTCCACTGATCCACCACGGTCAAGATGCGAAATTGCCGGCCGTCCGCCAGCGCATCGTGGACGAAGTCCATGATCCAGCGCAGCGCGGGCCCCGCCGAGACCGGCGCCGGCCCCCGGTGCAACGCCGGGTGCTCGCGCCGCCGCACCCGCTGTCGGAGCTGCAGCCCCTCAAGCCGGTACCGCCACCGCACGCGCTTGAGATTGACCGGCCAGCCTTCCCGGCGCATCAAGACGCAGATCCGGTTGAAGCCGAATCGCGGCCGCGCCATCGCCAGCTCCCGGATGCGGAGCCGGAGGGCCGACTGGTCCTTCGCCGTACTCGAACGGTACCACGCCGCCCGACTGAAGCTGGCCAACGCCCACGCGCGAAGAACCGGCACCCCGAACGTCTGCATCAGCCAGTCGGCCAGTTCGCGGCGCTGCGTCGGCCTCAGACTCTTCTTGGAGCGCCGTGGGCAGCATGTGCTTGTCGTGAGTGAGATCCGCGACCAGCGCCTTGAGTCGCTTGTTCTCGTCCACGAGCTGGTGCATGCGGCGCACTTCGGCCACGCCCAAGTGCGCGAAATGCTTCTGGTGGTCTCAAACGGTGAACGCAACAGATCGTCTGTAGGAGGTCTTCACCTAGAGAGCTGATGACGTATCGGGCGCGTCGGCCGCGGAGGTCCGCGGCGGAGCGGGCGGACTTGTGGACGCGTTGGAAGCAGGGTGAGCGGCTGAGCGACATCGCTACGGCGTTGGCGCGGTCGCCGGGTGCGATCTATTCCCGGATCTGCCACGCCGGTGGCATCCCTGATCGGCCCCGCCAGCGGGCGGCGCGGACGCTGAGCGCGGCTGAGCGGGAGCAGATTTCCCGGGGGCTGGCGGAGCAGCTGGGGGGGCGAGCCATCGCCCGGCAGCTGGGGCGTGCGGCGTCCACGGTGAGCCGTGAGATCATGAGGAATGGCGGGGCGGCGGCCTATCGCGCCGTCCAGGCCGACCAGGCCGCGTGGCGACGGGCGGCGCGCCCCAAGCCCTGCAAGCTGACGCGGCAGCCGCGCCTGTGCCGCCTGGTGGCGGGGAAGCGCGAAGCGCGCTGGTCCCCGCAGCAGATTGCGGGGTGGCTGCAGCGCACGTTTCCCTCCGAGCCCGCTCTTCAGGTGTCGCACGAGACGATCTACCGGACGCTCTTCCTGCAAGCGCGCGGGGCGCTCAAGCGCGAATTGACGGCGTACCTCCGCACGGGGCGCCAGGAGCGCGGCCGTCGGCGCCCCCCCACCGAGCGCCGTGGTACGATCCCCGGCGCCGTGTCCATCCGGGAACGGCCGCCCACCGTCGAGGATCGGGCCATCCCAGGGCACTGGGAGGGGGACCTGCGGATCGGCGCGCGGCAGGGCTCCAGCATCGCCACGTTGGTGGAGCGGAGCACGCGCTTCGTCGTGCTGGTGAAGCTCGCCTCGCGGGCGACGGACCACGTGGTGCAGCGGATCCAACGCCAACTCCAGCACCTGCCCGCAGCGCTCTGCCAGACGCTGACGTGGGACCGCGGCCACGAGATGGCGGCCCATCAGGTGTTCACCGTGGCGACGGACATCCCGGTGTACTTCTGCGATCCCCAGAGCCCCTGGCAACGGGGCACCAACGAGAACACGAACGGCTTGCTGCGGCAGTACTTCCCGAAGTCCATGGACCTCTCGCGGATTCCCCAACACCGTTTGAACGCCGTCGCCCGGGAGCTGAACAACCGGCCCCGGGCCACGCTTGACTTCTGCTCACCGGCCGAGAAGTTCGACGAACTGTTGCGTTGATCGGTTGAGTCCAAGGTCTGATGACGTGTTGGCGACGCGGACTCCCGCCGGACCGAGTCGGGACGACCGGCGCGCATGGTGATGGCCCGCGCCCTACCCGGTGAAGTACCGGATCTTGATTCCGGGTTTCGCCGTCCGCATCCAATCTGCCGGATTCGGCACCAGTGGATACTGGACCGGCGTCAGGATGTCGGACAGCGTCGCCGCCGCCTGTCGCGCCACCTCCCATACCGCATCGATCACCGCCTCTTGTCGCGCCAGTGCTGCCTTCGCGTCGTACGTGTCGCCGTATCTCGCGAACTCGGATGCCAACGTCCCCCACAGCGAGTCGGCCCGCTGCCGGAACGTCCGTTGGACCCCTTCAAGCCTGGTCACCTGCTCGGCGGTCAGCAGCAGCGAGTCGCGTTCCTCGAGCACGTTGCCGATGACATCGGGCACGTTCCGCGCATAGCGTTTGTGCAGTGTCGCCGAATCCGGCCGGGGCCCGGGTAGGCCGTTGCGGCCCGGGCGCAGCGCGCGGCTGAGCTGCTGCTGCGGGAGCGAGGCACCGAAGGGAATGCTCAGGTTCAACGTCACCCGGAACGGCGCTCGGATCGTCGTAAACCGCGGGTCCGTCGCGCCGAAACGCGGATTCACGTCGTACTCGAACCGCCGTGCGCCGGCGTCGAAGCCGCGCACGGCCAGCAGCACCGGATCAGGCTCCGGCGCCGTCCCCCAGCCCCGGAGGGCGTTGCCGTGCAACGCCTGGTCCAGGCCCGCCAGCGGGTTCTCGATGAACAGCTGCAACTGCGATGGCTGGAACGCGCCCCGACCCGGCAGGGACACGCCCACCATCAGGTTGAGCCGCGCCTGCCACGGCCCGCGACACCCATTGCGCGGAGCGATCATTCCGCGCGCCATGGAGAGACACTCCCGCACCCGTGGCGATGCCCCGCGCGTCAGGGCATCCAGCGCCGCCACCGTCGCCGGTTCCCCCGCGGCGCCAGTAACGAACGCACGATCGTTGAACGACAGACCATCCCCATTGACATCGCCACTGACCAGCGGCGTGAAGGGCCGCCCTGAGGTCAAGTCGGCGAAGACGCTCGCACTGACCCGACGCCGGAGCCAGCCCGCCTGCAACTGGACCTGATGCCGCACGTCCAGGTCGCCCGCCGCCCACTCGAACGCGCGCGGATCACCAGCGGTGTTGCGATCGAACCCGTTGAACCGCTCCCGTACGCGCCCGAGCACGTAGTTCGTCCGCAACGTCCAGCCCAAGGGCGTCGGCGGCGTGAGCTGTACCCGCAGTTGCGTGCTCACCGAGCGTCCATCACTGCCCATCAGCATCGCCGGTCCCCACGTCGCATCGCGGCGGGAGGCCAACGGCGCAATCGCACCGGTCGACGGCACGACGACGCTGGCCGGGACGAAGAGCGGTCGATCACCTTCCCGCGACAGCGCACCGCCAGCGATGCCGGCGAAGTTGAGATCGCGGAGGCTCGTCTGCGACAGGTTGAGCGAGGCGACCCCTTCTACCGTAACGTCAGTTCCGAGCACGCGCGTCGACCACGCCAGGTTGCCGCGCCATGAGCGCGGCGCGCGCCAGTCCGGCGCAAGGGCGCGCACTGCGAGCGCCGGCTGGTCGAGCGGCAGCAGCGGCCCGACACAGGATTCGGGAATCGTCCCGGGAGCATTCACGAAACCGTCCCAGTCGGGCGTGGGCACGGCCGCACCCACGCAGTCGAGTCGTCGCAGGCTGCCCGGCAGTCCCGTCGCCGCGGCCGCGCGCGCCACCGGATCGGGATCGACGAACTGCCGGAACAGGCCCACGCCCCCACGCAGGACGCCGCGCACCTCGTTCGACTGCGTTCCGACCATCGAATAGGACGTTTCACCCCCATCCTGCGGCTTGCGGCCGTATACCCAACGAAACCCGACGCGCGGCAGCACCGCCACATCCACTGGGGCGACATCGGTACGCACCCCGAGCACGCTCGCGATCCCCGGGTTCGCGTCCGGGCGCACGAGAAATCCGCCGGCCTCGACGCGGGCGCCGTACTGCATGCTGAAGAGCGCCGACCGTCGATACACGCTGCCAGCGCCCAGCGCGGCGTTCCAGGCGCCGCCCGCGCGTTCGGGCTGCGTCAACACCCGCGAGAAGCTTGCCGGCCGGCCCAGAGCCACGTCGTCGATCGAGTTGTACGTGAAGCGCCCCAGCCCACCTGGCGCCGCCCGCTCGCGCGTCGCATCCACGCGGCCCTGCGCGAAGAGCGTCAGCCGCTGGCGGCGCGAACCGCTCGTGAAGGTCTTCGACGTGTGCTGCACATCCCACGTGAGCTGCGTCCGGTCACCAGCCAGGCCGTCGTTGCCGCCGAAGCCGACCGACACCAAGCCACCTGACGCAGCGTCGAGCGCCGTCGCGCGCACCGTCCCGATCGGCGCCAGCAGGGCTGGCGTTGTCCGTCCCCGCACGAGCGAGGCCGACGTGCGGGAGTCGTGTAGCCATGTGGCCGTCTTGAGCGAGTGATGAAGTTGCAACGCGCCGGTGACGGTGCGCCCGGTCGCCGCTCCCGACGGTGTCGTGGACACGCCAAGGCCGGTTCCAATGGCTTCGGCCACCTTGAGATAACCCAGCACACCGTACGCGCGCGGGACATCGGCGAAGGTCGCGGGATCGTACGACATGCGATCGACACGTCCGATCATGATGGCGTCCTGTCGCATCGTCCCCTGCAGGGTGCCAAGTGGCACCCCCTGTTGACGCAGGACATCGAGCAGCCGTTGCGCCGTATCGCGGGAAAGCCCGAACGCCCCGAGGGCGATGTCCGGGGCCGTCAACAGCGATGGCGTCGCATCGGTCGTGCGACGCAGGGTAAGCCCGCTGCTGTACGTCCAACGGTCGCGGCGCCCGAGTTCACCATCCGTTCCCACCGACACGTCGAGCCGTGCGAATCGCTGCCCAAGCGCGCGTCCGATCGCGTCGGTGGCCTGCAGCCACGGGGCGTCGCCGGCAACGACGACCTGCTTCGTGCTAAAGATGCCGGCCGGGGCCAGCTCGAGATCGACCTGCGCGCCGCTGAAGCCGCCGCGCGCGACGTCGTAACTGCTCGTCGCCACGCGCGTCCCGGTGCGGAGCCCGCGTGGAATGTCGCTGATGGCGCCCGCGAGCCCATTCACCGTCACCAGCGTCTGCGACGAGGGCAGGCCGAGGGCCGAGAGTCCTCCCGGAGTATTGAGGTAGCCCGGCACCGTGCCCGCCAGCGCCAGCGGATCGCCCGCCGCGACTGGACTCACGCCGGCGAGCACGCCATCGCGCTCGTAGTCCGAGCCCCCGCGCGCAGGTTCGGGCCCGCGGCCAGGGGCCTCGCGCCGGGTGGCTTTCACCTCCACCGTCGCCAGCACCTGCGGCGCCGCGGGCGACAGGGTGACGTCCACGCTGAACCGTCGTTCGTCGGTTTGGCGCGTCACGCGTCGGCGTTGCGCGACGCGACCGGCGCGCGAGACGTACACCAGGTAGTCACCGGTCCCCGGGTCGATCACGATCTGCCAGCGCCCGTCGGCATCGGGCGTCGCGCGGAAGATCGCGCGATCGGGACCGCGCGTCACGATCACCGCGACCGAGTCGAGCGGGTGCGTACCATCGCCGGTGACGCGGCCAAGCAGCGTGTCGGGGCGGCTGGCGGTCGCCTGTGCCGTGAGCGCGCCCGGGGCAGCGACGACCGCGGTGAGCACGGCAGACGTGAACACGAACTTTCGCATGAGAAAGCAGCGCGAAGGTAAGGCGGCGTTCTAGGCGCGGGATGCGCGCCGGTATCAGTGGCGCAGGGGCCGCGCGGGGGGATTCCGCGCGAGCGAGAGATCGGTGAAGGCCCTGTGCACGTTGAGTTTCCGCTCCCCGACATCGAGGATCTGGGATAGGAATTTCAATCGTGGTGGCCCGACGGTTCGTCTAGGATACGCCAGAATCGCCGACCTCGCCAGCGCCGCGTGACGGGCGGCGGCGTGCGAGCCGTCTCGCGCGGGCGCCTGGCGCGTCGTGCGAGTGGCGGTCCCCGGTGGGTGGCAGCCGTCGGCGGCCGGGCGTGGGGCGCGCGCGGTGCGCCTCGCGCGCGGCGCGGGTCCGGAGGTTGGCGAGGCTCTGGTTGATCACCGACGCCTGGGTGATGCACGCCGCGACCCGCCTCGCGCCGTGCCAGCTGCGCCACGCGAGCGGATCCTCAACAAAGAGTTGCTGGAGGAGCGCTGCCCTGCGGCGGCGGTCCTCGGTCGGCGCGAATCGTGACGCAGGGACGATGGCGGGTGGCCCGTCCGCGGCAACGGTCGTCGCCTTCGCCCGAATGCCGCGGGGGCGGTTCGCATGCCAGCCCTAGTAGCGTGTCGTGACTTGCCCCTTATCCGGAATGTGTACGAGCACCCAGGCCAAGAACTCGACCGGATCGGCGGTCTCGGTCCCCGCCGTCGGGCCGTCCGACTTGTCGGACCGGAACGTCACGGCCGTGGCGGTCCAGCCGTAGGTAAGCCGTGCCAGCGCGACCGGATTGCGGGCGCAGTACCGGGCCAGCCGGGTGGCGAACGCGCGATCATCCTCAGGGACCCAGACGGCCGTATGGCCATGGAAGCCGGAGTGCGGCCAGGTCAGCATGCCAGCGGCTTGGTCCTCGTCGAAGAGTGCGAGGCGGACGAAGAGCCGGAGCCCTGCGCGCCGGAACGCCTCGGTCACGCGCGCCGTGTCGGCGGCGAGCCACGACACAAAGGTCCCGTCTGGCCGGAAGCCGCCGTCGATTACGAGTACGTGCAGATGCGGATGCCAGTTTGCCCGGGAGCCATGCGATGGAGACACGCTACGATGCCGACGGCGAGCTCGTGCTCCCCCGTCAGCGAGCGAATGGCGGCAGAGACGATGCGGGCGGCGACGCGGGCAATCTCGCCAAGCAGGCGAAAACGGTAGAGGCAGTAGGCGCGGAGCCACTTCGGGATCGTAAGCAAGACCTGCCGGTGCGGCACGGGCGCGAGGAGTGTGGTGTCAAGCCACTGGGTCCAGATGGCCAGCCGCTTCGCGTGGCAGCTGGGGCAGAAACAGCGGCACTTGCACGAGAACTCGAGCAGGTATTCGTGCATCGGCCCGCGGCCCAGACGTCTGAGCCCCCCCGTTCGAGTAGTCAGCCCCCCCCCGAACGGATATTGCGTCTCCGTTTTCGGCACTCGATCATCCGTTACGCATTCGCACACATCGAGTATGCTTGCATCTCACGCCGTGCGCCGTTCCGCGATCGTCGCTGGAGTGATGGCCTGCTGGGTCGTGGCCAACCCGCTGCTTGGCCAGCCGCCGTCGCTGTCGGTGACGCCAGATCTCGTCGCACCGCCAGCCGTCTCCCGTTCACTTGGGTACCTCGTCGACGCGGCCGAGAACAACCAGCACCTGTACGTCATAAGCCGTCGAGTTCCCGGCGTGGCCGTCTTGTCGCCGATGCTTCGCTTGCTGCGGCAGGTCGGTGCGCGTGGACGTTCCATCGGCCAATACGTCGAAGCGAAGGCCGTACGCATTGCCCCCGACAATCGAGTGCTGGTCCTCGACACGTATCTGCGCCGGATCTACGCATATGCCGTTCGGCGCGACTCTCTCGATCTGGAGTACACCATCCCTCTGCCTGGCGAGATGAATGACTTCGTGCCGAATGGCGACGGCAGTGTGTGGGCGATCGGCCCTTACGGCGGCAAGAGACTCCATCGTATTCGTGCGGATGGGCGCGTGGTCGAGTCGTACTGGGCGCTCGATACCGGGCGCAGCGCCGAGCTGCAACACCTGCTGGCGAAAGCGTATGTGCTCTCACCGCAATTCGATGGCTTGCTGGCGGCCTCAATATGGTTTCCGCAGACGGAGTGGATTCGCCCGCCTGCCTCCGCGCCGCGAAAGGTACCGCTGGTAGGCTTCCGGCCGGTCGTCGCGCGAGATATCCCCGGCGGCTACGCGATCAGCTCAGGCCCTGCGGGCGCAACTTATCCTATCCGCCCTGTACGGCTATCCGACAACTCTGTGCTGCTGCAGGCCGCAGTGCTCAACCGCACGGATGGCGGCGATGTGCGCACCTTGCAATGGGTGCAGAGTGCGCAGGATAGAGCTTGGCATGGTCCGGCGCGGGCTCCGTATCGCCTCCTGGGGCTCAGCGGCGATCGTGCGCTGGTGCAACATCACGACAGCGATGGCACGATTGGCTTGGTGCGCCTAGGCTCGCCGAACGTCGGTGCTCGCCACAACTAAGATGCCCATTTCAGCCCGCTCTCGCGTTCTTCGCTACGCCGGCTACTCTGCAGTCCTAGGCGCGGTGTTCTTCGTTGCTCGGTGGGTCGCTCTTGCAGCAGCTAGTGTTTCGCAGCGGCCACAAGCCAGCGGCGTCGGCCCCTCTGCAGCCACGACTGGGCGTGACACGGTTGACCAAATCGTTGTGATCACGCTCGTCGGTAGTAACTGCGGATTTAGCCGCTCAGATCTGGCGCGCGACGTCTTGAACGGCGTTCGGGCAGGCGTTTCGCGGAGGGTATCCGCAAGCGCCTCCCAACTCGTAATGGTTGGCGTGGACATTGACGCCATGCCGCATGGCGAGTCGGCCGTTCTGCAGCGAATGGATTCCGCGAAGTTCGACCAGGTCGTGCTTGGCGGCGGATGGGATAACGTCATGATGCAGAAGCTCATATGGAGCAGCGCCTACAGCGTTCCATTGGTGCCCCAAGTGATCGTCATGCGCCGACAGGTGCTCCGAACAAGCGAACCCCATGCCATTCGTACACTGCAGGAATCACACGTACTGTCGGTGAAAGGACTTACGGAACTCAAGCAGTGGGCAGCGTCGGGATTCGCGCTGCCAGTAGCGCCCGAAAACGCACGTATCTCAGTCCCCAACTAGCTATCGTTGGCTCTCATGTCCCTCGACCAGAGGTGTGCTATCCAGAATATCCGCAGTACCCGTCACTCCCACGCTTCACATCATGGAGGCATTGTGCACACGAATCGAAGGGGATGGTTCAGTATTCCGAAGTTGACGGTACCGCTGGCAATCGGTGTCGCCGCTGCGCTCGGTGTCGCATCAGGAGCGAGTGCGGCGTCGCGCACTGTACGCCACGCAACCACATACCAGTGTCACATAAGCCAGATGGGCTGCATAAATGGCAACAAAACGTACTGCAACGTGGTCTGCCAATCCGCGGGGGGATGTACCTGCTACAGTTGGGATCGGCCCATTTTAGCCGACTAATTGCTGTATTCCCCAACCAGAGGCATGAACTCGATGCGAATCGTTCAAACTGGCATGCGCCGCATGCTCATGGCGGTGCTGCTCGTCGGTGCAGCAGGTTTCGTTTCAGGCTGGACGCGCCCCCGTACGACGATGTCAGCCCGGGCAGTGACAGCAACGGGGGGCTACAAGTGCCAGAGCTTCAATGCCTGCGGGTTCGGTGAAAAGCCGTACTGCAAGGTTGAATGCGCACCGGACATTCCAACGCCCTCAGGGTGCAACTGCGGTACCAGCGGGCCGATCATTGTACATTGACGCATGCGAAAGGTGGCAGCACCCGCAGCCATGCTGGTGGGACGGGCGTCGCGTTTGGGACGCCCGTCCCGTACCGTAGATTCAGCGAGTTGCGCAAAGGCTGGGTGATTTCTGCAAGCGTAGTGCGACATGCCGCGACGCTGGCCCTGATGGTCGGCGTCGGTGGGAGCGGTGCGCTTGCGCTCTGGTCCGCGCTTGGGAGTTTGACAGGAACTCCGAACGGCCTTCGCCCATCGCTGGCGATCCGCCGGCTTGTCGTCCACGAGCGGCGTGACAGCAGCACGGACACGCTGGCCTTGTTCACCACGGATCAAGCGTTCCGCGCCGAAGCCGCACTCCCCGATCGCGTCTTCGCGCTGGGAACATCTTACATGCCCGTTGGCGAAGGGCACATGCGACGCGAGACGGCTATTGGGGTAACGGGCCCCGACGCCATGCTGGCGCTCCGACCGACACTGCAGCGAGGGCGTTATTATGACCGGCAATCGGCCGGAACCGCCGAGCCGCCATGTCTTGTCGCCCCGGCAATGGCTGGTCCCTCATCCAATCCCGTGGCGATCGGTGACCGCTTGCATATCGGCGGCATCCAGTGCCAGGTGATTGGTGTGCTGGGGGACGCTTTCGGAGGCGTGTTTCCCTTCGCGGCCGCCATCTGGCTGCCCATGACGCCTGCCCTCGTGCGTGCGATTCCACAGGGGGCCGGTGGGTTTCCGTGGCTCGCGCTCTACGCTGCTGGCGAGGACGCCGATGCTGCTGCTGCCATTGCGCAGCGGGCGACGGAGGTGCTGGCGGCGGACGCTCGCGACGCGGCAGATGAGCCAGAGCGCCGTATCGCGGTCCCGCTCATGCTGCGAATTCAGGACCAGCCGGAGTCCATTCGCATGCGCATGCTCGCGCCGGCGCTTGCCGTGCTGGGACTCTCTGTGGGATCCATCCTCCTGTTGTCGTTGGCGAACGTCATTCTCCATAGGTTCGCGGAACAAACCCGAGCGCACGGCATTCGCCTTGCTCTTGGCGCGCCAGCGTGGTCGTTCATCGTCACAGCAGTCTGGCCGTCGTGCGTTGGTCTCGCGGTCGGTGCGCTTGTGGCAGCAGTTCTCGTGCCACGGCTCGTGGTTAGTCTAGGGCAGGCATTGCGTGTCGATATGGCGGCCGGTCATGGGCCACCGCTCTTCGCCGGTATGCTGCCTGTCGTCGGGCTCGCGGGTCTTCTCGGCTTGGCATGCGCCTTGGCGCTGCAGCGTTGGCGAAGTCTGGCGCCGCTCTCGCATTTGCTCCGAGGGACCGGTGGGGCGCCAGCGAACGCCCGCAACTGGAGTCTCGTGCTCGTCGGAACGCAAGCGGCAAGCGGCGTGTTGCTGACCGCTGTGGCGTTTGCTGCCGTGTCAGGCGGGGCACGCCTTCGGCGTCTCGACGTTGGCGTGGATGTTACGAGGACGCTGATGGTCAGCGTGATTCCAGTGTCCCCCACAGCTACCGTGTCGGCGAGGCGAGATGCGGTCCAAGCAGCGTTGGCGATGCTAGCGAGAACGCCACACGTGCGCAGGTATGCCACTGCCAGAGAGGATCCGTTCAGGAGTGGGCATGCCATCTCGCCATGGTCAGACGACGTGCCGCTCGACAGCGTGGTACGCCCTGACGAGGAGGTGCCGTATGTCACGCCGATTGGTGCCGGGTTCTTCGAGGCTGCGGGGAGCCCGGTGATCGAAGGACGAGACTTCGGGCCGCAAGACGCCCGCGATGCGCCCCGCGTCGCTATTCTGAATGCAACACTCGCACGCCAGCTCTTTCCGCGGGGGAACGCCGTGGGACGGTGTGTCTATCTGACCGACGACGCGCAGTGCGTGCGCGTCGTCGGCGTAGCGCGGGGGGCGTGGAAGGGCCGGGCGTTGCGCCGCGATGCACGAGCTGTCTATGTGCCAGAAAGTCAGGCGCGGTTCGTTGGCGCGCCGGTCGCCGATGTCTCCACGGTCGCGATTGCCTCCGTCGAACACGAGCGCATGCTTCGAAAGATCCAGCGTGCGCTCGAGGATCGTCTGCGTCGAGACGCCGACCCGCGCCTGCGAGACTTCGTCATTCGTACCGAGACGCTGGACGAGATGCTCGATCCCGAGATCCATGCGTTTCGGGCCACGGCGGTCGTCGCTGCCGGTGTGGCCTCGTGTATTGTGCTCTTGGCATGGTTCGGGCTTTGGTCCCTAACGTCCCGGTCGTTGCAGATGCGCCGTCGCGACATCGCGATACGCCGCGCTCTCGGCGCTACGGCCTGGTCTGCGGCCATGGAGACGAGTTGGCGGATCATCGCGGGAATCGCAGTGGGCGGGGCGCTTGCTCTCACGGGGCTCATCCTTGGCGGACAGAAACTGAATGGTGCCTTCTACATGTCGTCCGTGACGGATCCGCAGGCATTGGCGTTCGCTGGTGGCACCTCGGTGCTCATGGCAATTGGTACGGCGGCTGCGGCGTGGCGAGCGGCTCGCGCGGTGGAGTCTGCTGCATTGCTGAGGAGCCTGTAAGGTGCTTGCCGCACGCGTACTCGTCGCCCGGCAGACGCGGCTGGCGGGCGAAGCAGGGTAGCGCTCGCCTCGTGAACCTGGACCTCCACGCACCATGCCGAACAGCCGTGTGACAGATAGAGAAGCAGCACTAGCGCTGCATGATGTCAGCCGTGTGTTTCGCACAGGGGACATCACCGTGCAGGCGCTGAGCGGCATTTCGCTCACGGTGCAGCGCGGTGACTTTCTCTCCATTCAGGGTCCGTCAGGGTGCGGAAAAAGCACATTGCTCTCCATAATGGGACTCATCGAGGCCTCGACGTCGGGGCGCATTGCTCTGGATGGAGTCGATTGTACCTCGGCATCGGCTTACGCCAGGGCACGGCTGCGGCGCGAGAAGATCGGGTTCGTGTTTCAGAACTTCAACCTTCTCGATGAGTTGACCCTCGCCGAGAACGTGGCCTTGCCGCTGAAGTACAATGGGGTTGGCCGGGCGGAGCGACAGCATCGTGCGCGTGAAGCGTTGGCACGCGTGGGGCTGTCCCCGCGCGCGGATGCGCGACCGTCGCAAGTGTCGGGAGGACAACAGCAGCGTGCTGCCGTTGCTCGTGCCATCGTGGGACGGCCGTCCGTCCTCTTGGCAGATGAGCCAACCGGCAATCTCGATTCCGCGAACGGAAGCGCCATTATGGAATTGCTGGCGGGCCTTCATGCGGGAGGAACAACCATCGTCCTCGTCACGCATGATGCGCGTTATCATGCACTGGCGACGCGGGCGATTCGGATCGAGGACGGGCGTGTGGTACGGGACGGGTGATGCGAGGCGTCGGCCTGTCCGCGTGTCATGTGCACGGGCGGCATCTGGCGCTGCGTGGGAGAGGGCCGGTCTGCTAGGGAAGAATCGTGGCACGCGAGACACGAGCGGCGGCTTCATCGGGATAGGACTTCCGATCGGGGTGGCCGACGTTTCGTTGAGGAGACGCCAGTGTCAATGATCGTCTGAAATTCCCCACCAGTGATCGTCTCAAATTCCCCACCCGGTGAAGATCACAGCTCCGCGTGAGCTGTGACGGTGGACCGCACCAGCCCGGCTTTCCGCTTCTCGCGAAGCCGGTACGAGTCCCCTTTGATGTTGATCGTGGTCGCGTGATGCAGGAGCCGGTCGAGGATGGCACTGGCGATGACGGCATCGCCGAAGACATCACCCCAGGCCCCGAGGCTCTGGTTGCTAG
>Ga0209985_10002970_pt1 | contig 14851 bp, 12 predicted proteins | sample NOAtaG_FD_187305 | JGI IMG/M metagenome (GOLD analysis project Ga0209985, IMG submission 187305) | Freshwater lake microbial communities from Lake Erie, under a cyanobacterial bloom - NOAA_Erie_Diel6S_1000h metaG (SPAdes) (version 2) | ecosystem: Environmental > Aquatic > Freshwater > Lake ...
GCACCGATGCCGCCGGGCGAGAGCGCCAGAAGCAGGAAGACGACGAAGGTGATCCCGACCACCGTCGGAACCATGAAGAGGATGCGTCTGATGATGTAGTTCAGCATCCCGGCACTCTCGATACTCACTCTCGAACTTCACTCTCGAACTTCACTCTCGATCTCGCGGCCAGGCCACAGGCTCCCGCCACGCACCTGGCACTCCGTCACGCTCCAGCCCGCGGGCCACGCCTCAGTGCACGCCTCTGTGCACGCCTCAGTGCACGCCTCACTCGACGCCTCACTGCGCCGGCATGGCCGTCGGATCCACCCGGAAGAACTCCCACGTCTCGAGTCCCGTCTTGTGGGTCTGCACGTTCCCGACCGACTTCTTGACGAAGCGCAGCCACGGAGCGACGCGGATGAAGGTGTACGGCTGCTCGTCGTGAAGCAGCGTCTCGAACTCGTGCCAGATCTTGAGGCGCTCGTTGAAGTCGAGCGTCGAGCGGATCCGGTCGATCAGTTCGTCCGCGCGCGGCGAGTTCCACTGCACGAAGTTGTCGCCGCCCTCCTTGATCGACTCCGAGTGGAAGATCTGGCGCGGGTCGCTCTCGGGCGAACTCGACGACCACGACATGGTGATCGCGTCGAAGTCGCGCGACTTGTTGATTTCCTGCATGATCGACCAGTCGACCACGCGCACGTCGACGAGGATGCCGACCTTGCCGTAGCTGTCCTTGATGTAGTTCGAGATGCGCTCGGCGATCTCGCCCGAACCCGAGCGGGTGAACTCGAAGCGGAACGGCTGGCCCGCCTCGTTCTCGAGGATGCCGTCGCCATCGCGATCGCGCCAGCCGGCCTCCGCCAGCAGCGCCTTACCCTTCTCGGGATCGAACGGCCAGGGCTTCACCAACGGCGGCGAGGCCGGGCTCTCAGGATTGACCGAACCCTTGGCAACGACGCCGATGCCCTCGAAGATGTCGCGGATCATCTTCTCGCGGTCGAGGCAGAGCGTCATCGCCTGCCGCACGCGCTTGTCGGCGAACGGCGTCGGCCGGCCGTTGCGCAGGCCGCCGTTCCACCCGATGAACGAGTAGCCGGAGCGCATGTTGACCCAGTTGAGGGAGTGGTTCTCCTCGTCCCAGCCCTCCTCCTTGGTCGTCCGCACGAACTGCGGCGCCGTGGGCACCATCATGTCGCCCTCGCCGTTGCGGTAGGACACGAGGCGAGCAAGATCCTCCTGCACCACCTTGAACCGCATGCGGTCAAGCGGCGGGCGCGGGCCCTTGTAGTACTCGTTGCGCGCGAGCACGAGGTCGCGGCCCGGGGTCCACTGCTCGCTCGGGTCGAGCCGCTCGATGCGGAATGGACCGGAGCCCATCAGCAGGCCGGTCGAGCTGTTGATCTGCCCGGCCTCGAACTGCGAGTAGAAGTGCTTCGGAAGCACGTAGATGCCGAGCGAGTACGAGAGGTTGAAGCTCAGCGCCCGCGAGAACTTGATCTCGAAGGTGAGCGGGTCGATCACCTCGACCCCGGAGATCTGCTCGAGCGTCGAGCGCGTGCGCTCGGCCTCGATCGACGGGTTGAAGATGAAGTCCATGTACGTCCAGCGGACGTCCTCGGAGGTCAGCGGCACGCCATCCGAGAAGCGGACACCGTCTCGCAGGCGCACGCGGATCCACATTCCAGCCGGGTCCTGCTGCCAGGCCTCGGCAAGCACGCCGCGGAACTTCAGCGTCTTCGGGTCGTACGCGCCCAGCGAGTCGCAGACGCGGTCGATCACGCGGCGTCCGTAGACGTCGCTCGAGAGGTACGGGGTGAACTTCGCGGGCTGACCTTCGAAGATCTCCGTGAACTCGCCGCCCACGGCGAAGCCGGGCTCCTTGCGCGGGTCGGAGGCGAAGTCCCAGGGCTCCTGCCACTCGACCGGTACGCCGGGGCGCGCCCACGAGGTGTCGCGGCCGGCGGGAGCGGCTGCGCCGCCCTGCGCCACGACGATGCCGGAGGCAAGCCTCTGCTCGATCCCCTCCAGCTTCTCGAGCAGTTCGTCACCGCCGGACGACTGCGTTGTCGCAAGCCGTCGATCAAGGTCGGCGAGCCGGGATTCGATCCCCTGCTGCAACTTGAAGGCGCGGTCCTGCTGGATGAGTTGCATCCAGCCGAGGATGAGCACCCCCAGAAGCAGGACGATCTGAACGAAATCCTTGAAGCCAAAGCGATTGTTCATAAGTCGACTCCCGATTGGGGCCGACATCCTACCCGGAGCCCACGCCCCCGCTTCGTGACAGAACGCATTTCCACACCGAACCGCTCCCGACCTTCACGCCACCCGACGGCCGCGCATCGGATCGAACCGCTCGCGCAGTTCGTCCCCGAGGAAATTGAGCGACACGAGCGTGAGCGCGATCGCAGCACAGGGCGCCGCCAGCAGCCACCAGCGGCTCTGCACGGTGTTGAGCTCCCCGAGGCCTTCCGCAGCGAGGTTGCCCCAGCTCGGCAAAGGTTCGCGGACGCCAATTCCGAGGAACGACAGGAAGCTCTCCGAGAGAATGGCCGCCGGCACGGCAAGCGCCGCGTAGACGGTGATCGGTCCGATCAGGTTCGGCAAGAGATGCGCGACGAACTGCCGCGCGGGGCTCACGCCGATGGCTCGGCACGCCTCCATGAAAGGCTTCGCCTTGAGCGAAAGCACCTGCCCGCGGATCACGCGCGCCATGGTCAGCCAGCTCACGCCGCCAATCGCGACGAGAAGCGTGGCGATGTTGATCGCCTGCCGTGCGACCGGTGAGAGGTCAGTGCCGCGCCGCTCGAGGAAGCCGTCGACGGCGACGGCGAGGAGCACGACCAGAAGGATCGACGGCAGTCCGAAGAGGATGTCGACGATGCGCATCAAGACCGCGTCCACACGTCCGCCGGAGGCACCCGCGAGCGTGCCGTAGAGCGTGCCGACCACCACCGCGATCGCCGCCGCCGAAAGTCCGACGAGGAGGCTGATCGATCCGCCCGCGAGGAGCCGCGCGAGCACGTCGCGGCCGAGCCGGTCCGTTCCCAGCACGCGGCCCGGCACATACTGCCCCGCCTCACGCGCTGCGGCAAGACGCGTCGCATCCTGCTCGCCAAGCGATTGCCAGATCGGCGGAAGGAGATTGAGCGAGAGGTTCGAGGCCTCGTAGCGCGCGAGCGTGGTGGCGCCGGTTTCAACGCCTCCCATCGACCACGGCAGCGTGGCGATGCAGGCAAGCAGCACGAAGCCGAGGATTGCGACGCCGACGCGCCCTGCGAGTCCGAGCGAACCGCGCGCGACGGAACGCGACGTCACGAGACTGTCGGTCTGCCGCGAGCTCGCCGGATGCGCAATGGACATCCGTCCATCGTACTCAACGTGGTTCGGGAGGCGGTCCCGGGGGGCCGGCGTCTGGTCCACCGGGGCCGCCGGGGCCTTCGCGCCCCTCTGGCCGCCGCGGTCCCCGCTCGAGCGCCCGCCGCGCGACGTCGTCGGCGAGCGCGTCGACATTTCCCGAGTCTCGGGTCAGGTCCTTGCGCATCTTCTCGATGTGCTGCTCGAGCGCGGAGAGCTCTTCCGCCCGCGCCGCGATGGTCGCCTCAACCTGCCGTGCAGCGCTTGCGTCAAGCGCCGCGCGCGCCTCGGCCAGCGCCGCTTCGGGCGCAACGGGGTCTGACTCGAGCCGTCGCAGTTCGGTCGCGGCGCGCATGGTCTCGCCCTGCGAACGCAGTTCCGCCACCTTCGCCGCGAACACGCGGGGCGCACGCTCCTTGAGTGCCGTCAGCGCCAAGAGCCGCCGCGCGGTGCTCCGAAGCGCTTCCTTCATCTGCTCGGGATTCTCGCGCGCCCGCGCCGCGATCACCTCGCCCCACTCCGGCGAGACCTCGCGGGCCACCTCGACGGCGCGGGCGAGGTCGTCATCGGTCAGTTCGCGACGGCCGAAGTCGCCGGCGACAAGCGCCTCGATGGCCATGCCCTCGTTGCCCGGCCGCTCCGGACCGAATCCACCGGCGCGCGGCCAATCGGGGGCGGGCGGCATGGCCCGGCCGCGCAGGCGACGCGGTTCAGCATCGCGGCGCGGTTCGGCACGATCCGACGGCTTTGCGTCCTGTGCCAAGTTGCTCGCCGGCATCGAGACCGCCGCAGTACCGGCAAGGCCTGCAGCGAAGATGGCGGCGCACATGAGGAGTCGGTGATTCATGAGAAACCTCAGCGAGTTCCGGCGAGCCCGGCAGGTGCCGCACGCCGATCAGCGCAGCGCGGACGTCCGAGTGACGACCGCCGCGAGTTCCTGCGAAAGATCGTCGTACGTGGTGTCGCCATCATCAAGAAGCGCGCCCGTCGAGAAGAGCGGCTCGAGTTCCTGGGCCAGCGCCTCGTCGGCGCCCGCGAAGCCGGCGAGCGATCCCGCGCGCCGGTCGGCAAGCGCCACGATCACCGCGCTTGCGGAGCGCGACGACGTCGCCGCGCCCACCGTGTCCTCGAGCGCCACATCGAGGTGATTCACATCGAGGTGATTCACGTGACCTACGGCGATCATGCTCTTCGGCTCGATGGGAGCCTTGCCTTCGGAATCGCCGGGCTGCCCGGAGTCCTGCGTACCGTCGCCAAGCTCGCCGCCATCGGCCACGATCACACCGTCGTTCGCGACGGGCGACGCCCAGCTGCGCACCAGAACGATCGCACCACCAACGCCTGCAAGCACCGCGACGGCCGCGGCAAGCCGCACCAAGACCGGCGCCGCAAAGAGCCCGTTGAAGAACCCGGCCAAGCCGCCCGTTCGAGGGACTGGGGCGATCCGACCGACGACCGGCGCGACCTTCTCAAGTTCAAGCGGTCGCTGGAAGTCGCTCGCGGAAATGATCCGCTCGAGCGAGTCGCTGCGGAGGCGGCTTCGCTCGCGCGCGCCGCGCTCATCGAGAAAGCGCGCGACCGAACGCAACTCGGCCGACACCGAAGGCTCGCCTGCACGGGAGCCGTCATGGTGTTCGGGGTTGTTCGGTCCGCTGCTACTCATGTCGTTCACCGTCGTTCACCGTCGTTCACCGTCGTTCACCGTCCGCTCAACCCGCTCCGCCGCTTCAAACCGCGGAGCCGCGACCGGATCGGCCGCACGCTACCCCCGAGAAACGCGCGCGGCGCCCGGCGATTGCCGCCAAAGCCGCGATTGGGCGCGGGTTTGCGTCGGGCGGACCCGAGAAGGACGGCCACGCAGTCGCCCGCGTCACTCCTCGCCTCCCGGATCCTCGACTCCCATCGCCTCCAGGAGCGACTTCAACTTCTTCAGCGCCCGGTGGTGCCGGGCCAGCAGCGTACCGAGTGGCTCCTCAAAATAGTCTGATAACGCACGAAAGCTCATGCCCGCGGTATGCCGCATCTCAATGATCTCGCGGTCGCCGTCGGTCAGTTGCGCCAGCGCCTGCCGGAGCTTCTCGTGCACCTCCTGATCGGCCACCGTGACACGACGCTCGCTCCGCGCAGGCAACGCCCGCATCGGCTCGTCGTCCATCGGCCGCGCCTGCCGCGCGCGTCGTCGCATCTCGTCGCGAAGGCGGTTCACGGCGATCCGGAACAGCCACGACTCGAACCGCCCCGACTCGACGTACTCGCCGAGCTTCGCGGCGACCGTGCAGAAGGCCGACTGCGTGATCTCCTCGGCAACGTCGTCGTCGCGGCACTGCGCCACCAGCAGGCCATGCACGCGCGGCGCGTAGCTCGTCACGATCGTGCGCCATGCCGAGGAATCGCCCTTCGCGGCCTTGGCGAGCAGCGCCTCCATCACGCGGTCGCGCTCGGAGTCGTTGGAGGCGGAGTCACTCATCGGGTGCGGTACGTCCTCTGCGATGGCATTGGCCGCAGCGGCGGCACGGCCTGGCTGCGGGACTCACACGAGGTTTGATCGGCGGAGGGTTGATCGGCTGATACGGCGCAGCGCATCGAATTCGGTTGTCCACAAGGTTTCGAACCGCTGGTTCGAACGCGCCGCCTGCCTGGCGATTGCGTGCAGCTCGGAGGAGCCCTCGGGACGATCTCGAACACCGGCAGCGCAACGCGCACGATCCGGCGTTTGAGGCGCAGATGCGAACGGCCGGACCCCGACTCGGGGCTCGGCAACGCTCGGTCGTCCCTACAACGGGAGGTCGTCGACGGGCTCCGCCGCGGCGCGCGGACGCGTGGGCGCGGCAAGATTCCTCGGCGCGCGATCGACGCGCGCGCTCGAGCCGGAGCCGCCACCAAAGTCATCCGGGGCGTGCCCATAGGCTTGGTTGCGGAAGCGCGTGGTGTTGCCGTCCCACACCAAGTTGACGGTGCCGGTCGGACCGTTTCGCTGCTTCGCGATGATGACCTCGGCGGTGCCGACCCGGTCCGGATTCTCGTCGGCCCAGTTCGGATCGCTCTTGTGATAGTACTCCTCGCGGTGGAGCATCATCACCACGTCAGCGTCCTGCTCGATCGAGCCTGACTCGCGGAGATCGCTCATGCGCGGACGGTGGCCTTCACGCTGTTCCGCGGCGCGATTGAGCTGCGAGAGACAAAGGACAGGCACGTCGAGTTCGCGCGCCATCGCCTTGATGCCGCGCGAGATCTCGCTCACCTCGAGCTGGCGGCTCTCGACGCGCGTGCCCGAGCTCATGAGCTGCAGGTAGTCGATCGCGATGAAGCCGACGCCATGGCGCTCCTTCAGCCGCCGCGCCTTCGAGCGCATGGCGAGAAGCGACAGGCCGGGCGTGTCGTCGATGTAGATCGGCAGCTTCGAGATCTCGCCGCACGCGGTCAGCAGCCGCGAATAGTCGTCGCTGCCCAGCATGTGCTTGCGCATGCGCTGGCTGTCGATCCGCCCGAGTGCGCACAACATGCGCTGGATGAGCTGCTGCTTGCCCATCTCCAGGCTGAACATAATCGACGGCACGCCGTGCTGGGCAACCTGCTCGAGCAGATTCAGCGCCAGCGCGGTCTTTCCCATCGACGGGCGCGCCGCCAGCACGATCATCTCGCCGCGCTGGAAGCCGTTCGACATCTCGTCGAGTTCGTGGAAGCCGGTGCGGACTCCCATGAATCCGCGGCCCTCGCTCTCCTCGATCATGCGCATCGTCTCGTTGACAAGCTCGTTCGCTGTCGAGACGGTGCCGCCCTCGCGCTTCTGCGCGATGCGGAAGATCTTCTGCTCGGCGCTCTCAAGGACGTTCTGCGCGGGCATGCGCGCCGCGTGCGACTCCTCGAGGATCTCGCCTGCGGCCGCGATCAGCTCGCGGATGGTCGCCTTCTCGCGCACCACACGGGCCCAGTGCACGGCGTTGGCGGCGCTCGGCACGCCCTCCGCCAACTGCACGATGTAGTCAAGGCCGCCGACCGCATCGACGAAGCCGCGGTCGGTCAGCAGCTGGTTGAGCAACACGAGGTCGACGGCCGCGTGCCGGTCGTAGAGCTCGATGATCGCGTCGTAGATGCGCGCGTGCCGCGGCGACGAGAAGTCGTCTCCGCTGCGCACGATCGTCACCACGTCGCCGACCACCTTCGGATCCCAGATGATCGCGCCGATGAGGCCCATCTCGGCCTCCATCGCAACAGGCGGCTCTGCGCCGAAGAGCGCCGCGATGTCGCGACGCTGCGTCTCGTTCTGGCCATCGCCGCGCGTGCGGCGCCGTCCGCGCCGACGGAAACCGTCGTCGCCTTCGCGATCCTGTCCGGAAGAGAGTCCTGCGGTCTGCTCGTCGCTCACGCGGCAGAGCGTAGCGCCTTCCGAGGCCTTGTGGCGCGAGACGCCGCGCTTCCACGCGCGTCGTCAGGTTGTCCACGGCGCCGCCGTCGCGACGGGTCGCTCAGTCGTCTGCGCCCACTCCGGCGCGCTCGCGGATCTCCGACTCGGAAAGACCATCGAGCGACTGCTGCATCAGGCGACCGACCTTGAAGCGAACGCTCTTGCGCGGAGGAACCGACACGCGTTCGAGCGTCTTCGGGTTCTGCGCCACGCGGCCCGCGCGCTCGCGGATCTCGAACACGCCGAAGTCGCGGAACTCAAGGCGGTTGCCCTTCGCGAGTTCGTCAATCACGTGCTCGAGGAAACTCTGGACAGCGCGGCGCACGTCGCCGCGCGGCAGCTGGGTTTCCTGGGCGACGCGCTCGATGAGGTCCTTCTTCGTCGTGGTTGCCATCTCTGTCCTCGCACGGTCCAAGACCGGAAGTGGATTGATTGCTCAAGGGTGAGACGCCACCGAGTATGCGACCTCAGGCCCTCCGAAGTCAAGAGTCTGCATGAGTTTGCGTTCCGCGGACCATTCTTCCGCCGACTGCGTCCGGGAAAGGTGCGGCAAATGGCCCACCCGGCGAAGAGTCACCCGATTTCCCTTGCGGTCGTCCGGTCTGGTGGCACTGTGAGAGCGGAGTCGATACCTGTGGAAAAGATGAATATTGCATTGGGGGTTCTCGGCCTGGCGGCCACGATGACGTGCGGCGGTTGCGCCCCGCGCGTCGAGTGGACCCAGCCGTTGCGCGCGCCCGTGACGCACTCGCTCGTCCGCGGAGGCGCCGCTCTCGAGCCCGGCATGTTCGTCGCACGCTCCGATGATCGCCTCGGCACGCTCTCGATCAGCGAACGCCGCATCGCGGAAGACGCGGTCGTCACCGTCTACGACCGCCAGCAGACGCTCGACGGTCGCTTCTACAACAACTACCGCTCCGTCACACGGACGACCGAGCGCCTGCGGCGCTGATGCACGCGGCGATCGCGGAGCGCACGCGCTCCTCGCCGTCGAGGAACGCGATCGAGAGATCCGGAACCACGAGCGTGACGTCCGGCTTCGCGTCGAGCTTCACGATGTCCTTGCGCGACATCACCACGATGTCGACGCCCGCGCGGTGCGCCGCCGCATCGAGTTCCATCGCCATGAACGCAACGTGATCGCGACGCTCGATCGAGGCAGGCGCGACGCCGGTGGCCGCCGCAACCATGCCGTGGAAGTGCGCGGGATTTCCGAGTGCGCACGCGCTCAGTACGCGCTTGCCGGCGAGCCACCGCAACTCCTCGACGCGATCGCCCGCTGCATCGTGCACGGACAGGCTTCCCCAGACGTGCTCGCACGTGGCGTCGTGCGCGCGACCGCGGTGACGCGCAACCATCGCAGCGGCGGACGCGCGGCGCGCCGGATCGGTCGCCTTCGCGAGCACGACGAGCGACGCCCGCGCGATGTTCGTAGCCGGCTCGCGCAGCCAGCCGTTCGGAAGAACGTCGCCGTCGAGCCCTGGACGCGTCGCGTCGACGAGCACGATGTCGAGGTCACGCGCCAGCTGGCGGTGCTGGAAACCGTCGTCGAGGATCACCGCAGCGCGGCCGCGCCACGCCTCGGCGGTGGGTGAGGAGAGCGCCTCGACGAGCGCTGCGTGCCTGCGAGCCCCGACCACGACCCGCGCCGACGGCGCCGTCACCTCATACTCGCGCGCCTCGTCCGATCCGCCGGCAGCCCCGCCGCCCGACGGCGCGCGATACCCGCGCAGCGCGATGACCGGCTGCGCGCCACAGGCCGACGCGACATCGGCGCACCAGGCGACGAACGGACTCTTCCCGGTGCCGCCGACGGTGAGGTTGCCGACCGAGATCACGGGGACGCGCTGCCCGCCGACGACGAGCGAGTGCACGCCTTGTCCGCGGTCGAGACGCCCGTTGCGCCACGCGACCGCTGCGCCGTATGCCCGCGCCGCAGGCCAGGTGAGCGGGGCGAGCCACGCGGGAAGCGGCCGCGCGCGCTCAGTCACCCCGTGCCCCTCGACGTGCCTCTCGGCGTGGCTCTTGAGTCGTTTCTTGAGTCACCTCTTGAGTCGCCTCGGTCGTCGCCTCGGGACTCGCCGCAGCACGCCGTCCGCCGAAGGTATCGCGGCGCAGCGCGCGGTACTCGCGCACGCCGCCGCGCGCCACGAGGATCACATCGACGATCGCGACCACAAGACACGCGAGCATCACGAGGAGGACGCTTGACCATGCGACGGCGAATCCGACGCGGTCCTCATGCGGATGGGCGAAGGTGAGCCCGCGCACGAGCGGAACAAGCCCGGCGATCGCGAGCACGACCGACGCGCGACGAAGCCATCGGCGACCCCACGGCACATCGCTCTTCCCGAGCCTGACGAAGTACCAGACAAGCAGTGCGCCCGCGACAACCGCGATCGGAACCGACACCCACCACGGCACCATGAACCATGGACCCAGCTCCCGGCCCACGAGCGCCGGATCGATCGCACGCGCGTCGCCGGCGACCTCGCTCACGACGCGCCTCCGAGCACGCGACGCAGCACGGGCGCGATCTGCGCCAGCGGAAGTCCGACGACGGTGCGCGGATCGCCCTCGCACCGGACGGGCCAGCCGCGCGCCGCGACCTCGGGCAGGTTGTAGCCGCCGGCCTTGCCCTGCCAACGGCCCTCGGCGAGGAAACGTTCGAGGTCCGCGCCGTCGATCTCGCCGATCTCGACCGTCGCGGCGTCGCGGCCGATGTCGGTCGCGCCCGACGGCGCCAGCAGGCACCAGCCGGTGATGACGCCATGCCGACGGTTCGCGAGCGACCGAATCATCTTCCGTGCGGCCTCCGCGTCGGGCGGTTTCCCGAGCACGCCGCCGTCCCGTTCGCACACGGTGTCGGCCGCGAGGATCCACGCGGCGGGTGCCCCGCGCCGGGCCCGCGCCTCGGCGACGCGCCGCGCCTTGAAGAAGGCAAGCGATGTCGCGGTCGCGGCGGCGCCCACATTCCCGAGGATCAGGGATCCGTCGTCGATGTCCGCCGGCTCGACCTCTGGTTCGAAACCGGCCCCGCGCAGCAGTTCAAGCCGCCGCGGAGAGGCGCTGGCAAGCACAAACGGCGCCTTCCGAGGCGGTGCCTCGACGGGCGGGGTTGGTCGGGTCTCGGTGGAAGCCGAAGCCATGGGGGTGCAGGATACGGCTTCTCAAGACCGTGAATCGCAAGACCATGAATATGGGTCGGAACCGCATGAACTGCGCGACGTATCTTCACGATGGGCTCCAAGTTGGGTTCCAAGACGATTGACAACCGGTCCAAGCCCGGTGAACCTGTGGGGCTCTTCATCCGATAGGTCTTCGTGAGGCGTGGGAATGCCGCCCTTGTCGGGGGCCTCCGAAGGCAGCGAAGACGTGGAAAGAAACCCGGCGTTGGGCCGGGCGAGTGCGAGAGCCCGAGATCGAGCCCCGTTCAGGTCATGCCGGTGACGCAGCAACCCTCGAACGACAACGCGCGTGATCCGAAGCCGATTCGGCTGGCGGACGAAGCCGACTCGTCGTCGCTGCCCGCCGCCCAGCCGCCAACGCCAGCGCCGGCGAACCCGAGCGAGGGTTCGAAGAGCGGCTCGAACCTCGACACCATGCTCGGCAAGATCGTGGTCGAGCGCGGCCTCATCTCGCCGGACGAACTCGAGCAGTGTGCCGAGCGCATCCGCGAGAAGTCGGGCGGCGTGGCGCTCACGCTCGCCGAGGTCCTCGTCGAGCGCGAGTTCATCACCAAGAAGCAGCTCGACCGCTTCCGCTCCGACCTCGAGGCCGTCAAGACCAGCCAGCAGATCCCCGGATACCGCATCATCCGGAAGCTCGGCGCGGGCGCCATGGCCACCGTGTTCCTGGCGAAGCAGCTCTCCCTCGACCGCCTCGTCGCGATCAAGGTGCTTCCCAAGAAGTTCTCGACGAACCCGAACTTCATCGAGCGCTTTTATAAGGAAGGCCGCGCGGCGGCCAAGCTGAACCACAACAACATCGTCGCCGCCTACGACGTCGGGCAGGCCGGGGAACACCACTACTTCGTGATGGAGTACGTCGACGGCGACACCGTGTACGACCGGATCGTCGCCCGCAAGCGCGTGCCCGAGCGCGAGGCGCTCGAGATCATCAAGCAGGTTGGCGCTGCGCTCCTTCACGCGCACGAGATGGGCTTCGTCCACCGCGACATCAAGCCGAAGAACATCATGATGACGACGTCCGGGACGGCGAAGCTCGCCGACCTCGGCCTCGCGCGCGGCATCAGCGACAAGGAAGCCGCCGAGGCGGAGTCGGGGCGCGCCTTCGGAACGCCCTATTACATCTCGCCCGAGCAGATCCGCGGATCGGTCGACATCGGCCCGCCCGCCGACCTCTACGGCCTCGGCGCCACCTTCTATCACATGGTCACGGGCAAGGTGCCCTATGACGGAACGACGCCGTCGCAGGTCATGCACAAGCACCTCAAGGCCCCGCTCGTGCCGCCGGACCACCTGAACCCGCAGATCTCCGCCGGCACCGCGCTGATCATCGAGACGATGCTGAAGAAGGACGCGCGCGACCGCTATCAGGACGCACGGCAGCTCCTGCGCGACATCGATCTCGTCCTCAACGGCCAGGATCCCGAGTTCGCCAAGCCGCAACTCGATCTCTCGACGATCGCGACCACGGTCACCGGCGCAAGCGGATCGACGACGCCGAGGCCCGTCCGCAAGGATCCGGCCGGCCGCATGTCGAATCCGATGCTGCTCGTCCTGGCCGTCGTGGCCACCATCAGCGTGGTGGTGAACATCGTGCTCGGCATCCTGCTCGTGACGCAATAGCGAAGCCGCGCGAGCGCGACAGAACCAACGGCCCGAAGCCGGCCATTCGGCTTGGACTTCAAGAGTTCAGACGTCAAGAGTTCAGACGTCGGCTCAGACTTCAAACAGCACTTCGACCTCGACGCACGCGTCGAGCGGCAGCGCGTTGGTTCCGACCGCAGCCCGCGCATGGCGTCCGGCCTCGCCGAACACCTCCATCATGAACTCGCTCGCGCCATTTGCGACCTTGGGCTGGCCGTCGAAGCGGTCGTCCGACTGGACGAATACGCCGAGACGCACAACGCGCTTCACCTTCGAGAGATCGCCGCCGAGCTGGTCTGCGACCACCGCAAGCGCATTCAGGGCGCACTGACGCGCCGCCTTCTGCGCATCCTCGATCGACACCTTCGACGGCACCGGCCCGGTCGCCATCAGCGCGCCCGCCGACATCGGGAGTTGGCCCGAGACGAAGATGAGGTTGCCCGTGCGAACCGCCGGCACGTACGCCGCCACAGGCTTCGGCGCTGGGGGAAGGGTCAGGCCCATGCGGGTGAGGGCGTCGTGTGGATTGCTGCTGTGCGAGTTCGACATGGGGGGTCCTTCGTCGGGGATCGGCCTGATGCCCAGTGGGCCCAGCCGCCACGGTCGCGCGGCGGCAGAGCCTTGGGTACGGCCCGTGGGGTAACACCCTTTCGTGCCCCACCGCGGCCGGGGGCGACAATGTATCGGGGTATCGGTGTCCCGGACCGCTGGTTGTCCTCGCGATGTGCACCGTCATGAGCACGCGCGCCGACGGCTCCCGGATCGAACCGTGGCGTCGGAACGGGGGCTACCACGCTCGGAATCCCCTTCCACACCCACGCAAGGGCCAACCCCGCGCGGCGGACAGCCACAAGTGCATGCAAGGAATGGTCTTGCGACGATCAAGCGTTGATGAGGCATTGATTTGGCGACGACTCAGCGACGACCCAGCACTGCTCCGCCGTCCGATCCACCTCCGACAGGACCCATCGAGGCCCCCCAGCCGCGCCAAACTGTCCAACAGAATACGTTCACACGAAGTTGGTCGGAACTTGACACCGCCCGCCGCCGTATTACCCTGCACATGCTAGATGACGGTTGCGGACATACCCGAAGTTGAGCGATTGCTCTCCCTTCACCTGTCCTTCTTGCGATTCTTGTCGGCCCACCGACGCTTTCACGCCGCAACCGCCGACATCCCGAATCTGACGCGCCTCGAGCCACGTCTCGGGGCAGCGGTTCGCGCCTACGCGCGGCGAAGCGAGTTTCAGTGGGTTCACGTCTTGGTCCACGTCTTGGTCCATGCCTTGATCATGGCCTGATTCGGGCACCCGACCCACAAGACTCCCTACGCATCGCTGCACGGCTGCGCGCGGCTTCGATCTCCGATCGATGCTGGCTCGGTTCGTCGCGGCAAGCGTTCCGCAACCGCAGCGACCGCGCACGGCCCATCGGGGTCTGCTTCGAGTTTGGAGTCCGTCGGGTGCGATTCGCGCCCGGGACGACCCCCTCGAACCCCCTCGAAGCCCCGTGAGCCTGGCGGCCCGCAGAAGGCAGCGTCCCACCTCCCCAGCCGTTATCGGTGACCTTTCTTGGCACCGTTTCATTCCCGCTCGGTGACGACCGGACTTCCCGGTCACCACCCAAGTCTGTCAGGAAACTCTCAGGAGACCCATCTATGAAGCATGTCACGAATCGCAATAGGAGCGGCTTCACCCTCGTCGAGCTGCTGGTCGTGGTGGCGATCATCGCCCTCCTCATCGGTCTGCTCCTCCCCGCGCTCGGCCGCGCCCAGCGCGCCGCCAAGACGCTGAACGATGGCGCGAACCTCAGCCAGATCCACAAGGGCTTCCTCAGCTGGGCCGCCAGCGACCCACGTGGCCAGCTCCCGCTCCCCGGCCTCATCCGCCGCAAGGCCGTCCCCGGCGGCGGTCCCGGCGGCACCACCGCGTTCGTCCCCGGCCAGGGTGAGGAAGAGCAGCGCCACAACAGCGCCGCCGGCCTCTACAGCTCGATGATCGCGAAGAACGTGATCACCCCTGACCTCATCATCTCCCCCGTCGAGGAGAACCCCGTCGTCAAGGTGAAGAGCGACTACAACTACAACTCGTACAACCCGGCCGCCGCCGGCGACATGTTCGGCCCCTTCTTCTGGGATGCCACCTTCCGCACCAACATCGCCGCCGCGAACGACGGCGCCGCGACCTCGGTCTGCAACACCAGCTACGCCCACCTCGCCCTCGTCGGCGAGCGCAAGAAGTTCAGCTGGAACACCCGCGCCGGCGCGAACCGCCCGATG
>Ga0209985_10002972_pt1 | contig 14850 bp, 10 predicted proteins | sample NOAtaG_FD_187305 | JGI IMG/M metagenome (GOLD analysis project Ga0209985, IMG submission 187305) | Freshwater lake microbial communities from Lake Erie, under a cyanobacterial bloom - NOAA_Erie_Diel6S_1000h metaG (SPAdes) (version 2) | ecosystem: Environmental > Aquatic > Freshwater > Lake ...
CTACGCCGGGGGTGGCGGTGCCCCTGCTCGCACAGCGCCGCTGGCTGGTGATTCCGGGTGCCACGGGCCAACCACGTGACGGCAACCCCGCTGCCTGCTACGCCATGCACGACAGCGCCGCCGGGACCGTGACGTGCTGGCGGGTGCCCTACGACCACGAGGCGGCCATCGCGCGCATCCGCGCTGAGGGCCTGCCCGAGGAACTGGCCTTGCGCCTGGCGCTGGGCCGCTGAGCGGCGCCGCCCTGGTCCCTGAAACGCCACGCAAAGACGGACCGCGTACGCCACCCCGAACGATGATCGAACAAGACACGCCCCTCCACGCCGAGACCAGCACGGCCAGCGCATCGACGCCCGCCCTCAGCACAGCAGGTTCAAAGACCGGTACAGCGTCGGGGTCAGAGGCCGCCTCAGAGGCCAATGCAGACACCGCGCCCGGCGGCCCGCTGCACGCCGGACAGGTCATCGACGGCTGGCGCCTGGAAGAAAAGTTGCACGTGGGCGGCATGGCCCACCTGTGGGGCGTGAAACCAGTGGAGGGCCCTCAGGATCAGGCGCTCATCATGAAAGTGCCGCGCATCAAGGGCGGGGAGGACCCGGCCACCATCGTGGGCTTCGAGGTCGAGCAGATGATCCTGCCGGCGCTCAAGGGCCCGCACGTGCCGCGCTACGTGGCGCGAGGGGACTTCACCAGCCAGCCCTACATCGTGATGGAGCGCATCGAAGGCGTGTCGCTGCGCCCGCGCCTGGACGCCGCGCCGCTGCCCATCGACGAGGTGATCGAGATCGGCTCGCGCGTGGCCACCGCGCTGCACGACCTGCACCGCCAGCACCTGGTGCACCTGGACGTGAAGCCCAGCAACATCATGTTCCGCCCCGACGGCACCGCGGTGATGGTGGACTTCGGCCTGTCGCGCCACGACCACCTGCCGGACCTGCTGGAAGAGGAGTTCCGCCTGCCCATGGGCACCGGCCCGTACATGTCGCCCGAGCAGGTGCAGTTCATCCGCAACGACCCGCGCTCCGACCTGTACGCGCTGGGCGTGATGCTCTACCACTTCACCACAGGCGAGCGACCCTTCGGCTCACCGGACTCCGTGCGCGGCCTGCGCCGGCGCCTGTACACCGACCCCGTACCCCCGCGCACCTTGCGTGAAGACTGCCCGCCCTGGCTGCAGGAGGTGATCCTGAAGTGCCTGGAGGTAGACCCTGCGCGCCGCTGGCAGAGCGCCGCACAGCTCGCCTTGTCGCTGCAAAACCCGATGGAGGTGCCGCTGACCCGGCGCGCCGACCACCACGCGCCGCGCGGGGCCTGGAGCCGTTTTCGCCGCTGGTTCAAGGCCATGGGCGCTGAGCCCACGGCCGGACAGGCGCAAGAGAAGGTCTCCACCCAGGTGATGAAGAGCCCCATCATCATGGCCGCGGTGGACATCGACCACGCCGAAGCCGGGCTGCTGGGCCAGTTGCGCGAGACGGTTCGGCGCATCCTCGTCACCGAGCCCTCGGCCCGCCTGGCCTGCGTGAGCGTGATGAAGGTGGCGCGCATCGGCATGGACGAGCTCATCGACGCCGAGGGCCAGAGTGTGCACGTCAGGCAGCTCGTGGGCCTGAAGCACTGGGCCCGGCCCATCAGCCAGGACCTGGCGATGGAGGACGGCCGCCTGACCTTCCACGTGCTGGAAGCCCCAGACCCGGCTGCTGCCATCGTCGACTTTGCCGAGCGCAACCATGTGGACCACATCGTCATGGGCGCGCGGGGCCACTCCACGCTGCGCCGCTATCTGGGCAGCGTGAGCTCCGAGGTGGTGGCCCAGTCCGACTGCACGGTGACCGTGGTGCGGGAGTAGGCCGCACCCGCGTCAGCGCCATAGCCACTGCGGCGCACTCGCGCGAACGCGCAGCAGTACGCGACTTCAGCTCAGGCCTGCGGCACCACCGCCGTGACCTCGATCTCCACCTGCGCGCGGTCTTCGATCAGGCCGGCCACCTGCACCGCCGTCATGGCAATGCCGTAGTGACCGATCACCTCGCGAAAAACGGCCCCGATCTCACGCGCGCGCTTCAGGTACTCGCGCTTGTCGACCAGGTACCAGGTCATGCGGGTGATGTGATGGGGCTGGGCGCCAGCCTCCGCGAGCACGGCCTTGATGTTGGCCAGCGCCAGGCGCACCTGGTCCACCAGGTCGTCGCTCTCGAAGGCGCACTGCCCATTCCAGCCAATCTGCCCGGCCACAAACACTTGCAGGCCAGAGGCAGCCACGCCATTCGCGTAGCCCTTGGGAGCGGCCCAGCCGGCCGGCTGCAACACAGTGGTGGAACTCATGGTGCGGTCCTCAGCTTGAAGCGTTGCAGCTTGCCCGTCTCGGTGCGCGGCAGGCTGTCGCGGAATTCCACCGCGCGGGGGTACTTGTAGGGGGCGATGGTCTGCTTGACGAAGTCCTGCAAGGCCTTGGCCATGGCCTCGTCGGTGGCATGACCCGCCTTGAGCACGACGAAGGCCTTGACGATCTGGCCGCGGTCGGCATCGACCACACCGATAACACCGCACTCGGCCACGGCCGGGTGTTGCAGCAGAGCGCTCTCCACTTCCGGGCCCGCGATGTTGTAGCCGCCGGAGATGATCATGTCGTCGGTGCGCGCCTGGTAGACGAACTGTCCGTCCTCATCCACCAGGTAGGCGTCGCCGGTGAGGTTCCAGCCCTGCTGCACGTAGTTCGCCTGGCGTGCATCGTCCAGGTACTTGCAACCCGTGGGGCCCTGCACAGCCAGCCGGCCCACCGTGCCACGCGGCACCTCGCGGAAGTCATCGTCCACCACGATGGCCCGGTAGCCCGGCACCGGCAGCCCGGTGGCACCCGGCTTGGCGTGCGCCTCGTCGGCCGAGATGAAGATGTGGAACATCTCGGTGGAGCCGATGCCATCGATGATCTCGATGCCCGTGGCCTGTTTCCACAGCGCTCTTGTCGCCGCGGGCAGCGCCTCGCCAGCGCTGACGCACTTGCGCAAGCTGGACAGGTCGTGCTGCCCCACCGCGGCGGCCATGGCGCGGTAGGAGGTGGGCGCCGTGAACAGCACCGTGGCGCGGTGCTGCGCGATGGCGGTGGGCAAGACGTCAGGGCTGGCCTTTTCCAGCAGCACCGTGGCCGCACCTATGGCCATGGGAAAAATCAGCAGGCCGCCCAGCCCGAAGGTGAAGGCCAGCGGCGGGCTGCCGATGAAGACGTCATCCGCCGTGGCGCGCAGCACGTGGGGTGGCCAGCAAGCGCAGGCGGCCATCACGTCGCGGTGGAAGTGCATAGCCGCCTTGGGCTGGCCGGTGGTGCCCGAGGTGAAAGCCATGAGGCAGACGTCATCGGCCGCGCTGTCGTGCGTCTCGAGGGCGGTGGGCTTGCCGGCCATGGCCGCTTCCAGCGAGGAGCCGGCGCCGCCGTTGAAGTGCAGCACGGTTTTGAGCAAGGGCGAGCGGGCTTGGGCGCCCTCCAGTTCGGCACTCAGGCGGGCATCGCACAAGGCCAGGCCGATCTGCGCCTTGTCGATGATCACCGACAACTCCTGCGCGCGCAGCAAGGGCATGGTGCCCACGGCAATGCCGCCAGCCTTGAACACCGCCAGAAAGCAAGCCGCCAGCATGGGGCTGTTGGCGCCGCGCAGCAGCACGCGCTGCCCAGGAATGAGGCCCAGATCCTGCACCAGGACGTGGGCGATGCGGTTCACCTGGGCTTGCAGCTGTGCGTAGGTCCAGGTGCTGCCGTCGGCGCCAATGAGACAACGCCGATCTCCCTGCCCGGCGGCCACCCAACAGTCCAGCAGTTCGGTGGCGCAGTTCATGCGCGGCGGAAAGTGCAGCTCGGGCAGGTCGAAGACGAACTCGGGCAAGGCCTCTTGCGGCGGCAACCGGTCACGCGCAAAGGTATCGACGGGTGGGGCCATTCAAGTCCTCGTTCTGTGAGGTGGGAAGAGGCGGGGCGGCGTCGAATTACTTTACAACTAAACTATTTTTCAAAGGACCCTGAGAAGCCCGGGTTGACCCTGATGCCGCGCGTGGCAGAGTGATTCAAGCTCAACCTGCTCGGTCGCTCAGGAGCAGCGCAGCCTCTGCACCCCCTACTGCTGCCATCTCCGTCCTGAGACCAGCCGCGCTACCGTCACCGACAACGCCACCGCCAGAACCCCAGCCTGCCGCTCACCCCATGACCCGCCGCCTTTGGGACATTTCGCCACCCGTACACGCCGGCTCGCCCGTCTTTCCCGGTGACACGCCCTACGCCCAGCGCTGGACCTGGACCCTGTCTGCCGACTGCCCCGTCAACGTCAGCACACTCACGCTGAGCCCGCATGTCGGGGCCCACGCAGACGCCCCACTGCATTACGCCGCCGACGGCGACGCCATCGGCGCGGTGGACCTGGACCCCTATCTCGGGCCTTGCCGCGTGGTGCACGCGCTGGACGCCAGCCCGGTGGTCACCTGGGTACAGGTGGCACGGGCTCTGAGCCCACCGGGCCGCACGGCCCTGCCGCCCCGGGTGCTGCTGCGCACCTACCGTGAGCATCCTGGCGACCGATGGGACCCAGACCTGGCGGGCATCGCCCCAGAAGTGATCGAACGACTGGCCGACCTCGGAGTGAAGCTCATCGGCATCGACACCGCCAGCATCGACCCCGCCGACAGCAAGACACTGGCCGCGCACCAGGCGATTCGCCAGCGCGGCCTTCGTGTGCTGGAGAACCTGGTGTTGCAAGACGTGCCCGAGGGCGACTACGAGCTGATCGCCCTGCCCCTGAAACTGACCACCGCCGACGCCTCGCCTGTGCGGGCGGTGCTGCGGAGCCTGCCATGACCCACACCACCCGCGCCGACTGCGAAGCCCTGGACCGCGACGACCCGCTGGCCAGCCTGCGCGCGCAGTTCACCATCCCGCCCGGCCTCATCTACCTGGACGGCAACTCGCTGGGCGTGATGCCGACTGCCGCCCCCGCCAGGGTGGCGCAGGTGGTGCAGCAGGAGTGGGGCCAGGGGCTGATCCGCAGCTGGAACAGCGCCGGCTGGATGAGCCTGTCGCAGCGCGTCGGCGACAAGATCGCGCGGCTGGTGGGTGCCGGCCCGGGCGAGCTGGTGGTGGCGGATTCCACCTCGGTCAACCTGTTCAAGGTGATCAGCGCTGCTCTGGGCTTGGCGCGAGACGGCAACACCGACGGCAGCGCGCAGGCCGGTGCCGATGGAGGCGCGGCAATCAGTCGCCACGCGGCATCGACGCGGCGCGTGATCGTCTCCGAGCGGAGCAACTTCCCCACCGACCTCTACATCGCGCAGTCCCTCGCCCAGCAACACGGCTGCACGCTGGAGCTGCTGCAGGCCGAGGACATCCCGGCCCGCTTGTCGAGCGAGCGCGGCCAGGATGTGGCGTTGCTGACGCTCACCCACATCAACTACCGCACCGGCCAGATGCACGACATGGCGGGCTTGACGGCGCTCGCCCACGCTGCTGGCGCACTGACCGTGTGGGACCTCGCGCACTCGGCCGGCGCGTTGCCGGTGGACCTGCACGGTGCGGGGGCTGACTTCGCCGTGGGCTGCGGCTACAAGTACCTCAACGGAGGGCCCGGCGCGCCGGCTTTCGTGTGGGCGCACCCCCGTCATGTGGACCGCGCCTGGCAGCCGCTGGCCGGATGGATCGGCCATGCCGCACCCTTCGAGTTCACGCCGGACTACCAGCCCGCGCCTGGCATCACGCGCTACCTCTGCGGCACGCCCCCGGTGCTGTCGCTGGCGGCTCTGGAGTGCGGTGTAGACACCCTGCTCGCCGCCGAGCCGCTGGGCGGCATGGCTGCGCTGCGCCACAAGTCCCTGGCCCTCACCCGGCTGTTTGCCGAGCTGTTGCAGGCGCGCTGCGCGGGTCACGGCCTGCGCCTGGTTTCGCCCACCGAGGACGCACTGCGCGGCTCGCAGGTCTGCCTGGCGCGAGACGACGGCGCCTACGCCATCGTGCAGGCGCTGATCGAGCGCGGGGTGATCGGCGACTTCCGCGCACCGGACGTGCTGCGCTTCGGCTTCACGCCGCTGTACATCGGCTTTGCCGAGGTCTGGGACGCGGTGGAGCATTTGCGCCAGGTGCTGGACAGCGGAGTCTGGCGGGAGGCGCGCTTTCAACAACGACAACAGGTGACCTGATGGGATGCCCTTTCGGCTACGGTGAAGAAGAGTCCCCGAAGGACGAGGCCGGCGCCCGGCGGGCCGCTTCGGGCCACGACACCGCGGTTCAAAGGGACGCATCGGAGATCGCACCAGAAGAGGCGGTGCTGACCGGCTCACCAGGCCCCTCCGACACCCACGGCGCCAAGACCGACTTCTCGGCCGACATGAGCTACGGCGACTACCTGCACCTGGACCAGGTGCTCAACGCCCAGCATCCGCGCTCGCCCGACCACAACGAGATGCTGTTCATCGTGCAGCACCAGACCAGCGAGCTGTGGATGAAGCTGATGCTGCACGAGCTGCACGCCGCCATCCAGGCCGTCTCGCAAGACCGGCTGCCTACCGCCTTCAAGATGCTCGCGCGCGTGAGCCGCATCATGGAGCAGCTGGTGCACGCTTGGGACGTGCTGGCCACCATGACGCCGCCCGAGTACAGCGCCATCCGCAGCTACCTGGCCAGTTCCAGCGGCTTCCAGAGCTGGCAGTACCGCTGCATCGAGTTCGCCCTGGGAAACAAAAAGGCGGCCATGCTCAAGCCCCACGCGCACCGGCCTGATCTTCTGGCCCATGTGCAATCCGTCTATGCGGCGCCTTCTCTCTACGACGAGAGCCTGCGCCTGCTGGCCCGCCGTGGCCTGCCCGTGCCGGACTCCCACACCACGCGTGATTGGCGCGAGCCCTACGCGTCGAGCGACGATGTCGAGGCCGCCTGGCTGCAGGTCTATCGCCAGCCCGATCAACACTGGGACCTCTACCAGCTGGGCGAAGAGTTGACCGACCTGGAAGACGCCTTCCGCCTCTGGCGCTTCCGCCATCTCACGACCGTCGAACGCATCATCGGCTTCAAGCGCGGCACGGGCGGCACCAACGGCGTGGGCTACCTGCGCCAGATGCTGGACGTGGTGCTCTTCCCCGAGATCTGGAAGCTGCGCACGGACCTGTAGTGAGGGAATGACGAACGGCCGGTGCGAGTCTCTTCAGGCGACCTGAAAATCATGAAATTCGAACCTAATCTTTTCGAGTTTCATGGTGTTCACAGGGCTTCCGATATGACTTTCCCCGCGAAGAACCCGTTCACAGCTGCCCCGCTGGCCCTTCCCTCCTCGGGCAACAAGTCCCACGTCAACGCACCCACTCGCCGCAAGACAAACCGCTTTCTTCAGGCTGGATGCATGGCCTTGTGCCTGGCCGGTGCGGTGGGCACTGCACAGGGGGCTGGCGATCCGCAGGCTACCGATGCCGGCACGGTGTTGAGCTTTGCTCTGCCCCTAGCCACTGCAGGGGTGCACCTCTGGCAGGGCGACCGCGAGGGCCTGAAGCAACTGGCCTTCACGTGGACCAGCTCCGTCGTGCTGGCCGAGGCGCTGAAGCAGGGCACCAACAGAACCCGCCCCGACGGCAGCAACGACCTGTCCTTTCCCTCCGGCCACGCGGCCCGTGCCTTTGCCGCCGCGGCCCACGTCAACCGCCGTCACGGCCTGCAAGCCGCCTGGCCGCTGTATGCCGGGGCGGTGGCCGTGGGCTGGACACGGGTGCAGGCCCGGCGACACGACTGGCTGGACGTAACCGGCTCCTTCCTGTTGTCGGAGTGGATGGCGCGCACCTGGAGCACGCCGCATGAGCAGACGCCTCGCCTGGCGGCAAGCCGCACCGACGGCCAGTGGCAGCTGACATTGTCCTGGCCCATGTGAAAGTGTCCGCCGGGAATGAGACCGGAGATACCATCTCGCACCCTCTGAACGCGGGAACCTGACCCCGGTCCCGGCATCACGCTCTGGAGAGCCCACATATGGACACCCGTACCAACCCCCACCGCCTTCGCACAGCCCAGCTGCGCGAAGAACTGCACCGCCTGGGTGTGCACGCGTTGCTCGTGCCCAGTGCCGACCCGCACCTGAGCGAGTACCTGCCCGAGCGCTGGCAGGCGCGGCAGTGGCTGTCGGGCTTCACGGGCTCGATGGGCACGCTGGTCGTGACGGTGGACAAGGCCGCCGTGTTTGCGGACAGCCGCTACTGGGTGCAGGCCGAGGCCGAGCTGGCGGGCAGCGGCATCGAGCTGGTAAAGATTCCTACGGGCGCATCGGCCCTGCACATCGACTGGCTGGCCGCGCAGGTGCCCGCCGGGCGCGCCGTGGCCGTCGATGGTCAGGTGCTGGGCTTGGCCGCGGCGCAGGCCTTGAAGACGGCGCTGGACCGTGCCAGCGTGCTGCTGCGCACAGACCTGGACCCGGTGGACGCCATCTGGCCTGACCGCCCGGGTTTGCCACCCGAGCCCGTCTACGAACACCTGGCCCCGCACGCCCCGCTGCCCCGCGCGGCCAAGTTCGCCCAGGTGCGCGAGGCCATGGCCCGCCACGGCGCTTCGCACCACTTTGTCTCCACCGTGGACGACATCGCCTGGATCACCAATCTGCGCGGCTCGGACGTCTCGTACAACCCCGTGTTCCTGGCCCACCTGCTGATGGACGCGCAGCAGGCCACCCTGTTCGTGGCCGATGGCAAGGTGGACGCTGCTCTCGTCGCGCGGCTCGCCGCCGATGGCGTGGCGCTCGCGCCCTACGCCCAAGCTGGCGCTGCCCTGGCGGCCCTGTCAGCCGCCCACACCCTGCTGCTGGACTCCAAGCGCGTCACCTTCGGTCTGCGCGAGCACGTAGCCAGCGGGGTACGCGTGGTGGAGGCCATCAACCCCAGCACCCTGTTCAAGAGCCGCAAGACGTCTGAGGAGGCCGTGCACATCCGCGAGGCCATGCGGCAGGACGGCGCAGCCATGTGCGAGTTCTACGCCTGGTTCGAGGCGGCGGTGGCGCGGCAGCGTGCGGGCGAGCCCGGCGCCCTGCGCCTGACCGAACTCACGGTGGACGAGCACCTGAGCGCCGCCCGCGCACGCCGGCCGGGCTTCGTGGGCCTGAGCTTCCCCGTCATCGCCGGCTTCAACGCCAACGGCGCCATGCCGCACTACCGCGCCACGCCCGACTCGTTCGCAGCGATTGAAGGCGACGGCCTGCTGCTCATCGACTCTGGCGGCCAGTACCTGGGCGGCACCACCGACATCACCCGCGTGTGGCCCATCGGCACGCCCACTGCGGCCATGAAGCGCGACTACACCCTGGTGCTCAAGGGCACCATGAACCTCAGCCGCACGCGCTTTCCGCGCGGCACGCTCAGCCCCATGCTGGACGCCCTGGCGCGCGCCCCAATGTGGCAGGAAGGCCTGGAGTTCGGCCACGGCACAGGCCACGGCGTGGGCTACTTCCTGAACGTGCACGAAGGCCCGCAGAGCATCAGCAAGGCCATCCCTGACGCCACCATGGCCATGGAGCCGGGGATGATCACCTCGGTGGAGCCCGGGGTCTACCGCCCTGGGCAGTGGGGCGTGCGCATCGAGAACCTGGTGATGAACGTGCCGGCGCAGACGCCCGAGGGCTCGACCTTCGCCGAGATGCTGGAGTTCGAGACGCTCACCCTGTGCCCCATCGACACGCGCTGCATCGATCGTTCACTGCTGCGCGAAGACGAGGTGGCCTGGCTGAATGCCTACCACGCACGCGTGCGGCAGGAACTGGCCCCGCTGGTCAGCGGCGCGGCGCTCGCTTGGCTGACGGAGCGCACGGAACCTTTGGCCTGATCCTCCAGCACGGGTAGGCCCAGCAACGGCTGAGACACGCTCGGCCGAGGGCCACCGGGTTCAGCCGGTAGCCCACAAGCCGAAAGTCACAAGCCGGCGCGCTGCATCTTGGCCGCCAGGGCCTCGGTGAGGAGATCCAGGCTGTCCTGCAAATGCGCGCGGGTCTCAGCACTGCCTGTGCCCTTGGACACTGCCGCGCGCAGGGACTTCTGCAATGTCAGGGCCTCGGTGCGGATCAGGCTGCGCGTGTCGGCGCGGCTGGAGGTGGCCCGCAGCAACTGGCTCGCGATGCGGTTGAGGTGATCGCGCTGGATCTCGCGCCGGGCCGGCGTGATATCTGACGCGCCTGCCAGTTCGCTCCAGACCTCGCTTCGCAACCGGGCGTACAGCTCGGCCAGGCTGAAGGCCTCGCCGGGCGGCATCTTCGAGACGCTGTCCAGCAGGCGGTTGGCCACGCCGTCGCTCATCAACTGGTTCAACAAGGTCTTCCGCAGCTGGGTCACAAAGGCGTCCAGAGAGAAGTCCGTCTCCAAGGGCGTGCCTTCGCCAAAGGAGTCCGACCGGTCCTCGAAGTTCGGCGCCAGCTTGCGCTGCAGCGCAGGGCTGAGCTTCAGGCTGTCAGCGGCCAGGACACCCTTGGACAGAGTGTTCAGTGCCGCGCGCTGCACGGCAGCCGACACCGGCAGCAGCGGGTCTCGCCCGGTACCGGGGTGGTCCCGCAGGGTCCGCACACCGCCAATCTGGCGCGCCAGCACGCCGGCGGCCCGGCCCATGTCGCGCACGGCATAGGTGACGGAGCGGCGCAGCACCGAGTAATCGGTCTCGGGCTTGAGCACGCGGGTCTCCTGCCGGGCCAGCAAGTCCCGACCGATGTCGAAGCGCTTCTTCGCAAAGGCCACTGGGTCGTCACCCAGGTCGAAATGCAGCGATTCCGGGTCGATACCGAGCGAGTTGTCCTCGTCGGTGCCGTAGGCCAGGTCGGGCTCGGCGCTGCGTGCGGCGATGCGCTGCAACTCGGCGGCTTCCTGCTGCGGGTCGATCGGCTTGTAGGCGTACTCGATCGCCCAATAGTCGTACGGGCCCAGCACCAACTGCCAGTTGGTGCCCCCCTTCTCGCCCGGGCGGGGCAGGTTGATGGGCGCGTACTCCATCACCGAGCCGGCCAGGCTGTTCTGGCGGGTGAAGGCCTCGTCGGACAGCTGCTGGTCCGTGTAGATGCGAGAGGAGCGGAAGTTGTGCCGCAGGCCCAACGTATGGCCCACCTCGTGCATGGTCACGTCCTTGAGGTAGTCCAGCACGAACTGCCGGACATCGGGGCTGTCCGGGTCCAGATCGCCCCGGGCCTGCAGCACGTCCAGGGCATAGCCCAGCTGCTCGGCCGCCTGGTCGGCATGCTGGCAGGCCTCGCCATGCAGGTGCAGTGGCGTGGCGAACGGGGTAGCGAAAGGGCCCGCCGGTGCACCGATGACGGGGGTCACGCTCTCACGCTCGGCGTCGCGTGCCTGCAGCAGGGAAGCCCAGTCCGCTGCCGCGCCCGGCCCCAGGATCTGCGAGCGCACCGCCCGCAGATTGCGCGAGGACAGGCTCTCGAAAGCGATGTCGGCGTCCAGGATCTCGCCCGTGCGCGGGTCCATGTGGCTGGGCCCGATGGCGCCGAAACTCGGCTGCGCATTGGTCATCCAGCGCACCGAGGCCACCCCCAGATCCAGCGTGTCGAAGTCGGCATCGTCAGCCTGCTGCTTCACCACGATGGCGTTCTTGAAGCCAATCTTCTCGAAAGCCCTGTTCCACTCCAGGATGCCTTCGGTAATGGCGCCGCGGTAGGCCACGGGAATGGTCTTGTCCAGCCAGAAGGTGATGGGTTTGACTGGCTCGGACAAGGCAGCGCTGGCATCCTTCCTCTCCAGCCTCCAGCGGTTGACGAAGCGCTGCTTGGGCGTGCGCGCCAAGTCGCTGGTGAAGTCCTGCACCTGGGTGGTGAAGTGGCCGATGCGGGCATCTGCCTTGCGCGGCGCCATGGGCCGCTCGGGCAGCTTGCCCAGCGAGTAGTGCAGGCCGAAGAACATGCTGCGCACGTCCGGCAGGCCGCTGGGAGTGGTGGGCACCGGTGCTCCGGGAGGCGTGGGCGCACCGGGTGTCGGGAAGCTGATGTTAGGCGTGGCGTAGTGGCTGGTGACCTCAAAGACCACCAGGTCCGGCTTGCCCCGCACGCGGTCGATGCCGGAGTGGCGGGCGTCAAAGGCATAACCCTGGCGGTACGCGCGGCCCAGGCTCATGCCCAGGCCCAGCATGTCGTTGACGAACAGGCCGTTGGCCTCGATCAGCACCGTCTTGCGCTCGGGATGAGGCTGGCTGGCCACCGCCGTGCTGGACAGCAGGCTGCGCGAGAAGCCCGCCGCCACCGCGCGGGCCTCGGGCGTGCCGGCCCGGGCGATGAACTCGTTGTTGACTGCCAGCAGCCGCACCTGGTTGTGCACCCGCTGGAACTCCACGATCTGCGGCCGACCGTAACCACCCCAGCGGCTGGCCATGGAGCCGCCAAACAACATCTTCTCCCCGATGCCGCGCGAGATCTTGGGTGACAGGAAGAGAGGCTTGCCGAAGTCCTCGGGCTTGAGCTCCAGCCAGAACTTGTCGTCCTTCTGCCAGACGGTGAACAAGCCATCGGTCTTCTTGGCGTCCTTGATGACGGTGGCAAAGGGCTGAGGCGCACCCGGCGCGGCAGGTGGCCCGGCCGGGGCCGCACCCGCGTTGGCGCGCGCCGGCGGCGCAGTGCCCGTGGCGGGGGCAGAGGCTCCTGGAGACGCAGGTGCTGCAGCAGCCACGGGGGCTGAAGCGGCCGAGGCGGACTTGGCGGCCTTCTGGGGTTCGGCTGGAGCCTTGGCGTCGGCTCCCTTTGGCGGTGCTGTTGTACAGCCCGCCACCAGGAAAACGGCCGCCATGCAGGCGGCCGGAGCCCACACTGTTTTCGGAGACTGGGGGGTCATGGGTGCACCCTGGCAGGAAAGTCAATCCCGCAGTGTGGACCAGAAAGCCCTTGCCTGAACTTGGCCCTAGGGAATCTCCCAGGGGCTGGGTGTGACAGTCCGGTCAGATCGACTTGAACCGCACGCGCTTGGGGCGTGCGCCCTCCTCGCCCAGGCGCTTCTTCTTGTCGGCCTCGTACTCCTGGTAGTTGCCGTCGAAGAAGAACCATTGGCTGTCGCCTTCAGCCGCCAGGATGTGGGTGCAGATGCGGTCGAGGAACCAGCGGTCGTGGGAGATCACCATGGCGCTGCCGGCAAACTCGAGCAGCGCCTCTTCCAGCGCGCGCAGGGTTTCCACGTCCAGGTCGTTGGAGGGTTCGTCGAGCATCAGCACGTTGCCGCCTTGGGCCAGGGTCTTGGCCAGGTGCAGGCGGCCGCGCTCACCGCCGGAGAGGTTGCCCACCAGCTTCTGCTGGTCGTTGCCCTTGAAGTTGAAGCGGCCGATGTAGGCACGGCTGGGCATGACGAACTGCCCCACCACGATGTTGTCCAGCCCGCCCGAGACGTCTTCCCAGACCGTCTTGTCATTGGCCAGGTTCTCGCGGCTCTGGTCCACAAACGCCAGCTTGGCCGTCTTGCCGATCAGCACCTCGCCACTGTCGGGCTGCTCCACCCCCTGGATCATGCGGAACAGTGTGGACTTACCCGCACCGTTCGGGCCGATGATGCCCACGATGGCACCCGCAGGCACCTTGAAGTTCACGTTGTCCAGCAGCATGCGCCCGCCAAAGCTCTTGCTCACGCCCTTGAACTCGATCACCTCGTTGCCCAGGCGCTCGGCCACTGGAATGAAGATCTCGTTGGTCTCGTTGCGGCGCTGGTAGTCAACGTCGGACAACTCCTCGAAGCGGGCCAGACGGGCCTTGCTCTTGGTCTGGCGGCCCTTGGCGTTGGAGCGCACCCACTTGAGCTCCTCCTTCATGGCGCGCATGCGGGCGTCTTCCTTCTTCTGCTCACCTTCCAGGCGCTTTTCCTTCTGGTCCAGCCAGTCGGAATAGTTGCCCTTCCAGGGAATGCCGGCGCCGCGGTCCAGTTCCAGGATCCACTCGGCCGCGTTGTCGAGGAAGTAGCGGTCGTGGGTGATGGCCACCACCGTGCCCGGGAAGCGTTGCAGGAAGTGCTCCAGCCACTCCACGCTCTCGGCGTCCAGGTGGTTGGTGGGCTCGTCCAGCAGCAGCATGTCGGGCCGGGACAGCAGCAGGCGGCACAGCGCCACGCGGCGCTTCTCACCGCCAGACAGGTGGCCGATGGTGGCCTCCCAGGGCGGCAGGCGCAGCGCGTCGGCAGCCATCTCGAGCTGCAGGTCGGTGTTCTCGCTGCCGGCTGCCGCAATGATGGCCTCCAGTTCGGCCTGCTCCGCAGCCAGCTTGTCGAAGTCCGCATCCGGCTCGGCGTACTCGGCGTACACCTCGTCCAGGCGCTTCTTGGCCGCCAACACGCCGCCGATGCCCTGCTCCACCGCCTCGCGCACCGTCAGCGCCGCATTCATCTGCGGCTCTTGCGGCAGGTAGCCGATGTTCAGCCCCGGCATGGGCACGGCTTCGCCCTCGATGTCCTTGTCCAGGCCCGCCATGATCTTCAGCAGCGTGGACTTGCCCGAGCCGTTCAGGCCCAGCACACCGATCTTCGCGCCCGGGAAGAAGGACAAAGAGATGTCCTTCAGGATCTGCCGCTTCGGCGGCACGATCTTGCCGACGCGGTTCATCGTAAATACATACTGGGCCATGATGTCTTCAGTTCAGTGAGCTCAGAAAGCGAGAAATTGTCGCTGTTGCGCGAGAGGTCTGCGCGGCGTTTTCACCGCTGATGCGGCCGCCGCCGGGGCCCTTCAGCGCTTGCCCGAAGGCGGCCGGTAACCCGTGCCGCGGCCTGCGCCGCCGCCCGCCGAAGAGCCACCGGGCCCTCGTCCACCCCCGCCACCAGCAGCAGGCCGCTGGCCAGGTGAAGAAGGAGAGCGTCCGCCCGAGCCGCCAGGCCCTGACGGCCGGCCACCCGTACCTTGCGGAC